>Ga0307378_10006257_pt1 | contig 16352 bp, 12 predicted proteins | sample UN1MG_FD_202238 | JGI IMG/M metagenome (GOLD analysis project Ga0307378, IMG submission 202238) | Soil microbial communities from Risofladan, Vaasa, Finland - UN-1 | ecosystem: Environmental > Terrestrial > Soil > Coastal area > Acid sulfate soil | place: Finland: Risofladan, Vaasa | collected... | reverse complement strand
CTTCCTTCTGCCGATGCCCTTTGGCCTTGTCCTTCTTGCCTTTCCTGTCGCCCATGGCGTGGCTCCTTCCTGGCGTTGACCCGCCCCCATTTTCTGTGCCAACCTGGATGACTCAGCCCACACGCCCGCCATTCTACCGCGCGGGGCGGAGGCTTCAGCCACTCTCAGCAAGCCGCCATGACAGTGGCGTGCCTCCGCAGCCTCCCCTCAGCGTGTCTGGGTCGGATGGAGAATCTCTTCCACTTCGCGCCGACGAAAAGACCCTGAGCTCATATCCCAAGGGGTGGAGCCCTGATTGTCTTCGGCATTGACGTCCGCCCCGACATCAACAAGCAACCGAACCATGTCTATGTCGCCATGTTCGACCGCCCTATGAAGAGGAGTCCGGCCTCGCCATTCCTTTGCGTTGAGATCCGCACCGTGCCGGATCAGAACCTTTGCTGTGCCGACGGCCCCAGTGCGTGCGGCTTCGTTCAACGGTGTCTCCTTGTCCTTGTTCCGCGCCTCGATGTCAGCCCCACTGGCAATCAGTAGCTCGGCCTCGAACGTGCACCCGTTGCTTGCAGCCATATGCAGTGGCGTATTGCCTCGATCATCCCTGGCGTCAACAACGGCCCCGTGGTCGATGAGCAACCTGGCGACGTCAAGGCGCCCTCGGTATGCTGCATCGTGCAGCGGAGTGTCGCCGTACCGCCCCTTGACGTTCGCATCTGCCCCCTTGGAGAGAAGCAGCGTGACCACATCCTTGTGCCCTCCCCTGGCCGCCAAGTTCAGAGCAGTGTCTCCGTCACTCTGTGTGGGATTCACTTGCGCTCCGTCGGCAATCAGCTGAGCAACCGTATCGCGGTCGCCCAGTCTAGCCGACTCGAGCAGTCTGTCCTCCCTGGATCTGCAGCCCAACACCAGCAGGCAGAGCGAAGCGGCGATGACGGGAATCGCCTTGCGGCTTGGCGGGTGTCGCCCCCCTAGCGGACAGGATGTCTCTGTCGTGCCCCTCTCGCAGCCTAGCTGGCCATCGGAGTGTCGCATCGTGCACCCCTTCCACTATGAGCTTATCCCAGCCCCAGCCTCCCGGCAAGCCAAGCCGGCCAGCCACCCGGTCATTCCCAAGCGTCGGGCGGCCCGCCTGCTATTCTACCGCGCGGGGGGGGCATCCACTCACGGCAAGCCTCATAGTCAAGGAAGCGATTTGCTCTACTCACCGACCAGGAATCACTTGGTCGTCTGGCTCTGTTGCGGCCTCCTGCGGACGATCCAGAACATGGAGAACCAAAGGAAACCGATGGACCACACCAGCCCAGTGAGTGAGATCGCGAAAAGCACTGGCCGTTCGCGGATCGTCCACCACTTGGAGTACTCCCCGTGGTTCATGACACCCGCGGACCAGCCCTCCGGCAGCGGTTTCTTCCACTTTGCGATTGCCTCCTGGGGAGTAAGCGCGGCCCAGAAGCTCGTCACGGAGAAGAAGGAAGGATAGGCGACCGCCATCGCACACACCATCCCGACAATCAGTCGACCATGTCGTCGCAGGATGCTGAGCATGAGTCTGATCCGCTTGTGCCTTCCGTGCCAGACCAAGTACCTAAGCGCACACGCAGGACAGGCGCGCATACTACCGCGCGCCGCCAACGGGGTCACACAAGCCCATTCGGCCAACGGTTGCTGCCCCGAACGAAGTTCCTGGGGGCCATAGTCCAACCCTGCGCCGAGTTGGCAGGTTCTTCTTGCCTCACGTCATTCTACTGTCTCTTCGTGTCGTTTGTCCTGTTCCCTCAGCCACCGATAGGCCCGGGGTATGAGAATGCGCCCTGTGCCGAACCGCGTCGGGAATCTCACCGCTATGTCCTCAGGATGCCTGTCCGGCACAGAGCCCTGATACTCCAGCTCCTCGGCCCCCAGGTTGATAGACACGCGGAGATTGAGCAGGGGCAGATCGTTCCTCTCTACGAAGGCGTGTGCGTTCCTCAGTAGACCGCAGAACTCAGCTATGCTGTTGCCGTCTCTGACCTCCACCGCAAGCCCATTCGAGCATGTAATGGTGACAGCCCTAACCTCGTCTTCTCGTAGCGCCCTCAGTCTGGCAACGACGGCATCCTGAAGAGCCATCCTCGGCATGCCTGCCAGTAGCGTTATGACCAGAAGCGCCACGAAGGCAATCCCGAGGCGAGCTACTGCCAGCCAACTGCTGGTCGTGCGTCGTCTCACATCCCAAAGGTGCCAGATCGCCCCGACGACATACCCCAAGAAGCCTCCTATCACTCCGACACACCACAGTTGGAGGAAACGAACAGAGCCAGATGCTAGCACTGCAAAGACGCCGCAGCAGACCCCAGCACCAGCCAGCGAGCTGATGGAAATCCGCCAATGGCGAAGAGAAACACCCACTATAGGACTCCGCTCTCTTGCCAGATAGGCATTCCTGAGTCAAGACGGGCCCGGGGGCCGGTTATCGTGATTCAATCAGTGTGGCCGTCACCTAGTCTAGTCCCGCAACGGCAACGTGAATGGTGGCGCAATTCGCCTCCTCCGGACCCAGAGCTAGCCGGGCGTTTCCGTCGCCCGCGCCAACGTGCCCTGCTCTCGCTCATCTTCGCACCCCGCGTGAACACATTCTACGCAGGGCGAAGGGGAGGGGGCAAGGCGGCGGGGAGGCCCGCCCGCCATTCTACCGCGCGGGGCGGAGGCTCGCACGGGAGCCGGCCAGCCGGTCATGCCCAAGCGCCTGCCGGCGCGCCCGCTGACTCCGATCGCATAGTGAAATCCTCGCCGAACTCAGGGCCAAGTCCATTCGGGCGACGCCTGCCCGGATGGAGGTTTCGGGAACGACAGGGACAGTGCCAGATGTTTTGACCAAGGCGCGATGGTCGACGCATTATCGACAACATTGAGTTGCCGAAGAAGACCGCGAGCGCCGGCTTCGCTTGGCTGCTACTTCCTGCCCATTTTTCGCTGCACCTCGCCGGCGAGGGTATAGAGCTGCTGCTCGCGATCCTGCCAGCCGGAACCGGCATACCAGTACGCGCCGGCGGCGCCGCCGGCGTTGTAGTAGAAGATGTTGCCGTAGCGGGTGTAGGTCGTGTAGACGCGGCCCGAGAGCTGTAGGCCGCTGAAACCCTTCAGGGCTTGCCAGATGCGGTCGTCGAGCAGTTGCTGGCATTTGGCGGCCAGGTCGGCGGGGAGCCTGGCTTTCCGGGCATCGTCGGTGAGGACGCTCTCAATGGCGATACGGGCTTCGCAATTCTGCATCCCTTCCCGAAGCATCTCGTAGCGAGCCGTGGCGACCGGGCCGTCGGGGCCGGGATTCAGCATGTGGGTGCTGAGATTGCAGCTATGCCACATGCTCTGCGGATAGCGGTCGCCGGGGCGGCCTCGCCGTCGGCCTCTCTTGTCTCTTCCGACAGGCCAGAAGTCGGCGCCGATGCGGCCGAGCCCGCGTTGGCTTCCGGTGATCTGGAGTTCGGGAAAGATCATCTGCGTGGGCAGCAGCCAGTCATTGAGGCAACCGCCGCGGCGGAATTCGACATTGAGTTCGGGGCGTTTCCAGCCATAGGTGCGAGGTACCCTGGGATCGCCGGGATACCTGTTCGGCCAGACGTAGGCGGTGTAGGCCACCATGCCCAGCCCCCCGGACAGCGGCCGCCCCCTCGGTCCCTGGTGGGTGTGGTTGATCCATCGCAGGCTGCCCGAGGCCTTATCGATGGTGGCCATCTCATCCTTGTTGGGCCACATGTCCGAGGCCATGCCCAGCAGCATGGTGTCTTCCAGACCGCGCTTGGCCATGTCCTTGTGCAATCGATCGAACAGGGGCTTCCACGCCGCCATGGCGGTCTTGTCCTCGAACCGGGGGAGGTGGAAGGTCGAGGTCTGACCGGTCTTGGGGTCAAGGGCGGTGGCGGCGGGACCCTTGCCGCGGAGATCCCAGCGGGCGGCTTGCCACGAGGCCTCTGAACGGGGGTCCCGGTTGGTGACTTCCTTGGCGGGCGTGGCGAGGTAGATCTCCCAGGCCGTGAAGGCCACGAACTTGGGCTTGCCCATGTGCTTAACCGCCGTGTCAAGATACTTGTCGACGATCGAGAGATCGTAGTCGTAGGTGCCGTCGCCCTTCGGGATCCAGCGGACCATGGACTCCGAATCGCCGGAATTGGTGTGGGCGATCAATGGAACGATCACCACGCGGCTGCCGATCTCGCCGATGTACCGCATCGACTGCGCGATCAGTTCCCAGTGCTTCTCGGACCACAGGGGCACGTTGTATTCCATCGCCAGCGTGTCGGGCGACTGCATCAGCTCGATCCACGTCTTGTAGTCCTGCGTGTCAGGCACGACGAAGTCGGCGACCTCCAGGCGCACCGGCACGACGAGCGCCTTTTCGCCCCTGACCTCGATGGTCACCTGGCCGGTGTAGGCGCCGGTCTTGGCATCAGCGGGCACCTTCACGGTAAGCCAGATCGGGACGACCGATCCGCCGCCGGCAACGGGGAACGATTCGAGCGGCGCCTCCAGCAGGCTCTCAAGCCGCGCTTTGACATTGGGTTTGTCGGCAAACGCCACGGCGTAACGAGCCCGCATCGCGGCGGCGGGAATGACGGCGGAGCCCTGCTTCAGGTCCCCGCAAGTAACCTTCAATCCTTCGATGGCCTTGGGCGAGCCAATGACCACTTTGCCCGATGACCAGCCGTTGCGCGGGCCTTTGATGGTGACCGGACGCAGCGTCTCGCAGCGATCGCCCAGGTCCCCGTAGGTGTCGGTCGTCAGCACGTCGCTGTTCCAGGCCTGCAGCTCCTTGGGCCGGCCCACATTGGGCACCAGGCCGGCGGGGCCGGCGGCCGTCAGCTTGACCTCCCTCACCGCGCAGGTATACCAATTGAAGTCATACGGAAGGTTGGCCTCGCCCAACTCGCGTCCTTCCTTGCGCTTCGACTTGTCCCAATATTCGGCGACCGACTTGTCATAGGGAGCGCGGATAACCTCGATGGCCAGAACGTTTACTCCCTTGCGAAGCGCCGAGGCGGGAACGGCTACATCCGTCAGCTCGCGTCGCCGACCGGTGACCGCTTCTTTTGGCCCCTTGTAGCCCCAGTAGTCCATGACGATGTCGCCGTTGTCCAGAACGAAGACGCTGGAGGGGTAGCTCTCAGCCACGGCGGTGGCACCCTTGGCGTCCTTGGCCAGGTGGCCGCGCGCGATCTCCCGGCCGTTCACGTAGACGATGGCCCCGCCGTGATACGTGACGGAGAGCTTCAGATCCTTCACCTGCGCGGGATCGGTCACCTCGAATCTGGCCCGCAGGTACAGATTGGACGCGTACGGCGTGTGAGGTCCGGTCCGCGCATTGCCGCGAAGCCACGCCCCGTCGTCAAAATCGCATGACTTCCATTCTTCCGCAGCCAGAGGCGTTTCCTTGTCCACCCAGGGATACAGCGAGGTGACGGGCTTCATGGCGCCGTCACGCTGTACCACCGGCGGCTTCAAGGCCGTATGGGTGTGCCACACGCTGGTGGTATCGAGCACGGCAACAGGCTTCTCGCCCGGCGCGGCCTGCGCCACAGGCGTGTTCCCAACCGCACTGAAGAACCATGTCGCACCCACCGCCACCGACAGTCCAACGACAACCGCTCTGTACCATTTTGCCACCGCCGACTCCTTCAAACCGGAATGTCCCAAATGCCATCTGTCTTTGACCACACGGGGCTGTCCCTCTCCAGAACCTCGTCCTTGTTGGATCGTACGCGCTTGCGCCCCCTTGCTGCAAGGCCGCTCTCTGGCAGGATCTCCCGCTACTGACCTCGCTCTCCCACTCGCCCCTCGTTCGACCCGAATCTCCATCAACATCACCGCCGGACGGAGTTTTCGGGAGGGACAGCCTCCCGTTGCACAAGGAGAAAGGCGATACTCTTGGCGAGAACTCGATAGCGTGCGATCCGCACCCAGGACGATGCTGGTGCGTTGTTCAGCAGCGGACCGTGCCAACAGCCGGAAAGGTCAGGTATGAGCGCAGCGAACGTGGCCTTCACCGTATTCACCAAACCCTGGAAGATGCCCTTGCCGGAGTTGGGGAAACACATCCGAGGACTCGGGTTCGACGGTATTGAGCTGCCGGTCCGCCTCGGCTATCAGGTCGAGCCGGACAACGTGACCCGAGGCCTCCCGGCGACGGCGAAGTTGCTGGCTGACTTCGGCCTGAAGATAGGCACGGTGGCGGGCCCCACCGACGAGCAGACGATCGCCGCGTGCGCCGCGGCGGGCGTCCCGATCATCCGCATCTGCGTGGCCATCCCGCCGGAAAAGGACTACCTCTCGGCCATCGCCGACTGCCAGCGGCAATGGGACGCCCTTGTACCGGTCCTGGATCGCCACGGCGTGGCACTGGGGATTCAGAACCACTTCGACCGCTGCATCGCCAACTCCGCTCAGTTGCTGCACGCCGTCGGGCGGTTCGACCCCCGGCACGTCTGCGTCGTCTGGGATGCCGCCCACACCGCGCTCCAGGGCGAGAACGCGGACATCGGCCTGGACATCGTCTGGTCGCACCTCCGCGTGGTCAACCTCAAGAGCGCCTTCTGGAAGCTGACCACCGGCCCGGAGGCCCCGATGGCCCGGTGGACGACCTACTGGACTACCGGGCGCCACGGGCTGGCGAACTGGCCCGCGGTGGCCGGGGAACTCACGAGGCGAGGCTTCGCCGGGGACGTCTGTCTGACGGCTGAGTACTCCGACCACGATGCCGTGGACCGCCTGATCGCCGAAGATATTGCCTTTGCCAAGAGCTTGTTCGCGCCGGCGAACCCAAGCGAAAGGAGCATGGTGACGAATGCCTGACTCCCCCCAACAAAGAGTCCGCGTGGCGATGGTCGGCGCGGGGGCGATGGCCAACAGCGTTCACTACCCGTCGCTGGCGTCTTTCCCGGATGTGGCCTTTGCGGGCATTTGCGACCTCAGCGCCGAGCGGCTGCAGGCGACGGCCGACAAGTACCACGTCGAGAAACGCTACACCGACTACCGGCAGATGATCGCCGAAACCGCGCCGGACGGCGTCTACGTGATCGGAGATCCGGACCAGATGTACCCGATCTGGATCTGGTGCCTGGAGCAGGGCCTAAACCTCTACATCGAGAAGCCGATGGGCCTGAACTGGCACCAGGCGCAGATGCTGGCGAAGCTGGCCCAGCGCAAGGGCGTCATCACGCAGGTCAGCCACCAGCGGAGGAGCAGCCCGCTGCTGAAGAAGATGCGCGAGGAGTGCCTTCGGCGCGGCCCGATCACCTACGCGGCCTGCGAGTTCTACAAGTGCCAGGTTTCTCCGGTCTGGGGCCCGCGCGACCACATGCTGGACGACTGCGTGCACTCCATCGACACGGTCCGCTGGATGTGCGGCGGCGAGGTGGTGGAGATCGAAAGCCGCTGCCGGCGACTGGGCACGCCGGACATCAACTTCATCTCGGCGACGCTGCGATTCGACAACGGGGCCGTCGGCTGCCTAATGAACAGCTGGGCCAGCGGGCGGCGTGTGTTCCGCGTGCAGATGCACAGCCCGGGCGTTTGCGTCGACGCGGAGGTGGAGGGCAAGGCTTACCTCTATGCGGACAACAACTACCAGGGCGTCGCCTACGACTGCTTCGAGGTCGCAGGCGGCAAGACCAACTGGGAGGCCTTCGGCTTCCGCGACAAGAACCGCGAGTTCATCGACTCGCTGAAGACAGGCAAGGACGTCACCACTTCGCCGTTCCGCGACTGCCTGAAGACCATGGAAGTGGCCGAGAAGATCCTGGCCAAGGCCCTGCTCGGCGGCGAGTGATGGGCCCGGCAGGCCGTGGTCATCCTATGGGCAGGCAGGAGATTGGTGGAATAGATGAGCTGATTCCTCAGGAGCCTCGCACATGAATGAGGACAACGACCTTCGAGGCTTCTCTGCGGAGGAATCGCCCGGCCTGAGGATCAGGGCCGTTCGCTGGCTTCGGGAGAAGGTGATGAAGGTGGCGATGGAGCAGCCGCGAGGGTTCTCCGCACGGCAGAGCGAATGATGACAGCAAAGGAACGTGTCCTGGCGGCGTGCCGGTTTCAGCGGCCTGATCGGATCCCCCGGTTCGACAGCTTCTGGGAATATCCTCAGGAGTGGCGCAGACGTTTCGGCGACCCCGGCGGCCTTAGCGATGTGGCCATCTGGGTTCCTCAGGAAGGCGCCTTTCCGACCCGCCGGAAGTTCCTCAAGGAGGAAGGTGGCTACCGATACTCGGTGGACGAATGGGGCCGGACCGTCCGCTCCAAGCCCGATGCGTACTTCTACGAGACGCTGGAGGTGCCGCTGGGGGAGGGCGTGGACATCGACTCGGTCCAGTTCGACGCGCCGGGGCTGGACCTGCGTTTCCTGCAAGGCAGCGCCACGCTGGCTGAGGCGGCAAGAGCGCTGAAGGATGCTCAGCGCAGGCAGTGCGTCTTCGGGAAGACGGGTGGGCCGTTCCTGCGCTCAACGTTCGTCCGCGGTGAGGCGCAGTTCCTGATGGACATCGCAGGCGATCCACTGTTGGCCAAGGCCATTGCCGACAAGGTGGCCGATCATCTGCTGGCCGTGGGGTTGGAAGAAATCCGCCGCTGGTCGCTGCAGGACACTGGCGTGTGGATTTACGACGACATGGCCTACAACCACGGGCCGATGTTCTCGCCGGAGGCGTTCGATAGAATCTTCCTGCCGGCGTATCGGCGCATGATCCATGGATACAAGGCCGCCGGCGCCAAGTTCGTGCTGCTGCATTCCGACGGGAACATCATGCCGCTCCTGGACATGCTGGTGGACGCTGGGCTGGACGGCTTGAACCCCCTGGAGCGCCGGGCGGGAATGGACATGATCGAAATACGAAAGAAACACCCCCGGCTGATTCTCACCGGGGGCATGGACAACACCGACACGCTCATCAACGGCCCCGTCGAGCGGATCGAGGCCGAGGCCAGGCAGATCATCGACCTGGGCCAGGATGGCGGCGTGATCGTCGGCACGCACTCGATCAGCCCGGAGATTCCGCTGGAGCATTTCGCAGCATACGACCGTTTCTGCCGCACGTACGGCAATTTTGCTGTTTCGAGCTAGGGAGCCGTCGCCATGAACACAAACAAGGACCTTCGAAGCTTCTTCGCGGACGAGCCGCCCGGCCTGAAGACCAATGCCGTTCGCTGGCTTCAGAAGAAGGTGATGAAGGCGGCGCTGGAACTGCCGCGAGAGTTCTCTTCGCGGCGCCAGTGGGAGGAGTTTCGCGACAAGATGCGCCGCCGGTTGCCTGAGGTCATCGGCATTCCCCAGCTTCCGCCCATGCAGCCGAGCCTGGTCCGCGGGCGAGTGCGCGTGGGGGAGGATGTGGTTTGCGAGCGGGTGGACGTGTACGTGGACGATGACTACTCGATCCCGTGCTTCGTGTTCCTGCCCAAAAAGCCCGGCCGGAGGCGTCTGCCCGCCCTCGTCTGGAATCCCGGCTGGCCCCAGGATAAGTGGGTGGCGGCCTACCAGGCCTTCGGCCTGCGGATGGCCCGGAAGGGCTTCGTGGTGCTGGTCATGGACCACGCGCCGTTCGGCGAAGCGTCGCTGATGAACGCCCAGGCCACCATGGGCATGACCCTGGTCATGGGCATGGGCAACGTGTTGGGAATCAGCCAGTTGGCCCTTCGGGCGGCCGAGACCATGCGCTGCGGCCAGTACCTGCGCGGTCGGGCAGACGTGGAACCTTCCCACGTGGCCCTGGCGGGACTGTGCCAGGGCGGGATGGATTCGTGGCTGGCGGGGGCCTTGGACGAGAGCTTTTGCGCGGTGGCGCCTCTGTGCTCGGAATCGACGTTCGCCATCCATTTCGCCGAGATGGCTTCCTACCAGGCCAACGGCGACTCCTCGCCCTTCCCGTTCGGCATCCTAACGGTCTGCGACGTGGAGCACCTCCATGCAGCCATCGCCCCGCGGCCCCTGCTGGTGCGGGCCAATCTGCCGGACAACTGGTGGCCGGTCAGCGGCATGGATGCCATCGAGACGTTCACGCGAAAGGTCTATCGCCTCTACGGCGCGGAAAACCGCGTGGACTTCCGTGCCGAGGTGCATGAGCACAATCTCAGCGGCCCGTTTGCCGACGCCTTGGAAGCGTTCCTGGTGAAGTATGTCAAGCCCGGGGGCAAGTGAGCCGTGAGCATTCCTGCCACAGACCGTCACATCCTGCGAGACCTCGCCTGTCGCGTCGGCGAGATTGCGGCGCTCCCGGAACAGGCCGAGAAGGCCCGGCTGTGGACTGCCTGCAACGATCTGAAACCCGAGCGGGCTATGGTCTTTGCCGATCCGCAGAACGGGTGGTCGGAACTGGACGCCTCCTGGCTGAATCTTCAGTGTCGGGACGCATCGGCACACTGGATGGAGCGGGCGCTTCGCCGCAAGATCATCCGTCATGAACACATCCCTGACGACTTCCCGATCGTTGGGGAGTTTCGCGTGCCGCTCCGCGCGCGGGGTGATACCTACGAGGACTACGGACTGCGGCTGGGGGCCACGCGTCCGGACGAGGCGGCCGGCGCCTACCATATCGAGCCGGCGGTTCGCGGCGGTGAGGATCTGGAGAAGCTCCACTTCCGGCCGATTCGCATCGATCTGGAGGCCACCGACCAACTGGTGAGCCAGGCCCAGGAGACCTTCGGCGATATCCTCCCGGTTCTTCGCGTCGGCAAGAGCTTCTGGCGGTACGGCCTGACACGGGTGCTTATCCACATGCGCGGGCTGGACCAGATGATGCTGGACATGTATGACAATCCTCGTCTGCTGCATCGGTTGATGGCCTTCCTGCGCGACGACTTCCTGCGGGAGATCGGCCTCTATGAGGGGGCCGGCGCGCTGGGCCTGAACAGCTATCCGGATACGGTGACCGGCTCGGGGGGCCTGGGGCCCACCAGTGACCTCCCTGCCAGGGACTTCATCGGCACAGTCCGCACCAAGGACTGTTTCTGCTGGGCCGAGAGCCAGGAAACCGTCGGCGTGAGCCCGACGCAGTTCGATGAATTCGTCCTGCCCTATCAGATGCCGCTGATGGAACGGTTCGCGCTAGTGGATTATGGCTGCTGCGAACCGCTGGATCACAAGCTGGACCTGCTGATCCGAAAAGTCCCACGACTGCGATGGGTGGCGGTTCCGCCCTGGGCCAACCGGGAACTGGCTGCTGAGAAGCTCGGTCGCAAGTACGTGTACGTCTACAAGCCGAACCCGGCCCGGATCTGCGCGCCGCACGCCGACTGGGAAACGGCAGAGGAGGACGTTAGAGGCACACTCCAGATTGCCCGCGGGTGTCCCATGCACGTAGTCATGAAGGACACCAGTACGTTCTGTGGTGAGCCGGACCGGATCACTTGCTGGGCCGAGATGGCCGGACGAATCGGCAGGGAGATGGCCTGACGGGCACACAGCCCCAAGGAAGATACGATATGAGTGGTCGCTTCAGAACAACACGCATGGAGACCGGACGGCTGGCCAATTACGGCATTGCACAAATGGATGAAGTGGCGCCGGTCCAGTGCCCCTGCGGGCAGTCGCGGCGGGAACCAGGTCATTCCCAAGCGTCTGCCGGTTCGCCCGCTGACTCCGATCGCATAGTGGAATCCTCGCCGAACTCAGGGCCAAGCCCATTCGGCCATCGCTTTCTGGCCCGGATGGAGTCTTCGGGAACCACCCCCATGGGCGAGGCAGACCGTCGCTCACTTCCGACGCTCGTCCAGCAACACCCAGTCACCCGGTGCCCGCTCGTAGGTCCAGAACCTCCAGCCGTTGCACGAACGACGAGCGACCGCCATCTTCGAGGCAATCGATGGCGGGCGGCGGGTCCGCCTGATCCTCAGCTTTCCCGCCTCGTGCGGCCCATCCATTTGCGTACCTTCCGGATCAACTGGGTGGCCAGAACGATCGCCAGGAAGCCGGGGATCGTCAGCGCCGCCTTGGCCTTTACACGCCAGTTCGTGATCCGAAACAGCTTTACCACCACGGCTGCCACGTGCAGCGGGCTATGAAACCGCCTGTCGATCTTCTTGCGCAGGTTAGCGATGTGCGCGGACGAGTACTGGTCGCTGTAGACGAAGCCGCGTGAGTCAACGTGGTAACCGGGGGTCTGCTCGATCAGCTCGCCCAGACCCGAATACGGCTCGTTTCGCAGTCGGGAGATGTGGAGCAGGCTCGCGCCGATCGACCGGGCGAACGGTGCGGTGGAGAGCATCTGCTCCTCCGTCTCGCCGATGTTGCCGACGATGAAATACGCGTTGACCAGCGTTTTCGACTGGCGTAGCACTTCAAACCCTTGGCGGACCTGCTCGACGGTGAACCCCTTGTCCATCGACGCCAGCGTCGCGTCTTGCGTCGACTCCACGCCGACCATCAGGACGATGAATCCGGCCTGTTCCATCTTGCGGATGACGTCCGGGCGTTTGGCGATTTCCAGTCGGGCGTTGACCATGTAGTGCTTGCGAATCCTCCGGGCGATCAGGAGGTCGCAGATCTCCGCGACCCGGTCCGGCTGATGGGTGAACACGTCGTCGACGAAGAGGATCAGGTCGGCGTCGATCTGTTCGATCTCGTCGACGATCGATCGGGGCGACCGCGGCGCCCAGCGCCGCTTCACGCCCCAGGGGTTGACCGAGAAGTTGCAGAACTTGCAGTTGAAAGGGCAGCCGCGCGACCCGGCGACCATGTCGATCTTGACCCCCGTGCTCACGCCCTTGGACGTCAAATAGTACGGATGCCGGCGCAAATCGCGGGCGGGGACCAGGTCCTCGTCCAGCGGCGCGTTGGCTCGCGGCGGGCTATGCACCACTTGACCGTCGTCCCCGCGGCGGCTCAGGCCGGCGATCTCCGACCACGGGCGCCCCTCGGCGATTTCGGCGATCGCCCGCTCGCCGTCGCCGCAGACCACGGCGGCCACGTTCGGACATGCATCCAGCCAGTAGCGCGGGTTCTCGGTTGCCGTCCGCCCGCCCAGAATCGTCATCACCCCGGGGGGCAAGGCGTTGATATCGTCGCGGATCCGATCGAAATCCTTCCGCCAGTTGATGGAGTAGCAGACCAGGTCGGTCTCCGGCCTCAGGAACGGCTGGGTGCTCGGCGTGCGTTCATGCCGGAAGTTGACCATGTCGATCCGTTCAGCGTGCGGACGCAGCGCGGCGGCGACATACTCCAACCCCAACGGCGGAAAGGACGTCAGCGACGACGCCCTCCGTCGATAGGGGTAGACGCACAGGACATGGCGGAACGCAGCATGCCGTGATGCAACCGTGTTCAAGCGGATTCGCCTACGCGAGCTTCGCGGGCCGAACCGATCATCTTATCCCCGTCCTGCGGCATCGAACCGGGATTTGCCATCTGGCGTAATACCTCAATAACGGGCGCTGGAAGCCTCTCGCGCGGCAGGATTCCCGGCTCGACTGCCCTCGACAGGCTCGGGCCGCGAGCTTGTCAAACGGAGCTCGCCGAAGTCAACCCGCTACGTGCCCGACGGGAAGGGCTCCCTCCGCGCCGCCCGTAGCTGAGGCGTTACCGTGTGGCGTGCTCCCACGACCGTCCTGGGGCGTCGAGCGTGAGTTTCCACTTATCTCCGTGGTCTGTCAACCTGTCCCCCCGAATAACTCGGTCGCGGCCGTGGCACAGGGACTTACGGCAGGTTGCCACCGGAGGTCCGACATAATCCTCGGGTCGCGGGTTCGAATCCCGCCGGCGCTGTGAACCGCTTCACGTCGTGCTAAACCAACGCTTGGGCACGTAGGTGCTCCCTCAACTCTGGGATGCCCTGCACTTGCTCCCGGAGCCACTGGATGTCACCCGGCAACCATTGTTCAGGGGATTCCGTGCCCATGCGCAACGGACAAGCCCCGGCACATCTGCCCATCGATCTCAGATGACTCATCAGCCGGAAAATCGGAAGCATCTCGCCCATCCTCGTTGGAAGGGCGCGCACGGCCGAGTACCCGCTCCGGAATGCGTCCCAACGTGCTTGACGCTCGGCAGAGCGGTTGGGTCCGGGATGGAACTGGTGGAAATCGCATACGCGCCAACTATACCCGCACCTGCCGAAGTCGAATAGGGTGATACCGCGCTCGGGATGCAAGCGGATGTTCACGCTCGCCAAGTCCCCATGACAGATCCCGAATCCCGGTGCTTCCCTTGACCAAGCCGACATTCTCTTTCGTCCCCATTCTGCGGCAGCCACGGCCAAGTCTGCGTCTGGCCTGTCCATGAACTCCAGAGCGTAAGGAAGAAGCTCGCTGACAGCCTCGACCTTATCGACCGGCAGCTCATACTTCTCTGCGAGAGTATCGCATACGTTATGAAGGTGTCCTATCGTTCGACCAATTGCTTCTGCAGCCCTCGGCCCGGACCCCGGTCGGGCCCCAAGTGCCTCGGTCCACAAGAGAGCAGGTCGAGCACCTTCGGTGGCATCCACCGCTGTCGCGTACCGGCCGTCGTGTCTGAGCACGGGGGCCGCTGCCGGAAAGCTGTGCGCGCATAGGTCGGCGGTCAGTCGCCCCTCGCCCTCAGCCGCCGCCAGAGAATGCGGTGGGCGGTAGGCCTTCAGGAAGAAGTGGCGGTCGTCCGCTGCGACAACGGCATACACATCGGAGTCCCCCCGGGCCAGAAACCGGCAGGAGACGATCGGCGGCACGTCATATAGGCAGAGAACGCGGTCGCGCAGCGCGCGCTCATCCAAGACGCTCGACTGCGCCGGGAAAGCAAGACGGTCGGCCACGCCCCATTCGGCTATCTCGCGTATGCCATATCGACGTGCCGGGTGTTGTTGGAACGAACGGATGTTCGGCTGGTTATCGTGTGCCATCACAGACACCTCCCTCAGAAAGCTTCCAGTGCATCTTGTCACGTCGGGAAGATGCGTTCGCAGCCTCATCCTTCAACTACGCTGGACGGGCGGCGACTGCGTGGTACTGGGTGAGATGTCTCGGAGGGCCGGAGGGAAGGGATCGCGACGCGGGGGAAGGTGTTCGATCGAAGTTCTCTCGAAACGGCTGAGGCGCGCCTACTTGCCCCACAGCATTCCGAAGGCCCAATGATTGATGGTATGGCTTCTCATGATGGGTCTCCTTTCTGGCAAGCAGCCGCTCCTTCGGGCTGACTGAGGTAATCTACATGACACGTGTTCCGCTGTCAACGGGCAATCTCGCCCAGAAGGCACCCTTCATTGCGTGAAGCGGTAGCGAGCGCGCCCCCGCTAGGGTCAAAGCACTGGAGCCAGAAGACAAAGGAAGACCGCTGTTGGGGGCGCCGTGGGGCGGCCCCGGGCAAGGCTCATTCCAGGACGTGGATGTTCCTCGCCTCGCAAATCTCCTTTAGTCGCTTCGGCCAGACGGACACGGTCACCTCGCCGAGGTGCGCCTTTCTGAGCAGGAGCATCTGCGTGCGCGACTGCCCGATGCCGCCGCCGATGCTCAGCGGGATCTCGTTGTTGATGATTGCCTGGTGGTACGGCAGCTTGAGGAAGTCGAGCTGGCCGGAGATCTCCAGTTGCTTCTTCAGGCTCTCGGCGTTGACGCGGATTCCCATCGAGGTCAGCTCGTGGCGGCGTCTGGTTACCGGGTTCCAGACGAGGATGTCGCCGTTCAGGCCGTGCATCGGCCGCCCGTCAGCGGAGGTCGTCTCCGTGGCCCAGTCGTCGTAGTCGGCCGCCCGCATCTCGTGCGGATAGCCGTCCTCAAGCACCCAGCCGATGCCGTAAATGAAGATCGCCGGATACTCCTGGATGATCGTCGTCTCGCGCTGCTTGCGCGGCAGGTCGGGGTACCTGGCGAGGATGTCCTCGGCGTGGATGAACGTGAGCTTATCCGGCAGGTTCGGGTACTTGTCCGTCTTCAGTTGTGGAAAGAGCTCCTGGACGTGCGTCTCGGCGCCCTTGATGACCTTCCAGATTTTCTCGACGACCTGCTTGAGGAATTGCAGGTTCCTCTGCTCGGGCGTGATCGCCAGCTCCCAGTCCCACTGGTCCACGTAGGCGCTGTGGTCGTGATCGAGGAAGTAGTCCTTTCGCACGGCCAGCATGTCGGTAATCAGTCCTTCGCCGACCTTCAGGTCGAACTGCTTGAGTGCCATCCGCTTCCACTTGGTGGCGGCCTGCACGATCTCGGCGTCGATCGGGTTCTTGTCGTGGTCGTTGGAGATGTGGAACTGGATGGGCGTGCGGGAGCCGTCGCGGTCGAGATAATCGTTGATGCCGCTCTGGGAGTCCACGATCAGAGGCACCGTGACCATCATCAGGTTGAGTTCCCTGGATAGGTTCTCCTCGATGTACCTCTTGGCCGCGAAGATGGCCTTCTGCGTTTCCCTTCGGTCGAGCAGGGAGGTGTAATCGTCC
>Ga0307378_10006256_pt1 | contig 16353 bp, 16 predicted proteins | sample UN1MG_FD_202238 | JGI IMG/M metagenome (GOLD analysis project Ga0307378, IMG submission 202238) | Soil microbial communities from Risofladan, Vaasa, Finland - UN-1 | ecosystem: Environmental > Terrestrial > Soil > Coastal area > Acid sulfate soil | place: Finland: Risofladan, Vaasa | collected... | reverse complement strand
ACCCATTTTGATGCAACACTCGGTACGGGTGGTTGGCTAGACCTTACCCAACAGGGACTTTCACCCTGCAAGACATATAAAACTTCTTGGCGCTCTTCCGCTAAAAGTTACCGAATTATTGACCTGGTATACCTTCCCTATTTATCTAATTTATTGTGGTAAATCTGGCAGAAGTTGCGCGGCCAGGCTGCTTGCCCAGGCGCGAATCGCCACCCAATCCCGCAGGTCACTTGCCGGCATCTTCTTGAGGACGGGAATGAGATTATAGGGGAAGCGCAGCTTCGCCGGGTCGAACTTTCCGCCAACGATCTCAACAGAGATCGGAGTAAGCCAGGGAAACTTCGCCAGTTCCCGATCGAATAGTGCTCGCACTTCATGCCATTCTTTCTCGTTTCCTTTGCCAAAGGGGCCACCGGCGAAAATGGCTACCGGTAAATTGTCTGCCAGAATTTTCCGGTGCTGCGACAAAAAACGGAGCGCATCCTTATGCCAGTGAAACATATAGAGCGGGGCACCCAGCACAACTGCTCTATATCCTTCAAGTATCCGCACCTTCCGTATCGGTTGAAGATCCACTGCCAGCCCTTGGCTGCGAAGCGTCTCCGAGATAACCTCGGCTATCTTCTGCGTAGAGCCATATGAAGTAGCATAAGCTACGAGAACTTTGGTTTCCATCTGATTCATTCTCCTTTTAAAAGAGTCCAAATTTTCATTCTTTATCAAGTCCTGTCACTTGGGACACCTTCCCTGTTTATCTAATTTAAAAGTAAAATATTAATTGTCTAAGAAAATGGGATGTGTTTATTCAAATTTTTCCTTTATCATACTATTTAAATTCTCAATTACTACCTTAAAATCAGGAAGATCAAACATTTGATATATTAATCTATTTTGCCAATTTTGCTTATAATCATCTTTAACAATCTCTCTTAATAAATTGGGAATTAGTATTTCATAACCATATTTATTTTTAAACTCTTTCCTTATTATATTAATATCAAGATTTAATTTTAATAAGTACCACAAATCATACAAATCTCTCGGTTCATTATCAACATCCAAAATTCTTCCGATTTTATCACATATTACGGACTCTAATGCATAGGTCTTTAAGATTAAATTATTATTTTTGAATTCCGGATATGAAAATAAAAGCCTTTTCCTTTCGTATTCTGGAATATAATAATCCTTTAAAATATCTACCTTCAATTCTTTTATGCCTTTTATATCAGGGATAATGTCATATATAATAAATAATTGTAATCGATCTCTTTCAAATATAGAACGTTTATCTATTTTTATAGGATAATCATATGATATTTTTTGCAATATTTGAATAATTATTTCTTGATATACACTAAGTTCTTTCTTGCTATCAATTACAAAATCCAAATCTTCAGAAAATCGATATTCTGGGAAATAGACCTTCTTTAAAGCTGTGCCTCCTCTAAAAACAAAATTTTCATAAAGAAAATTATCTTTAGAAAAATAAAATAATACAAGTTCGATTAAGTAATCTTTTTCAATTATCTCCGGAGATACATTATTTTTTAAGGATAATCTTTGTACTTGTAAATAATCTATCATTTTCCTAAAACCTTATTACATTCTTTATTTGTTTTTGACCTACATTATCAATTAAACGCCAGCTGTTTTTGTCAATTCTTTTTAAAGATAAGGTAGGATCAAATAAATCGTAGCGGTCTTTTACATATTTTTTTAATTCTAATATAATATTTGAATTTCCAATATTTAATAATTCTAGTAAATACCCTATTCTTTTTGCAACAACATTTTTATTGTGTCTATTAACATAATTTAACAATATTTTATAATCAATCTTATCTTTCACTATCCAAATTCCTTTGGATATTTCCGTAATTCCTCCACAATATTGAGGATAAGTTAAGCAATCAATAATAGTTTTTTCAATATTTGAAATTCTTATTTTTTCTTTACTGTTTATCCATTCTTCTTTGATTCCCCAAATAAACTTTTCCTTCACGGTAACAAAAATAATTTTTCCTATCATTTCACGAGGTATAATTTGTCTTTTAGGTGTGGCAATAAAAATTTTAATCACAGGTTGTGTTAACATTCCCCAGTAATTCATAGCACTATAAAAAGCAATATAATATTTATGAGAATTTATAATTTCTTTACCAGCTATATACCAATTACCTAAATAATTCTCTCCACTCCCCATTTCTTGAGGAATAATTAAATATTTACCTGCCTTTAAACGAACAATTATTTTTCGCTTTACTAAATCGCTTAATAAATCTGCAATAGCATTATAACTTTTTCCTAAAATTCTTTGGGCATGATTAATTTCAAAAATAGGTCTATTTTCATCATATAATTTTCTAATAAGTTTAGCACTAATTTTTCCTAAAGTTTTTTCATTTTCCATAATATCTACCTTCCATGTATATAATATGGGTTGATAACCTATATTATATACATTATTAGTCGATATTTCAACCTAATATCATATCCGAATAACGTTTTTAATAGAAAATAGGCACACATCCTATTTTTTCTATGGTTTAGCTATCCATTTTACGAAGTCATACTTTATGACGTTTATCTATAATAATACCTAAAGCCTCAACCATCTGGTTAAGAAACTCCTCAGATCCTATGGGTTTTCCGCTAAAAATTATCGAATTATTAACCTGGTACACCTTCCCTATTTACCTAATTTAAAAGTAAAATATCAATTGTCTAAGAAAATGGGATGTGCTTGGGTTCAAGTTGCAAATGCAACACTTAACTTTGGTATAATATGCCAAAAGAAAGGAGTTACATATGGCCCATTGTTCTCAGTTAAGTATTAATGAACGTGAAGAGATCAGCCTTGGATTAGCCCAAGGGTTCAGTAAAAACTATATTGCGCTACCTCTTGGCCGATCATCTTGTACAATCTGTCGCGAAGTCAACCGTAACACTGCAAAGGGGCAAGTTTACAGAGCGGTTAAAGCTCAACGTCGTGCTAATAAGTTAAGGCATCTTGCCCGCAAAAAACGAAAAATGGATATTAATATACCGTTGAAACACTACGTTCTTGAACACCTGGATCAATGATGGTCTCCGGAACAGATTGCCAAACGCTTAAAGATAGAGATGCTACAACAGTACGAGAAACTTTCGCTAAAGAATTTAAGCATCTTCCAAAAGGCTTAAAGCGTTCTCTAACCTATGACCAAGGCCAGGAAATGGCAGAGCATAAACTTTTTACCAAGAGCACGCAGATTCAGGTTTATTTTGCGAATCCACATTCTCCTTGGGAACGAGGCACCAATGAAAACACAAACGCTTTGATTCGTCAATTTTTTCCAAAAGGTACAGATTTTTCAAAAGTTCCGTTTAAAAACATCAAACAGGCACAAGATATGTTAAACGACCGGACGCGGAAAACTTTAGAATTTTTAACGCCACATGAGGTTTTTAGTAAACTGTTGCATTAGCAACTTGAATGTAAGGTGTTCCTATTTCATTTAATTACCACTGGTATAATCAAAAACATAATATCCGAAATGAAAATTGATTCTTTTAGATATTCTCTTACTTTATTAAGTTTCATTCATAGAAAGACCAATCGAAATTAATAATAAAATGGTACTGATTGGAATAAAAAGAGAAATAATCGTGGTATATTTCACTAGCCATGCTAATCCTGAAGCATTTAAACTAAAACCAATGATAATAGAAGCCAGGCTGTTAAAACAAAAGGACCTTTTATTATGGCCTTAAGATTAAAAGCCTTTTGACTTTGTTGATTTCTTTTGATCGAATAGTATTCAACAATAGGAAAACCAATCATATAATAGATAATTCGAAAAAAAGGGTATAGACGGGGACTAGTGTATATCCTTTTTCTCCTAAAAAAAGAAAACAAATCAATCCACCGATACCGATAAAATTACCAAAAAACCCACAACAAAAAATGAGCCAGTATCTTTAATATCCATATGGAGTAAGCCAGCAACTAACACAGCAATCACTCCACCTAAGATGAGATTAAATACCCACGCTCTTACAGGCGTGGTGATTTCAAAATTCAAGCTCCGTTCGTCCCGTATCTTCCTTCTCTTGCATTTTTATGTATTCTTTGACTATCTTTTCGTTTATCCCTACCGTAGAGACAAAATAACCTTTTGCCCATATCCCTTTGTCATCCCAATATACCTTCTTCAAAAAAACAAACTTTATCTTTAGCACTTTACTGGTATTCGACTTTATTGTTTCCACTACTTTACTTACCGCATACTTTGGGGGAATGACCATACACAAATGGATATGATCAAGATCTATATCTATCTCTAAGTATTCCCATTCGAGGTAATATTTTCTTATCTCCAGGAGTTTTATTTTTAGATAGTCTTTTACCCCTTTTACGAGTATCTTCCTTCGGTATCGGGTTATCCAGACAATGTGATATTGAGTTTTTTATACTGTTTGGGCTGATTTTCTTAGTTTCATTTTTTTATTATATCAAAGTACGAACGGAAGAAACTGGAAAATACTCTCATCCTCACCTTTATAGATGGGGAGTTCCTGCTAAATTAAACTCCGAGATTCCGAATTGCCCCCATGTTTCCCTGATTCTGTCTGAAACAGCTTATTTATTAATGTTTAACTAATTTCTACACGCTTGGGCATATTTTAAAAGTACTAAAACAATGTTATGCTCTATCCATTCGTTTGGAGAATTTCCTAGTTTACCCTCCCTTATTTTTTTATATTGAATGGGCATGAATTGACTAACAAGTGATAAGGGAATTTTATTAGAATTTAAATTATTAATTAACCTTTTTAAAGCATTTTGTACATCTATATTTGACCAGTAATATCGGATACGATCATTCAAACTATATTTTCGCGCGGAAGTCACATCGCACTTATTTCCACGATAATACTTACTCCAATAATAAGGATTTTTAACCATTAGATCATCGACTACTGTTTTTATATTCGATAATTTAATGCTTTTCTTGCATACTAGTAACTCATTTTCAATATTTGCCAATGAAAACACAGCTTCTCTAAATGCAAAAGTTAACTCTGGCCCAACTTTAAGTATTGCAAAATGATCCTCAACCATTTGTGCTAGCTTCTTCTGGGTTTGATAATCTGTGGAATGTGCTTCATAAATAAGATTATCGCAAGTTTCTATAAAAAGACTTAATTGATTTGCTTTTTGATGATCGTATTCAATTATATTCTGATCACCAAACTCAACTCCAGGCTGAACAACAAAACCAATCACCCGCTCCCAAGCTTTCTCTATCCTATATTTCTTAAATGCCATTTTAATTGCTTCAAGTGTTTTCTTCGCATCCTCTGTGGTGGTGATCAAAATGTGATCATTGTATCCCTTATACCCCCCTGGTGGGGGTACTTCAGTGCCAATCACGTAGACGGGAATTTTACGCCCAGATACAAAATTCCGAAACGTATTTTCGGCTGTCAGACACAATTCAGCTGTTCGCTGTGCAGATACCTCTTTACTGAGGGGTATATTGGGATTATCATCGCAGCATTTCATGCTAGTATCCAAATGAATTTTTGTATATCCAGCTAGAACGCAATCCCTAATCAACTGATGGGCTTTCGCCATTGCATTTATCGTTGTTTCATTCTGCCAAGGATTTGGACCCAGATGATCACCCCCTATTATTAATCTCTCTCGAAAGAGACCGTGTCTTTCTGCTAAACTCCATACAAATTTTACAAATTGTTTGGGGTTCATACCAGTATACCCACCATATTGGTTGACCTGATTAGATGAAGATTCAATTAGGAGCGATGTATCTTCACGTGCAGCTTGTTTGATGCTCGCCTCTAATACCGTGGGATTGGCAGAGCAAATAGAAAAAACACCTTTTACTTCCCCACTTTTTTGAGATAAAATAATTTTTTGTAGAAATGACATTTTTATTTTAAACTTCCTTTTGTCAAATATTTCCAACTAATTGTAGAGCCTCTTCTAATGTAGGTTGTGCTTCCGTCCCCCCATGACCAGTTGTGGAAAGTGATCCACAGGCTACCGCTAACTTAAGGCTTCTTTCTAAAGGCCAATTCCGCAAGTACCCATAAATAAAACCCGCATCAAAAGAATCCCCTGCTCCTATAGTATCTATTACCTCAACAGGGAATGAAGGTACAATCATAGTTTCTGAACCCTTTTGTGCAATCGCACCATCCGCCCCTAATTTTACTGCAATAATATCCACCTTTTTCCCTAACATCTTTACCGCAGTTTTCACATTCTCATCTCCAGACAAAGCCTTAACTTCTGCCTTATTTGGAAACAGTATGTCTACCACATCCAAAATTTCACTTACTCCAATCCATTGCCCAACCGGGTCCCAATTTGTATCAAGTGAAGTTGATACTCCCAATTTCTTCGCTATTTTAAATAACCCTTTGATTCCCGGCCGTAAACTACTTTGCAGAAAATAACTGGCTATGTGTAAATGCCTTGTTTTTTTAATTAAATCACTTGAAATCTGTTCAGCCCTTAAGGCATTTATCGCGCCCATATAAGTTAGCACTGCCCGATCATTCTCTCGAATCAGATTGACACTTAATCCAGTTTTCTGAGTTTTATCGATAATAATATTTGAAATATCTATTCCACAACCCTCTAGGGCACGAAGCATGAAGTAGCCAAATACATCATCCCCAATCACACCAATGAATGCTACCCTTAAACCCAATCTGGCTGCGCCACAAGCAAATATACAAGAAGAAGAACCAATCGTTATAACCGCTTTCTCTACAAGGTTCTCAACTTGCCCAAACTGGATGGATAAATTGGGTCCGGCCAGGATTAAATCGGGATTTATTTCACCAGCAACCAACACATCAAAATCCTTCATAATCATACCTCTTTAAATCACCTCAAAGACAAAAGACAGAGATTTATCAGAAAATAAATTCTATTACCATTAACACATTGCAATGATTTCTTTACTAATATTTATTTCCCTTTTTAATTTAGTTATAGTCATATCGATTTATATTGCGATTAATCCAAGCCACCCAGCATGGGCTAAAACTGTGAGCAGACTTTCAAGTAATTCAAACGTTTGCAGTTCATATACAAAGTTGCCGAATGAGCTAGCGGAAACGTAATTCATCGCTTATAACCTTGGATCAACGTAATACCGTATCAATCATTTTATCAGAGTGAGTATGGGTAATAAATTCTAGATTTATTTTGACAACCATAGTAATGTTATAACATTTTCTATTGTTAATTATTAGTATTACTTCTTAATACCTAAAATGCGGCTCATGTTTTCAGAATAGATTTTTTTCAATATATCATCCGATAGATTAATCCCATAAATGAACCAGCGACCCTGTCTTGGTGGAAAAGTCGGATAATAATTAAAATACTCATCGTCTGTTTCTAGGAAACGGGCATAAATTCTATACCACTCTATACTTGGAAGTCGATCAATGCCAAAAATAATGCGATTAGAATATTTTAAGAAAAATTTTCTGGCAGTATATGGCTGTCGACCTAATTCACCGATTCTTTCTGAGATATCAATATTAAAATTTGTACATTCATCTAACAAAGCAGAAACCCAGGCCAAATTCTCAGCATTGCTGGCAACATGGCAACCAACAAATACCGTGTCTTTGTGGCGACGAATTCGATTTGCAAATTGCTCCATAACCTCCTGAAATGGGGGAAATTGGGGACCAAAGAAACACCAATCTGGATGTTCGTGGAGTTCTTCCCATCGCTCATTGAATCGATTTGGCGGGTCGAAGAAAGCAACCGGGTCAGAGATGTGCATATATACTGGGACTTTCAAAGAAGCAGCGGTTTCGAAAATCGGGTCCAATCTTGGATCATCCACTTTCGCTAATTTTCCATTCTGGTCTTTCACATGAAGACCAAGGTTTTTCCATATCTTAATACCAGAAGCTCCTATCTTAATTTGTTCTTCAACGCGCTTAGCAGCCCAGGTTCCAAAATCATTGCCTTTCTCTTTCCATTTTGCCCAATCTACGCCACCCATATGGTAAAAACGATCGGGTGCTCTTGCCTTGAACTTTTCTATGTGGGCAAATAGGATATCTTCGCCACACATGCCATCAAGGTCCACAATGGCTTGGACATTTGCTTCGTTCATCATAGTCAATAGATCTTCTACTGGTCTATCTATCCAATATTTACCTAATAACTGAAGATGATTATGACCATCAATTAATGGAAATTTTGGCTTATCTATAAGTGTTTCTTTTACTTCAAGCTTTGATTTAGGAAGAAAATCAATAAGAGCTAGTTTTTCTGTCATATTACTCGCCTTCATTATAGATATACAACTGAAGATAGGTTGGTTGGTTTATCAGGGTTCAGTCCATTCATCTTCGACCGGTAGAAAGCTAATAATTGTAATACTGGCAAATTCAAAATCGCACGTGCAATATCTGAAATTCCCGAATTCATTTCAACAATATAATCAAGACCCGTCCGGTTTTGCGGAACTTTATCAACAATTGCCAATGTTGTTGCACCAAGCGATTTCATATTTCTTAATACACTCAGCTCTTCATTCTGTCGTTCTGAGTTGATCATGCCAATGATCAAAGTGTTATCCGTAGCCACAGACATGGGCCCATGGCGGTATTCCAAGAGACGGAAACCTTGAGAAATTGAAAGTGACATTTCTTTCATTTTTAGCATACATTCTTCAGCAAGACCAAAATACGGCCCGCTTCCCAGAAAGACAAACTGCTGAATCTTTTTGTTTTCACCTAATAACTTGGCCAAGGATTTATATTTTACAACCAAATCCTCAAATAAAGATGGAAGTTTTTTTAATTCAGCCAAAAAGATATTATCTCCTGTGAACCATCCTGCAAATAATTGCGCAGTAATGAACATAGATGAAAACGACCGTGTTTGGGCAATACTTTTTTCCCAGGCATCCTTGGCTACAAGTGACAATTCACTGCGCTTGACCATCTCGCTGTTTTCGTAACATGATATCGCAATACTTTTTTTAGTAGTGATTCCTTTGAAAACATCCATCGCATTTAATGTTTCTGTTGTTTCTCCAGAGCGTGAAATTGTAATCAAGGCAGGATTCTTTGTCGTTATGCACATTTTTGGATATAGCCAGACTTCAGAACTTGGAAAGGCATAAGCAGTTTTTTTTGTTATTATTGACCACATCGATGCAGCTGCGAGGGAGAGATAGTGTGTTGAACCACAACCTATAAACAAATATTCATCATACTCGCGCTTTTTCCAATCGCAATTAGCCGATAATGATTCCATAATTGTTGGAATCGTCTTCCCCCAAATTTGACCCTGGCTCAGAATTTCTTTATAAGTAAACAAACCTTTTAATTCGCTCATGATACTACCCTCAGGTTTTTCTTGTGTTCAATAACAATTTGATATTCTCCAAATTCAGTTCTATTAAGGGTGTTGTCTCTCGATTCTGTCACATAAAATGATGGGGGTTTCCCACGTCCCGATGTTGTAACCTCACCATGAGGAACATGCTTTAGCATTGTAAAAAAACTCACTTCAGGATCATTGTACTTAACCAAAACCGCAATGAAATCATCTGATAAAAGAGATTTATTGGCAATTTTCTTCTTTAAATCTTCTTCTGAACACATGGCAATAATTAGCCACATGGGCTTAATGTTTGGGCCACCTACTAAAATAAACTCTTCATTCTCATCGTGAGTTCCAAAAGCAAGTGGCTCAAACCAATTCACCGTAACAGCAATAACCATGTGTGGACCGTATTTCTTATCGGAAGCATATAAGCATTTGTTTAGACAACCATTATCTTTCGGGTTCAATTCATGATGATTAGGGCAAAGACGAATAATTTTCTTTTTTTCTTCTAACATCTGCATGATAGAGGGAGACATTCTAGTTGATTTTAATTGAATTTTTATAGTCATAATTAACCTCATTAAAAAATTTTTTGAACAATTACCCCTTCACCGCTCCGGCAACAAAGCCTTGGGCAATGTTCTTTTGCAGTAATAGGAATATAAGTATAACTGGAATCGTAACCAGTGTTGAGCCTGCAAACAAGTAACCCCAATTAACCAGATACTGCCCACGGAAACTGCCAAGTGCCAAAGGTATAGTCCAATTCCCATACGTATTTGTAAACGTTAATGCGTACATGAATTCATTCCATGACATAATTATAGCCTGCGTAATTGTGACGACAAGACCCGGCCCTGCAAGAGGGAAAATAACACGGAATAAGGCACCAATCCGACTACAGCCATCAATTAGAGCGGCCTCATCAATATCTGGTGGAATGGAGTCGAAATATCCTTTTAAGAGATATGTACAATATGGAAGAGTAAATGATGAATATGCAAATACTAATCCCATTAAATTATCCAATAACTTTAAATCTCTCATCATCAAATACAAAGGAATCAACATTAGCGATCCAGGAAGCATCTGGCTAAAGAGGATAATATATTTTAAAAAAGAACTACCCCTAAACCGGAAGCGAGATAGCGAATAAGAAGCTAATGACGCCAAAATTACTGTTATCGCAGCGGTGAAAAGCGAAACAATCATGCTGTTCTTTAGGAAAGTACCAAATCCAACACCACCAAAAGGTTTTTCACGGAAAAGTCCAAGATATCCTTCAAGTGTAGGTTGTCTGGGAATCCAAACAGGGGGATAAGTGAAGATTTCAGATCTTTGCTTAAATGAATTTGAGACCATCCAAAGGAATGGGATTAGTACGAAACTACACACTAAGAAAAGACCAAGGTAAACAATAACTTTTTTGACAACTCTAGCTTTTTTAAAACCCATTATTCGCCACCTGCTCTGTCCAATAATCTAAGGTAAACGATTGTGAAAATCATCGTCACTACAAGCATTATAACGCCAGCTGCTGAAGCTACACCCATTCGTAAGCCTTCGAATGCTTTATGATAGATGTAGATTGTCATATGCTCCGTAGCATGAGCAGGACCACCTTTATTTAGAACATAGACAATTGAAAAATCTTTAATTGTCCAAATTATTAACAATAATGAAACGGTCAAAGAAATCGGTTTTAGCGTTGGTAAAGTCACATACCAAAACTTTTTAAAAGTGCCTGCTCCATCAATTTCAGCTGATTCATATAATTCCTTTTGGATTCCTTGTAAACCAGCCAGAAGCATAATTGCAGCCCATGGCGTCCCTTTCCATATATTAACAAACATGGCTATTGGCAAAGCCAAATCTTTATCAGACAGCCACTTAATTGGTTCTTTAATTATCCCAGCAGTTGTAAATAAATAGTTAATAATTCCATATTGAAAATCAAACATCTGAACGAAGACGAGACATACCACAACTACAGGCATTGCCCATGGAATAATAATGAGTGACCGAGCAATCCCTTGACCTTTCACATTCTCATTTAATAATAAAGCAATAATCAAACCAATTACGAAACGCACTAATACAGTGATTATAACATAACGGATTGTAACATTAATACTATTGACAAAATTTTTATCCTCAAATAGTTTTACATAATTAGTGATACCCACGAACGGATTGTTACCTGGTTGTGCCAAGTAATTCTTGAAGAAACTCATACCAATAGTCTTGAAAACCGGATAGATAATCACAATGAACATCATCAAAGCCATTGGGATAACTAAAGTATACGGCAATGCGTTCTTTTTTAATTTCTCGTTCAACATTTTATTTCCCTTTTTGTCATACTGCTTTCTAAAAAATATTCTTCATTTCTTTTCCTCACTTAAGAAGTGAAGATGTTTCAAATTCGAAACATCTTCACTTCTTTCAAATAGTTTTTATTACCTAAACAAATCCTTGATTTTTTCAGCAGCATCATCTAAAGTAGTAGTTACATCGTCACCGTTGATGAATGCAGCTTGCGCGGCATCAATCATTATGCGCGAAATCTCTCCACCTTCAGGAATGTTTGGGTCAAGGGCAGCCGGGAAATAATAGCGTTCCTCGGTCAAAGCAGCTAATTTAGCGTTCCACGGCCAAGCAGCGTAGTAATCATCACTAGTTGAGTAAGCAACATTGGCGGGGATCATCCCACATTCAGCCACTAGAGCCTGAGCTTCGGGCGTAGTCATCCATAAGAGAAAATCAACGGCTTCTTTTGGATTTTTACAGTTAGAGGAAATCAGGTGTGTGATTCCGTAAATTTCTTTGTGGAAAGGATACTGTTTACCATTGTAAATGATATCCGGTGAAGCAATTACACCTAGGTCGTCAAGCAGGGCTCCATTATACTCTTTGGTCATACCCACAAACCACGGACCATCAATGTTCATAGCAACTGTTCCGTTCCAGAATAGATCACGCTCATCAGCTTTGTCATATGAGCCAGGAGCAACAACCTTATCTACAAATATCATATCCTGCCACCATTTAAAGGCGTAATTCCAGGCATCATTACCCACAATAATATTATCCGCCTCGTACGGAGGTTGGTTTAGCGGAGTATAGGTTGCACCGATCGAACGGCAGATAAAGGTCTTCATTTCGTCAAAAACAAATGAGTGGGTTGAAATAACAGCACCGAAACCATACTGCATTGTGCCATCATCTTTTTTCTTTGTCAGAGCCTTTGCTGCCTTAAGAAAGTCTTCGTTTGTGATAATGGTATCAGGATCAATGCCAGCTTCTTTAAACATTGACTTACGGTAATATATCCCGCGCATACCAACGGCATAGTTTGAGATACCGATATAGTGATTGTTATAAACCAAATCTTTCTGGCCGATCAGTTCATCTTCTAATTCTGTTCCTTTGATGTATGGATCCAAATTCAAGAAAGGCCCAGTCTCGCCTTTACGCAGGGATGCATAAGTAGCATATCTTACACCACCATCCTGAAGCTGGACAATATCCGCTTCTGTTCCAGCAACGATTTCTGTTATAAGTTTATCCCAGAATGCATCATATGGAGCACCATAATAAACAATCTCCACATTGGGATGTATGGCCTCGTATGCCTCTTTCAATAAGTCAAAAGCTTTTTTATGAGGAGCTTCCACATAAACAGACATTTCAACCGTCAAACGAACTTTCTCTTCAGCTAATACTGTAAGAGTAAAAGCAAAAATCAATACAAGTACTAATGCTAATGTTAATTTTTTCATTTTTTCCTCCTTAAGTTTTCTTAAATTTCCAGTCAGTTTCATCTTAAGAAAAATTTATTAGTTAGGTGTCTAAAGTTCTCTCATTAATATCTTTTCTTTTTAGATTACTAACTGGTTTTTATATCACCTCTTCTTAAATTAAAGCATGTCCAAGGTTTTTTCACCTCCTTTCTCCCTGCCTTAGCCAATCTAAGATGATATACATATTATCGTTCTTTCATACACTTAAACGTTATGGTAAGAATAATATTGGCATACTACAGCACACCAAAGCGGTATTCGCCCAACTGGCAGAAGCTCTCCGTAGAATACCTCCACCTAGGAGTTTTTCAAGCGCTTGCGATGTTTTTCGGATAGGTCGTTGTCGCTTCTGATCAAAATAGGCGTAGATTCACTCATTTTTTTTGAAATATGTTTTGGAATCTCGTTTGCTGTAGTAGAATAGCTTCGCCTTATTATATTAAATTTCGACTCATTTTATTCAGTTCTTTTTACGGTAGAGATAAGTATTTTTTTACTTAATAATTTTCATTATTTGCTAACGCGTCACTATTACAAATCGAGTTCGATGATCTTTCCAGTTTCAATCGATTTCTCAATAGCCACAATAATTTTGGTATTGACAAGACCATCTTCGATCCCTATTAAGCACGGTGTATCGTTGCGGACATGATCAATAAAATGCAAAATGGGCTCTTTAAAGAAACCGAACATGTGATTGAATCCATCTTGCCGACCTGAGATAAAAGGCATTTTGTATGCCTTATCGGTACTCATCACAATACCATTAAACGCTGGTTCTAGTTCCATCTTTCCATTGGTGGTCTGCATATCCATCCGAAAATCAAGCCCCGGCCATTTCGTCGGAACAATCCATGATGTATCAATCGTTGCAAATGCATCTTCAAATACAATCTGTGCTTGAATCGCATCGTAAACATCGAAACCATGTGATTTTAAAACTTCACGCCTTCCAGTGGCAAAAACCTTTAGGGGTTTCTGTTCAAAGAGCCAGCAAATTAGGTCAACAATGTGCGGTCCTAAGAACCATTGCGGCCCGGATTTTGCGGCCCATGACAACCATTTGGTAATCATCGTGCTGTTAGCTAAACGGATGTAGGCGCTAACCGGTTTACCGAATTCCCCAGACTCGAGGTTTTGTTTTGCTTGTATGAATGGTGTATTCCAACGGTTCTGAAAATCTGTCATGAACTTAATACCTTTGGCTTTTACAGCATTGGTAATCGCCTGAGCATCTTCCACGTTAGTTGAAAGAGGCTTTTCAACAATGAGGTTTTTCCCAGCTTTAATCATCTGCAAGCTAACTGCGCGATGAGCAAAATCAGGGGTTGCCACGCTTACCACATTAATTAACGAGTCATTTGCAATTTCTTGAGAATCTGTGGTGTAATTACAATTGTATTTTTGAGCTGCTTGTTTTGCGCATTCTTCATCTAGATCACAAACGCAAACCAGATCAATGGTCGGATCCTCAAAATAAGTACGGCAATGTATATCTCCGAATATACCGACCCCCACAACGGCTGTCTTAATTTTTTCCATAAAGATATCCTCTTTATTTTATTAAATTTTATTGACTATACTGAATTGTTATATTGTTATGACATATATATAAAAAAAATTTATTTTGTTAAAATCACGTGATACTTAAATTTATCTCCGCGTGTAACACTTTTTGTATATTCTATTACTCTATTGTAATTATTATAAGTGATTCGTTCAAGAAGAATAGCTGGACCTCCTTTGATATAATTAAGCTTTTTAGCTTCTCCTTCATTTAATAATGTAGAACGGAAGGTCTCTTCGGCCTTTGTAAAAACAGTGTGAAATCTTCCCACTAAGATGGCATATAGAGGATTGCTCTCCAAATCTTCTCTTGAAATCCCTGGAAATAAATCATAGGGGATATATGTAGTTTCTAATATCATAGGTTCATTATCAGCTAGTCGCACCCGGATAAACTTATATATCTTATCATTCTGATTTATTTTTAAAACCTGAGCTACTTTATTATCCGTTTCAATAATTTTAAACTCTAAAACTAAAGTAGTTGGGGTCCTACCTATTTTCTCCATCTCATCTGTAAAACTATAAAAATTCAATAATTCCTGCTGGAATTTTTTAGGAGAAATAAAAGTACCTTTGCCTTGGATTACATAAATATAATCCTCATTCACTAATTCTTTTAGCGCCTGTCTGGTAGTAGTTCTACTAATGCTGAATTGTTTACATAATTCATTCTCGGTAGGTAATTTATCATTTTCTTTCAGCTCCCTACTTTCAACCATATTGATAATAATCTGTTTGAGTTGATAATAAAGTGGGAGGGGACTATCTTTGTAAATTTTTTTATCCATTCTGTGTTACCCTTTAAATGTATTATTTATAGTGATATCATGTTGTAATAACAACATTATATATATAATACTTTTTTATATATATTTTGTCAATATATAATTTTGCACCCCACTAAAGTTTACACTATTAGCGCAGCGACGTGGCAATCTCATTATTCTTTCTGTTATTCCTCTTTCCTTTAGATAATTTCCGCTCCTTTTATATCATTCTCTATATTTTTTAATTCTTTCTCTTATCCACTACCAATCGGGATTTCCGCAATTAAAAAATGATTTAAGAAAATGGGATATGCTTGGGTTCAAGTTGCAAATGCAACACTTAACTTTGGTATAATATGCCAAAAGAAAGGAGTTGCATATGACCCATTGTTATCAGTTAAGTATTAATGAACGTGAAGAGATCAGCCTTGGATTAGCCCAAAAGTTCAGTAAAAACTATATTGCGCTATCTCTTGGCCGATCATCTTGTACAATCTGTCGCGAAGTCAACCGCAGAGTTCCGAATCCGTCTATTTTGTAGAAATCAATATAACCATTTTTTATATTCTGGCAAATCTTTCATATCTTCATACAACCAAACCATTCTGTCTAAATACCAGCTTTTTCCTGAATAAGCCAGAGCTATTCCCAATATTGCTGGCCACACATAAAGCATTACTATACCGTAAATTGCTAGTATCGTTCCTACTAAAGAAATTGCATTAAGAATATTTGGAGGCAATTTATGATGTTTAGGAATATCTATTTTATCTCTATTGAGATAAACACGCTCGCCTAATACTGATTTCGATGCCCAGTTCATTGTTGA
>Ga0307378_10006255_pt1 | contig 16356 bp, 11 predicted proteins | sample UN1MG_FD_202238 | JGI IMG/M metagenome (GOLD analysis project Ga0307378, IMG submission 202238) | Soil microbial communities from Risofladan, Vaasa, Finland - UN-1 | ecosystem: Environmental > Terrestrial > Soil > Coastal area > Acid sulfate soil | place: Finland: Risofladan, Vaasa | collected... | reverse complement strand
CGACACGCACCGCAGCCAGTAGCACAGCGAGCCGGCCGCTGCCCCGGCGACGTACCCGCCGATCAGGAAACGGGCGCGGCACGACCGGGCATGCGGCACGGCGAAGACAAGGAAGGCACTGGCCCCCAGCGCGGCGATGACGGCGGCATTGGAGATGGTCGTCAGTATCGCGAGGAGCACCAGCATGGCCACCCCCGCCAGCGCGCACTGGAACACGTAGCGGAGCTTGTTGGCGCGGAACTTGGTGTCGAGCAGTTTCATGCGGGCCAGACGGACATCCGCAGCCGCCGGATCGTTTGCAGAACTCATATCCCCCATCGGGCGGATGCCCGCAGGAGCATTACTGCGATTGTCAGCACGCCCGCGGCGGTCCCCCGGGCTGGTGAATCCCCGTGGGAAGAACAGCGGACAGGCCACTCTATGCGGTCTGTGCTGCGCGTAGCATGATAGCTCGTCCCTTTCCGGTTTCAGCGTACCCCGCGGCCGCAGGGCCGGCAATGGGCCGGTCCCCGTTCGGCATACACTCCTCAGCCGCCAACCAGAAGTAGCCTCAACGAAAAGTAGCCTGTCCCCTTTATTCCTCCTCAACGAAAAGTAGCCTGTCCCCTTTATTCCTGCCTGTCCCCTTTATTCCTGCTTACCAGGCGACACGGTGCGGTCAAGAACCCGTGCGTGTTCGGTAAATGTGCGGGGGGCCAAACTCGCTGGTCCGCTACAGGGGATACCTCCCCGCTGAAGACGTACGCCTCTACACGGCACACAGTGTCGCTGGACCAGCAGACCCCACCTCCGTCTCATCCGTCCGATCCCCAACACCATCACTGTTCTTCTCTTCCCTGGCGGAGCTTGCCACTGGTCCTCACACGGCCGCCCTTCCTACTAGCCAGCCACCGAATACAGGCGTAAGTGACTACATATCCGAGGCAGTACGCTCCTAAGGTCACACAGAGAGGCCAATAAGGCCCTGTTTCAGAAGCAACGAACGGCGACAACAGGATCAGTACCACAGCGCTGAGAACGGCGGCCGGAATGACGAGAGGGGCGCAGATGAACATCCTCCAACCGCCGCCATGTGGGTCCATGATCAGTAGGACGCAGTAGCAGAAGTAGGATGCCAAACAGTGGGCCGCGAGCAGTAGCAGAAGCCTCCCGAATACGCGGACAACGCCGTTTCTGGGATGGTTCGGCACGCGTCGCATCTCGCGCTGTTCGGTGTCACCTGGGGCACGCATTCGCTTGCTCAAGATCCATCTCCGTGGCTACCTTCGGGGATATTAGGGATATTAGGGGATATTAGGGACAGTCACCTATTTCGTCGGACTTCCACCTGCTGGAACAACGCGCCTTTGCACGGCACACGTGGACCGCTACACCAGCTACGTCGACTCCACGCTTCGCCGTCTTGCGTGCCGTCTTCCTAGGTATATTCCTCCCACAAACGAGTAAAGGGCGAGTAAAGGGGACAGGCTACTTTTTGCTGCTTGTTCTGGCCCTTGTGCCATGGCTGGCCCCTTGCGCATTGAACATCAAGGATATCATCGGGGCACCTGGCTGGCAATGGGCGATGCCCCTTGCGCCCACCGAGCAGGAAGGAACCACTAGCAGTCCGTTGAAGAAGTGGCATGGACGTCTCGTCCATGCGTGGCAGGGGCCTCTGGCCCCTGCGGAAGCCCTGTGGTTGCAGGGTCGAGACGACCCTGCGACACATGGGCAAGATGCCCATGCCACATCAGAGCCCCTTTTTCAACGGGCTGCTAGCGGCCGGCCAGGGCCCGCTGGACCTCGCCCGCCAGTGAGTTCAGCTCGCCCGTGCGGTCCTGCCAGCCGGAGCCGAGGAACCATCGATGCCCCGCCACGCCGGCGCGCCATCGCCAGGCGGTGGCGTTGAAGCCGCCGGCCCTCAGCAGATGATTGCTAAGCGACTTCCACATGAAAAGCAGTCGCTCGTCGAGGGCGGCCTGGCACCGCCCCGCCAGGAATGGCCCGAGCCGCGCCCGAAGCCGCGGGTCGGTCAGGGCACGCTCGATGGCGATACGGGCCTCGGCCGCCTGCACGCCCTCGATCATGGCGATCAGACGGTTGGTCGCCGCCGGCCCGTTCGGCCCCGGCGCAAGGACCGGGTTGCACAGGTTGAGATTCATGGAGCCGCCTTCGGCCCAGGCGCCTTCGGGGAAGCGGCCGTGCACCCACCCCGCCCGGCGCCCGCGTGGGTCCTTGACGGCGCGCCAGTAGTCGGCGCCGATCCGCCCGATCCCGCGCAGCTCGCTGGTGACGCCCGTCTCCGCGAAGAAGTACCAGCGCGTGCACGGGAAGGTATCAAGGCCCGTGTTCCGCTCGAAGACGGCGTCCAGTCGCGGCCGCTTCCAGCCGTAGAGGCTCTTCATCACCGGCTCGCCCCGCTGATTCGTTTGGCGCAGGCCGTCGCCGAAGCGGTAGCCGCCCCACACGCTGGCCTGGTAGCCGATCTCGGCGATGCCGTGCAGCTTCTTTGTCCACAGGCCGTGGCCCTGCTGCACCCAGGGGAGGTCCGGGGCGATTGCCTTAAAGAACTGCACGTCCTCCTTTGGCGGGACCGCGTCGGTGAACATGCCCAGCATCACGGCGTCGCCGAGCCCGCGCTTGCCGAGGTTGGCGCGGACTTGCCGGAGAAGCGCCTGCCAAAGCGGCCTGCTGGCCGGCTCGCTCAGCCGCGGCAGGGCGCGGTTCTCCGTCTTGCCGGTTGCCGGGTCCAGCACGGTCACCAGCGGGCCGCCGTCGGAGACCTGATGCCGCCGGGCGAGCCCCCCGCCGAACCGTTTGCCGACGCTGTCCCGGCTGCTCATGTAGATCTCCCACGCCTGGAGCACCACGATCTTGGGCTTGCCCAGGTGCTTGACGGCCGTGTCGAGATACCGGTCCATCACGCTGAAGTCGAACTCGTAGCGCCCCCCGCCCTTATCGATCCATCGCACCATCGACTCGGCGTTGCCGAGGTTGGTGTGGGCGATCAGCGGCACGTACACGACGCGCGTGCCCGTATCGCTGATGAAGCGGAAGGCGTCCGCGATCATCTCGAAGTGCCGGTCCGACCACAGCGGCAGGCTGTACTCCACCGCCAGGGTGTCGGGCACCTCTATCAGCTCCACCCAGGTGCGGTACTGGTCCGGGTCGGGCAGCGTCCAGTCGGCCACCTCCAGCCGCAGCGGCACCGCGATGGGCTTGTGCCCCCGCGCCTGGATTCGAAGCGCGCCGGTGTACGTGCCGGCGCGGGCCGTCTTGGGCACCTTGACCGTGACCCACACGGCCGCCACCGCGCCTTGGCCGCGGGCGCCGACGGGGATCTGCTTCGGCGCCTGCTCGACGACCGCTCCGAGCAACGTGCCCCAGCCGCCTTGCTGGCGGCCCCACGGCAGGCCGTAGCGAACCTGCACAGCCGAGGCGGGGATCGCGCCGCCGGGCCCCGTCAGGTTCCCGGCCGTCGCCGTCAGGGCCTCGATGGCCTTGTCCGAGCCCACCAGCACCTTGCCGCTGGCCAGGCCGTTTCGCGCGGCGATAATCCCCACCGGCCGCAGCGGCTCGTTGCGATCGCCGAAGTCCGTGTCGAAGTCACCCGCCAGCAGGTCCGCGTTCCAGACCTGCAAGCCCTGCGGGCGCGATGTGTTGGCAGCCGCACCCGCGCCCGTAAGGCGCACGTCCACGATCTCGCAGGTGCTCCACGTGCAGGCCGCCCGGCCCAACTTGCCGCGGCCCCGGTATAGACTCTCATCCTTCAGCACGCTCGCGTACGGCGCTCGCATCACCTCGACGGCCAGCACGTTCACCCCCCGGCGAAGCGCGCCGGCGGGAATGGCTACCTCGTATCGCCGCGTGCGCAGCTTCATGCGGCGCTGGGATTCGGCGCTGACGCTCTGGCGCTGCGATCCCACGCCGTCATAGTCTCCCCTGCGCACCAGGATGGTGCGATCCTCGGTGATGAAGGCCTCGTCGCTGTACGCTTGCGCCAGGCCGCCGCCGGTCAGGTGCGCGCGGCCGATCTCCTTGCCGTTGACATATACGATCACGCCGCCGTGGTATTCGACGACGAGTGAAAACGCGCCGGGCCTGGTCACGCCGAAGCGGCCCCGCAGGCACAGGCGCGCGATGTAAGGCGACTCGACCGCCGCGGTGAGGGGTCCCCGGGCCCATGAGCCGTCGTCGAAGTTCGGCTCCTGCCAGCCGGTCGGCGGTTCGGCCGTCTCGTGAGTCAGCCACGCTGGTCCCCCGTAGCACGGCTTGCCGTCGGCAAACACGGGCGGCTTGAGCGTATGGTGCGTGCGCCAACGGCTGCCGCGATCCATCACGGCTGCCGGGCCATCGGATGCCCTCTGCGCGCGGGCCACGCCGCCCGGCGACAGGAGCCAGCCAGCCAGCAGCAGCGGCACAACATGCGCCGGCCTTACGAGGCGCTTCGCGTCTTCATTCACTGACATTCATCTCCACCGTCGATGCGGATTCTGGGGGCTCCAGGGACGCCACCCCCGTTTCTGGAGCGCAACGGTGACAGGCGGCCCTTTCGTACACCAGCATACCGCACGGCCACGACCCCGGCAACGGGCAGACCCTGCGTCCGGCACGCACGCAGATCACACCGTGTGCGCCAGGCACGGTGACCTTGTTCCCGGTCTCAACTTGCCAACCGCTTCCCGCCCGGTTGCGGCGCGGCTTGGGGATTCGCCCTGCGCCAGTCTTCGGCGAAGCGGGCCATTGCCCGTTCCAGGGCGCTGACCAGACCCGCGAAACGCTCGTTGTCGAAGAGCGGCAGCAGGCCGGCCTCCATCCCCGCAGTGGCCTGATACGCGATGGCCGTGGCCTTGCGGCCGTTGACCACCACCGACTTGACGACCCGTACATGACATATGCCCCATACATCCGGCCGTTTTGCCGCCCCCTGTGGAAGGAGTTCATACTGCCAGGCGGGTTCCACCTCGAGAACCCAGTCGTCCGGCGTTCCGTTGGCATCGAGCTCGGGAAGCCTCTCGCGAAGGAGCCCCTCCACCCGGGCCGCCAGGGCCTCGGGAGTCTCGTGAGTGCCCGCGAGCCAGCCGGGCGCCGTTTGGGGGTCGGGCGCCTTCACTCGCAGCCGAACACGCGACAGCGACTCCAGGCCGCTACGCGCCGGTGGTTCCGGGCTGGAGCATCCGACGAGCGCAACGACCAGACCCAACGCGACGGCCGCACCGAGCGCATTCCTCACGGCACATCCTTTCCCTTGAATGACGGACTCGCGGTCTTAGACGACTCGGACCCCGCACGGGTTCCGCCTCCGCCACCCCCGCGGCCCAAACGCTCCAGCCGAGGCACGTCCTGCCGGTTCAGCATGTCATCAACCCCAAGTGGCCTGATCGTGACGTTCATGCTTGCGCTTCCCTCGCGGCGCTTGTGCGTTGGGTGATCCTCTCATCCACGTATCGCATCAGGGAATAGCAGACCGGCTCGAAATGCCTCAGCCAGAAGCTCGCGCCCGGCGGGTTCTGCGGCTCGTAGTCGACGGCGCAGCGTTCGTACCCCGCCAAGCGGGCCCAGTCGATCGCGCAGCCGAGAAGCGCCGTGCCGAGACCCCGGCCCCGCACGTCCGGGCGCGTGAAGGCCCGCAGGATGCTCGCCGTGCCCGGGTCGCGGATCACATAAGCCGCCGACCGGTTGGCCGGGCCGATCCCAATGCACGAGACCGGCTCGCCGCCCCGATAGGCAAGCCACAGGGCCTTGGCCGGATCGGCCAGCCACCGGGCGTGGGAGTCCCTGTCCTTCTCATCTGACGTCAACAGGAAGGTCGGCGGCGCGGCCATGTGTTGCCGCAAGGCGTCGTTCAGCGCCATCGCCGCCTCGACGTCGGCCGCGGTTGCCCGGCGGATTTGGGCGTCCGGCGCCGAGCCTTCGACGGCCGACAGATCGCGCATCGCGTCGCCGCCGGTCATCCCGAAGCCCAGGCGGAACCACGTGTCGATGCCTTGGCGGTCGTGAGCCGGCAGCGTGATCACGTGCACGCAGCAGCCGTCGGCCAGCCACCGCCGCGCCAGCTTGGCGTACATCCGCTGATACAAACGAACTCGCCGCGACCCTCGGACTGCGTGGGCGTACTCGGGCGCATACGCCGCCCGTTTGCCCCGAAACTCGCCAATCACCATCCCCAGCAGAAAGCCGGCGAGCCGGCCGCGATTGATCGCCGCCACGCCTCGCGCCTTGCCCGCCAGGTGGGCCAGCGGCTTGAGGACCTCCTCGACCTGCTCGTAGCGCGGCGGCAGAGAAGGCACGCGACGCCCCTCGGCTCGATACGCCGACGTGACCATCGCTGCGGCGTCTTGCAGATGCTTCTCGTTCAGTTCCACGATCTCCGTCATAGGCTTCACTCCTTCCGGTGTCTGTCGAGTGCCCCGGGCAAGTGCAGCCTGCCCGGCTCCTGCGCACTGCTGCCGGGCAAACTCGCCGCGCTCGTTTGCCCGGGGCACCCGTCTAGCTCTACTTGACCGCCGTGATAGTGTGGTCCCACTGGCCTGGTGTTGAACCACTCGGGGCCTCCATCGTGATAACGACTTCCACGAGCGGCCGGAGGTACTCGTCCACAGCTTCCATGTCGCCGGGCCGGCCGGGTTCGCCAACCCGATCAAACAGCCGGCGCGCGAACCAGCCACCGTCGTAGGTCGGCCGCGCCTCGCTGAAGCCGACGACCCGCAGCCACGTCAGCCACGTCCGGCACGACGGATGGCGAGTTGTCCAGCACGCGGCCTCGACGAGGTGGGTGGACAGGTCGGTCAGCACGGCGGGCGTCAGCCCTTCGTACTTGGCCTCGGCGCCGTGCCGCTCGAACACCCCTTCCACGTCAGCCCTCGACAGCCCGATTACCAAGCCGTAATGGTCGACGTACTCGTCGTCCACGCGGCGGTCGAAGACGATCATGCGCGTCTGGTCGCCCTCGCGCAGCCAGAGCGAGATCGCACGCTCCTGGCCACCTCTGTACCGGCTCAACGATTCGTAGTCGAAGCGGAGTCGCCCGCCCGGCTTCAGTACGCGGTGCAGCTCGGCCAGCGTGGCCTGCGGGTCCGGCGTCTGCTCCAGGGACGAAGCCGCTACCGCGGAATCGAAGGAACCGTCCTCAAACGGCAGCGGCTTGCCCGGCTGGACGCAGACGAATCTCGCGTTGGTCAGGCCAAGGCGGCGGGCGTTCTCGCTGCACACATCGGCGCGCCTTTGGCAGCCTTCCACGCCGACGATCTCCTTGACCATCGGTGCGATCAGCAGGGACGGCCAACCGTCGCCTGGGCCGAAGTCCAGCACGCCCCCGCCGTCGGTGTGCAGGGCGTAGTCGAGTATCTGGCCCCGGTCCACGAAGTGCCCGCGCCTCGTCGCGTCGAACGGCTGATAGATGACGGCCAGACCCTCGCCGGACTGCGAGGCCGCGTTGGCATAGATGAACTCGGACGAATCGGTCTGCTTCAACTGCAGATGATCCACGATCCAGCGGATGGGCCCGTCGCCCGGACCCGTGCTTGTATTGCTTGACATAGTCGATTCTCTCCAGTGGTTCGGTCTGCAATCCCACTCGTCGTCCTTCTCTTGTTTCGTGTGCGTTTCATGATGGTCTCCTTTGCTCTAGGGCTGACGTAGCGGCCCAATGCCTTGGGTTGGCGTCAGCCGATCCAGCGGGAACGGCGGGGCCGCCAGCGGACGGACGGCCAAAGACATCAGGACCACCGCGCTGTCGTCGCCGGCGATGCGGTTGGTGCGGATAGCGCCGCAGCGCGTGCAGCGGTGCACGATGGCCCACTCGCCGCCGCGCCGCACCCACACGGCAATCGGCTCCATCTCGCCCCGGCACCCGCAGCGCCGGTCGCCCGACCGCAGGTCCACGTGAAGGCTCCACAGGCAGTGCGGGCAGTGGTTGCGGTGGGCCGTGCCGGGCGCGCCGGACGGCACCGCCTGCCGGCAGTGCTCGCAGATGAAGCCCGCTTCAGGGGCTTCGCGCTGCGATCGTCGGTTGTACGCTCTTCTCAAGGGGATCTCCCCTGCTCGAAGGTTCGATGCGGAAACATGCCGCCCGGGCGCCCTGGGCGCCGCGGACGGACCGCGTCTTGGCGTTTTCGTCGCAGACGGACATAGCATTCCTTTCAGGTTGAGTGTGGATGGTTCGGCGCGGCCGGCGCCGTCGGCACGATGGAGACAAGACGACGGCCGCGGACGTTGGCGTCACGCACGCGGCCGGTTGGGTCAATGCAGAGGAGAGCCGGCTGCTCCGTGCGGGGCAGCCGGAAAGCTCACCGAACTCGCGGCTCCGCAGCGGGGCAGCAGCCCCGCCGCCCGAGAGCCTGGAGGTCGGATGTCACTCAGGCCTGCGCCCGCAGGGGCGTGACGTCGCGACGGTGTGCTCTTTGGCTGCGGACATGGCCACGCTCCTTTCCATGCCGGGCTTGTTGGTTTCCCGGCGCCATCGGGTGCAGCCACCATACCCCCGAGCCGCGGCCCTGTCAAGCCGACGCGTCCCGCTGGCGGAGCGGCCGTGCGGACCATCGGACGCACGACGGCAAGGCTCGTCAGGGCCGGGTGTTATCATTTTGAGAATTTTTTGATTTTATATTTGACAGGGCAATGCCGGTGCGTTAAGCTGATGGCGGGTTCGGCGGCCGGCGCGCTGGGCCTGCGCCCGCCGGGGCAGCGCGGGGGGCCATACTGAAACGGGGGCCGTCACCATGACAACGGCAAGCAAACCGCACCACGATGGATGCGTGTCTGCGCGCGGCAGGACCGCCGCGGCGGGATGGAGCCCCGCCGCGCCCAAACAGGAAAAGGCCCACCGGAGACCGCTCAGCAGCGCCCTGCGCGGCGGTGCAAACGAGTGAAAATATGCGAAACGAACCCAATTTTCGGAGTGGTTTGTGGGCACGTAAGACAATCGCTGCCAAAGACTTACGCAGCCATGGGGGTCGAAAAGGGGGGCGCGGAAGAAGGCCGATTAACGCGCGCAAAGGCCTCCCAAACGCGCGCAGAACACCCCTCAAAGCGTGCAAAAGCGCGCAGAGCGCCGCGAACCAACCCCCCGGAGGCGGCGTCCATATGCTCGGGCGCAGCGGCCAGCGGGTTGCTGTCCCTGGCGTCGCCGTGCCAGCGGCGCGGCGGGCTGGTGGCGTGGCGCCAGCCGATCTGCTAGGCTTCTGTGCGCCGGCGGGCCGCGCCGCGGCGCCGATCCGTGCGCGGCGGAGCCGCCGGCGGCATATGGTCCTGAGGGGCAACGGCAGTGTGGGTCAGATGAAAGGGAATGAACCATGAGCAAGTCCAAAGGATCGGGCCTCGGCATCGCGGGCGTGGTTCTGGTTGTGCTGGTGCTGGCGGGGCTGCTGTCGCTGCTGATGCCCGGGCTTCGGAGCGTCAAGCGTGCGGCCTACAAGCGGGCAATGGAGGTGGACCGGGGCTATTGGACCGGGGCCCAGCAGGAGGGCATGCCCGACGCCAGCGAGGCACCGCCAGACAAGCGCCGGCCGCGGCCCGTGCGAGCCATCGTCGAGAGCTTCGACGCCAACATCCACCTGACGCCCCGGCTCAGCGTCGGGACGGCCACACCTGAGTCGATCTACGAGGCGCGGTTCGAGGCCGACCTGAAGGCCCGCAAGCCGACGGACGGGCCGGAGGAGTGCGAAATCCTGCTGCCGCTGCCGCCGCAGATCATCTCGCTTGCCGACCTGACGGTCGAGATCAACGGCGACCCGAGCGACGACGTCTCACACGAGAGCGGCTATCTGGTGTGGCGAGGGCGGCTTGACGCCGAGCAGCCAACCAAGTTCCACGTGGTCTATACGGCGGTGGGCAAGGGCATCTTCAAGCTGGAAAAGCCGCCCGGCAGGATCATCAACTCCTTCAAGACGATCCTGACGGCGCATCACAGCAACGTCCGCATGCTTGAGCTTTCGCTTCAGCCAGCCCCGCCCCAGCGCGACGGGGACAGGACCGTCTACACCTGGGACTACGATCGGCTGCTGGTCGGCCGACCGATCGCGCTGGACGTGCTTGGCATCGCGGCGGTGGATCAGCTCGGCGAGATCGTCTGGCTGGGACCGATCAGTGTGCTGGCCTTCGGTTTCCTCGTCACCATGCTGACCGTGGCATGCCGGCCGGGCGACATCAGCGTCTGGAGCGTCCTGCTGATCGTGGGCTGCTTCGCGGCGGCGTACCCGCTGATGTACTTCCTTCAGGAGTTCCTTCCGCTGCTTTGGGCGGTGGGCGCGGCGGCGGCCCTCGGCATCGTGATCATCGGCGTCCGCTCGGTAACGCTGTTCGGCCCGCGCGCGGGCGGCTTCGGCGGCGTGCTGCTGCCGGTGATGGTCATGGGCCTGGCGGTGGCCGCCACCATCTACGCCAAGCCGGCCGTCCAGGGCGTGCTGCTGACGATCCTGGGCATCCTGACGTTGGTGGTGGCGATGGTGCTGCTGCCCAGGGCGCAGCGGGCCTACGTCGCGGCGCACCCGCAGCCGCCCGCGCCGCCGCTGCCCGCGGCACAAACCCAGGGGCCCGTCGGCGAGGGCGCCTGAGTCGCGGCAGACGGCGGGCGAGATCGCCGATAGAGATTGAAAGGCCGGCGGGGGTGGGCGATGGATGTCGGCCTTCGAGGAGCGAAGTGCATGGATCGGCTGATCGTCAGCGTTTCGGGAGTGCGTGGCACGATAGGCGGGACGTTGAGTCCGCAGGCGGCGTGCGAGTTCGGCTGCGCGTTCGCCACGATGCTGCGGTCCGGCGGAGATCGCCCGCTGACGATCGCGATGGGGCGCGACACCCGTCCGTCGGGGCCGATGCTGGCGCACGCGCTGAAGGCGGGTCTGACGGCCGGCGGCGTGAGCGTAGTTGACCTCGGCGTGGTAAGCACGCCTGGGGTGGCGCTGATGACCTCGAAGCTGAAGGCGGCCGGCGGGATCGTCATCACCGCGTCGCACAACCCCGCTGAGTACAACGGCATCAAGTTCCTCCAGCCAACCGGCACGGGCCTGACGGCGGCCGACGCCGGGCGGCTGAGGGATATCTGGGAGTCGCGGCGATTCGCGCTCGCCGGGCCGGACGAGCTCGGAGGCGAATCGAGCGAGCTCAGGACACACGGGCTGCACGTGGACGCGGTCTGCGCGGCCACGGACGTGACGGCCGTGGCGGCGCAGCGGTTCAAGGTCGTGGTGGACAGCATCAACGGCGCCGGCTGCGTCGTCACGCCCATGCTCCTCGGCCGCCTGGGCTGTGAGGTTGCACAGATCAACGGCGAGCCGACCGGGCGCTTTGCCCACGCGCCGGAGCCGATCGAGGGGAACCTCGGCCAGCTCTGCCAGGCGGTCCGCAAGCACCGCGCGGGCGTCGGTTTCGCGCAGGACCCGGACGCCGACCGGCTGGTGATCGTGGACGAGGCCGGGCGGTTCATCGGCGAGGAGTACACGCTGGCGCTGGCGACGGCCTTCGTGCTGAGCCACCGCAAGGGCAAGGTGGCAACGAACCTGGCCACCTCGCGGATGATCGACGACGTGGCGGCCGCCGCCGGGTGCGAGGTGGTTCGGGCCCCCACCGGCGAGGCCAACGTGGCCGAGGCCATGAGCCGGGAAGGCTGCATCTTCGGCGGCGAGGGCAACGGCGGCGTGATCGACCCGCGCGTGGTCCCGGTCCGCGACAGCCTGGTGGGCATGGCCATGGTGCTTCAATACATGGCCGAGACGGGCAAGCCCCTCAGCGAGCTGGTGCGGCAGATACCGGCCTACGTGATGATCAAGACCAAGCGCCCCTGCCCTGCCGAGGCGGTCGCGCCGATCGTCGCCAGGGCGCGCGAGGCCTCCGCCGGGCGGCCCGGCGCGAAGCTCGACGACGCGGACGGGCTGCGGGTGGACCTGCCGGAAGGCTGGGTGTCCGTCCGCGGCTCCAACACCGAGCCGATCATCCGGATCATGGGCGAGGCGAAGGACCGCGCCGCCGTCGAGGAGCTGATCGGACAGGTCAACGCCATCGCGGATGAGGTAATCGGAAAGCGGAACACGGGGTAGATATGACCGCCATCGGGGGGTTACGGAACAGGGGCAGTTGCAGGGGCAGGCTCGACGAGAAGCTCGCAGTCGGCCACGGGCGAGCCCTGCCGGCCAAACCAGCTAACGTGATCGTCCACGAGGTCGAAGTGAATCGCGTACGTGCCGGCAGCCTGGGGGACGGTCAGCCTTTGGGTGAGCGTGACGGATTCGCCGGGCGCGATGCTGCGCCTGGGCAGGGGCGTTCGCGGCCCCAGCTCGCGCTCGGGGCTATCCTTGAGGCTGGAGCCGATGAAGACGGCCAGCGCGAACAGCCTGCCCGGCCGGCCGGCTGGAATGGGCCGGCCGCTGCGGTTGGTCACGGTCACGGCGACGGCCAGGTCCTCGCCGGGCTGCGCGGTGAGCGTCTGCGGAGCGTCGATGTGAACCCGGTAGTACGCGCGATGGTATTCGCTCATGGCCCACTGGCGGAAGCGGGGCCAGCCGTCGGTGTCGAGGCCGTTTCGGCGGCACCAGGCCTCATACTGATGCAGCACGCCCTCGATCTGTTCCGGGTCGTCGCCCAGGTGGAGGTACAGCAGCGACATCTGGCCGCGGGCCGCCGTGTAGCCCTGCCCGCCGACGGCCATCGCCGCCATCACGCTGGCCAGGCCGGTGCGGTCGGCCCCGGCGCGGCAGTGCAGGAGGATGGGTCGCTCGACCGTATCCAGAAGCACGACGAGCTTCTTGAGCTCCAGCGCCGACGGCGTGTGATCCGCGGACAGGCGAACGTTGGCCATGCGAATCCCAAGGCGCTCGGCGGCGCGACGCTCGCCATCCAGAACTCGCCCCGGGCCGTCGCCCCTCAGGTTGATGACGGTCTTCAGGCCATATCGGCCCACCCAGCGGTCCAGCGCCCAGCCGCCGGGCTGGGCGGCGCGATACACCTCGCCCGGCACGACCGTGTGGAAGTTCGTGGACAGGCGGTGGTACACGTAGAACCCCGCGCAGGCGACCGCCGCCAGGACCGCCGCACCGAGCGCCGCGCGGCTGCCACGACGACGATCTGTCATTTGCCCACGGTTCACTGGCACATCATAGCCCGCCGAAGCGGGCAGACCCAACTCAAACCAGATGCAGAGCGCACGCGCCTACGGCCGCCACTGGACGACCGTGTCGATCATGGCCTTGAAGCGCGGGAAGCTCTGCCCGCCCTGGCCGCGAATGTACGGCGAGGCGGAGGAGTTGACGATCAGCCCGCGGCGGTCGTCGAAGGCCGCCTCGATCAGGGCCAGCGTCTCGTCGCGGATCTCCTCGGGCGTGCACTCGTAGAAGCGGTTGATCTGGATGTTGCCTTCCAGGCACAGCCGCCCGCGGGCGAGGGCCTTGCACTCGGCCGGAGTGATGTCGCCCATCGGCGGGGCCTCGAAGGGGTGCAGCACGTCGGCCCCCGCGGCGAGGAACCCTTCGAAGACCCGCTTCAACGAGCCGTGGCAGTGCACGTAGATGCGCCCGCCGGCCTCGTGAACCAGATCGAAGATCGGCTTGTCGTACCCTACGTTGAAGTCGTGGAAGTCCTTCGGCCCGTGCAGCGGCGGGCAGACCAGCTCCTGGCCGCCGATGGCGAAGAAGGGCCCGATGCCTTTAGACAGGAGGAACTTCACCCGGTTCGTGACCACGTGCATGTGCCGCTCGCACAGGGCATGCAGCACGTCGCGGTCGGACAGCGACATGAGTGCAAAGGTCTCCGAGCCGCACAGGCCCGCGACCCAGCCGGCGGGGTTGGACCCCAGTCGGGCCTCGGCGACGCCGCGGTCGCCGATGTCCTTGTCCTTTGCGAAGAACTCCGACACGTCGCCGCCGATCTGAGGCATGGGCAGGGAGAGGTACTTCTCGGCGTCCTCGCGTCCCTTGATATAGAAGGTCTCGTGGAGGCCGGGCTGGCCCCTGAGGCTCTCCAGGCGCGAGCAGCGCAGGTCGCCCGCCGGCGTGTGAAGGACGGCGACTCGACGCTCGAAGTCGTCCGAGTGCGGCTCGGCGTACTCGTCGGTCGGGTAGGGCTGCTCGAAGGCCGTGCCGTTGAATCCGACCTTTGCGTCAGCGTGCCGACGGAGATAGCTCTTGAGCACGTCGTAGGTCGGGGCATCAGGCGGATAGAGCGTGCCTATCCAGACGCCGGGGCGGTCCATCTCCTCGTGGAAATAGGCCCGTCGCAGCCGCTCGCGAGACGTCAAACGCAGTTCGCCAGCCATCCGGTCACACCCATCATCCGGGCGCTGCGCCTCGGATCCGCCGCCGGGGCTGCCCCAGCCCAGCGGCCTGCCACGCCGCATGGCCCAGCCCCGGCGAACCATAGTGCCCCCGCCCGGCGTTGTCAAATGCTGACGGCCGTCCAGGCGGGGTCCGGCAAGCCGCCGGAGCGGCTCATCTTCCGGCAAGCGCAGTTCAAGACGGCGGGCCGGCTGGCCGAGTGTAACCAGTGCTCAAGGCGTCCCCCCCGGATGCCGGCGGGGCCGTACGGGCGGCCCATTTGCGGATTGACAGTCGACTGGCCGCCCCGTATATTGGGCGGACTTTGGCGATGCCGCAGGGCTGCGCGGGCGGTTCCGCGGCCCGGTTGAGTCGTTCTGCCGAGGCGTTGAGGGTGGATAAGTGGCCAAGAAGGTGAAGTCACGAAAGACCGTTTCCCGCGGACGAAAGGCGGCCCAGGGCCCGTCTGACAAGAAGAAGACCGCCAAGCCCCTGCCGGCCAGGTCCCGCAAGAAGACGGCGACGGCCACAGAGACGGTCGCAGTTGCCGAGACGTCCAAGCCCCGGCGACTGAGGAAGACCCCCCTGGGCAAGGCCGACCTGAAGTCATTCCGCGCGATGCTGCTTGAGAAGCGCCGGGCGCTGGTCGGCGACATGAACGGGATGGAGGCGGAGGCCTTCCGGGGCAACCGCCAGGACCGCAGCGGCGACCTGTCCAACGTCCCCATCCACCCCGCCGACATCGGCACCGACAACTACGAGCAGGAATTCACCCTGGGCCTGCTGGAGAGCGAACGCACGCTGCTCCGGGAGATCGATGAGGCCCTGGAGCGGATCGACCAGGGGACGTACGGCATCTGCCTTGGCACCGGCCAGGCGATAGACAAGGCCCGCCTCCGCGCCTGTCCCTGGGCGAAGTACTGCATCGAGTACGCCCGCATGATCGAGAAGGGGCTGGTCAAGCCTCAGGAGGAATCCGAACCGGACGAGCTGGACGAAGACAACCACCAGCAAGGCCGCCCGCAACCCGCTCGGGCATCGGCACAGAAGAACAATTCTCAGGAAGATGAAGACGAGGAGTGATCGGCGCTGCTGGCGGAGGGGAGGCAACTCATGTTTGCGGTGAGCCGCACCCTCGCCACTCGTAAGGCATACGCCAGCGCCCGGGCCATCGCCTTCTTCCTCACCGTCACTGCCGGCGGCCTCGCCGCTGATTTGCTGACCAAACACTACGTGTTCCACTCTCTGCTGACCGACCCGCAGGCTGCGCAGCGCCTTCAGCACGCTCGCACAGCCAACCAGCACGCCGACATCCGGGACCTGCTTTCGGTTTGCTCCCGCGATGTCTGTCCGGGCGTACGGTTCACACTGTCCACGAATCCAGGGATTGTGTTCGGACTGAGAGTGCACCGGCTGGCCGTCAATATCGCAACCGTCGGCGCCATGGTGCTTGTGCTGGCGATGTTCGGGAGCTCCGACCGACGAAGCGCATTCACGCACCTGGCGATGGCGTTCATCATGGGCGGCGCGATGGGCAATCTTTACGACCGGCTGCTGGCCGAGGTCCGGCTGCCGCTCGCCGGGGTTGAGCCCATCCGCCACCAGGTCCGCGACTTCATCGACCTGGGCCAGTTGCACTACCCGTACATCTTCAACGTCGCTGACGCCCTGCTGGTGATCGGCGTGGCGATACTGGTGCTTCACTGGGTGCTGCCGCCACGCCGGGCGGCGACGCAGTCCTCGCGCGGCAACGCCGGGAATCGCGCCGCCGACTGACCGTCGCCGAGAGGACCGAACACAGGCAAATCCCTCGTCACCGGACACTCCGCCGCGCGTATAATTCCATCGGTGGAGGAGACACGAATTCCGTGGCGGGAACGCCCGGCGGAGCGGGTCGAGGCCCCGGTAGGTCGGGTGGGACTTTGACTCACTGACCGCCGGGCGTGTTTTGCATGGGGCCAGCCGGGGGGTAGAATCCCGCCATGCCGGCCCGCGACACGACGCCCACCGCCGCAGAACGGATCACGTGCCTGCCGCTGCGATGGGTGATCTTCTATCACCTGACGGAGTTGTTGTTCCTCGCCGGGGTGGCGGCCTGTGACCGCATCCTGTTTGCCTCGCCGGCCCCCCACGGCAT
>Ga0307378_10006253_pt1 | contig 16357 bp, 17 predicted proteins | sample UN1MG_FD_202238 | JGI IMG/M metagenome (GOLD analysis project Ga0307378, IMG submission 202238) | Soil microbial communities from Risofladan, Vaasa, Finland - UN-1 | ecosystem: Environmental > Terrestrial > Soil > Coastal area > Acid sulfate soil | place: Finland: Risofladan, Vaasa | collected... | reverse complement strand
GCCTTCCCCGAAATCGACGCCGAGCTTGAGCCCCTTGAAGACCGTGATGTTGAGGATGCCGGCGAGCACGATGACGCCGGTCACGGCCAGGGCGATGTACTTGTATTTCAGGAACTTGATATTGGGGGTTTTGAAGAGTTGCATGTCAGATACTCAGCTTCTTTGCGGTTTTCTTGACCGTCAGGTCAAACAGGAGATGAGAGACGAAAACGGCCGTGAACAGGTTGGCGACGAGGCTGATCGTCAGCGTCACGGCGTAGCCGCGGATCGGGCCCGTGCCGAACTGGAAGAGGAAGATGGCCGATATAATGGTCGTCAAATTGGAATCGAAAATGGCCGTGAAGGCCCGGGAGAAGCCCTGGGAGATCGAGCTCATAACGCCCTTGCCCAAGGCGGCTTCCTCCTTGATCCTCTCGAAGATGAGGACGTTGGCGTCGACGGCCATGCCGATGGCCAGGATGATGCCGGCGATGCCCGGCAGGGTCAGCGTGGCCTTGAAGTAGGCCAGGGCGCCGAAGAGGAGGAGCACGTTGAGCAGGAGGGCGATGACCGCGTTGAGCCCGGACAGCTTGTAGAAGATGACCATGAACGTCATGACGGCCAGGACGGCCACAAGCCCGGCGATGAGCCCCTGGCGGACGGAGTCGGCGCCGAGAGCCGGGCCGATTGTCCGCTCTTCGAGGTAGCGGATGCCTGCAGGGAGGGCGCCCGCCTTGAGGATGACGACCAGGTCGTCGGCCTCTTCGGCCGTGAAGCGGCCTTGAATGACGCCGCCCTGGGTCCGGTCGATCCTCGCCTCGATGCCGGGGGCGGACTGGACCTTTTTATCCAGGATGATGGCGATCTGCTTGCCGATATTGTCGCCGGTGACCTGCTCGAACCGGGCGCCGCCTTCCGAGTTCAGAGTGAAGGAGACGGCCGGATTGTTCCATTCGTCCTGGGTTCGCCGGATCGTCCGCAGGTCCTTGCCCGTGACAACGGCGACCTTGTTGACGAGGTAAACCCCCCCCTGGCCCCTATTGGGGTCGCCCCGGAGGATCTCGGCGTCGTCGGGGAGCTGGCCGTTGGTCGCCTGAAGCAGCGTTGCCTCGTCGGCCGCGGGCCCGGCTTTGACCAACTTCCACTCCAGGACGGCGGTGACCTTGATCAGCTCCTTGACCCGTTCGGGATCATCAACGCCCGGGAGTTCGACGACGATCTTATCCTTGCCCTGCTTCTGGATGAGGGGCTCGGTGACGCCGTACGAGTTGATCCGGTTGTCGATCGTCTGAAGCGCTTGGTCGACGGACTGATCGCGGAGGAGCTGGGCGGTAAGCGGTTTCAGCGTCAGGTTGGCCCTGTCGCCCGTGAACCCGTAGTCCCAGTCCCGGGAGTACTGGCCGAACAGATCGCGGGTCTTGCCTTCCTCGTCCGCGAGCGTCCCCTGTACGGCGATCCGGCCCAGGCCTTCCTTCGTGACCTTCTGGAAGGTGATGGTGTTCTTCTTGAGGAGATCCTCGAGCCGGGAGACCTCCAGATCCGTTTCCATGTTGATGGAATCGTCGGTGAGGACCTGGAGGACGAGGTGGATACCGCCTTTGAGGTCGAGCCCCCGTCTGACCTTGGTGTCGTTGAAGGGGTAGGCGAGGATGATCGCGCCGGCGATGATGGCCACAGTCAGGATGACCTTCCATTGGAGATTCTTTTTCATGGGACCTTCACTCTCGCGTGGGATTCATTTCGGGCGAGGGACGCCGTCCCTCCTCCCGGGGCTTATTCGCTCTCGGGCTTGTCGGACGCGCCCAGGATGACGCCCACGGCGCTCTTGGTGATGTCGACCTTGACGTTGGCTGCGATCTTGAGCTCGATGCGGTCTTTCTGGACGCCCATAACCGTGCCGAAGATGCCCGCGGTCGTGACGATCCGGTCGCCCGGCTTCAGGTTTTCCACGAGGTCCATGTGCTTTTTCTGTTTCTTCCTCTGGGGCATGATGATGAGGAGGTAGAAAATGACGAAAACGAGGACGAAGGGCAGGAGGGCGCCCAGCATGTTGGGACGGGCGGCCTGCGCCCCTCCGGCCTGCCCGGCCAGGATCGAGGTTGCTCCGAAAATCATGTCGGTTCTTCCTTTGTCGAGGCGTTAGAACTCAATCTCTTCTTCAGAATATCGAAGGAGTGAGATTGGATAGAATGGCGTATTTTGCGGAAGATGTCAAGATAGAAGTGCAGGTTGTGGACGGTATTCAAGACCGCCGCCGTGATCTCATCGCGCTCGAAGAGGTGGCGGAGATAGGCCCGGGAGAAGTTGCGGCACGTGTAGCAAGGGCAGTCCTCGTCGAGGGGCCGTTCGTCCCGGGCGTATTTTTTGTTTTTGATGGCCACCCGTCCGCGGCTCGTAAAAAGCGTGCCGTTGCGGGCGTTGCGCGTCGGCAGTACGCAGTCGAAGAAGTCCACGCCCCGGGCCACGGCCTCGACGACGTCCTCGACGTAGCCCATGCCCATGAGGTAACGGGGCCGGTCGCGGGGGAGGAGGAGGTTGCCGTGCTCGAGGGTTTCGAATAGCCGGGTCTTCGGCTCCCCCAGGCCCAGCCCGCCGTAGGCGTAGCCGGAGAAGTCGAGCGCGAGGAGGTCCTCGATCGATCTGGCCCTGAGGTCGGGAGAGATCCCGCCCTGGCTTATCCCCCAGAGCTGCTGACGCGTGTCGATCTCCGCGAAACGGGCCATGGAGCGTCCGGCCCAGGCCGTCGTCAGCCGGACGGATTCCCTCATCGCCTCTTCGGAATAAGGATAGGCCGGGAAATGGTCCAGGCACATCAGGACATCGGTCCCCATCCTGACCTGGAGGTCGACGACGTCCTCGGGTTTGAGGAGGATCTTGGAACCGTCGAGGTGGTAGGAGAACCGGACCCCCTCGTCGCTCGTCCGGACGAGCGGCGACAGGCTGTAGATCTGGAAGCCGCCGCTGTCGGTCAGGATCGGCTTGGGCCAGGATATAAAGGAATGGAGCCCGCCCATGGCCGCGACGGCATCGACTCCCGGGCGGAGGGAGAGGTGGTAGGAGTTGACGAGGATGATCTGGGCGCCGAGGGCTTCGACCTGGGCGTGGGTCAGGCCTTTGACCGTGCCCTGGCTGGCCACGGGCATGAAGGCCGGGGTTTCGACCGTCCCGTGCGGCGTTTCGAGAAGGCCGGTCCTGGCCGCGGAGAGCGGGTCTTCACAAGTTGTCCGGAAGGTGGAGTTCATGGGGCGAACCGGAAGTAGATGACGTCCCCGTCCCGGACGACGTATTCTTTTCCCTCGAGCCGGATCGCCCCCGCCTCCTTGGCGTCGTGGAGGGAGCCGAGCCGCAGGAGCTCTTCGGCCGGGACGACCTCGGCTCGGATGAAGCCCCTGGCGATATCGGAGTGAATGGCGCCGGCCGCCTCCAACGCGGCGGCGCCCCGTTTCACCGTCCAGGCCCGGACTTCGTCCTTTCCGACGGTGAAGAACGCGATGCGGTCCAGGAAAGCGGCCGCCTGCCCGGTGAACCTGGGGGCGCTCATTTCGTCCAGCCCGTATTCGGCCATGAAGGCCTGTCTTTCGTCCTGATCGAGCTGGGCGATGTCGCTCTCGATACGGCCGCAGAAAGCCATGACCCGCCTCGAGGCGCCGAGCGCCGGAAAAAGAGCCTCGGGCCGGCGGACCGAAGCCAGGTCCTTCTCGTCCAAGTTGATGATATGGAGGAGCGGTTTGAGGCTCAGGAAGGCGAAGCTGCGGATGAGCTTTTCCTCGGCGGGGGCGAGCGGTAGGTCGCGGAGGCCGCGGCCTGATTCGAGCCCAGGCCGAAGCCTCTGGAGCAGCTCCCGTTCCTTTTCTCCCTCCGGATCCTTCATCTTCTTCAGGTCCTTCTCGAGGCGCTCCAGCCGCCCGTCGGCGAGAAGGAGATCGGCCAGGACGAGCTCTTCCTCCATGAATCGGATATCCTCGGCCGGGTCCAGCCGTCCCTTGGGATGGGGGATGTCCTCGTCCGCGAAGCCCCTGACGACATGAACGAGGCCGTCGGCCTTCCGCAGATGGCCGAGCAAGAGGCTGTTCTTGACCTCGCCGAAGGAGATGCCGACGAGATCGGTGAGGTCCATCGATGCGGCGATCCTCTTTTTCTCGGGATAGACGGCCGCGATGCGGTCCAGGCGCCCGTCGGGGAGGGGGACGGCGCGCACGTTCGGCTCCCGCTTCCCGTCGTCATAGGCCCGGACCTCGACGCCCGCGCCCGTCACGAGATTGAAGAGCGTCGTTTTGCCTGTCTTGGGGTAGCCGAACAGGGTGACGTTCACGGGTCTAGTAAAGCCGTATTCGCCGGGAGTGTCAACCCCAGGAGCCGGGACCTTTCCGGGGTTAACCCTGAGCCTCGCTTCGCATCCCCGCCTTTAAAGGCGGGGACTGGCCTAGCCTGATCTATTCATAAAAATGCCGATGTGTTACCTAACTCCTACGATATCTGTAGGATCTCCGGATTGCCGCTTATTAATCGGATTTCCGAAAGATCCTCCAGAAAGATTGGCATTCTTACCCTCCGGGCGAGCCGATCCGGCCGCATCTGCTGTGTTGCGAAGGGTTCGCAGTACCAGTAGTACAGCTTCACCCTCCGCGCCTTGCATCTGCTGCCGCCTCGACTCGTGAATAGATCAGGCTTGGCGAACGGGTCAAGACGCCGGGGGGCAGGGCTTCCCCGTCCCGGTCCTGCCGGGTTCGCCGGCACTGCCAAGGGCGGCGGCAGGACCGGGACAACGGTCTTGATGTCCGGCGCGTTTTCCTTTATAGTGGCACTTCGTGAACCGTGAGCGGAATGGATAAAGAGACACGCAAAAAAGATATAGGGCTATTCAGGGAGTACTTCGAGCTCATCGCCGAGACGGCGGTCTTCGTCTTTTTCGTCATGACGTTTGTCGTCCAGGCTTTCCAGATCCCCACGGGCTCTATGGAGCCGACGCTCCTCGTCGGCGACTTTCTCCTCGTCAACAAGCTCGCCTACGCCCGACCGGTGCTGCCCCTCGAGGGCGTCCTCCTGCCCCGGAAGCCGGTCGCGAGGGGCAACATCGTCGTCTTCAAGTACCCGAAAGACCTGACCAAGGACTACGTCAAGAGGGTCATCGCGCTCGAGGGCGAGATCGTCGAGGTCAAGGACAAGCAGGTCTTCGTCAACGACATACCGCTCGACGAGGCCTACAAGGTCCATATCGACAGCCACGTCAATTCCAAGACCGATTTCTACAGCTATGAGGACGTCATCCGCGACAACTACGGGCCCGTCACGGTCCCGGCGGGCAACTGCTTCGTCATGGGCGACAACCGCGACAACAGCTATGACAGCCGCTACTGGGGATTCCTGACGCTCGCCTCGATCAAGGGCAAGCCCTGGATCATCTATTTTTCCTACAAGGCCGAGCGGGACGCCTGGCAGAAAACCGGCATCCGCGACCGCCTGAAGAAGATCGTCAACTTCATCCCCAAGGCCCGCTGGGGCCGCATGCTCCGCATCATCAACTAGTCCTCGGGGATCGTCTTCGTTCGCTGCGGTGATTCTTAACTGCCCATGGCGGCGGTTGACCGGCCCGGCGGAAACACCTAAGATGAAGACATCATGAGGGTCCTGTGAAGAAGGCGACGCTCATCACCGGGCGGGAATTCATCGACGGCGCCATCGACGAGATCGTCTTCACCAACCCCGATAACGGCTACACGGTCTGCCGCTTCCAGCCCGAAAGCGGCGAGCGGATGACCATCGTCGGCTCGTTCCCGCCCTTGACGCCCGGCGAGGTCCTGCGCATCCGCGGCCAGTGGGAGCTCAATCCTCGCTTCGGCCGGCAGTTCAAGGTCGATCATTTCACGCTGACCCTGCCTTCCTCGGTCAAGGGCATCGAAAAATTCCTGGCCTCGGGCCTGGTCAAGGGGATCGGCCCGGTGCTGGCCAAGCGCATTGTCGGGACGTTCGGCGCCGGGACGATCGACATCCTGACCCGGGAGCCGGAGAGGCTCGGCGAGGTCGGGGGGGTCGGGGCCGTCAAGTTGAAAGAGATCCGGAGATCCTGGGCCGAGCACCAGGACATCCGGGACCTGATCATGTTCCTCCAGGAGCATAACGTCTCGACCAGCCTGGCCACGAAGATCTACCGCCAGTACGGGGACCGGTCGTTCACCGTCCTCAAAACGAACCCCTACCAGCTGAGCCTCGACATTTGGGGCGTCGGCTTCAAGACGGCCGACCAGATCGCCTTGAAGCTCGGCATGGACCCGGGTTCGCTCGATCGGGTCAAGGCCTATATCCTCTATATCCTCGAAAAGGACAACGAGCAGGGCCACATTTTTTCTCTCGAGTCGGAGGTCCTGGAGAAATGCGGGACCGACCTGGAGGTCCCCGCGGACAAGGCCGAAGCCGCCTTGGCCATCCTTCTTCAGGGCGAGAAGGTCGTTAGCGAGGAGTGGAGCGGCGGCCGGGCCCTCTATCGGCCTTTCTTCTACCAAGCCCAGGAAGAGGTCGTGCGCTCCATTCACAAGCTGGCCGGGTTTCCGTGCCGGGCCCCGGACTTCGACATCGGCCAGGCCGTCGCCGATACGGAAAAAGGATTGGGGCTGGCCTTCTCATCCCTGCAGAAACTGGCCATCCGGGAAAGCTTCGAGCGGAAGATCCTGGTTATCACCGGCGGTCCCGGCACGGGCAAGACGACCATTGTCCGGGCCGTCGTGGATATCTTCCGCAAGTGGGGGAAGGACGTCCTGCTGGGGGCCCCGACGGGCCGCGCCGCCAAGCGGCTCACGGAGACGACCGGCGTCGAAGCCCGGACGCTCCACCGCGTTCTCGAATACCAGCCCAAGAAGGGGGCGTTCAAGCGGAACGAGTCGAATCCGCTCCGCGGCGAGGCGCTGATCATCGACGAGTTCTCGATGGTCGACCTGCCGCTCATGTACCACCTCCTCAAGGCCGTCCCGCCCTGGATGCGGCTCATCCTCGTCGGCGATAAAGACCAGCTCCCCTCGGTCGGTCCCGGGACGCTGCTTCGGGACATCATCGAGTCGGGCACGGTCGACGTCGTCCGGCTCGACGAGATCTTCCGGCAGGAGAAGGAGAGCCTCATCGTCATCAATGCCCACCGTGTCAATCAGGGACAGTCCCTCGTTTACGCGCCGCCGACGGACAAGAACGCCGATTTCTACTTCATCCACCAGGACGACGAAAGAAAGGCTTTCCAGACCATCCTCAAGATGTGCTCTTCGAGCATCCCCGCCAAGCTCGGCCTGAGCCCGATCTCCCCTCAGATCCAGGTCATCAGTCCCATGTACAAGGGCGTCGTCGGAGTCGACAACCTCAATACGGAGCTCCAGGCGCGGCTCAACCCGGGGAGGGAAGGCCTTCAGGTCGGGAGCCGCGAGTTTCGCGCCCGCGACAAGGTCATGCAGGTGCGCAACGACTACGACAAGGACGTCTTCAACGGCGATATCGGGATCGTCCTCCACGCGGACAGGGCCAAGTCCCGGCTGTTCGTCGACTTCGACGGCCGTACGGTGAGCTATGAGAGGGACGAACTCAACGATGTCACTCTGGCCTATGCCGTCTCCGTTCACAAGGCCCAGGGCAGCGAGTACCAGGCCGTCATCATGCCCCTTCTGACCCAGCACTTCATCATGCTCCAACGCAACCTTTTCTACACGGCCCTGACCCGGGCCAAGAGGCTCAGCGTGGTCATCGGCTCCTACAAGGCGCTCTACATCGCCATCAAGAACGACAAGCCGGTGAGAAGGAACTCCCTTGTCAAGGACAAGCTCATCCGGCTCGGCGGCGTGGATGCCTGAAATTGCCGATAGAAGGCCCGGGGGATTCCGGGTGGTTTGACTCCCCGGGTGATTCCATTATAATAAATTGCTTCTCGGCCCCACCCCAGGTGAAAGGAGCGACACGCTATGCCCCATCGCCGTTTCAAATCCGTATCGGATATCATCGCCTTCGCCATCAAGCGGGAAATAGAAGCGGCCGACGGCTATGGTCGCATGGCCGGCCTGGCCCGGATGCCGGGTCTGCGCGAGTTCCTCCTCTTCCTCCGCCAGGAAGAAGAGTCTCACCGGCGCCTCCTCGAAGGGCTCACCCCAAAGGAGCTCGACGGACTCGCCGCGGCCTTCGTGCCGGATCTGCGGCTCGTCGACTACCTCGTGGAGGAAAAGCTCACCGACGACATGTCCCTCCAGGAGCTGCTCATCTTCGCCGCCCAGAAAGAAAAGAAGGCGGCCGAGCTATACGATACCCTGTCCCAGATGGCCAATGTTTCGGGCCACCACCGACTATTCGAATTCCTGGCCGGACAGGAGCGGGCCCACAAGCTCCAGATCGAAGCCGAGTACGAAAAGAGCTTCCTGCAAGAAAATTGAAAGGAGGACATGATGGAGAAATGGGAATGTCAGGCGTGCGGATACATCTACGACCCGGCCGTGGGTGACCCGGACAACGGGGTTCCTCCCGGGACGAAGTTCGAGGACCTTCCCGACTCCTGGGTTTGCCCCCAGTGCGGGGTCGGCAAGGAACTCTTTTCAAAGGTCGACTGAGCCCGGGCGGGGCGGGGTTTTCCGGCCATGAAGATCATCATCGTGGGCAACGGATTGGCCGGCACAATGGCCGCCAAGACCGTGAGAGAGCTCGACCCGGATGCCGGGATCGAGATCTTCGCGGAGGAAAAACACGCTTATTATCCCCGACCGAATCTGATCGAGTTCTTGGCCGGCCGCTTGCCTTACGAGAAGCTCTTCGCCTTTCCGGAGATCTGGAGCTCCCGGCAGAGGATCGGCCTCCATTTCGGCGAGAGGGTCTCGAAGATCCGGCCTGACGAGCGGAGGATCGAGACCTCGTTGGGCGGGGTGATCCCTTACGACGCCCTGCTGCTGGCGAGCGGGGCCCGGGCGGCCGTACCCCCGCTCAAAGGCAGCGGACTGAAAGGCGTCTTCGTCCTGAGGACGCTGGATGATACGCTGGCCATCCTCGACTATCTCCGGACGCATGCCCATGTCGCCGTGATCGGCGGCGGGCTCCTCGGCCTGGAGATCGCCCGGGCCATCCGCAGCCGCGGCGCCGACGTCTCCGTCCTCGAATTCTTCGACCGTCTCCTGCCTCGCCAGCTCGATCCGGCCGCGGCGGGGATCCTCAAGAGCGAGATCGAAAAAACGGGCATCTCCGTCCGGCTCGGCGCTGTCAGCCGGGAGATCCTCGGCCCGGCGGAGGCCCGCGGGATCCGCTTCGAGTCGGGGGACGAGATCAAAGCGGATCTCGTCGTCATCGCCGCGGGCATCAAGCCCGATCTCGAGCTGGCCAAGGACGCCGGGCTCACCGTCGGGAGGGGCGTCGTCGTCGACGACTATATGCGCACAAGTCGCCCCGAGATCTTCGCCGCGGGCGATGTCGTCGAACATCAGGGGAAAGTCTACGGGATCATTCCGGCCTCGTTCGACCAGGCCCGGGCCGCCGCCCACAACATGCTGCGGATGGACATGCCCTACGCGGGGACGGCTCCGTCCACGACGCTCAAGGTCGCCGGGCTGTTCGTAACGTCGGTCGGAGAGGTCCATCCCGAGGGGTGCGGCCACGAGGTCATCGTCCGGTCCGTTCCCGAGCAGGGGCTTTACAAGAAGCTTGTCCTCAAGGAAGGCCGTCTCGTCGGCGCGATCTGGATGGGGATGAAAAAGGGAGCCTTGGAGATCGGTCGCCTCGTTGCCTTGAAGAAGAACGTCGAGAGCCGGAAAGGCGACCTCCTCGAGGACTCATTCGATTTTACGGAGATGTCATGAACAGAAAATTTGCCGTCGTCGCCTTCGCCCTCGCCGTTTTTCTGGTCCTCGCGGCCCCGGCCCGGGGCCAGGCCCAGGTCAAATACGGAGGCTATTTATCCTTCGCCTATATCGACGGGCAGACCGAGAGCCTCTATCCCAAAGCGGGCCTCCAGAACCTTCTGGCCGGCTTCGCCGTGGCCGGACAGGTGGGCGGGAAATTCGGATTCTCCCTGGAAGCCCGGACCATGGGGGTCCCGACCGCCGGGACGGCCGACGCCTGGGCCTTCGAGCTGGATCAAGCCTGGGCCGGGTTCGTGCCGTCCAAGGCCATCAGCGTCAAGGCCGGGCTCCTGATCGTGCCGTTCGGGTCCTACAACCGGGCCAGCCGGCCCCACGAAACGCTCCTTGTCGGTGTTCCTCTCAACCTGGAATACCTGTATCCCGGGACCTGGCGAGACATCGGCTTGCTCATCGAGGGCGCGTTCGGGGTCCTGTCCTACGCGGCCTACCTGGGCAACGGCCTGGGTGATTTTGACGAGATCGGTTCCGGGCAGCAGTTCCGGGACAACAATGCCGACAAGGCCAAGGGAGGACGGGTCGGGCTCGCTCTCGGCGCATACGGGCGGGCCGGGATTTCCTACTACACGGGCAAGTACGATGAGCGGGACATGTACGATCTCACCCTGGAAGGAGCGGACCTCACCTGGGCGACCGGCCAGTGGGAGATCCATGGCGAGTACACCAAGGCCATGATCGAGAATCCCGAGCCGTTCCAGACGGGAAAGTCGGAGGGTTATTCCATCTGGATGGCCATGGGTTTCCGGAGCTTCCAGCCCATCGGGAGCTTCCAGAAGGTCAAGGTCGACGACCCTTACCGCGGAGACGGGCTCCTCCGCGACCTGAGCCGCTGGACCATGGGCCTGCGCTATGTCCTGGGTTCGACGTTCTTCCTCAAGGTCGAATACGTTTGGAACAAGGAAAACGAGCCCATTCTCAAGAACAACCAGGTTCAGGTCCAGGCGGCCTTGAGCTTCTGAGTCAAGGACCTTGAGTGGACCGCGGTATTTTGATAAGATCAACGCGCGGCTCGCTTCCGATTTCCCGTTCGCGACGGTAATCACGGTCAAAGGATGAGGCATGACCAATCTGCTCGTTCTCGGCACACAATGGGGCGACGAAGGCAAGGGAAAGATCGTCGACTTGCTCACGCCGGCGTTCGACATTGTCGCCCGCTACCAGGGCGGTCATAACGCCGGCCATACCGTCTACGTTAGCGGCAAGAAGGTCGTCCTTCATCTCATTCCATCGGGCATCCTCCATCCCGGCACTCTCTGTGTTATCGGGAACGGACTGGTCATCTCGCCCGGGGCGTTCTTCAAGGAGACGGGCGACCTCGAAAGCCAGGGCGTAAGCGTCGACCCGACGCGCGTCGCCGTCAGCCGCGGCGCCCACCTGATCATGCCCTGGCATCCGCTCGTCGAAAGGGTGAGCGAGGAGATGCGCGGCGAGAAGAAGATCGGCACGACCTGTCGCGGCATCGGCCCGGCCTACGAAGATAAGGCGGCCCGTCTCGGGATCCGGACGGGGGACCTGACCGATCTCCGAGTCCTCCGCGAGAAGATCGCCGAAAACGTCGCCATCAAGAACCGCATCTTCGGGACCTTGGGGCTGCCTCCGCTCGATGCCGAATCCATCAGCCTGGAGTACGAGGGCTGGGCGGAGAAACTCGTGCCCTATCTCCGCGACGTCTCCGAGCTGCTCCACGAGCGCATGAAGCGCGGTGAGAACGTGCTCTTCGAAGGCGCCCAGGGGGCTCTTCTCGATCTCGACCACGGCACTTATCCCTACGTCACTTCCTCGAATTCGACGGCCGGCGGCGCCGCGACCGGGCTCGGCGTCGGGCCGAAGTCGATCCACGGCGTCCTCGGCATCACCAAAGCCTATACGACGCGGGTCGGCGGAGGGCCCTTCCCGACCGAGCTCCACGACGACAGGGGCAGAACGATCGCCGCCCGGGGTGACGAATTCGGGGCGACGACCGGGCGCCCCAGGCGCTGCGGCTGGTTCGACGCCGTGGCCGTCCGGACGGCCTGCCGGATCAACGGAGTCGACCGGATCGCCCTGACAAAGCCCGACGTCCTGTCCGGCATGGGGGAGATCCCGGTCTGCACGGGCTACCGCTACAAGCGCGAGATCCTGAAGAGTTTTCCGACGGAATCGTGGCTGCTCGAAAAGGTCGTCCCCGAATACCGGATGCTCCCGGGGTGGCCGGAGTCCCTCCACGGCGCCGCCGAGTTCGACGCCCTGCCGCTGGCGTTCGTCGACTACCTTCGCGTCCTCGAGGACCTCGTCGAAACCCGCGTCGCCGTCGTGTCGACGGGCGTCGAGCGCGGCCAGACGGTCCTCGTCGAACCCGAGCTCAGGGGTTTTATCGACTTGACCAGAGTTCGCCGGGAACGGGCGATCTAGGGGAGAAGGGGATGGCCGGGGCCTTGGTCGAACGTGTCGAGATCGAAAAGTCGGCCCTCGTCCACAACATCCACGAATTCCGCCGCATCGTCGGCCGGAGGCGGAAGTTCCTGGCCGTGGTCAAGGCCAACGCTTACGGCCACGGGCTCCTCGAGGTCTCGCGGATCGCCCTCCGGAGCGGCGTTGACTGGCTTGGCGTCAATTCCGTAGAGGAAGGCGTGGCGCTCCGGGAGGCGGGCATCCGGGCGCCCATCCTGGTCATCGGCTACGTGCCCTTCCTCGGCCTGGAGGAGGCCGTGACCCGGGACCTGCGCCTGACCGTCTACAATAGGGAAACGATCAAACGGCTGGGCGTCCTGGCCGGCCGTCTCCGCAAGACGGTTCTCCTGCATGTCAAGGTGGAGACCGGGACATGGCGACAGGGCGTCGATGTCAAGGACCTCGGGCCGTTCGTCCGGGACATCCGGAAGCGCCCCGGTCTCGTCGTCGAGGGCCTGTCCTCCCATTTCGCCAACATCGAGGACACAACGAAGCACGATTATCCCCGCCGCCAGCTCGAATGCTACCGGGCGGCCTGCCGGGAGCTCGAGGCGCGCGGTTTGGACATCCCGCTCAAGCACATGTCGTGTACCGCCTCGACCATCCTTTTCCCGGAACCGGATTTCAACCTGGCCCGGGTCGGCATCGGCCTCTACGGCCTGTGGCCCTCCAAGGAAACCTACCTTTCCTGCATCCTCGAAAAGAAGAAACCCCTTTCGCTCGAGCCGGTCCTCTCATGGAAAGCCCGGATCGCCCAGATCAAAAAGATCCCGGCCGGGGCCTTCGTGGGCTATGGCTGTACGTTCCGCACGACCCGGCCGACAGTCATGGCGGTCGTGCCCGTCGGCTATTTCGACGGCTACGACCGCGGCCTTTCGAACGCCGCGCACGTTCTGGTCAAGGGACGGCGGGCCCCGGTGCGGGGGAGGGTGGCCATGGACTTCTTCATGGCCGACGTCACGGACATCCCCGGCGTCAAACTCGAGGACGAAGTGACGCTCCTCGGGGCCGACGGCCGGGAACGGATCTCGGCCGAAGACCTGGCCGCGCTCGCCGGGACGATCAGCTATGAAATATTGTCCCGGATCAATCCGCTCGTGCCCCGCGTCGTCGTCTGAAGGGTCCTCGGGGGGCATCCTCGCTCGGCCCCAGTAAAGGACGCAAAAAAAAAATTAAAAAAACACTACTAAATCAGTAGGATATGTTGTATGATAAGGGGGAAGGAGAGGTGAAACCATGACCATCGACGCTAAGACCGATAAGAAGGAAGTCCTGAAGGACATCGTCCGCGACGTTTCCGGAGGAGAGATCGCGACCAAGGAGAGGGAGCTTACGGCCGAAGGAAACCGGCTGGCCCTCGACACGGGAGCCCTGAGCGCGGAACAGATCAACCTCCTGCTGACCAACCTGCCCGTGGACATTTCCTTTGTCGACGAGAACGACACCGTCGTCTATTACTCGGCGACCCGGGAGAGGATCTTTCCCCGCACGCCCGGCGTCATCGGGCGGAAGGTCCAGAACTGCCACCCGCCCAAGAGCCTCGACGTCGTCACCCGGATCCTGGCCTCTTTTCGGGACGGAAGCCGGGACGTCGCGGAATTCTGGATCGAGTTGAACGGGAAGTTCATCCACATACGCTATTTCGCCTTGAGGGATGGCGGGGGAAAGTACCGCGGCACGCTCGAAGTCAGCCAGGACGTGACCGGAATCCGGGCGCTCCGTGGAGAAAAGCGTCTTCTCGACTGGGACCCGCCGGGCCTGGATGTTTGACTTCGATTCCTTGCGGTGGTATTTATGAAAAACATAAAGGAGACATGACATGACAGTCAAGAAATCCGCGAAAAGCCCCACGAAAGCGAAGAAGAACGACGCGTATGAATGTCGGATCTGCGGTTATCGTATCGTCATCGACGAAGCCTGCGGCTGTGCCGAGGAACACATCTTCATCTGTTGCGATAAGCCGATGAAGAAGGCCGCCACGAAGCCGGCCAAGAAGAAATAGGGAGTTCTCGATGAAAGAAAGAATCGAACTGGCTTTGACCAAGATCCGCCCCGCGCTCCAGGCGGACGGCGGCGACGTGGAACTCGTGGACGTCGGTGCGGACGGAGTCGTTCGCGTCCGGCTCAAAGGGGCCTGTGGCGGCTGCCCGATGTCTCAGCTCACCCTGAAAATGGGGATCGAGCGGATCCTGAAGAAAGAGGTTCCCGAAGTCACGTCGGTCGTGGCCGTCTGATAGATCATTCGTGCGGAGCGGAGGGGTTCCGCCGCTGGGGGTTGGAATTCGGCCGCGCTGGGAGGGGTCATGAGAAGAAGGTATTTCGATCGCATCGCGGCCACTCCTCTGCGTCCTGAGGTCCTCGAGGTCGTGCGGAGCGCTCTCGGGGACGTCACCGGGAACCCCCAGAGCCTGCATGCCGAGGGCCGCCAGGCCCTGGACGCCGTCGAGGCGGCCCGCGAAGAAGTGGCCGGGCTGGTCGGCGCTCAAAGCGCCGAGGTTTATTTCACGTCGAGCGGCACCGAAGCCAATAATTTCGCCGTCAAGGGATTGGCTCTCGGCCAGCAGGCCCGGGGCCGGCACATCGTCGTCTCGGCCATCGAGCACTCCTCGGTCTTGAATTCCGTCAAGGCCTTGGCAAAACAAGGCTTCTCGTCGACGATCGTCCCCGTGGACCGCTCGGCGCGGGTCGACCCGGCCGACGTCGAGAAGGCCCTGACCAAGGAGACGGTCCTCGTCTCCGTCATGACGGCCAACAGCGAAGTCGGGACGGTCCAGCCGATCGCGGCCATCGCGGCCGTCTGCCGCGCGCGCGGTGTCCTCTTCCACACCGACGCCGTAGCGGCGGCCGGCAGCATCCCGCTGGACGTCAAGACGCTCGGCGTGGATGCTTTGAGCCTGGCCGCCGACCAGTTCTACGGCCCCAAGGGCTCGGCGGCGCTTTTCGTCCGCAACAGCGTGCGCATCCTGCCGCTCATCGACGGCGGCATCCAGGAAGGCGGACGCCGGGGCGGGACGGAGAATGTCGCCGGCATCGTCGGGATGGGCCGGGCCGCCCGGCTGGCCCGGCAGGAGATGGGAACGAGAACGGCGGCGCTCGTCCCCCTGAGGGACCGCCTCATCGAAGAGCTCCCCGGTCGCGTCGGGCACGTGATCGTGACGGGATCCCTGACGGAGCGCCTGCCCTACCATGCCAGCTTTTGCATCGAGTTTGTCGAGGGCGAGGGCATGCTCCTGAGCCTGGACATGAAGGGCGTCGCCGTATCGAGCGGTTCCGCCTGCACGTCCAAGGCCCTGAAGGCCTCCCACGTCCTCCTGGCCATGGGTCTCGACCACGCCATCGCCCAGGGCTCCCTCGTATTCAGCCTGATCGACGGGACTTCGGCCGAAGACGTGGATTATGTGCTGGACGTCTTTCCGCCGGCGATCGAGCGGCTCCGCCGCATGTCTCCACTCTACACTCAGTTCCTGAAAGAGAGAGGATCATAATGTACAGCGATAAAGTCATGGACCATTTCGCCAACCCCCGCAACGTAGGCGTGCTGGCCGACGCCGATGGGGTCGGCCAGGTCGGCAACCCCGTGTGCGGCGACATGATGACGTTCACCATCAAGGTCAAGGACGACCGGCTGGAGGACGTCAAGTTCCAGACCTTCGGCTGCGGCGCCGCCATCGCCGTTTCCAGCATGGTCAGCGAGATGGCCAAGGGCAAGACGCTCAGCGAGGCGATGGCCATCACCAACGACCTCGTGGCCGAGGAACTCGGCGGGCTGCCCAAGAATAAGATGCATTGCTCGAACCTCGGCGCCGACGCCCTTCACGAGGCCATCAAGAATTTCCAGGATAAGCGGGATGGCCGCGCTCCCCGCGGAGCCGCGCCCAGGGAACTCCATGAACACGAAGGCTCCGTCTGCCCGTATTGCGACAACGCCCTCCAGGAGGAGGAAAAGACGTTCTGCGGGGCCTGCCGGGTCGAGTTCGAGGAATGCCCCTCCTGCGGCGGGATCACGAAAAAGGGAGACGAAAAGTGTCTTCATTGCGGAAAACCGATGAAGGGTTAGCTTCCGGGACGGCCGCCGGGAAGAGGGG
>Ga0307378_10006248_pt1 | contig 16364 bp, 12 predicted proteins | sample UN1MG_FD_202238 | JGI IMG/M metagenome (GOLD analysis project Ga0307378, IMG submission 202238) | Soil microbial communities from Risofladan, Vaasa, Finland - UN-1 | ecosystem: Environmental > Terrestrial > Soil > Coastal area > Acid sulfate soil | place: Finland: Risofladan, Vaasa | collected... | reverse complement strand
CCCCAGGGTTTTACTGCTTAGTGCAGCATAAACCGAATCGTGAATACAAGAGGGACCTGGACCCATCAATAAAACATCCTCGATATCATTTATCGTCTTGTTCATAACACGGATCTACTCCTTTTATATTAATTTTTTATGGTATCCTATAATATAAACTTTTTCAGGTTTATAACTGCATGTTATAAAAAATACAAAAACTTATAATTTTTATAACTTTTAGTCAGATTTTTAGCACAAAATTACAGTAATGGCGGACGCGGTTGCAACCAATTCGAACTGAAGCTGAAATAATGGCTCAAATCAAAATATGCCCTGTCCATCACACATATTTGTATCAGAAATTCTCCCAAAAAGCAAAAGAACTTCGCCTTTTGGGAATGTCATACGAACAAATAGCTAAAAGTCTAAATGTCAGTAAAAAAACTGCTATTAATGCTTGTAAAAAGAGAAAAGTTTCCAATTAAGTCAATTTTTAACTACTTTTTCATATAAATATGGCAATTTATCTTGTCTAAGTCTAAATTTAGTGCCATGATTATGACCAGTTCTAGCATCAAAATCCACTAGGAGAAAACCTTCATCAATTGCTTTTAAAAAATTATTAAAGCTAAATTCTTGCAATATAATAATATCTTTATACCAAAAATACTCATTCCCACTTTCTCTTTTTACTTCTGCACGTATAAAAAAGCAATTTAAAAGTTTAGTCCCAGCTTTGTGATAAAGGTCATTAAAACCCCAATAAGGTTGAGGATTTAATTCCTCTAATCCAATACGCTCTTCAACTGATTTAAGCCAATCAGAATGTCGGTTTGAGACAGCATCAGAATTAAAAGAAATCAATACCTTCCTAGCATTATGATCAACAACAATTTTGAAACCTCGATCCGTCCTTGATAAACTATTAATCGTCTGGCGAAAACTCATTTCATTCGGAATAGTTTGGTGCTCCCAGCCGTATAAAGGTAAAAATATATTAGGCACAAATTTAATGGCACGTGGAGATGGTTCCATGTGAAAAAGTGTTGTTAAAGAAGAAGAGCCTATTCGTCTACACTTTAATTCCCATTCAGCAGCATTAGGTATAGGAAGATTATTCTCTTCGATTCCAAGAATATCTTCTAAAGTGTTTCCAATCCCACCGACATTTCCAGGGCGTGCGTTAAGAATCCATCCCTTTTCTTTTATTTGTGTTAACTTCTCAATAAGCTCTTCTTTACTATAAATCTCCATTAAGAACTCTTATCTTTTGATTTCCCTTGGCGGACGCCAAAAATCTAACAAATATTCGAATGTTACTCCCATGGTTATATAATTACTTGGCCAGCCGAAAATTCCAATCCGGTTAACAATGTTGGTTCTATCCCATATTATTATATTTCTCAATTCATAGCCACGTTTTCTTAACTCATTTATTAATGAAACGTGAATTGTAATCCTTTTATTCCCCCACCACATGTCAGGAACATTTATAACGCAGTGTGCCTTTGGCCGTAGTAATGATAATAATGATTCAAAAATCTCTCCCATTGCTTTAGTATATTCATCAAATTCCATCGTCCCAATATCTCTAGTATCTTGAGAATACTGCTCTATTTTTCCAAGCTGTTCATTATTCCTAAATCTTCTTGACTTATTTTTTCTCTTCCTATTTAAAAGATTGGCATAAGGAGGTGATGTCCATATTAAGCTTATTGTTTCCGGTTCAAAATAAAATGATATATTCCGCGCATCATCTTGAACAGCAATCTGTTTTGATTCGCTGAAAAGAGTGGGTTCATTCAGTCGTTGTTCGCATAAATCAATATATTTTTTTTGGAGATCAAACCCAACAGCATTTCGATTAACATCTCTTGCAGCCACTAATGTAGTACCACTACCAACAAATGGATCTAAAACAAGTTCACCTACATGAGTAAATAATTCAATAACCTTCTTAGATAAAGATATGGGAAATGTTGCAGGATGTATTTTTTTATCGCGGACGTCTCTAGCTTCGTAGTTAAACCGCCATACACCTAGCTGGCTTTTAAGCCATTCTTTCGCAGTTAAGCAATTGATGTGGTTGAAGTTACAATCGCAATTTTTATTATAATTAATATTAAGTTTTCTTCTATAAAGCATACTGCCTTCGCGTATAACACCATCTAGTTTTTTGTTTGCCAATGATTTCTCTCTATTTTGCATTTTTGTCTATGAGTTAAGACAATATATTCATTACATTATATTAGACTAAATATTATAAACTTTTGTCTCAAATTTATTTATATCATCGAAAAAAACATAGGTAATGTCAACTCGATTGTGTGAAATTGGTCTGATGCAGATTTTGTAATGACGGTAAATTACTTACTCTCTTCCCCCTAGAGTATATTCTCCAATGCAATTCCATTTTTAAGCAGATAAAAGCTAGGAGTGTATAACAGGCTCGCTCACCAGCTACTATTTCCATGGGCTTTGTTCTGCGATTAAATTCTTTATTGAGCCGCTCAATGACATTGGTTGTCTGTAAACAGATCCACTCCTCAACTGCATCTATCAGCTCTTTGCTCACAAGGCTTACCTGTGAAGGGCTTATTTTCCGGCCTAGAAGTTGCTTAGAAATCATCGAAAGACTCCACGTACTTATTCCAGTCAGAAACATAAAACACACATCCTTCCGTAACTCATCTTCCATCTGCCGGCTTCGAGGAATAACTTGATTATGAAACTGCGCCTCTCTGTCTCTCGGCACCTTGAGACCAACTCGTCCTACCCCTCTCATTGTAAAACTCCGAGAATAAGACCAGTTGCGATGATTACTGCCACAGTCTTTCCTCTCATAAAGCTTTCTGCCAAGAAACCCAGTAAGCTCCAGTTTCATCATTTCATTCAAATACAGACCAACTGTCTCCCGAATCTCTGTGCGAATCATCCTAAGTATCCTTTCTGGCTTCCTCTCAATGGTCTTTTATACTATCAAAAACTCTGGTACGCTAAGTTTGATCTTCATAGGCTCTTTCTCCTTTCTTTATTAGGTTTTTATTCAAACCCTATTTTAAGGAAAAAAGCCTTTTTTTCTACCTCCTTACCACTTCACACAATTTATTGTACACTACCCGTTCGATTAAATAAATTATAAAAAAGTAAACAAGCACTGAAATTAAGAAAAATCGGTTGTCATTCAAGAATTTAAGTAACTTCATTGTATTTCTCCCGACATCTTAATCCTAAATACTATCACTAATCTTTAGTATCAACATCAAAAATATAATACAAGTCATGATGCATTTCACAGAACTTCTTCCATTCGTCTTTTTCCTTTAAGTCCAAATAAATGTCATCTTCCTTGAGAATTTTTTTCTCTTTCATTCTCTCGATTAACATGTCTAATGTCATTTTGGTTTTTGTGTATTTAATCATCAGATTATCGAAAACGGTCTTATTGGGTATTGGAAACTGTTTTTCATTGGGATTGTAATCGATGAGAATTAGCCTGTATTTATATTCATTCTTATTTTTTATCCTTGACCATTCGGGAAGACCAAATCTCATTTCTCTTGGGTTATCATCAATTCCTTCTCGGATTACATTAAAATATTCTTTTTCGCTATACAGCATTTGAATAAGTTTTTCTCTTTGTCTCTTATTCACTACTACTTTGAACTCTATCTCTATCTGGGTATCAGAACTTTCTTCTTCTTCATACACATACGGCTCCAAAACCAAATCATCTATCTTGATTATTTTTACATCAATAATCTCTTTTTCTCTGAGAGATACATTGTGCGTATATATTGTGGGCTCATCTGGATATGTAGTAGAGTAATTATATGACGCCTCGCCTTGTATGAAACGGTTTGGCTTCTCTCCAGATGTAAGCATTACCATGATTTCCTTAGAGTTCAAGATTCTTAGAAGCCAATCGCGTTCATCTATTCCTTGCATATCGCAACGAAATGAGATTTCTAACAACTCTCTTCCAGTATGCTTGGAAATAAATTTTTTCTTTTCAAAATTATAAACCTTAATCTCCTTTTCATTAATTTCTAATACCTTATTAGACATATTTCATCCTCCTATAAAAAATCTTTTTTTTACTGACAATATTTCGTCACTAAAAGAAGTCAGTTTAAGTGGTCCGGTTGTCAAGACCAAATCTGAGTCTTTTTTAAGGTGTATGTCCTTTAACATGCCACAGCCATTTGCATCTGACAATAAGCCTCGAGAGGCGTATCGTATTCCCCTAAGGATTGATGCAACCTATCTTGATTATATTTTCGAATAAATTCCCCAATGCTTGCTCTACATTCCGCTACTGTCTCATAGGATTTGGTATAAACTTCCTCATACTTGAGGGTTCTCCAGAACCGTTCTATGAAGATATTGTCGATCACACGCCCTTTGCCGTCCATACTGATTTTTATCTTTTTTTCCTGGAGAATCGAGGTGAAATCCCGGCTTGTAAACTGTGAACCCTGGTCCGTGTTAAAGTACACAGGCTTCGCTTTCCCAAGAGCGTCTTTTAAAGCTTTACAGCAGAAATCCGTCTCCAGAGTGTTGGAAATCCGCCAGGAGATGATATAACGGCTGTAGATATCCATTACCGCCACCAGGTTATGAATCCATGCTTCAACCGGATGTAAGTGATGTCAGTCGCCCACACGATGTCAGGCCTGTCGATTGTCATATCCCGGAGAAGATAGGGATAGATCTGATGCTCCTTGTTCGGAAAGCTCAATCTTTTCCGGGGATAGATCGCCTCTACTCCTAAAATCCGCATCAGGCTCCGGGCTTTGTGTCTGCCGACTTTATATCCCCGGCGCTTCAACTCCCGGCTCATCCGACGACTTCCATAAAAGGGGAAATCCAGGTATATCTTATCCATTTCATCAAGAATCCTCTGATCCTCCTCACTCAACCCGATCCGTTCATAATAGAGAGAAGACCGGTTGAAAGAGAGAATATCGCACTGCCTCCGCATGCTCAATTGCTGGTTGTCCTTTTCCACAAATTCCTTCTTTACAGGCTCTGGATTTGCTTGTACTTTTTTTTTAGAAACTCAAGCTCAATGTTCTGCTTTCCGATCTTCTTGTACAGCTCTTCGGTAAGTTTCTCCTTCTCTTCCAGCTCAGGATCTTTCTTCCTGGAAAAAACACCGGCCACGTTCTCCAATAGATGCTTTTTCCATTTCGTGATCTGATTGGGGTGAACCTCAAAATGACTCGCAATCTCCGAGAGAGTCTTCTCTCCCTTGATCGCTTCCAGGGCTACTCTTGCTTTAAATTGGTCGTCGTAAGTCTTTCTTTTTCTCAATAGTGACCTCCATATTATATTGTAAGGAGATACACCTTAAATTACGACCTTTTTTGGTCTGAATCGCCTGAACCATTATACTTTAAAATGTCTTGATCTGAATTGCCAACTAACAATCTTTTTTAACAGCGGCTTAAAATTAAAGAAACGATCAATAACATAAGCAACCTTAAACATATGGATAAGGTGATCCCTATATCGCAAATTACTGGGTTCAGTATAAAGCAGCCATTCGATATAAGCTAATTGATCAATTTGAGCGGCTAAAGGCGGAAAAACTTTCCCAAAAAAAGTTGAATAAACTTTGGCACAAAACTGAATTTCAAGAAAATATTCGCGGGGCATACAACTGCGAAGATTATCCATTATTTGTGAATGCCTTAATGGCTCATGTTCGCAACTCATATCAATTATATATCCCTTATCTATTTGATATTCGTGAATGAATTGCAAATATGAATTTATTCCGGAATACTCTGTTCCATTTTTTGGAAATAACCAATCCCAAAACTTATTATCAGCAAGAATAATCTTATGATACATTAAATTTCCTATATTGGAATTTTAAAAAGATCCTTTATATAATCCAACTAGTTTGCCTATTTGTGCACACCATCTCTCCATTCCATCTTCAGCATCTTTATTTTTCAATCTAACGATAGTTTCTAATATATTTTTCAGATCAAAATCTTCTACATATTCACACGCTAAGGCGCCTACCCTTTCAGCTCTTTTTGGGAGGTATGAAATCAAATCAGGATGCACCTTGCGTTCATCTGGAAATTTTCCGCTTATATTTTTAAAAATTTCTTTTTGTTCAAGAACGAGATCTTTACGACTTTTTGAAGTCCCTGCTTTATTGATGATCAAATCAATTCTGGGATCATCAGGATTAAGGTATTGAAAATTATTATTTTCTGTCAAAATGAAAGAAATAGAAGGAATTAATGCTTTGTAATCAAATGTATCCGCTGTCGTTAAGAAAATTGCTTTTGAAACAACATCCTTGCCTATATATGAATTTTCTTTAGTAATTTGGCTCAATATAATATTTAGCGAAGCAGTCGAAACGCCAAAAAGGCCGGGCGGATGATCAATAATGATAGAATCAAAATGATCATAAAATGCAGTTATAATTATATCTTCAATTCGTTGTCGAAAAAATTGAAGGTAATCTTCTTGAGAAATTAAAGGAATAATTTTTCTTAAATCCCCAAAAAAAGGGCTCCCTGGCATGTAAAATATTCGTTCATAATTAGGAATTTTTTGATAAAACGGTTTTAATTTACCACGGATTTGAGTTTTTGATTTTGTAGACGAAGTGCGTGTATATTTTAAAAACTCATTTGGCTTGGCAAGGATAAGATCATTAAAGTATTTTATTTTCTTTTGGTTATCAGATACCCAATTAGGCAAGTCAGCAAGGCTTACGCCCGTCAGGTCAGCATCTATAATCAAAGCATTTTTTTTGTGGAAAATTGAAGCGAAACCAGCAATTGCAATAGCTACAGAAGTTTTTCCTACTCCACCCTTTTGAGAATGAAGGGTGTAAATTCTAGGCCATGCTATTTTAGATTCCTTTGATTTCATAACCTTTTATCCTTCTTTAACTAATTGACGGAATTGTCTCCAGGTCATTCAATATCTTTCGGATTATTTCTCTATTTGAAGAGGGTACCCGAGGAAAAGCATACTCAAGATTCGATTTTATCTTTCCAAGCACTGATCTTATTCTTTTATCGCTAGTTTTTAGATTAAAAATTGGATTTAAGACTTTATAATTAGCTCCAATCAAAACAACACTAACCACTTCAGGAACGATATTTTCAACCATTAAAGGGGAGCATTTTGTATAGTCAATATATTGAAAGAAATTTTCAAATACATCTGTCCACTCAAAGTCAGACATAGACAGTAACTTCCTTAAAGTCTGAATGAGAGCAAAAAAACAAATTGTCTGGAATTTATCCTCTAATTTTGTAATGCTTTCAGTAAGATTTTTATTCTCTCTAAAAACATTCGCACTTTTCGGCATTTTCCCATGTGAAAACACTAAAGCTTTCAATGAGTTCAATATTAGAGCAGCATCGACACCACGGTTTTCATCAAAATAAGTTTGAAGATTATTCAGTTCTGTTCTTAAAAAATCAGTATTAGATGCGTATTCCGCACTCTTAATCATCCCCAGTTTTTCTTCACCAAGAAAAGCAATGGAATCTGTATAATATTTCTTGAAAAAAACAGGAGAAGAAATACAAAAAGAAGTACTCCAATATTGAGGAATCTTAAATTTATGATCTTTTGCTAACTGTCCTTCTCCTGAGAATGTCAGAAAAGCTAGCCTTTTAAGAATAAAATCTCTAATTTCTGGAGAAAGAGCATTGACGGGTTTTATAAGCCCATTGAAGGGTGTTATTTCTTTGGGATCTCTAGACTTGTGCGGCATTATCATTGCTAATAACGCGGTTGCTAGAGGCGCTTTTCCTTCAAAAGTATGAAATCGTGATACTGAAATAAATTCCGCTCTCTCTGTAAATAAGTGTGAAAAACTGATTAAATCAAGCTGATATTTAATTACAGATGAGGTTTTTGCTTTTAATACGGATATCTTATCCTCAGTCTTAAGATTCTTCAGGGAATTCAAAATAGATGATGAGACTTCTCGTGCCATCCACCAAGCCAATGCGACTTTATTTTCATCTTCGATATTTAAGTTATTATTTAAATCCATGAATTTTAGATAATAACGAGCTAGATATTTTCTCATTTGCCAAAGTGAATGAATAAGCTCAAAATCACCAATAGGTGTAGATTCTTCTGTGTATAAAATAGCTTTAAATAAGTCGTCCAATAACAAATAAAATTCATCATTAGTGAAAGCATATTGTTCATCTTTTTTTGCTAATCCCCTAGCATTAAGCACTATCTCAAGAGACATTAGACTAGCAAGCGGATCTTCTTCATTTTTTTTCCTCCACTTTTTAACTGATTCAAGAATATCTGTTTGTCGGATTTCAATCTTTTCAGATGAAACAAAATGATGCAAAGTGTGAGATATAAGTCGCCATGGGTTTAGAGGTGGAGCTACAGGCAAAAAGTATATATTTGACAAATACCAATTGAGAGTATTAATTACTAAATCTTGATGTGACTTATTTTCAGCCATAACATCTTCTATTATTCCTTTTTTAATTAATTGCTCAATGGAATCTATAGAATCTTCTTTTAAAGAAGCTTTTATTAGTAATGAAGTATTATCCAATACTGTTTTGATGTTAGGCGCTAAGACATGTTTCCAGGCTAAATTTACTAATTCTCCTTCTTCCGAAGGTAAAAATAATGATTGTTTAAATAGAGAATTTGTATAAAAGAAATCTTTAAGTAAAATATCACTTATTTCCCTCGATGCAGGAAGCCAAACAAAAGTATCCCCAGAAATAACAGATTCTAATCTTTTTTCTATTTCTTCTTTAGTAAATTTCGAAATATATGTGGAAGCCATCAGATCTATTGCTGTTTTTTGCCTTATTTCTCTCTGAGATGAATAGATCAAATCATGTGGGGTTGTTAAAAATGTTTTTTGTTCATGGTCTAATTTCGCAAAAATTATCGGTCCCCCGTCTACATATTCAGGAATATCTTTTCTAAATAATTCAGCTATATCACCTTCACTAAAAATTAATCCCGGTTTAAACTTCAATCCATGTCTAGAATCAACTCCGAATTCCTGTAATATAGGAAGCAATGATACGGGCGGATCTATTGTAGCTATGTTTTTGCCAAAAAATAAGAATAAAAGCTTTGAAGCGATTGCATTCAATAAATCTTTATTCGGTCTCTTCTGGTTCTCCTTAATGAATTCTAAATAATTCCTCAATGTTTCAATCTTTTTTTCTTCCGAATACCCGAATGTTTCGTATGTTTGCGTTAATAAACCATGAAGTACAGAGGAATCTTTTAAGTTAATTCCATTAAGAAATATTTGCATTATGACATTCTTTTCAATTATAGTCTCTAGATTTTTTCGAATATCATATTTAATCCCCTTAGGAGGATCAGGAAGGCAATGAGTGTATACCTTTCTCGTTACATCAATAAGATTATCTTCGCTAAATTCTTCATCATTCCATATAAGAATAAGAAATTCTATCCATCTATCAATCCAAGCCATATAGAATTTTACACCTAGAGGAAGAGGTGGATCAGTTGGCTCGAGGCCTAAGAAAAGTCCAGGATCTTCCATGCACTGTCTCCCGTATGCGGCAATTAAAGTCAGAGGCAGACCAAGGGGATTATTTCTAAATTGTTTAGCAAAAAAAGCTAGGATTTGCGGATGAGGAAGAAGAAAACGATATCTCCATTTGCAAAGTTTTAAAAAAGAATCTGCATATTTCTTAATGTCAATAACGTCTTGATTATACATGTTTTCAATCAGAATATCGGTTCCAAACTGTCTATCGAATAATCCAGGGAGGCGTATCATCTGTGTACAACGGTCATCGGTCAATAAATACAAATTATTTTCTTTAGCATATTCTATGGAAGATAAAAAAGTTTCAAAATAAAGACTTTGTTTATTTCTTCTAGTTATTTTATGGTCGGTAGGATGAAAAAAATTTAATTGTTTTACTGAATTTGCCAAATCCCTATGGCACTTTCCAATCTTATCTCTAAAATTAAGTCCTAATACAGCGTGTCGAAATTTGTCTGCCGTTGCTTTCTCCATCATTATCAGAATTCCTGAATCCAACAGGGTTTCAATCAATCCAAATTGCTGGATTGACTCAATCGCCATTTCCTCAACTATAATTCGTCCTTCCTCATTAATCTTTCGAAAAACATTATCCGTATGAATCGGTGATTCTCCTCCTACTTTTGTTTTCATCTCTGTCGACTGTATTTTGCTAATTTTACCTTTTTGATATAGCCAATCAATCAATTGCGACAGCCGAATCACAAAAGCCTTTGGATATCCATGTAATTCCTTTTTCTGAACGTAAGAATCTACTAATGGTATCCTCTCCAGTTCAGAAAGCCTTAAATTTCTTTTTATATATGTATCTTCTTTTTTCTCTTTATTATTCTTAGGTTCAGGTGCTAATATCTCTCTAATCTTTCCTATAGATAGTTTATTGTTAATGCTCATAAGAACTTTTTCTTTTGACAGTTGATGGTGATGAAATTTCTCCTGATCGTCTGCTAAAACAATTTTAAGAATCTGTGGATAATACACTTTAGAGAATTTTCTACCTAATTCTTTTAAAATTCCAAGTTGATGAAGTGTGATGAGAGCATGATAATCGATCACAATTTCCTTTAATTTTTTAGGCACACTAATAAGAGCAAATCTATTTTTCTCCTCTTTCTCAAATTCAATGCGGAGGCTATTTGAAGAATAAGTTGTGAAGTTTACCCAATCCCTTGGATCGATAGGATGCTGTAATTCTCGAGTTCTCACTGCCCAATCAAGATATAAAGGCATATTTTCAAATTCACATATAAGCATCCTAGGAAACTGCCCAACAAGGTACTTTCTATTTATCTTATCAAGCGATTCCTGATGTTTCTTCATCATCTCTATTAATTCATCTAAGCTCTTTGCTGAGAAAAATTCATCGGGGACTTTTCCCTCTTGTTTGAGTATTAATAATCTCTTAAAAGCCTCATTAGCATCTTTTTCATAACCAACTTTAAAGCCTAGATCCATGTATTTCATCAAAAGTGCAGGGTTATCTTGAATTCGAGTTTGACAACTTTTTAATAATTGAAAAGCTTTGTCATATTCCTCTTTGGAGATATAAATATCACATGCTAACATAAGACAATTATGATTTAATTTTTTATCACATTTGATAAATGGGCCTAACTCTCTAAGTGCTTTCTCAGGAGAATCCATAAACCATAATGTCTCAGCTAATCCAAATGAGTATTCTGGCCTATCTGGAAATTTTTTTCTCAATTCAGTCCATGCTTTTTTTGCTTTTTTAAATAATCCTAAATTTCGAGCTGCCTGAGCTTTTACAAGTATCACTTGAGGATCTTCAATTCCCATTGAATCCATTCTCTCAGATATTTTAAGTGCCTCTGTATCATCTTGGATTTTTGTCAACACATAAAGAAGCCTTTTTAAGCTCAGGGGATGTGCAAAAAGCTCAATTGATTTCTGTAATAATTCTTTCGCTTCTTCCCACTTTTCCTCTTTTATGGCAATATCTGCACGCAAAGAATTTATCTGTGCAGCTATATCAAAAGAGGGCTTTTTGCTTTCAATCTCTTTAAATATTTTTTCTGCGGCATCTAATCCTTTTGTCAAATATAAATAATGAGCTTCAAGAAATTTTCGTCTTAAATCATCCTGAGGAAGAATTTCTCTTGTTACAGCAAATACTTCATCAAGACGATTTGTAAAAAGACCAATATCAAAGGCAACATTCGCTACTTCTCTTTTTTCTTTAGTTGTAACAGCTAATCCTATTGCTTTTTTTAGGGCTTCCAATGATTTTTCATCATTCTTGAAAAAAGATCCTTCTAATACTGAAATTGCCAGGAATGACCAAACTTGTTTTGGATGTTCTTTAGCCAGTCGTTGTACAATAATCCGTAAAAAGTTATGCCCAAAATTTGCCGCGCGCAGGATAAGATAATCTATAACTTCTCTATGGATAGGTTTGACGGAAGCGGCTTCTCTAGCTGCTCTGTCTGATCGGCCCCACTTTTTTAAAAGGTAAGCAGTTCTCATTTCAACAAGCACAGCCAAATATGCAATGTAGTTTTCACCTAAGTTTTTTCTGGAAGTTTGTTGAAAAACTTTATCTATAAAATTGAGCGATTTCTTACATAGACCTTCTCCTTCTTTTGTTAATTCACCAAGAAAAACAGGTAAAAAATCTCCTTTTCTAGCAAGTCTTATTGCACGTTGATAAAATGCATCTGCCATCACATAACAAATCTTTTCATAAAAAAAAGTTCCTTTATAAGGAGAGTCTTTTAGTTTGTTTTCCTTTTTTAAAGAATAATATTCATCAACTGTCCTTCGGAATAACTCATCCGCTTCTTGCAAATGACCTGAATAAATATAGATACATAAAGCTTCACAAACCCATTGCGTACTAATCTTATGCTTCGATATAAAATCATAGGCTTCTTGAAACCTTTTTGAATCTATCATAAGGGCTAACCACAGAGATCTTGATTTATTATCAGCAGACTGTGAAATAGATTCTACGGCTTCACTAATTTTGCCTTCAAAAGCAAGGAGTTTTGCTCTAACACGCATTAATCTTTCTTTCCATGGCTCTTGATTAGTCATATTACGGAAGACAATTGTTGCTTTCTCATAATACTGTCGCGCCTTTAAAATATATTCCGATTCATAAGAATTGATAAAAGCATCCGAAACTGTTAAGTAACCTTCCATTTGTGTTTCAGGATTAAGAGGAAAAGGTGGATTTTCTAAGTGTTTTAACAACTTTATTGCCCGCTCTTTCATTACTAAAGACGTAGGAAGTCTTCCTTCACCTCTTACAAATTCTGCAAGTTCTATTGTTTTTTGATCTAAAAGACTAAGAAGACTCTTTTCAAGCATGTCTGAATAATCAGACTGAAGAATAGTCTTTTTCTTAAACCTAATATCAGATTCTGCTTGTTTTTTTATAGATTCAATATTTAATTCTCTTAAAATCGAAGCAATCTCTTCATATTTATTTACAACAATCACAAAAAATCCCCGATCTCGAAAATCCTCACAAAGAGCTTTAAAATCTTCTAATTTTATTTTAAAATTTTCTTCACTAAGTGCCTCTTCCTTCTCAGGTCTTTTAAAAATTATAAAGCTCTGTTTTTGATATTCGCCAAACAAATCGAGAATATGATCATCTACTTCTTTAAGTCTTGGATCATCGAAACTAGTTCCTAATAGTAAGACAGAATTTTGTGACATTACTGTATTAAGATACTCTACGAATCCTCTTCGCTTTGTTTTATACTTAGCGTAATCCAATGAAGAAATTACCATAGAAACAGGAGAATCTATGTCACCATGCAACTTGACTATAGTTTTCTTAATTGGATTTATTGAGGGGAGGTCTTTATCATCTACAATCACGATAGGCGAATATCCATTTTTCCTGAAACTATCTTCTAAAAGATGATCATAGTTGGTTGTAATAAATAGATTAATATTTACCGGAACTAAAAAATCATAAATTGAGGGAATTACATTATAGCTGGTTCTCAAGCGATCTGCGACTTCCTCACGAAACTTTAATACTCCAATTTCTCGCTCCAACCTTGATGCTAACCTAATCAAGTTTGTATCTTCAGTTGGGATTGAATATTTTTTTAGCAAATCTTCAATCATCTCTTTCCAGGAAGGTAGCCCCGCTGAAATTGAACAACCTGCCCCAACAAAAATAATAAGCCTATTTTTATTGATTTCTTCAGCAAGTAAATAAATCGCTCTTTGTTTTTTTATTGTCGTTGACATTTTCATGCCTTAATTACATATATTTTAAATCAATATAGTGAAATTTTAAATGGGTGTGATCTTTCATACTACGTAGGGAAATTCTTCCTGAGCTGTTTTCTAAGTTATAAATATTCTTTGTTCTCAACCTAGGGAGAATGATAACATGATAATAGGAAATAATTAATCCTCCAAAAAATATCCCACAGTTTTTTTAAGAGCTTTGGAAATCTTTACTAAGGTTTTTATAGATGGCAAAGATGCGCCAGTTTCGTAACGGGAGATACTTTTTTGTTTTGATTTGATTTTTTGCGCAAGCTGAGTCTGCGTCAAATCACCCTCCACCCTAGCTAGTTTTATCTTTTTTCCTAATTTTTTTGCATCCATATCTATCCTCTTTAGCTCGTTATACATTTCTGCTCTGCAACAACAAAATAAAACTCTCTATATCTGTTAAAAATAATAATATTTACATAAATATAAAAATATTCCTTGACTTATTATACCCTCTTGGGTATATTTTAGACATGATTAGAAGAACATTATTTATACCTTCTATTAGTAAAATATCCCCATTTTGTAATAAATGCAATACCTCATGAATAATCTGGCTTTAGAAAGGCATGAGAAAAATGATGAAGAAATAGATAATATAATTAGTTTTAATTGGGTTGATAATTCTGCTGTTCAAAACTTGTTAGATGTATTGATTTCTATTATTGCAGAGGAATATATCGAAATAGCCAGACAAAATCCTGATATATTTTCAAAAAAAGGAGATTTTAAATGAGAATAGCGATATACGCCAGGTATTCTTCTCAAAACCAAAGTGCAAAGAGTATCGATGATCAAATAAGAGTATGTAAAAATTACATTCAGGGTCATGGAATGGCTATTGATGAGAAGCATATTTATGTTGATGAAGCAATTTCTGGGTCCGTAATTAATCGTCCCGGGTTACAGGCTTTAGAGAAAGCAATTGAAAATAACGAGGTTGATGCTGTAGCAGTAGATGATCTTTCAAGATTATCAAGAAGCAATCATCAAATGTTGACGCTAGTGCTTAAATTCAATTACCAACAGGTTAAAATTATATCTGTTTCTGACGGCATCATTACAGATGAAGATAATTCCAAATTAAGCATTCACATTCGGGGCCTTATAAATGAACTTTATCTTGATGATTTAAGAAAAAAGACCATGCGCGGATTAGAAGGCCAAAAAATAAGAGGATTCAGTACAGGGGAGAATGTATACGGGTATTTCACCAAACCCATAGGAAAATTAAAACTTAATAAGAAGGGTCAAGCTAAATATGAAGGAATGGTTCACAAAATAAAGGCGGAGGAAGCAGATATTGTTAAAAGAATCTACAATGAATTTATTAGAGGGAAAAGTATAAGTAAAATAGTAAAAGATCTAAACAGCGACAATGTTCCAACGAAAAAGGGCTACTCAGGGGGATGGAACACTTCAACCGTAAGTAGAATTTTAAAGAATGAAAAATATACAGGATTATGGATATGGCGAAAATGGAAGAATATCAGAGATCCTATGACAGGAAAGATAAAAAAGGTTCCACGAGCAAAAGAAGAACGATTGTCTTCATTTAAAGAAAATTTAGTTATCATTGACAAAGGAACATGGATAAAAGCCAAGAAAAGGTGGAAAGATATAGAATTGACATGGCCTGTTAGGAAAAAACCTAAAAATAACAATTCAAAACAAAAAAGCTATGTCTATGCTAATCCATCTCACCTTCTTTCTGGCCTAATGAAATGTCATTCTTGCGGAGGAGCCATTGTTCTTATCAGTGGAAAAGGCAGTGGTTATTATGGATGTTATAATACAAAAAGAAAAACGTGTGATAATAATCTTTTAGTTCCACGAAAACATGTAGAAAAAATTATTATATCTGAATTGAAAGAAAAGATTTTAACAGCAGAAAATTTAGAATATGTTTATGGAAATCTAGAAAGGGTCATTGCAAAAGGTTTAAATAGCGTACCAGAACTTATTAAGAAGAAAAAATCTCAATCCGAAAAAATTCTTTCTGAAATACAAAACTATCTAAATTACATTAAAGTAGGAATTTTTTCTAATGCGGTCTCAAAAGCATTACAGGATGCTGAAAAAAGAAGTGAGATTTTAAAGCAAGAGATTAAATCATTAGAATTCCAGCAACAGAACACATTTAAATCCCCGCCAAAAGATTGGATAAATCACAGATTGGAAAAGTTACACGAAACGCTAAATAAAAACACAACCACATCAGCTTTAGCTCTTAAAAAATTACTTGGGACAATAACGTTAGAGCCAATAACTGAATCATCTTTTTCCTATGGGATTTCTGCGTTAGCTTCGACAGCCAATAACGACAAAAGGATGAAATCCAAGCCTTTTTATATAGCCCATACAAAAATTCAGACTCTTGCTCTATTGGATGATAGGTATAAAGGTTCGAATTGGTATCACTGGCGGAGAGGGTGGGATTCGAACCCACGATCCTGATTGCTCAAGATAGCGATTTTCGAGACCGCCGCCTTCAACCGCTCGGCCACCTCTCCACTCTTAATCGATTAGGCAATTATATAAATAATTC
>Ga0307378_10006246_pt1 | contig 16369 bp, 12 predicted proteins | sample UN1MG_FD_202238 | JGI IMG/M metagenome (GOLD analysis project Ga0307378, IMG submission 202238) | Soil microbial communities from Risofladan, Vaasa, Finland - UN-1 | ecosystem: Environmental > Terrestrial > Soil > Coastal area > Acid sulfate soil | place: Finland: Risofladan, Vaasa | collected... | reverse complement strand
ATATGCGAGGTGGATGCCGACGTAGAGCGCGCCCACCGACAGCATGGGCGCGGCGACATCAGGGCGATGTCGCACCAGCACGCGCGCCCCGATGGCCATGAGCACAGCCATCACGGCGAAGGCGCCAGTCGCCGCCGCGCCCCACACGGCGCGGTCCGCGAGCACGCCCTGCAGCACCTGCACCGGCATGAAGCCGATGGTGCTGATTGCCAGCGAGCGCACGAACTCCCAGCCGGCGGAGCTCTGCGCGACGACGACTTGCGCGTAGGGATTCGGCGCGCCGCGCAGGGCGCCGATTGCCAACCACGTGAAGGCCGGTGCGGCCGCGAGACCCGCGGCCAGCGCCACGCGCCGGGGATCACGCCGCCGCCGCCAGTCGCAGCCGGCGAGCGCGGCGACGACGGCGAGCGCATCATAGCGCCCCGCCGCCGCCAGCCCGGCGGCGAGGTAGGCCCCGCGCCGCCCCGAGGCGTGGAGGTAGAGCGCCGTCAGCATCGCCGCCATCAAGGTCGGCTCGACCAGCGGGTGCACGGTCACATAGGCCATCGTCCAGTGCAGGCCGCTGAGCATCACCACCAGCAGCGCCCAGCGCCCGACGATCAGAAAACACAGCTCGTACATGACGACCAGCGCGGCCGCCGAGAGCGCGAGGTTGATCCCCTGCGCCGCGGCGAGGGTCGGTCGAGCCCCGCCGACGAGGGGCGAAACCAGGGCGATCAGCGCCGGATAGAGCGGAGCGCGCTGAAACTGGTGCGGGAGATGCCCCGCGGCGAGTGCGCGGGCAGTGTGCTCGAAATCGAAGAAGTCCGGCGCGGGGACAACGAAATACCCCCACTGCGTAAGGCGGTAGGCGGTCAGCACGGCCGCGAACGCCAGCAGCGGCCAGCGCCCCCGGGCATAGCGCCCGCCAGCACCCGCTGCGCTCGCGACCCGCCGTCGCATCAGTGTCCCTCCCTGCGGCGCAGAGCGATCGCCAGGCGAAAGCCGATGGCCGGCATCCAGCGCCGCAGCCGCCGCTCCACCCGCCAGGCCGCGCGCGCCAGCGCTCGCGGCAGCAGGGGCGGATAGGAATACCCCCCCGACAGCGGATAGACGATGGCGTCGCGCGGGCGGCAATGAATAATCTCCAACCGCGGCGCGCGCGCGGCGACCAGCTCGGGGTGGCGCCACAGCAGCAGGGTCGGCAGCGCCTGGTTGCCGCCTGCGCAGTACCCGGGATCGCTGCCCAGGTCGGCCGGTTCATGGTGCAGGTAGCGATAGACGGGATAGCTCAGCCGCGACATGAAGGGCTCGAGCAGCAGCAGGCGGCCGCCGGGGCGCAGCGCGCGGACCGCCTCGGCCAGGAAGTCAAAGGGTCGCGGGAGGTGGTGGAGCACATCGGTGCCGGCGATGTTGGCCAGCGCCCCGGTGCGCACGGGCAGGCGCAGGGCGTCGGCCGCGAGGTCGGCCCAGGGCAGGGCAACGATATCGCTCTTCCAGCAGCGCGGCAGGGCGCCGTCGAGGCTGCCGCAGCCGCAGCCGATCTCGAGGCTGGGCCCGGGCGCGGCGAAGGCGAACAGCTCCGCCCACGCGTCGGCATAGGCGCTGCGCAGCAGCGGCCGCGCCCACCAGATGCGTCGGTGGTCATGCAGTTCGGCGACCGCCGTCGGGAGCGAGGGGACAGTTCCCCGTGGCCCAGGGCTGCGGCCAGGCGCGGGGTGGGAAGAAACGGTCCCCTCGCTTGCCGTCACACCCACGTCAGGAAGTCCTTGACGCTGCCGGCGAGCCGCCCAAGCTGCTGTAGGGAGTGTGTCTGTTTCAGGGTCCGAGCCATCAACTTGGGCCGCAAGTAGAACCGTCGGTAGGCGGCTCGCCGCAGCTCCATGATCTCCTCGGCGCGGAGCTGAGGGGTGTTGAGCACTGAGAAGTTCTGCTCGAAGCGCGACCAGTCGTCGTCTTGGATCCAGCCCGCAGCGCGCGCCTCGTCGTAGAGGGGGGAGCCGGGGAACGGTACGGCGCAGTAGAACTGGGCGAAGTCGAGGCCGATGTCGAGCGCGAAGCGGATGGTGGCGATGATGTCGGCGCGGGTTTCGCCCGGGAAGCCGAGCACGCAGTGGCCGGTAACCTGGAGGCCGGCGGCGTGGGCGGCCTGCACCGCGTCGCGGTTCTGGGCGAGGGTGGTGCCCTTGCGCACGCCGTCGAGGATGCGCTGCACGCCGGACTCGATGCCGTAGCCGATCATCCAGCACCCGGCGCGGCGGAACCGCTCCAGCAGCTCGCGGTCAACGTGATCCACGCGGCTGTTGCACACCCAGCGCACGTCCAGGCGGCGGCGGATCATCTCCTCCGCCAGCTCGGTGGCGAAGCGGCGGCTAAGGGTGAAGGACTCCGACCAGAACAGGAAATCGCGGATGCCGAAGTCGCGCAGGTTGCGCTCGATCTCGTCGGCGACGCTGCCGGCCGAGCGCAGGCGCAGGCGGCAGCCGTAGTAAGTGCGGTCGGCGCAGAAGGTGCAGGGGTAGGGGCAGCCGCGGCCGGTGCCCACCAGCAGGAAGCGCTCGCCGGAGAAAGGCATGCGATAAAGGCCGGTACGAATCAGGTCCCAGGCGGGAGCGGGCAGGTCGTCGAGATCGGCGATGAAGGGGCGGTCGGGGTTGTGGCGTATCTCGCCCTCCGGCGCCGCCGTTTCCGAATCCCGATCTATCGGGGCCCCCGGCGGTGCGTCTGTGCGCCACGAGATGCCGGCGATCGCCGAGTAGTCGCGGCCGCTTGCCAGTTCGGCGATCGTCAGCTCCGGCTCGCCGCGGACGACGGCATCGAGCGCGGGCTCCAGCTCCAGGGTTTCCGCGGGCAGGGCGGTGCCGTGAATGCCGATGGCGGCGCAGCGCGCTTGCGGGCAGACCGCCTTGACCCAGCGCGCGGTGCCGAGGTCGGAGACGAGGGCGGGGGTGACGGCGTTGAAGACCACGAGCTCGGGGCGGAAGGCGCCGATGATGTGGGCGAGCCGGTTGAAGTCAAGGTCCTCGACGATGCAGTCGCGCAGGCGCACCTGGTGCCCGTCGCGCCGCAGCACCGCCGCGCAGGTGGCGAGCGAGATCGGCGTCCATACCGCGGTCCACGCCCCCGCGCGCTGCATGCAGCGCCCCTCGCGCACCTGGCGCACGCCGTCCGCCGCCGGGGGATTGACCAGCAGCACTCTCATCGCGTCAGCATCTCCTTGGTGAAGTGCCACACGAAGCGCCATCCCTGTCGCGTCGGCAGCTTGGAGCACCCGGCCGCGCGCTCGTACTCGTGGCTGGCCACCTCCGCCACCCGGTAGCCGGCCTTGAGGCACTTGAGCACCATCTCCTGCTCGATCAGGAAGCCGCGCTCGCGCGTGCCCAGGGCCAGCAGGGCCTGCTTGCGGACCGCGCGGAAGCCGTTCTCGATGTCGGTCAGGCGGGCATGCCAGCGGCGGTTGACCAACACCGCCAGCAGGCAACTGCCGGTGTTGCGGATGAAATTGTCGAAGGTGCCGTGCAGCTCGTCGCTGCCGCCCAACATGCGCGAGCCCACCACCAGCTCGGCCTCCCCGCGCAGGATGGGCGCGGCCAGGCGCGGGATGTCGGCGGGGTCATGGGAGCCGTCGGCGTCCATGAACACCAGCACCTCGCCGCGCGCGTGCCGGGCGCCGATGCGCAGCGCGGCGCCCTTGCCCAGGCCGTCGTCGCACACGACGTCGGCCAGCGCCAGTCGGGCCTGCTCGACCGTGCGGTCGCGTGACTCGCCGTCCACCACCACCACCTCGCGCGCGTAGCGCCGGGCGTCGGCGACCACCGCGGCGATGGTCGCTTCCTCCTCCCGCGCGGGCACGATCACCGTAATCCGCGGATCAGGTTGCTCCATCGGTTGCCTCCTGCCGCATGCCGAGCACGTAAGCCCCCAGCAACCCCAACAGCAGCCCCGCCGCCGCCCCGGCCAGCGCCGACAGCTGGCGCCGCGGCCACACCGGCTGCGCCGGCGGATGTGCGCGATCCAGCATCTGGTAGCGCGTCTGCTCCTCGACCTCGGCGATGCGCACCAGTTGCAGTTGCGATTCCAGCGTTTCCACCAGCGCCTGCTTGAGCGCGACCCGCCGCTGCAGGCGCGCCAGGCCCAGCCCCACCTGCGGCAGCGTGGCCAGGCGCTGCTGCAGCCGCTCCACCAGCCGCTGCAGCTCCTGGCTGCGCGCCTCCAACCCCGCGCGCCGGCTGCGCAGCGCCACCAGGTCGTCAATCGAGCCACTGACCTGGGTCACCCCCGCGTTCTCACGCAGCGCCACCTGCGCCGCCGCCTGCTCCGCGCTCGCCTGCGCCCAGTTGCGAATCATCTCTTGCGCCTCGACGTCGAGGGCATAGCTGCCGTGGCTGGTCTGATAGCTCTGCAGGTCGCGCTCCAGAGTCATCAGGTGCGCCCGCGCCTCCCGCAGTTGGCGCTCGATGAAGCGGCGCTTGCGCCGCGCGGAGGAGGACATGAAATCATCGAGCGCGCCGACGTAAGCGTTGGCGATGTCGCCGGCGAGCTCCGCGCTGGGGGCGATGGCGGTGATGGTGATGAGGCCCGAGAAATCGCCGCGCGCGGCAACCTGGCGCCGCAGCATCTCCGCCAGCGCCCATGCGCCGACCGGGCGCGCGGGCGCGAAATCATGGTGGTGGGCGAGATCGAGATGGCGGCTCACGGTGTCGGCGATGGCATGGCTGCGCAAGATGCTGACCAGGTAGGAGGCGGTCTCGGAGGTCGCGCCCTGACTCAAGAGCTGGCCCATGCCGCCGCCAAGGTCGAGGGCGCGCAGGGCGCCGCTGACCGTGTTGCCCTGGTAGGACAGGGCGTAGATCGTAGCCTCGGCGCGGTAGCGCGGGCGTGCGGCGTGCGCGGCGGCGAACGCGGCGAGGCCGCCGATGAGCGCGCACGCCGCGATCATCCTCCAGCGCGGTCGCATTACCCCCAGCACCGAGCGCATAGTGGTCTCGCGGTCGGTCATGCGATGGCCCCCTTGAGCACCGCCAGCAAGGCGGGCGCGCGCAGCACCGCCAGCAGCTGGCGCGCGTGGAGGTCGAAATCCGCGTTCTCGGCCATGCGCTGCGCGAGAGCCCGGCAGCCCGCGCAGCGGAAGAGGGCGTCAATATCGTCATCGCGCAGCAGCCCGGCGAGGGTGCGCGCGACCAGGCCCAACCGCAGCTCGCGCGCGAGGGCGCGACGCCACCGGCGCTGATAGGCGCGCAGGAACGCCTCGTCGAAGCGGTGGCAGCGGCACGCGGCCACCGTTACCTGGGCCGCGATATCGGCGGAGATGAGCCCGAACAGGACCCCTCCGCCGGTGGTGGTCTTGACCTGGCCGGCGGCATCGCCGACGCTCAGCGCCCGTTCCGCATAGGTGCGGGGCGAGGGCGCCGCGGGGATGGGACCGCCGTAGGGCGAGCTGATGGGCGCGCCGATGCGGTCGCGCAGCGCCGGGTGCTGCAAGAGGTGGTCCAACCGCTGGCGCGCCGCGCCGAACGCGCGCACCCCCACCCGCGCCCGGCCATCGCCCAGCGGCACCACCCATCCGAACGACCCCGGCGCCAGGCTGCGCCCGCAGAACACCTCCACCCGCCGCAGGTTGCGCACCGCCGCCTCCACCTGCACGCCGTGGGCGTAGGACGCCACCGGGCGCAGGCCGATCTCGGCACCGATCCGGCCGCGGCTGCCGGCGGCGACGATACACATGCGCGCCTCCAGCCGCCGCCGGTCGCCGTTGGTGCCGACAGTGACGGAGATGTGATCGCGCGTGCGCTCCACCCTTTGCGCGCGCGCCGCCAGGAGGTAGCTCGCCCCCGCCTGCGCCGCCAGGTGGGCCAAATGACGATCGAACGCCGCGCGCTCCACGACATAGGCCCGGGGCGCGTCAACATCTATGGTCACGGCGTGGCCGGCGGGCGAGTAGGCGGTGAGACCTGACAACTCGTGCATGATGGAGTCGCGCGGCAGGCCGAAGCGGTCGAAGACCTGGCGCCCGATGATGCCCGTGCAGTGGACCGGTTCGCCCACGGCGGGGTGTTCCTCGATGACGACGGCGCGCAGGCCCGCCTGCGCCAGCTTCCAGGCGGTGAAGCTGCCCACCGGTCCCGCCCCGATCACGATCACATCGGCGTCCATCGGCTGTCCCTCAGCGTTTGCGTTCGCGGCTCGACCACTTGCCCTTGGCGGTGATCCGGAAGGAGGCGAGCAAGAGCCTGAGATCGAGCATGAGGCCGGCGCGGCGCACGTAGAGCAGGTCATAGCGCAGCTTGTGGCGCGGGGGGGTGTGGTAGCGGCCGCGCACCTGGGCCAAACCCGTCAACCCCGGGCGCACCAGGTGGCGCCGGGCGTAGTTGGGGATCTCGCGCACGTAGCCGGCCACCAACACGGCGCGCTGCGGGCGCGGCCCGACCAAGCTCATCTCGCCGCGCAGGATGTTGACCAGCTGCGGCAGCTCGTCGAGCGCGGTCTTGCGCAGGAGCGCGCCGACCCGCGTGATGCGGGGGTCGTTCTCCCACGACAGCACGGGGCCGGTGGCGCGCTCGGCGTCGCGCACCATGGAGCGAAACTTGAACTGGCGGAAGGTGCGGCCGTGCCACCCCACACACTCCTTGCAGAAAAACACCGGGCGCCCGTCCTCGAGCATGATGGCGGCGCAGATGAGCGCCCACAGCGGCGCCGACACGATCAACCCCACCGCCGCGAGCACCGCGTCGCCCCCACGCTTGACCGCGCGGCGAGCCGCCGCCGCCCCCGGCGCCCCGATGAAATCGGGGTGCAGGCTGAGCGCCCTCTCGGTCATGCCTCGCCTCCCATCGCCGCGCATACGCCGGCCGGCTGCCGCCGTGCGGCAGGGGCAGGCGTGCAGGTGCTTCGCAGGTAACGCTCGTGCCATACCATGAACATGAGCAGCCCCCACAGGTTGCGGCTGAGGTCGCGGCGGCCGGCGAGGTGGTCGTCAATCAAGCCGGCCACCGCCGCCGGGTCGAACACCCCGCAGCGCCGCACCGCGGCGGGGGACAGCAGGTCCAGCAGCAGGGGGCGCAGTTCGCCGCGCAGCCACGCCGCCGCCGGGATGCTGAAGCCGTGCTTGCGCCGCCGCAGCAGCGGCGGCGGCAGCAGCCCCCCCACCGCCCGCCGCAGCACCCGCTTGCGCTGCAGCCCGCGCACCTTCATGTATGCGGGCAGCGACGCCGCATACTCGACCACCCGGTGATCGAGCAGCGGCGGCCGCGTCTCCAACGAGTGGGCCATGCTCATGCGGTCAACCTTGGTCAGGATGTCGTCGGGCAGATAGGTCTTGGTGTCCACGTACTGGAGCTTGGTCAGGAAGTGCTGGCCGTCGAGGCTCTCGTAGTAGCGCGCCAGGATCGCCAGGGGATCCTCCCACGCGGCGGCGGCGCGCCAGTCGCGGGAGTAGAGGCGGCGCTTCTCGACCTCGGTGAAGATCACCCGCCACGCGTGGTGGCGCTCCAGCGGCGGCAAGTGCGCGCTCGCGACGAAACGCTTGGCGAGGTAGTCGAGGCTGTTCTTCTTGTCGGACACCGGCAGGCGCGCCACCAGCGGCTCGATCAGCCGGCGCCGCAGCAGATGCGGAATGCGCTGGTAGGTCTGCGCCATGTCGTCGGCGGTGTAGGTCATGTAGCCGCCGAAGATCTCGTCGCCGCCGTCGCCGGAGAGCACCACCTTGACCTCGCGCGCCGCCATCTGCGACACCAGGAAGGTAGGCAGAGCGCTCGAATCCGCGAACGGCTCGTCGAAGTGGTCGGCGATGCGCTCGATCAGCGCCGCCGCGTCGGGCGTGACGATATCCTCGTGGTGGTCGGTGTCGTAGGCGCGGGCGACCAGCCGCGCCGCCTCCAGCTCGTTGAACGACTTCTCCTCGAAGCCGATGGAGAAGGTCTTGACGCGCCCGCCGGCACGGGCGGCGAGGGCGACGACGGCGCTGGAGTCAATGCCCCCGCTGAGCAGCACCCCCACCGGCACGTCGCTCAGCAGGTGCGCGCGCACCGCATCGTCCAGGAGCCCGCGCAGCTCGTCCGCGCGCGCCTGCTCGTCGCCGTCGCGGACGTAGGGGACAGTTCCTTCCCACCCCGCGCCCGGCCGCAGCCCTGGGCGACGGGGAACTGTCCCCTCGCTCCCGTGCAGGTCCCAGTATTGGCGCAGCCGCATCTGCCCGCCGCCGCAGCGCAGCAGGTGACCGGGCGGCAGCTTGCGCAGGCCCCGGTAGATGGTCATCGGCGCGGGAACATAGTTGAAGCTCAGGTATGAGTGCAGCGCCTCCGGGTCGAGGCGGCGCTCCACCCACGGCGCCCGCAGCACGGCCTTGATCTCGGAGCCGAAGGCCAGCCAGTCGCCGGCAAGGGCGTAGTAGAGGGGCTTGATGCCGAGGCGGTCGCGCGCCAGCAGCAGCGACTGGCGGGTGTCGTCCCAGATGGCGAAGGCGAACATGCCGCGCAGCCGCGGCAGCATCTCCTCGCCCCACTCCTCGTAGGCGTGCACCAGCACCTCGGTGTCGGAGCGGGTGGCGAAGTCATGCCTGCCCTCGAGCTGCGCGCGCAGCTCGGGGGCGTTGTAGGTCTCGCCGTTATAGACGATGGTGACGGAGCCGTCCTCGTTGTGCAGCGGCTGGTGGCCGCCGGCGAGGTCAATGATGCTGAGGCGGGCCATGGCCAGGGCGACGGGGCCGGCGGCGAAGACCCCGTGGTCGTCGGGGCCGCGGTGGCGCAAGGTCGAGCACATGTCGGCGGCGGTGGCGCGCCGGGCGCGGCCGCGCGAATAGATATTGCAGATGCCGCAGATGCCGCACATAGATGCCTCCGTCGGTGCCGCGATCGGCGGTCAGATGTCGGCGGGCCGGGTGTGCCTCAGCGATGAGAGAACGGCCTCGCGTTCTCTCCGCCCCCAGCGCTCCCATAGCTCGAGGTACAGCGCCGCCGTGCGCTGCACCGTGCGCGCGACCGAGAACTCGCCCGAGATGCGCCGCCGTCCCTGCGCCCCCAGCCGGGCCGCGCGTTCGGGGTCGGTCAACAGCTCCGCCAGCGCGCGCGCCAGCGCCGCCGCATCGCGCGCGGGCACCAAGAGCCCGGTCGCGTCGTGCCCAACGATCTCCGCCGTGCCGGCGATGGCGGTCGCCACCACCGGCAGACCGACGTACATCGCCTCCTGCACCGCGCGCGGCACGCCCTCCCACAGCGAAGCCTGGGCGAAGACGTCCATCGCCCGCAGCAATTCCGGCACGTCGTCGCGGCGCCCCAGGAAGAGGCAGCAGTCGGCCACCCCCAGCGCCCGGCTGCGCACGCGCAGCTCTCGCTCCAGCGGCCCTTCCCCCACGATCAGCACGCGTAGGTCGGGGAAGCGCGTTCTCAGCATGCGCGCCGCCTCCAGCAGGTACGGATACCCCTTGGCCTCCAGCAGATGCCCCACCGCTCCCACCACCGGCTGGCCGGGCGCCAGGCCCAGGCGCTGCCGCGCCGCGGCGCCATCCACCGGCGCGTCGAAGCGCGAGAAGTCAATGCCGCTGCGAATGGTCACGATGTCGCGGCGGGCGCAGACCCCGGCGCGCACGAAGTCTTCCCCCACCGTGTCGCCGATGGCGATGAGGCGGTCGCACCAGCCCGCCGCCAGCCGCTCCGCCCACCGCGACGCCCAGCGGATCAGCGGTCTCTGCGCGTCGTGGAACGGCACCGCGTGCACCGTGTGCACCACCACCGGCACCCGGCAGCGCGCCGCCGCCAGTCGCCCCAGGATGCCCCCCTTGGTCGAATGGGTGTGGACGATGTCGAAACCGCCGCGCCCGCAGAGGCGGATGAGAGCCGCCAGCGCCCGCAGGTCGGCGAGCGGACGCACCGGGTTGTCGAGCGTCGGCACCACCGTCACCGCCACCCCGGCCGCGCGCGCGGCCGCGATCAGCGGCCCGCCCGGGCCGCAGGCGATGGCGCTGTCGAAGCGGGCGCGGTCCATGCGCGCGGCCAGCGCCAGGGTGTTGTGCTGGGCGCCGCCCAGGGGGCGCGACTGGGTGATGACGTGGAGCACGCGCAGCGGTCGCGCATCCGTCATCTAGCGCACCTCCCGGATGAGGTAGAAGGTCATAGCGGCGCTGGCGGCCGCGGAGAGCGCTTTGCCCACTTCGCCCCAGGTGTCTTTCTCGCGCAGGATGACCGGGCGCGAGGGGATGACGATGATGTCGCCGACCTCCACCTGCTTCACCAGGTCGCGCCGCAGAACGGCGCCGTCGGCGCGCAGCACCACCACCCGCCCGGCGTTGGCATCGTCGTCGTAGCCGCCGGTGCGCTGGACGTAGTAATCAATGGGTTGCCCCGGCGCAAACAGCACCGCCCCCGGGCTGACCGCCGCCCCCGTCACCAGCACCGTCGTCGGGCGCCGGGGCACGATCAGCAGGTCCCCCTCCTCCAGCGGCACGTCGTCGTGGTCGGGGTCGGCGATGACGGCGGCGAGGTCAATCGGCACGCGCCCGGAGCTGATGAGCTCACTGAACTTTTCAGGCGCGGCGACGGCCACGGCACCCGTCGCCTGGTCACTCGACGCGGCGACGGCCACGGCCGACGCGGCCGAGGGCGCCGGTGTGACCGGCGCGGAGGGGCCGGGGGAGGGCAGGAGGGGCGCGGCTCCTCTCGCCGCCTTGGCGAGCTCCAGTTGGTACTGGAGCTGCGCCCGGGCTTCGGCTTTGGCCTGGACCTGGCGCGCGATTTGCTCCTGGTAGTCGGTCACCATGTTGCCGATGCGGCGGATGAAGACCGCGCCGGTAACGAAAGCATCATCCGTAACTCCGCCGGCGCGGCGCAACAGATGGCCCAGCGTCTCGCCCCTGCCCTCCAATGCGTAGGCACCCGGGAAGCGAACCTCGCCCGCTATCCTCACTGTTCGCGGGGCGCGTTGATATTGGCCCACCTCCGGCACCAGCACCCGGTCTCCGTCGCGCAGCTCCAGGTTATCGGAGCTGCCGCCGGCGCTCAGCCGCCTGAGGTCGGCGATCATGATGGTGGTGCCGTCCGCTCCACGCGTCCGCGCCACCTCCGCCCATTCCGCCGCCTCCGGCAGCGTGCCCCCCGCCTGGAACAGCAAATCGCTGATAGTCATGCCCTCGGTGCGCTCGTAGGTCCCGGGGTGGCGCACCTGGCCCACCACGCTCACCACGCGCGGATCGCGCACATGCTCCGGCGAATAGATGATGACGCGATCCCACCGCTGCAGCAGCGGGCTGTCACCACCGTAGAGCGCCTGTTCGAGATTGAAGGGGATGAGGGTCACGGTGGAGTCGGCGTTGGTGCGCCGGATCTCGGCGCGCTCCATGTAGGTCTCGCCGCGCAGCCCCTGCGCCGCCTCCACCAGGTCGGACACGCGCATGCCCGGCTTCAGCTCGTACACCCCCGGGCGCGCCACCTGCCCTGTCAACTCGATCGTGTTCATGCGTTGGTCGAGGACGCGGTAGATGGTCACCAAGTCGCCATCGCGCAGCTCGACCGGGTTATCCCCGGGCTGCGGAGCGAGCACCCGGCCAAGGTCGAGGTCGAGCACGATCCGACGTTCGTTGTCCTGAATGCGCTCGATCTGGAGGCGGCGGATGTCGGTGGTCGGCTCGATGCCGCCCGCCATGTGGATGAGGTCGGCCAATGATTCGTTCGGCAGCATCTCGTAGGCTGTGACTGTTTTCAGTGGGGCCAGCCGATGTGCCCTCTCATGTGGTACCGCCCCCGGCTGTGGCGGCGCCGCGACAGCGGCGCCGGGGATGACAGGCGAGGGTCCTTCGGCAGGCTCAGGGTAAACCGCCCTCTTTGCCCCGGGCATAGGCCCCAACAACCTTCTGGGCGAGGGTCCTTCGGCAGGCTCAGGGTAAACCGCCTGTCCCACATCCTCCGGCCCATCTCCACTCTCCGAGGTCACACCCACCTCGTAGGGCGCGCGCCGCCGCACTTCGCCGCGAATGCCGACCGTCTTCCCGACGACCGGGATGAACAGCGTGTCGCCGGCGACCAGCCGGTAGTCCCGCGTGCGCTTGCCGGTGAGCAGGAATTCGTAGAGGTCAATCACCCCCACCTCGCGGTTGCCGCGCAGCAGGCGGATGGAGCGCATGGAGCCGCGCTCGTTGGGCCCGCCCGCCAGGTAGAGGACGTTGAAGGCGGTCGAGAGCGAGCTGACGGTGTAAGCGCCGGGACGGGTCGCCTCGCCGGCCACCAACACCCGCAGCGAGCGCAGCGAGGCCAGCGTCACTTGCCCTTCGACGTGGGCGAAATTGCGGCCCAGGCCCGCCAGCAGCTTGCGTTCGAAGTCCTCGATGGTCACGCCGTTCGCCGTCACCAGCCCCAGCAGGGGCACGTGCACCTGCCCGCGCGGGTCCACCGTCGGTTCGAGGGTGGTCTCCTGGCCGATGACGCTCCAGAAGGTGATGCGCAGCTTGTCGCCGGGCGCCAGGAGGTAGTCGCGCGGCGCGGCGGTGTCGGGGATGGGGGCGAAGGTCTCGGGGGCGTTGGCGAAAAAGGCGTAGCCGAAGGGGCGCAGCAGGTTCGCGGCGGTCAGCGCGGGCGTTTCATCCGCCGGCGTGCGCCCGGTGGCGGCGGCGGACGATTGCACAGCGGTGGTGGGAGCGGAGGGGGGCGGCGCCGCTGGAGATGGCTGCTCGGCATCGGCTTTGTTTTCTCCCGCTTCGTGCGGGATCTGGGGTTCGGGCTGCTCGTTTTTCGCTTGTGCCGCCGCGGCGCCGCCCGACTCCGGCTCCGTCATAGCGCCCCTCGTCGGCATCGCCCACAGCCCCAGCGCGAGCCCTGCTGCCAGCAGCATCACCACCCGCAGCCGCGACGGTGAGCGACCCTGGGGCCCCCGGCGATGACCGGGAAACCCCCGGAGCGACATGACGGAGCCCGAAGCCAAAAGACCCTCCGCTGAAAAACAAAAAAACGCCTCTCCGGCGACGTGCGCGTCGCCGAGAAAGGCGTTCTGAACCAGCCCCTGCCCGCGCCCTCGTGAGCGCGAGCGTCCCGGGTATTAGCTTGAGACCACTATCGGCTGCAAAGATTAGCACGCACCCCAGACCGCGTCAAGAGCGCGCTGAGGCGATTTTGCCATTCGTTGTGCGCCCGCCAGACAATGAAGCCAACCCGCGGCGGGCAGGATTGTCCGCCGCCGCCCGCGAAGGCGAGAACACTCTGTCCCAAGGAGCGGACCATGCCCCAACGCGACGTGAATGTTGGTTTCATCGGCCTGGGTCACATGGGCAAGCCCATGGCGCGCAACCTGCTGCAGGCGGGCTATCCCTTGGTGGCGCACAACCGCAGCCGCGCCGCGGTGGACGACCTGGCGCGGGAGGGCGCGCAGCCCGCCGCCTCCGCGCGCGAGGTCGCGGAGCGCGCCGATGTCGTCATCACCATGCTGCCCGATTCGCCGGACGTGGAACTGGTGGCGCTGGGGCCGGGCGGCATCGTCGAGGGCGCGCGGGAGGGCCTGGTGGTCATTGACATGAGCACCATCCTGCCGCGCGCCAGCCGCGACATCGCCGCGCGCCTGGGCGATCAGGGCGTAGTGATGCTGGATGCGCCGGTCAGCGGCGGCCCGCAGGGAGCGCAGGCGGGGACGCTGGCGATCATGGTCGGCGGGCCTAGAGACGCCTTCGATCGCTGCCTGCCGATCCTGGAGGCGATGGGGCGAAAGATCGTTCACATCGGCGGCAACGGCCAGGGGGCGATGGCCAAGCTCTGCAACCAGGTGGCGTGCGTGCTCAACCTGGTGGGAGTGGCGGAGACGCTGGTGTTGGCGCGGCGGGCGGGGCTGGATTTGGGGCGAGTGCTGGAGGCGGTGGGCGCGGGCGCGGGGTCGTCGTGGATGCTGGCCAACCAGGGGCCGAAGATGGCGGCGCGCGATTTCGCGCCGGGGTTCTTCATCCGCCTACAGCAAAAGGATCTCCGCCTGGTGATGGCCGCCGCCGAGGAGATGAACCTGCCCCTGCTGGGCACGGCGTTGGCGCAGCAGCTCTTTCGCGCGCTGGAGGCCGGCGGCGAAGCCGAGCTCGGCACCCAGGCCATCATCAAGGCGGTCGAGCGGCTGGCGGCGCTGGACCGGCCCATCTGAACCACACAGAACATCATAGACTTGCCCGCCGCTAGTGGCGGCGGTGGTCCTGAGTGGGGGCGGTTCGCGAGCCGCCCCCACCAGCTCATGGCGCGCCCCGCCCGCATCTCAATGCGCTTCCGGGAAACCGTGCTTGCCGATGAGCGGCACGAAGACGCAGCCGCAGTCGTAGCGCTGCTTGATTTCCCCGCCCTCTTTAGTGGCGACGACCAGGCTCTGCGCCGCGCGGTTGCCGACGGGGACGACCATGCGGCCGCCCTCGGCGAGCTGCTCGATCCAAGGCAGCGGCAGGGCAGGGGTGGCGGCGGTGACGATGATGCCGTCGTAGGGCGCGTGCCCGGGCAGGCCGAGGGTGCCGTCGCCTACCACTACCTCGACGTTGTCGTAGCCCAGCTCCGCCAGCAACCGCTGCGCGCGCGCGGCCAGCTCGGGGATGCGCTCGATGGAATAGACCCGGCGGCACAGCTCCGCCAATACCGCCGCCTGGTAACCGGAGCCGGTGCCCACCTCCAGCACCCGCTCCGCCCCCTGCAGCGCCAGCAGTTGGGTCATGAGCGCCACCATGTAGGGCTGGGAGATGGTCTGCGCCGCGCCGATGGCCAGCGGGTGGTCGCCGTAGGCGCCGGCATCGGGGACGGGGACGAAGCGGTGGCGGGGGACCTCAGCCATGGCCGCCAGCACCCGCTCATCGGTGATGCCGCGGCGGCGCAACTGGGTCTCCACCATCTGGCGGCGCGCTTCGGCGAAATCGTCCATCGGTGGCGGCTCACGGTTGCTGGCCGGCGGACCACGGAACGCGGCCGGCGTCAATCGCCGGCCGCGTGACGGTAGGCCTGGTCCGCCGCCTCGGGTCGCGCCAACAAACCTCGGGCCCAGGCGCGCACGCGCGCCAGCGCGCCCGCAGGCGGAGGCGGCTCCCCGCGCGGCGCCTTGCGCGGCTCGGGGCGGGTCATGAAGCGCAGCGAGCGCTCCCCCGGCGCGAGCATTCCCAGACGGCGCGCCTCGAGCTTGACGCCTTCGGGGGTCTGCAGCACCTGCGCCTGCTGCGCCAGGCGGTCGTGTTCGGCGTGGAGCGCGTCAACGCGTTCCTGCAGCACGGCGATCTCGCGGCGGGTCTGGAGCTCCTCCGCATAGGGGCACACCAAGCGCCACGCCGCGTAGATGACGATGACGCCGACGATCCCGCATAGCCCGCCCGCGACGGTCAGCCGTGCCAGCTTTGCACCTATCACCCTCACCCTTGCTCCGGCGCCATCCCAGCGAGCTGCGCCCGGTCGCCGGTGAAGTTTCGCCGACGGGCGTCAGGTTCCTCTTCGCCGGCGCCATTCGCGGTTGCCCGGGCGCGCTAGCCGCCGATGACCTGCACCTTGATCAGGTTGGTGTGCCCCGGGATGCCCACCGGCACCCCGGCGCTGATGACCACCAGGTCGCCGTCCTTGACATAGCCGTGCGCCTTCGCCGCCGTCTGCGCGCGCGCCAGCATCTGGTCGGTGTTGCGGCTGGCGGCCACCAGCAGCGGCCGCACCCCCCAGATCAGCGGCAGCCGCCGATAGGTCTGCGCCGACGAGGTCACGGCGATGATGGGCGCGCGCGGGCGGTTCTTCGACACCATGCGCGCGGTGTGGCCCGAGCTGGTGGATACGAGGATGGCCTTGGCGCCGAGGTCGTGGGCGATGGCCACGCACGATTCACTGATGGCGTCGGTGGGGGTGGTGGACACGATCAGCGATTTCTCGCGGCGGATGGCGTCGAAGTCGAGCAAGCCCTCGGCGCGCCGCGCCACCTTCTCCATCATCCGCGCCGCTCGCACCGGGTACTTGCCCACCGCCGTCTCCCCCGACAGCATCACCGCGTCGCTGCCGTCGAGGATGGCATTGGCGATGTCGGCGACCTCGGCGCGGGTCGGGCGCGGGCTGGCGATCATGGATTGCAGCATCTGGGTCGCGGTGATGACCGGCTTGCCCGCCAGGTTGCAGCGCCGGATGATGTCCTTCTGAATCCCCGGCACCCGGTCGAGCGGCATCTCCACCCCCAGGTCCCCCCGCGCCACCATCAGCCCGTCCGCCGCCGCCAGGATGTCGTCCAGCGTCCGCACCGCCTCGTGCTTCTCGATCTTGGCGATGATGGGGACGACGCGCCCCCGCCGCTTCATTCGCCGCCGCAGCGGCGCCAGGTCCTCGGCGCTGCGCACGAACGACATCGCCACCCAGTCCACCTCGTGCGCGAGGCCGAAGTCCAGGTCCCGCAGGTCCTTGCGGGTGACGGCGCCCACCGGCAGCACCGTGTCCGGCAG
>Ga0307378_10006243_pt1 | contig 16373 bp, 12 predicted proteins | sample UN1MG_FD_202238 | JGI IMG/M metagenome (GOLD analysis project Ga0307378, IMG submission 202238) | Soil microbial communities from Risofladan, Vaasa, Finland - UN-1 | ecosystem: Environmental > Terrestrial > Soil > Coastal area > Acid sulfate soil | place: Finland: Risofladan, Vaasa | collected... | reverse complement strand
TACAGAAATCCCCGTCACGCATTAATGTTGGGATACAGCCCGGAGGAACTCTCTTCGGCTCAAAGCGAATGGGAAGAAAGAATTCATCCTGATGATCATGAAAAGGTCTTTAAAATCCTGAAAGAGGTCTTAAACAATAAAAGAGAGCATTTCGAGCTTGAGTACCGGCTACGCACCAAATCAGGCAGGTATATATGGATTCTTGGACGCGGAAAAGTGGTGGAATATGCAGATGACGGCTCACCATTAAGAATGGTCGGAACAAACACCGATATTACCGAAAGAAAATTAGCTGAAGAAAAACTGAAAGAATCCGAACAAAGATTCAGAGCCATCTTCGATGGCGCAAAAGACGGACTGCTTTTGGCAGACCCCAAAACAAAAAAATTCTTCGCCGCCAATCAAGCCTGCTGCAAAATGTTAGGTTACACAAATGAAGAACTCATAAATCTCTCGGTAAAAGATATACACCCAAAGGACCAACTCGGATACGCCATCCAGGACTTCGAAAAACAGGCACGAGGCGAAACCGAACTCGCTGAAAACATGCCTGTAAAAAGAAAAGACGGCAGCATCTTTTATGCCGATATTAGCACTGCTCTTCTGACTTTGGCTGGAAAAACATACATCATGGGTATTTTCAGAGATATCACCGAGAGAAAACAGGCTCAGGAACAACTCGAACTTTATCGTGAAAAAATGGCCCGCGCCGAACATCTCGCTTCTCTCGGAACTTTAAGTGCAACATTAAGCCACGAACTTAACCAGCCGCTCACTGTCATCCGGCTCTATATTGAAAACTCCCTCGCAGAAATGGATAAAACTCAGCAGCCTCCCGGCATTACAGACGCACTAAAAGACAGCCTCAAAGAAATCGAAACCGCCGCCTCTATAGTCGATAGGTTCCGAAACTTTGCAAGACAGTCTTCGGAAAAAAACTTCTGCCAGGTGGATGTTAAAACTGTCGCACAGAGAATACTTGCCTTGCTTAATGAAGCCGCTCAAAGAGCAAATGTCTCTCTAATCTGTAAAGACATGGACAACTTGCCCCCTGTTTACTCGAACGAGAAGGACCTTGAACAGGTCTTATTCGCCCTCATAGAAAACGCTATACAGGTCGCTGACGGCAAAAAACGAAAACGCCTGACCATCAGCAGCAATGTGAAAAACGGAATGCTTGAATTAAAATTCGCCGACAACTGCAAAGGAATTCCGCGCGAAAATCTCGATAAAATCTTCGAGCCGTTCTTTACCACAAAACCGCCCGGTGAAGGAACCGGCCTTGGCCTTTGCATCGTTCAAAGAATTATATCGGGATACGGCGGAAAAATTCGAGTCGATAGTAAGCCCGGCAAGGGCTCTACTTTCTACGTCACATTACCCATCCACCAAAAAGAGATAGGATAACGATTTGTGATGAACATTAACAAAAAGAACATATTCTTTGTCGACGATGAATCAACCGTCAGAAAAGCTGTGGAGATGACTTTGAAAAGACTAGGTTACAATGTCTCCTGCTTCGCAAACGCCGCCGACTGTCTCGAAAAACTAAAAAAGCAAAACTGCGACCTGCTAATCACAGATGTCAAAATGCCCGGCATGGACGGTATTGAACTTGTACAAAAGACAAAGCATCTCGTTCCTTGGTTGCCTATGCTCATCGTAACAGGATATGGCGACATACCCATGGCCGTAAGGGCGGTAAAAGCTGGAGCACTAAACTTCATTGAAAAACCACTACAGAGCAAAACCCTCGCTGATGCCATACGAGCCGCTCTAAAACAAAACAGCCTCGCAAACATCCTAAAGGGAAAAGCACTCACAAAAACCGAAACAATTATCCTGAGAATGATTTTACAGGGAAAAACTAACAGGGAAATCGCCATAACTTTACACCGCTCAACCAGAACTGTTGAGGACCACCGACTGCACATCATGAGAAAGCTAAATGTCGAAAACGTCGTCGACCTTGTAAAACGCGCCGCTGCCATGGGAATCATTGAAGCGGAAAGGTCACCCTCGACTTAGAAAATTCAGACACACCCCTAATACAAACTCCACAAATACAATAACTCCGGCGTGCTTAACTCATATAGCGTCTCCCTGTCAAACTGTAAAATATTCCCCCCTTGAGAACGCAAAAAGCTCAAAAACGAAAACGGCCGCTCGTACTCAATCACATGGGCATTCTTTATCTCCGCCAACGCCATAACTTCTTCTATCGCCTCGTCCAGATAACCTATACCGTCTATCAGCTTCTCATCCACCGCCTCCTTAGCACCGTAAACACTGCCGTCCGACAAAACCCGAGCCTCTTCCAAACTCAACGACTCCCTGCCCTTTGCTACGATTCCAACAAAACGCTCATAAGCCGGCTTAATTAGCTTGTCCTGAACATATTGTTTTTCTTCATCTGTCGGTATCCGGAAAGAACTCGGCCAGTCTTTCTTCATGCCTGATTTCGAAATTACCGGCTGTATACCAAGCTTCTCCTCAAGCAACTGCTCCAAAACCAGGTAACCCATTATAACACCCACCGAACCGGTTATCGTCGTCGGTTCCGCTATGATTTTATCACAACCAACAGAAACATAGTAACCTCCAGATGCTGCAACTCCCTGCATAAACGCTACCACTGGTTTATTAGCGTCCTCTCGGTACTTCAGTATCTCATTATAGATTTGGTCACTGCCCGATACCGTGCCGCCCGGCGAATTCACCCGGATTATCAAACCCTTTACATAATCATCTTCCTGAGCCCGTTTTAGCTGCTGGTAAAAATCCTGTGCCTGCTGCTGGTTTATTATTCCTTGAACGTCTATCAGAACAATCTTGTTCCTCCGAGTGCCCGACCGAATAACTTCCTCGGTAAAACTATCCCTCGGAACTGACGTAAACATCGCTATCGTGCCAATCAGAATTACAAACAAAGCCCCCGCCGCCAACATACATAGACCTATAACAATAACTATAAAAATCTTCCAGCCTGTCCTTTTTTTCTCCCTAACGTTAGCTCTATTGCCTCTGTGTAACACAAAATCAGTTTCAAAATCAGTATTATTTTGCTCAGAATCCATAATTAGCCCTCATTATTTGCTTTCAAATCAAATTCTAAAACAAAACCTGCACGAAGTCAACCACCAAAAAAACCTTCCCAAAATACCATGACTTTGTTCAAAAACGACATTTATTGCTAAATCGACCACCACAACATACCGATAAATTGTACGAAAATTAAGTTATGTGGCGTCGGTTTACGGGACACCTCCGTTTGTGCATTGCGGACTTAGAAAATCGTCCCAAAATCACGCACAATAGTCCGTATATCCTAATGTCGAAAAAGACGAGTCGTTATATGACCATATTAACTGCACGGCAAGGTAAAAAATGAAAATAGGACAAAAACTGATTCTGGGGTTTGTAGTTATCGCTCTGCTTGTAGGCATCGTCGGAAGCATCACTATAAAACACGATACACAAATATTGCTGGATGTTGACCAGATATTGCTTAGCAACTCCAAGGAACTAAGAGCCGTCACAGAAATCGGATACCATATCCAGGAAATACAATCTAAAACAAGACAAATCCTAACTCTTGACTCTCACCAGGCTGCCAAGCAGAAAAAGGAGCTAAATTCCACAATCATAACAAGTCTCTCCAAACTACAGCAGTTCAACCTTATGTGGGAAGACGCCATAACGCTGGGACTTGAACTTTCAAATGAGAGAATCTCACAGAAACTGGCTTTGCTGGAATTAAATAAACTAAAAGTAAAAATCGATGCTTTGACTCCTATGGTCGCTGAAACTTTGGCGCTCCAGAATCAACAGGGAAACGACGTCGCCATGGCCTTCTTCGAACAACAGGTCGAGCCTCTGCTCAGAAAAATTTTGATAAACGTAAAGGAACTCGAAAAAACAACAAGACAGGCAATCATCACTGAAACCGAAGCAATCAGGCAGGCCGTAAGCAACAGCATCGGAATCGCCATCATCACTACCGCAATTGGACTGATTGTTGTAATAATAGCAAGGTTCTACATCTACAAGACCATATCAAACCCAATCACAAAACTAAAAGAGGCCGCCGCCGAAATCGGAAAGGGAAACTTCAATGCAAAAGTAAATATAAACTCCCACGATGAAATAGGAGCCCTTGCAGACTCTTTCAACAAAATGAAAGGCAAATTGAAAGAATCACACCTCAGCCTTGAAAAAACCGTCAGTCAAAGAACCTCAGAACTTACCTCCACTAGCGCAAAACTCGAAGAGGAACTCGCTCAAAGACCACTCGCACAGCAAACATTGCACCAGAGAATAAAACAGCTCAATTGCTTCTACAGCCTCGCAAAAGTCGTCGAAAGACCTCAAATCTCGCTCGACCAAATCCTGCAGGAAACCGTCAACTTGATATGTAAAGCTTACCAGTATCCCGACAAAACTAGCGCGAGAATCACTTTCGACGGCATAAAATACAAAACCGAAAACTTTGATAAAAGTGAATTAAGTCAGTACGCTGAACTCAAAATAAGAGGCGAAAAAGCCGGAACCATCGAAACTTACTATATCGGGGAAAAACTCCAGAACAATCAGAGCCCGTTCCTGAAAGAAGAAGCCGACCTCTTAAATGCTGTCGCAAGCCAGCTCAGCAGAATCATCGAACGAAAACAAGCCGAAGACAAACTCCTGTTAATACGGCATCTCATCGACCAGTCGAACGACTGCGTCTTCGTCATAGACCCAAAATGGGGCCGATTACTTGACGTCAACGGCACCGCCTGTAACAACCTCGGATACTCAAGGAATGAACTGCTCGACATGACTTTTAAAGACATTGAAAATACTATTCCTGATGACAACACCTGGCAGGATTACACCAACCAGCTCGAAACCAAAGGAGACCTCATAAAAGAAGGGGTACACAAAAGAAAAAATACAACAACCTTCCCCGCTGAAACCAGCTTCAAATATGTAAGCCAGGAAAAGAGTAACTACATCCTCGCCGTAACAAGAGACAACACCGAGCGGAAAGAGGCCGAAGAACAGCAGGCAAGACTTATTCAGGAATTGAGGGACTTTGCACACATTGTCTCACATGACTTAAAAGCACCCCTCAGAGGGATCAAAACACTTGCCGACTGGATCGCCACCGACTATACCGATAAACTCGATAAGGACGGAAAAGAGCAAATGAAACTCCTGCTCGCAAGGGTCGGAAGAATGCATAACCTCATCGAGGGCGTACTCCAGTATTCAAGGGTCGGACGGGTCAAGGAAGAAATCGTAAAAATCGACCTCGGCAAACTCGTTCCTGAAATTGTCGATATGGTCGCGCCGCCCGATAACATCAAAGTTACCATCGAAAACCAACTGCCCATAATAAAGACCGAGGAAACGCGAATAATGCAGGTCTTCCAGAACCTTATCAGCAACGCCGTAAAATACATGGACAAACCAGACGGAACTATAAAAATCGACTGTGTCGAAGAAAACGGCTTCTGGAAATTCAGTGTCGCCGACAATGGACCCGGTATCGAAGAACAGCATTTCGAAAGAATATTTAAAATATTCCAGACTTTAAACTCTCAAGATAATTTTGAAAGCACAGGAATCGGACTCACCGTCATAAAAAAAATCGTCGAAATGTATGGTGGCAAAATCTGGGTCGAGTCAAAAGTCGGACGGGGCAGTACTTTCTACTTCACCTTGCCAAAGTCAGAATTAGAAGAAGAGGAAATTGAAGATGAGAAACTCCAAGTCAATATTGCTAATTGAAGATGACAAAGTCGACGCTATGACAGTTAAAAGAGCCCTCAAAGACTTGAGGTTGCCTCATGAACTTATCCATTCTGAAGATGGTGAGGCAGCTTTAGTATACCTGAAAGCTGAAACATCAAAGCACCCGGGCGTTATCCTTCTCGATTTGAATATGCCCAAAATGAACGGCATTGAGTTCCTTAGAAACATAAAAGCTGACCCCGAACTCAAAAAAATACCTGTGGTTGTGCTCACGACTTCCAGAAACGAAAGGGATGTCATAGAAAGCTTCAAATTCAGTGTCGCTGGCTACATGGTAAAACCTGCCGACTACAAAAAATTCATGGAAGCGATAAAAATCATTCATGATTACTGGTCGCTCAGCCTGTTACCGGGACAGAACTAAAATATGGAAAATACAAAATATAAAATCCTGCTCATCGAAGATGACAAACTCGACCAGATGGCTTTCCTAAGAATGGTCGAAACGGAAAATCTTCCCTACGATTGCACAAAGGCCGACTCCATCGCACAGGCTAAACAACTGCTGCAGTCCGAAGAATTCGACATCGTTGTCTCCGATTACTCCCTCGGTGATGGCACCGCCTTCGATATACTCGAATCCGTCAAGGACACTCCTCTAATACTCGTCACTGGTGCTGGGGATGAAGCCATCGCTCTAAAAGCCTGGCGAGCAGGGGCCTACGATTACCTTAGAAAAGACATCGACAGGCATTACCTGAAAACCGTACCGATAACCGTCGAAAATGCAATAAAACACAGGAAAACCGAACAAAAACTGCGACTCCTCTCCGAGGCCGTCATGAGCACAGAGGACAGTGTCTACATCACCGATGAGCACGACTCTATCATTTTCGTCAACAGGGCTTTTTGTCAAACCTATGGTTATGATGAAAAAGAAATTATCGGAGAAAAAAGTGCCCTCTTACAAAATGAACAAAACGGCGGATCCGCACGCCAACTTACATACCACATCAGAAAAGATGGAACAAACTTCCCCGTCTCACTTTCCGTCTCTCCTATCAAAGACGAAAATGGCAGCGAAACTGCTTTCGTTGCCGTGGCCCGCGACATCTCCGAACGAGTCCTTGTCGAAGATAAAATCAGGGCCATAAACTTAAAACTCACCGGCGGAAAACACCCCAGGTAACATAAAAATCCACTTCTCCATCCACCACCCGCAACAGCAACTACATCACATCCAAAGCTAAAAGTCCTTGACTTAAAACAAATTTTTTAATAACCTTGCCTGCCGAATTAATTGACTCAACTTAATTTAATTGGAGGTTCGACAATGACGCGCCCCACGCATTCCGCAATCGTATTCTTTTTTACTGTAATAACCGTCTTCTCCGCCGCCTGCCTCGCCGCTGACACACCCGTCAAAATATGGCAGCAGCCCGAAATAATGCCCACATACCTCGTCGACCCTCCCGGACTTAACCCCCGCTTCTATAACGGCCGTGCCTACCAGGGTGCACAGGGACGCATCTACCCATACCCAATATACGAAAGCCTCTCTGACACACGCGTCGAAAAAGCGTATGACATGGTTTACCTCGAAAATCAATACACACAAATTTGCATCCTGCCAGAAATCGGAGGACGACTCTTCGGAGGACTCGACAAAACAAACAACTACGACTTCATCTACCGTCAGCACGTTATAAAACCAGCTCTAATCGGTATGCTCGGGGCATGGATTTCCGGCGGCATCGAATGGAACTTCCCACATCACCACAGGGCTACCGCTTTCATGCCCGTTGATTACATTATGCAGCAAAATCCCGATGGTAGTGCTACATGCTGGATTGGGGAGCTTGAAATCAGACACAGAATGAAATTCATGCTCGGTATAACTATGTACCCCGGAAAATCATACTTCGAAATCACCTTCAAACCTTTCAACCGTACCCCCTTTGTACATTCTTTCCTGTACTTCGCAAACACCGGTGTACACACCAGCCCCGAATACCAGGTAATTTTTCCTCCCAGCACACAGTTCGGTACATACCACGGAAAAAACCAGTTCCTAAATTGGCCAATCTCCCACGAAGTATACAACAGGGTCGACTACACCACCGGTGTCGACGTAAGCTGGTGGAAAAACCACCCCGAATGGACCTCCATCTTTGCATGGAACTATGAAGATGACTTCCTCGCCGGATACGACCATGGAAAACATGCTGGAACTGTCTGCTTCGCAAACCATCACCTCGGAGCGGGAAAAAAATTCTGGACATGGAGCACCGGCCCACGAGGACAAATGTGGGATAAAGCCCTCACCGAAAAAGACGGCCCCGAACTCGAACTTATGATTGGCGGATACTCCGACAACCAGCCTGATTACAGCTGGTTCCAGCCGTACGAATCAAAATCACTAAGACAGTACTGGTACCCAATCAGAGATTTGGGCGGCCTCAAAAAAGCAAACCTCGATGCCGCTCTAAACCTCGAAGTCAATCCGGATGGAACCGTAAAAATCGCCTTCAACACTACCTCCAAACAACTCGATGCCACCGTACTGCTTAAAGCCGGCGAAAAAACAATTCTACAGAAACAAATCGACATAAGTCCCGCTCAGCCTTTTGCTAAAGCTCTCCCTCTACCCCAGAACACAAACAAATACGACCTGAAACTCTCCCTGATCTCAAATCAGGGCGAAGAGATTATAGCTTATACTCCCATTAAAAACAAAAACCTGCCGATGCCTGAAACCGCAAAACCGCCCCGGCTGCCTGAAGAGATTGAAACTATCGAACAGCTTTATCTGACCGGTATGAGGCTTGAGCAGTTCTACAACCCCTCCTTCCAGCCATACCCGTACTATGAAGAAGCCCTAAAAAGAGACCCCGGAGACTACCGGGTAAATGTCGCACTCGGAATAATATACCTGAAACGTGGCTTGTTTGAAAAAGCCGAATTCCACTTCAAAACCGCTCTCGACCGCGCCACGGGAAACCATACAAAACCAAGAGACGGTGAAGCATATTACTACCACGGCCTGGCCTCCAGATTCCAGAACAAAACCAAACAGGCCTATGACAGCCTTTACCAGGCCACCTGGAGCGCAGCTTTCCATTCACCCGCTTTCTATCAGCTTGCTGAAATCGACTGTGCACACGGTCAATATCAAAAAGCACTCGCCCATCTCGAACGCTCAATCTCGACAAATAATAAAAACACAAAGGCCCTTAACCTCCAGGCCGCAATTTTCAGAAATCTCGGACAAAATCAAAAGACAATCGAAATCGCGCAAAGCGTTTTGGAATTTGACCCTCTCGACTTCTGGGCCGAAAACGAACTGTACCTCGCAAATAAAGCCCTCGGCCAAAAAGAAAAAGCCGACGAATTACTCCTCAACTTAAAAAAGAAAATGCACGGCTACGTCCAGTCTTATCTCGAACTCGCCGTTGACTATGGAAATTGCGGCCTCTACGACGAAGCCGTCAACATACTCCAAAGACTCGATACCTCAGACGGCAAACCAGGTGACACCTTCCCCATGATTTATTACTACCTCGCCTTTTACTGCGACAAAAAACAGGATTCTCAAAACGCTTCTAAATACTATAAACTCGCGAAGGAAATGCCCCCCGACTATTGCTTCCCATTCCGTCTCGAATCTATCGAGGTGCTGAAAACCGCGATAGACAAAAATCCCTCCGACCCTCGCGCTCCTTATTATCTCGGAAATCTCCTTTACGAAAAGCAGCCCGAACTCGCCATAGAATACTGGGAAAAAGCCTCAGACCTCGACGACTCCTTCCCAACCGTACACCGAAATCTCAGTCTCGCTTACTACAGAACACAGAACAACGCCCAAAAAGCTATACAAAGCTACGAAAAAGCCGTCGCACTTAATCCCTCCGACCAGAGAGTTCTCTACGAGCTCGACGTTATCTATGATGCCGCAAGAACAGCTCCGGAAAAAAGACTCGCGCTGCTGCAGGAAAACCACGATGCCATCGCAAACAACAACGTCTGTGATGCCCTCGCAAGAGAAGTCGCCCTGCTCACACTCCTCGGCCGATATGACGACGCCCTCGATGTAATTAACAATAATTTCTTTAGGCAGTGGGAAGGTATCAGCAAGGCATATGGCTCTTTCGTCGATGCCCATCTGCTGAGAGGACTCCAGCACTACAACGCAAAAAGATACGACCAGGCCCTCGAAGATTACCTCGCCGCCCTCGAATTCCCAAAAAACATCAACATCGCAAAACCATACAGCGGCGGACGTTCCTGCCAGGGATACTATTTTGTCGGCACCGCATGCGAGGCTATGGGAGATACCCAAAAAGCCATGCAGGCCTACCAGCAGGCAGTCGAAGAAAGGCAAAGTTCCGGACTATCGGAAGACTACTACTATAGGGCGCTGGCACTTGGAAAAGTAGGACGCCAGGCTGAAGCTGAACAAATCTTCGATGACCTTATAAAACTCGGTCGCGACAGGCTAAAAGGCTCCGCAATGGACTTCTTTGCAAAATTCGGCGAACGGCAAACAAACGAAGACAGACTCGCGGACGCTCATTATCTCTTGGGGCTCGGCCTGCTCGGTAATGGCCAAAATCAAAAGGCAAAAACCGAATTCGCAAAGGCCGCAAATCTGAACATTAACCATCTCTGGGCAAACGTATGGTTGTCACAATCTAAATGATAAATACCCAAAAAATTAAATCCGTTCTCTCTGGCATCCTGTTTACACTCCTGCTCTGCGCATGCGCCGCCTGTAGTACCACCGATACAACACTCTCCAAATCCAACGCAAAGTGGCAATCTCTTTTCAACGGAAAAGACCTTTCCGGCTGGAAAATAAAATGTACCTCTCAGGACAGCAACAAACATTTTTTCAAGGTCGAAAGCCAAACTATACTCGCTGATTCTATGGCCGACCCCAACCACGACTATATCTGGCTCCTCACAAACCAAGAATACTCCGACTTCACGCTTAAGCTTAAATTCCAGGCATACCGTGACAGCCCCGGCAATAGTGGAATTCAAATCAGAAGCCGATACGACGATAACAAGCAATGGCTCGACGGCCCGCAAATCGACATCAATCCACCTGGAACGTGGAGAACTGGAATGATGTGGGACGAAACAAGAGATAACCTCAGATGGCTTTACCCGGACCTGCCAAAGGACAAATGGGTCGATGAATCTATGGCAAAACCAAACCTGCGATTCTATTACAGCGATGACTCCCCCTGCTGGAATGACTTGCAAATCACCGCCGTCGGCACTAAAGTCACCGCCATATTAAACGGCTCCACCATCACCAACTACGATGGCACCGGCGTGCTCGATGATGACCTCCACAAAAAATTCAACGTCGGCCTCTCCGGCCACATCGCTCTGCAGATTCACAGAAGCGACCGGCTAAAAATCCGCTTCAAAGACATACTTATAAAGGACCTCTCAGAATAATCCCGCGCCCTCACGGACCGTAATCCTCCGCCTGAACCGCAAAGTCACCCATATCTACAATGCCGTCTCCACCTTCAGGGTAAATGTCACAGGTCGCATCGTCCGTCAGCCACATCTCGCAAAGTTCATCAACGTCGAACATATCCACGTCACCGTCGCCGTCCATATCTCCCGCAGGAGGCGGCTCCACACCCTCAACTATTATCGTATAATCCTCAGTTTCACCGGTATCGCTGACACCGCAGGGCACCGCCGGTGTTGGTGGGTAAATCCCAGAGTCCCATTGAATACGAACTCGCATACGAGTCGGACCAGAATACGTACCTGCAGGCGGTGTGATTGTACCCGTAAAATATCCCGCCGATGGATTCCCGCTCATCGAAATCGTCTCGCCCGCATCATAAAAATCCTTGTCGCGGTTCCAGTCAACCCAAACCCCGCAGCGGTCATCAGGGTCTGGCTCATATATCGTCACTGCTATCGGATAACCCACTCCTGAAACCATCGTAGTCGAATCTGAAGACGTGAAATCCTTATACCCACCACACTCATCTCCCGTGTAATTATTAATCGTACCAACCTGGACCCGCTCGACATACTCCCAGCAGTACTCCTCGCCGTTCGCACTGCAATAACCGCCAAAGTCCACATAATACAGTTTTAGGCACCAATAGTCGATAAACCCCGTAGCCCCAGGAACCCAATCTCCCGCGCCTATCTGCCATGTCTGGTTCGCTGGTTCCCCGTTGAACACCGTAATACCCCACACTAATTCGCCGAATTCGCCCGGATCAGCATATTGCTGGTTCCAAAGTTGATAGTAGATACTTTTGTTTTCATTATAAAGCCGGGCTCTAACATCTGTCGGCCGATCGTGCTCTATTATCCATCCGTAACCTTCAATGTCCATGCATGTAACCTCGGCCCCATCCGGCAGTCCCTCTATGATGATTGAACTAAACGCCGTGTAGTCATTACCGCCATCGGTAATGTAAGGATTGCTGCCGTTCGAATCTATTACAAAATCACCAGGACAAACTGTGTCTATAAACATATCCTCATCAGTGCTCGCAGCTTCGGCACCTCCCTCTATCAAAACAAAGTTCCTCAATATATCAATGTCTGCCCCGGAATCAGCCAACGCCGCAACATACTCGCTCGGAAGTTGCGCCTTCACTCGCTTACCCCCGTCAAGTACCTCCAAATTACTTCCCGGCGCACGAGGCAAAGATGCAATATCAGAAAGGCTGAACTGCCCATCCAGAATCACTTCCACCTCCGAGTAATGCTCCTCCGACACCGCCCCAAAACTCATCACCGGCTGCGCAAGAACAAACGCCCCTGATAAACATAAAAACACCGCTAAACTCTTGAAAAATACGAAATTCCTCATTTTACTACTCCCTTCCATCCAAAATATTCAAAGGATTAATGCCTCACTTCCCCGCGGTGTGAAACATGAAATTCGCTAATATTGTATAATATCAGGCCCGTCAAAACAAGCCCTTTTTTTAGACTTTTACACTTTTTTATGCTCTTTTTAAGCTAAATCCCGCCGCCTGTCCCCCCAAGGTCCTTATAATCAGAGCAAAATTCTTTACGCTTACACCCCTCACACCGCTCTCCACGCCATATACCGTCAAATTGCTCCATAATCGCCCCCACTATCCCCTTCTCATCCGTAATTATACCTGCCTCGAAATTCCTCTTGTCTTTACCCTTCGCCCCCATACCAGCCCCCGTAATATTCGCACTGCCCACATAAGCCCAAACACCGTCAACTACCACAGACTTAACATGAACACGCGGACAAAGTATCTGCTCCAGCCCCCCTGCCAGATTCTCATACTTATCGAAATCCTCCCGAAATCTCGCTCCCGGCTCCTTCGCGTGCAAAAGACGTACCTCGACCTGCCGCCCCACCAAATCACTCAGCACCTCCAGGAACGGACACTTCGCTCCTCCCTTGTCAACGTACATATCTTTCAAATCCGACGTCGCAAGCCACAAAAACTTTTTCGCCTCCGGTATCCGCTCGCATACCACCTTCTCGTATATCTGCCTGTCCGTAACAAACTCAAGCATCTCCTACACCTTCTACTCCCCTGCCGCTAAACTTAAAGTTCTATCGACAAAAGAACCTCCCTGCACGTGCAGTGGTTCCCAAGATGACACAACGCCAGGCTCGAAACCGCAAACTCCATTGGAAAACTGCCGCCTTTCGCCTCGCCATACCCTACTGTTATATGAGGAAAAAATTCCTCAAAGCTTGACTTCTCCGCATAATCACTTATCCACTTCAGCGTCGACTCCGCAACTCCGCCTCCGCCCCATATCATCTCTCTGCTAACTTCATACTTAAAATAAGTCCCCATCGCTTCCATAATTTCTTCATGAAGCCTCTGCAACTGCTCACTCCGCTCAATCTCAATTAATGATATTTTTTCACCCGCCGCATTCGTCCCGATGCGTGTCCCGACTGCCCGTAGAAGACCCCACCTCTTCGCCGACGCAATTTTGGCCAAGACACCCTCCATTTCATCAACGTCACTCTCCTCGATACACCCCATCGCCAGCGAAATATGCGGCAGACAAGTCGCCTTGTTCAAAACTATCTCCGACCCGGAACGTGACACCAATTCACCGTTCGCCGAAATCACCGCCTCTATCATCGACTCGTCAGGCAGCAAAACTATATCCGCCGCTATCTTGCCCATTTTAACGCCCGCCTTCAAAAATGCTGGCAAACAAATAGAACCTTAAATCCAGAATTCTAAACCTCTTACAGAAAATTGCAATCCAAAAACATCCATCATCACCAGCTTCCTATTAAAACAAAAATTCTCAACGACTAAATATTGATAATTTTTTACCAAATTCCGAATTTTGCTTCGTCCGCCATCGTGTTCTCAAACGTATAAATAAGTGAAATGATTATAAAGGATTAAAACTTACCTCTCAGGCCCAAACTGGACTCCGGGGAAAAATTGGACTCAGATTATGAAGGACATTGAAAGACTTACTAACATCCTGCTTTCCCTGAACAATCGCGTAAATCCGAAGGATTTCGACGAAGCAGACAGGGGCTTTCTCGCTGCCATAAGTTGTAAGGACATCGCACTCGCTCAACAAAATCTCCTCGCCACCGGTTTGGCTCCGGACCAGCTCTGGCGCATCTGGACGCAAAACAATAGAATCCTCCCCGACCCCGCCGCAAAACTACGCGCAGAACTGCCCGCAAACCACATCCTGCAAAGAGTTCTCGCCGAGCACGAAATGATTCTATGCTTCATCGCCGACCTCGACGAGGTCACTAACAAAATTCACAACATGGGCTTTGCCTCCAGCACAAACTCTGATATCAGAAAGCTCGCCCACATCGCCACGCACCTTCTCTATTCCGAGCAGCACCACGAAAGGGAAGAGCAAATTATCTTTCCTCAGCTCAGAAAAAAGGGTTACCACAGACTGCTGAAGGTCATCAACGACCAGCACAGACAAATCAGCCAAAAATACAGCGAACTCAAAGACCTTGTCTGGCTCATCGATTCCATCAACTTCGATGACTTCAAAAGCCAGCTCCAGGAACTCGTCGCATACCTCGTCATCGCACTGCGCATTCACATCTTTGTCGAAGCAAACATCGTCTTCCCACTCGCCCTCGAGGTAATAAACGACAGCCGCATCTGGCAGAAAATGAAGGAAACCTGCGACCAGATTGGTTACTGCGGTTACGACGCACGGTAATCAAAATTCCACCAAAAAATCTTTAAACCGAAAAATCTACGCGCCCAGCGCCGACGCCGCCGCGTCCGCGTCCGCCTCGCTGACAACTACAAGCATCTGATACTCACCGCCGCAAACCATCGCCGCACCCGCAACGCCGTTTACTCCCGCTTCCGCAAGACTTTTCAACGCCTCCGATGCCGCTCCAACCTTATCTTCCCCGCTGATGATAAAGCCCGCTGCCGACTCCACCGAAAGACCAGCCTTCACCACACAACCCTCAAGTGCACTTGCGTCCTTCGCGCTCAGATAAACCGCACCCTTACCTTCTCCTGCTGAAAACGCCGCAAAACACTGAAAATCTACACCCTCTGACGCCGCCTGCGACAGCAAACCCTGCAAACTGCCCGGCTCATCCTCAATCTCCACACAATGAATTTTAATCTGTTTAACTGCCATTTTTTTCCCCTTTCTGTTTCTGATTGCTTTTTATTTCCAAAAACAATCTAACACCAATCCTCGCCCTGTCAACTAAAATCTCCACAACCCGAATCCTCCCTGTTCCTGCGCAGGCTCCGGATCCAGTCGTCGTTTTTAATTTTTGATTTGCTCACGCCCGACTTGCTCATATTCGTTATCGTATGTAGGGTGTAACGGTAACGAGAGTTTGCTTCTTCTCCCCGTACTTGCCGTAACTCAAAAGCGCCGTAGCCACATCCTCTTCCGAGCTCTCCCCTCCGCCTATTACAAGGCTTTGCCCCGCCTCCGCCATAACTCGCGTCGATAGCTCCGTCAATTCCAGGTCACCACCGTCATTCAGGAACCTCGAAAAAACCGGCGTCAGTTCCATATCTATCAGACCCGATGGCAGTCTCCGCGCTGTGACCTTCAGAGACCGCCCCGCCTGCCGAAACTCATAATCAATTCCTGAGTACCATCGACCGAAATAGTAAAAACGCGGCACGTAAATCTCACGCCCGATATTTATATACCCGCTCGAACCGTCCGCCAGAACTATAAACAGCTCCGACTCCTCCGAAGACTTTAGCTGCTCTTTCGTAATCTCCAGACCCGCCTCGAAAATCTCGCTCCCAACACCTATCCGCAATCCCGACCGCGAAAAATCCTCAGGCCGCTTCACTATTGCTATATTCTCATCTGCATAACGCCACAATGTATCGATTGCGAACCGCTCCTCAACCCCCGTGCTCAGCATGGTAACTACTATCTTGATATTGTCCCCGGCCGAAGTCGCGGCTTCCGACTCCGCCTTCAGCCGCTCTATCTCACGCGATACCTGCTCGTACTGGCCCTCAGATGACTCGCCCTGTCCTTGTATATTTGAAATTATGTTATAAATAGACGCAACGTTTATTAACAAGAGTATAGCCAGGAGGCATGGTCGTTGGTCGCGACCAACGACCCTGCGGCGGCGTCGA
>Ga0307378_10006242_pt1 | contig 16373 bp, 13 predicted proteins | sample UN1MG_FD_202238 | JGI IMG/M metagenome (GOLD analysis project Ga0307378, IMG submission 202238) | Soil microbial communities from Risofladan, Vaasa, Finland - UN-1 | ecosystem: Environmental > Terrestrial > Soil > Coastal area > Acid sulfate soil | place: Finland: Risofladan, Vaasa | collected... | reverse complement strand
GAAGCGATCGCCATCATCCGCGGGCAACGCCAGAGTGGTGCCGTCGGAAAGACGCACCGCAAGACCGCCGGCATGGGAAACAAGTCGGGCAGGGATGAAGTTCATCGAAGGAGACCCAAGAAACCCGGCAACGTATTTTGTCGCCGGGCGCTCGTACAGTTCGAGCGGCGCACCAGCCTGCTCAATACGCCCGTCGCGCAGCAGTACGATACGATCTGCCATGGTCATGGCCTCGATCTGGTCGTGCGTGACGTAGATCATGGTCTTTCCCAGTTCCTGGTGCAGGCGTTTGATCTCGCCGCGCATTTCATCGCGAAGCTGTGCGTCCAGGTTGGATAACGGTTCGTCAAACAGATACAGCCTCGCGTTGCGCACAACCGCGCGGCCGATTGCCACCCGCTGCAACTGCCCTCCCGAGAGTTGGCGCGGATAGCGGTCAAGAAGATGGTCGATCGCAAGCATGGTTGCGGCGCGCTGAATTTTCTCTTCGATCTCGTGTTTCGGCGTCTTGCGTGCCCGCAGGCCGAATGCAATATTGTCGTACACCTTCATGTACGGGTACAGCGCGTAATTTTGAAACACCATGGCGATGTCACGATCTCTCGGCGCCAGGTCGTTGACCACTTCTCCGGCGATTTCAATTGTTCCACCGCTGATGTCTTCCAGCCCGGCAATCGATCGCAGAAGCGTGCTCTTGCCGCAACCGGATTGCCCCACCAGAACGGTAAATTCGCCGGCAGGAATCTCCAGATCGATTCCGCGCACGGCGTGTACCGAACCATAGTGTTTGTCGAGTTTGCGTATTCTCAGATCAGCCATGACTTCCCACCCGGTTTCTTTCCGGATAGACAACCGGCCATGTTGTCATTTGAACGGGGAAATCCTTGCCATTGCCCAAACGTGTTCGGTATTCATAACTTTGATGGTGGCAGTTTACGCGCGCCTTCGAGATCATCCTTTTACCGCTCCGAGTGAGATGCCACGCACCAGATATTTCTGCATAAACGCAACGACAATGAAGATCGGCAAGGTTCCAAGAACGGACATTGCGGAAATCTTTGCCCAGAATCCCGACTGGCCACCGAAATAATGCGTGACCTGTACGGTATAGGTAGCTACTTCGGTCCGGGTGAGCACCAGTGCGAAAATAAAGTCGTTCCAGGCAAAGACGAAGGTAAAGATTGCGGTGGCGAACAAACCTGCCCGGCACATCGGAAACACCACCTTCCATAGCACCTGCCAACGGGTGTATCCGTCTACAAGCGCAGCTTGTTCGAGCGCAATGGGTATGTCGAGAATGTAGCCGCGCATCATCCATATGACGTAAGGCAGATTGAACGCGGTGTAGAGGAGGATGAGCCCGAAGTAGGTGTCCACCCAGCCAAACCAGACGTACAGCAGGAAAATGGGAAACACGACTGCAATCGGTGGCACCATCCTCTGTGAAATGATCCAGTTCGCCAGATGCTCGCCACCGGTCCTGAACCGCGCCAGGCTGTAGGCGCAGATGGTGCCCAGAAACATCGCGAACACGGTGCTCACGCCAGCGACAATTAGGCTGTTACCTACGGTGGCCGCGTCACCGTCCTTGAACAACACAATGTAATTGGTGAACTGCAGGCTCGACGGCCACCACACCGGCGGGTACGCGAAGATCTCGTCGGCAGTTTTGAACGAAATCATGAACAGCCAGTAGATCGGGAACAGAAAAAACAGCGTCAGGAGGGTTGCGGCAACATAACGCAGCGCAAGGCGCATGGTTCGGCGGCGCGCCAGCTTCATCGCGATAACCCCACTCTCCTGAGCGCCAGGATGACCACAAAAGACAGCATTATGATGATCAACAAGGCCACCGCAGCCGTATAGCTGGTTTCAAATTGCTGAAAACCTTTCACGTAAGCGAAAATCGATATCGTCTCGGTCATCGTGCCCGGCCCGCCCCGGGTAAGCGCCCACACCACATCGAACAGGCGGAAAAGATCCAGTCCGCGAATCAGAATCGCAACGGCCATGACCGGCCAGATGGCGGGTAGCACAATGCGGAAGAAAATCCGCCAGTAGCCGGCGCCGTCAATCGACGCCGCTTCCAGTTGCGACTTGTCGACTGCCGACAGAGCTGCCAGTAGCAGCAGGAACATGAATGGCGTCCATTGCCACACTTCAGCCGAGAGAATTGCCACATAGACCAGATCCGGGCTGATCGTCCACAGCAGCGTGGCTTCTTCGCCGGTGATCCAGCCGATTACCTGATTGATCGGGCCAAATCGGTTGTCGAACATCAGCGACCAGGTCGCGCCCGAAACAATTGGCGCGATAACCACGGGCAACACAAGGAGCGCGACAAAGATCTGGCGGCCAGGCAGGTGGTCGATGAATAACTGCGCCATCAGCAGGCCGAGAATCAGCTCCAGCGGCAGGGCAATCGCCGTGAACAACAGCGTATGCAGCAATGCTTCCCACAAGCGGGTGTCGCCGAATAGCGCCGCATAGTTTACGACACCCTGAAAGCTGGTGTCGTTGTCGATCATCGTGATGCCTTGAAAACTGACGACCAGCAGGTAAACCAGCGGAAAGACGCCAATAAGAAGTAAAACGAAGATCGACGGCGCGATCAGTTGGTATCTGAAGCTCTTGTCACTGAATCGCGGTTTCATCAATGTGCCGACGGCAGACACCAACTCTCCCCAACATTCTTCTTGTAATCGTGAAGCATACAGAAACCAAAGGCGGGCTGTAGCCCGCCTTTAATCAGTTTCCTGGAAACCGGGAGATGCTGCGGCGCTTCGGCAAACTTGCCGCCGCCGCAGGCCTCCCGTCAGAAGATTCGCGCCGAATCAGTTTGGATAGGCGCCGGACTTCGCCGCCCACGATTCATAGACTGCACGCTGTTTGTCCACGCCGACCTTTTCAGTGACGGCATCCCAGTCTGCAGCAATCTTGTCGAGGATCGCCTGCGGGTCGTCGCCAGCCCACAACTTGCTGATGCCTTGACGCAGCGCTTCCTCGTACTTGTCTGTCTGGATCAGTGACAGATCTAGAAGGCCTGTTTGTGCGGCTTCGCCAAGTGCTGCCAGATAGTCCTTGGCATCCGGCCACAATGCGATATAGCCCGGGTTGGTGAAGTGGGAATCACGGAACGGGTCGCGCAGCGCGTACGGTAACTGGACTCGCTCGTTACTGATTTCTTCGCTATTGAGCCACTGGATGAACAGATACGCTGCTTCCTTGTTCTTTGAAGTCGAGGCAACGGACAGAGCAAATCCTGCGGCCAACTCCGGATGACCGCCCGGCGGTAGCGCATACCCCACCTTGTCGGCGATCTGTGTTGTCGGCACCCATGACAGCGCTTCTTCGTTAGCCAGATAGCCGGCCGCGAAACGACCGTAAGGCGGCCACGAGATCGTCATGGCAGACTCGCCTTTGACAAACACGGCCAGATTTTCCACAAAGCCGAACTTCTCAACACCCGCCGGCATGAACTTGTTTTCCGTGTTCCAGTCGTTGAAAACTTTCAGGCCTTCCGGTCCGTTGATGGTTGCCTTCATGTCGGCATTGAAGAATTTGCCGCCTTCGTTGCGGAAGCGCTCCTGGAACATGAAGTTGCCGTAGCCCGGTTCACGGAACATCGATGCACCGTAAATGCCTTCGCTTTTCAGCGTATCGGTGAGGAACTGACCGACTTCAATAAACTGTTCCCAGGTTGTCGGCACTTCCAGGTCACGGCCAAATTTCTCCGTGTATGCCTTTTTCAGATCGTCTCTGGCAAAAATATCCTTGCGGTAGTACATCAGGAATACGTCGCCATCATCGGGAAACCCGTAGATCTTGCCGTCAACCGTCATCTGGTTGTCGCGATAGGTCGCCGCAATGGTCTGTAACTCACCTCGGTAGGCGTACTTGTCGACGTAAGAATCGAGTTGCTCAAGAGCGCCGGCCTGCACCAGGTCCGGCATCCATGCTGGAATCACGTTCAGCGCGTCATACGCGCCGGTATTCGCACGATACTCCTGCATGATCTTGGTAAACATTTCGGACGTGGGAACTTCAACGACCTTGATCTTGCAGCCGGTTTCCTGCTCCCATTTCGGTCCGGAGAAATTGAGCGGGTCGAGGGACTGTAACCCCGCCTCCCAGACGATGGTGATCGTCTTGCCGCCTTCGCACAGCGGCTTTGCAGCCTCAACTGCAATCTGGGCGGCGCTCTTGCCTTCGGTGGAGACAGCCGCGCTCGGCGGCGCTTCCGCTTCTTCCTTGCCGCAGCCGGACAAGCTCAGCGCAAATGCTGCGACTGCCAGCCAAAACGTTCCTTTGCGGGACCCCGGGCAATTTCCCGGAAACAATCGTTCAATCATGGTTTTCCTCCTGTTTGGCGTTCTGATTGTTCTTCAAGTGAATGGCTGCCAGGCGGAAACCGCCGTCGCACGTTTGCCGGTCACGGCGTTGCGTAACGCACGCCTGGCACACGCTGATCGTCGGAGTTTACGACCGAGTCGCACATATTTGCTGTGTCCGGCATTGTTTGGTCTGCCACACCTTACGTCAAGCACCGATATGACAGTTTGATTTTGCTGCAATGCGGCAAGTATCTCGTCCTGTTTCACGGTGCTTCGGGGACGAGGCGCTGTAAAAAGAGGTAGGATCGAGGCTTGGCAGAAGGCATCCGTGATGACAGATACGAAGAGATGGAAGCGCGCTGCAGAGCACATTGTGAGGCAACGCATGACGTTGGCGCCTATCGAAGCGTTGTCACCGCGATCGCGCCCGCAGGATGAGGCGCAGGGGTACGCGCTTCAGAGCGAAGTCAACCGGATGCTCAGCAAAGCCGGGTTGGGCCGCGTCGTGGGTCACAAAATCGGCTGTACGACCTCCGTCATGCAGGCCTTTCTTGGAATCCCCCACCCATGCGCAGGGGATATTTTCGAGGCAACCGTACGCCATGGTTCCGCGACAGTGCCGCGGTCGGGGTTCGTCAAGCTTGGAATCGAATGCGAAATAGCCGTGGAACTCGGGCGTAACGTGTTTCCCTCCGATGGCCCGTTCACGCGCGAAACCATAGCGCCTGCTGTGCACGCCGTCATGGCGGCCATGGAGATTGTCGACGATCGCTATTACAACTACGGTGAGCTGGGTGTGCCAACACTGATTGGTGACGACTTCTTCGACAGCGGTTGTGTTCTTGGCGAGCCGGTTACGGAGTGGCGCGATCTTGACTTGCGCTCAGTGGTCGGTGCGACCTGGATCAATGGCAAGCAAGCAGGGCGTGGTACCGGCGGCTTGATCATGGGTCATCCGTTTGATGCGTTGGCGTGGCTTGCCCGATCCCGCGCGGCGCGGGGTATGGGGCTCAAGCAGGGTGAGTTCGTGCTGCTCGGTAGCGTTGTCGAAACGAAATGGCTGAATGCGGGAGACGTTGCCCGCATTGAAGTCGAGTCGCTCGGAAGCGCAACTCTGAACGTCACCAGTTAGATCCGCCCCGGCGCCAGCGCGATCTCGCGTCATTCCGGCCAGGCCCAGTTCCGAATCAAAATCGAAAATTCCGTTCTGAATGGTTTGCGGTTGCCGCGCTGTAACAAGAGTCCCGGCACGCAGGAACCAGCCATATAAAAAACCGGCAGGGGCGATGCCCGCTGCCGGTCTGAGTGCCTTACCCTTCATTATTATTGGTTATTCCATGCACAGATGCCGCGCCTTGGCGCGACATCTGTTTCACACGACCGGCTAATGCCGGGTGATGCTTAGTACAGAACGATCGGGTTGCCCGGGGAACCGGTCGCACCGATGATTCGCAGTGGTGCCCAAACGAAAGCACCCTCCGTGATGCCTGCATCGACCAGCGACTTGGTGTCGACATTTTCCAGGTTCCAGATGCCGTAGCGGGTCTGGATCTGGGTGTGACACGGTACCGCCCATCCGTCGACTTCGTTACCCGGTTGCGCATCGTTGGCCGAGGTATCGCCCATGGTCAGCGCAATGTTGCGGGAGGCGAAGTAGTCACAGGCGCTCAGACCGAAGCCCGGCTCACCCTTGGCGAAGATGGCGCGCGCTGCTGCACGCTCTTCTGCTGACAACGACTTGTAGCGGTCATTACTCCAGGTGTTGCCCTGGCCTGTGTGCAACGCTACGCAGTCACCCGAGCGAATGGCGTCGAGGCCGGCGGCCTTGACCATCCCCTTGACGTCATCGGCAGTGACAATCCCGCCGACATCTTCCGAGCTGTACGGAATTGGCAGCATGTCCGCGCTGGACGAAATCTGGCCGATCGACTTCTTGTACGCGACGGCATCGAGTACAACCAGACGGCAGACAAATCCTAGCTCGCCAATGTGCTCAACACCGAGCGCGCCCATGCCCATAACCTGGCCGCCAGCACCGCGCTCGTATCCGTTGTCGGCACTCATCGGGTTCACACCGTTGTAAAAGAACATGCCTTTGGAGGTGTTGACACCGATGTGTCCCGGTCCGTCGAACTGGGTCTGGATCTGACCGATCTGGGTGGTGATCAACTCGTCGTGATAGACCAGTGCGTTCTTGCCGAACGGGCCGCCGGTGGGTGTGCCGGGAATGACCATGTGCCAGATACGCGGGCCGAATGCCGGTGCTTCGCGGTGATAGTACTTGCCGACACTGATCGCCTGGAATTTCTTGACGGTTTTCAGCGCCCGTTTGATGTTTGCCGAGTTGCGCATGTGGTTTGCGCTACCGGCGCGGTCACCAGCACCCCAGAACTTGGACGGTGCCCATTTTTCAGTAATTGGTGCATCGTTGATCGGCCCATCCATCGGATCATTGGCACCCGCCATCGCGGTGCTTGCGCCAAAACACAAGCTCAATGCTGCTGCCATTACGGTAAGTTTCATTTGCGGATCTCCTTCCCCTGAGAAAATACAGAGAGTGGTATTACATTATTTTATGGTTTCGTTCTGCAGGCAGGCCTTATAAATCAGTCTGCCCGCCGCAGACGACCGCTACATTGGCACAAGCAGTCGCTGCTTGCAAGGCTTCGGCAACCCCGCTTCGTTGACATCGCTGGGGCGGGGTCGTAATGTTGCCGGATAACTATAGGTGTGCTGTGCCGGAATATGCGATCTCTGGCTTGTTTTTTTGCAAAACGCAACAGCAAGCTGCCATGGATTTGAAATCCGGAACCAATTTTTCGGGGTAAGACAACATGCTGACCGACGCTCAACTTGATACATATCAAAAAGACGGTGTTCTTGTGGTGGAGAACGTATTTGACCAGGTGACGCTGGACCGGCTGCGAGCGGTGGTCGGCGAGTTCGTCGCCAGCGCTGCGGCGCTCACGGACCACACCGAGATTTATGATCTCGAACCAACACACACACGCGAAGCGCCGCGTGTGCGGCGCATCAAAACACCGCACAAATGGCATCCGGTTTTCCTCGAGATGATCAATCATCCAAAGCTGACATCCATTTTGCGCGCACTGCTTGGCCCCAACGTACGCTTGCATGGTTCAAAACTGAACATGAAGCTTCCGCGTTGCGGTGCAGCAGTCGAGTGGCACCAGGACTGGGCGTTCTATCCTCATACCAATGACGATGTTCTTGCCATCGGTATCATGCTCGACGATGTTGATGACGATAACGGGCCGATGCTGGCACTGCCGGGAACGCATCGCGTTGACAAGATCTGGGATCACCATCAGGACGGACGATTTTGTGGTGCGATGGATCCCGGGGCGACGCCTGATATTGACTATTCCCAAGCCATAGCCTGTACCGGCAAATCCGGTTCCTGCTCGTTCCATCATGTTCGCCTGGTGCATGGTTCGTCGCAAAACAATTCCGACAAGCCGCGCCAGTTGCTTCTGTACGAGGCGGCTGCTGCGGATGCCTGGCCGCTGCTGCGGTTTAGCGACCTCGATGAATACGACAGCCGCATGATCTGTGGCGAGTCAACGATCGAGCCGCGTACCGAGCGTGTCCCGATTCGGATGCCTTTGCCGCCAGCGGTGGCCGGCGGTTCGATTTACGAAAACCAGACGGTATTGCGCAACCGATACTTCGAAGATAAGGCCGCTACAAGCTGAGTGTTGTTTGTTGTGCTTGTTGCCGGACTTCATATCCTGAACATTACCTCCGGTAATGCGCAAGCCTCCTTCGGGCTTCATGCACCGCTGGCAGGAAAACACCAATCAAGGGGGAGAGCATGCAGACACGAGCCGCCGTGGCGCACAAGGCGGGCGCACCGCTAAGCATAGAAACGGTTAACCTCGACGGACCGCAATCAGGCGAAGTCCTGGTCGAGATCAAGGCAACGGGAATTTGCCATACCGATGAGTTCACGCTCTCGGGTGCCGATCCGGAAGGGCTGTTCCCTTCGATTCTCGGCCATGAAGGCGCCGGCGTAGTTGTTGACGTTGGTCCGGATGTTAAAACGCTCAGAAAGGGTGATCACGTCATCCCGCTTTATGTTCCTGAGTGTCGCGAGTGCGAATACTGCACCTCGCACAAGACCAACCTGTGTCAGGCTGTTCGGTCCACCCAGGGGCAAGGCCTTATGCCAGATGGCACCAGCCGGTTTTCTATCGGCGGGGAGAAACTGCATCACTACATGGGTACTTCGACGTTTTCGAATTTCACCGTGGTGCCGGAGATTGCGCTTGCAAAGATCCGCGAAGATGCCCCTTTTGACAAGGTGTGCTATATCGGCTGCGGGGTGACGACCGGAATCGGAGCGGTGATCAACACGGCCAAGGTCGAACCCGGTGCAAACGTGGTGGTGTTCGGCCTGGGCGGCATTGGGTTGAACGTGATCCAGGGTGCCCGCCTGGCGGGTGCGGCAATGATTGTCGGTGTCGACCTCAATCCAAAGCGCCGGGCGCTTGCCGAAAAATTTGGAATGACCCACTTCGTCAACCCGGCTGACATGAAGAAAGACGAGTTGGTTCCGTATCTGGTCGACCTGACCAAGGGCGGCGCAGACTACAGTTTCGAGTGCATCGGAAATGTCGACGTCATGCGACAGGCGCTCGAGTGCTGCCATAAGGGATGGGGCGAGTCGGTGATCATCGGAGTAGCGCCGGCAGGCGCCGAGATTGCGACGCGGCCGTTTCAGCTTGTGACGGGACGGGTGTGGCGCGGCACTGCATTTGGCGGTGCCCGGGGACGCACTGATGTGCCGAGAATCGTTGACTGGTACATGGACGGCAAGATCAACATCGATGATTTGATCACGCACACACTGGCGCTCGAAGACATCAACAAGGGTTTCGACCTGATGCACGCCGGTGAGTCGATTCGGTCGGTTGTCGTGTACTGACGAGCGGCCGGTCGATGTGCATGGACTGGCAGCATCATCCTCAAGCCAAGGCGGTGAGCGAATGCACGCGGAGCGACGGTGCTGCTTTCGTGTTTGCTCCGGGCTAGCCGGATTGTTCTTGCCCGGCCGTTGGAAATTTGGCGGACTGCTCGCCACAGACAGTATGGATAGGCGAAGATGATGAAGGCGATCAGCGAGCACAAGTGTTTCGACGGGGTACAGGGGTACTACAGCCATGATTCCCGCGAAACTGGCTTGCCAATGCGTTTTTCTGTGTACCAGCCGCCTCGGGCGCGGGAGCACAAGGTACCGGTCCTGTTCTATCTGGCAGGGCTCACGTGTACGGAAGAAACTTTCATGATCAAGGCGGGTGCGCAGCGCCTCGCGGCTGAGCACGGCATTGCACTGGTGGCTTGCGACACCAGCCCACGCGATGCCGGAGTGCCCGGAGAGGGGGACGACTGGGATTTTGGACTTGGTGCCGGCTTTTATGTCGATGCTACACAGTCCCCGTGGTCGAAGCACTACCGTATGTACAGCTACGTCGCCCGGGAGTTGCCCGGCTTGATCGCGGACGCGTTCCCGGTTGACAGCGGCCGGCAGGGGATCTTCGGCCATTCAATGGGCGGACACGGTGCGATCACCCTGGCACTTCGCAATCCCGGGCAGTTTCGATCGCTGTCGGCGTTTGCGCCCATTTGCGCGCCCAGTCGCTGTCCGTGGGGTGAGAAAGCTTTCGGCGGATATCTTGGCGATGATCGTGCGGCATGGGCGCAGCACGACGCGACGGAGTTGATCTCAAGACAAGCGTATGACGGCCTCATTCTGATCGATCAGGGAATGTCGGATGTATTCCTCGAAGAGCAGCTTTATCCCGAAGCGTTCGAGGCTGCAAGTAAGAAAGTGAATCAGAAACTGACGTTGCGGCGTCATGAGGGATACGATCATGGATACTTTTTCATTTCGACCTTTATCGAAGATCACTTGCGTCATCATGCGGCGCAGTTGAACGCATAGGTCCGGATGCGGCGACGGAGCGCGTAAACGTATATGCAAAAGCTCCTTGTTTACCAGTCACTCTGGGCGATGGAGCGCAGGCGTCCGGACGGCCTGGAGTGGACGCTGCCGGAAAAACTGGAAATGATCCGGGATGCCGGATTTGACGGCTGCGGCGTTCGCTTCTTTGACCTGGATTATGCGCGCGAAGTCACCGGGTTCTTGCGTCAAAACGCAATGACCTGGCAGGCGCAGTGTTATCCGAAAACGGTTAAAGACCTCAAACCCGTCCTGGAACATGTCAGCGAACTCGGTGCCGATCACATCAATCTTCAGCCCGACGTCAAGCCGTACCGGCTCGATGACTGCGTGCCGTACATCGAAGGCTGGCTGGACCTCGCCGACAGGGCCGGACTGGAACTGCACATCGAAACCCATCGTGACCGGATGACCACCGATCTGTTCTTCACCTTGCATCTGCTTGATCGTTTTCCGGATCTTCGTCTGACGGGCGACCTTTCACATTATGTTGTTGGACGAGAGTTCTCGTGGCCGGTCAGTCAAGAGAATCATGCGCTCATGCACCGGATAATCGATAACTGCTGGGGTTTTCACGGGCGAGTCGCCAGTCGAGAGCAAGTGCAGGTTCAGATCAGCTTTGCGCATCAGAAAGACTGGGTCGATCTGTTCATGGGCTGGTGGGAATACGGTTTCCGCTCCTGGCGGCGGCGGGCGCCGGCCAACGCCACGCTGACGTTCCTGTGTGAACTGGGGCCGAAAGAGTATGCGATGACCGGTCCGGACGGTTACGAACTGTCCGACCGCTGGCAGGAATCACTGATGTTGAAAGACATGGTGCGTGCGCTCTGGCAGCGCATCGAAGCCGAAGACGGTGCGGCGGATATGTCGCCGTGAAAGCCGTCCGGAGCGTACAATCATTCGAGGTGTGTTTGCGCAACGATGCGAACCATCAAGACGCACCGGTGTTTGCGTCTTTTGTTGCAGTCCAATAACGAAAAACAGGAGGGGATCATGAAAGCGTTACGTTTTGTGAAACGAAGTGCTGTTCTGATTGGTACCGTGTTGGCGATGTCGACTATCGCCCAGGCGGCCGATCCCGGATTTCCGGCGCCGACTGGCGACCGCAGCCTGGTTCCGTCGGGCGCGAAGCTCGACAGGGTATTCGACGGCGGCTGCATGCTGACCGAAGGCGTTGCCGCCGGCCACGACGGCATGATGTACTTCAGCGACATCACCTTCACGAAGTTCTGCCGGGACGCGACCGGAAAGTATGCGCAGGCTGGCAACATCTGGAAGTTCAATCCGAAGACAGGCGGCACCACAATCTTTCGCAGTCCGTCCGGCATGTCCAACGGTATCAAGTTCGATCGCGACGGCAATATGATCGCTGCCCTCGGCGCCGACTATGGCGGCCGCATGCTGGTCAAGACCGACATGAGCACGGGCAAGACCTATATTCTCAGCGGGCTGTACAACGGCAGACCTTATAACGCGCTCAACGACGTAACCATCGATGAAAAGGGCCGGATGTACTTCACCGACCCCCGTTATCTTGGCCACGAGCCGGTCTTTCAGGATGGCTTTGCGGCCTATCGCCTCGACACGGACGGCAGCGTCACGCGGGTCGCGACCAACTGCGGCAAGTGCAATGGCATTCTGATTTCTCCGGACCAGAAAACAATGTACATCGTCAGCAATGACAACGGATGGCTGGAGTTCCAGAACCTGCAAGAAGGTGAAACCACCGTGCAGGCGGGGCATTTGTTGCAGGCCTATGATGTCGATGCCGCTGGAAACCTGAGCAACCGTCGCGTGCTCATCGACTACTCCAAACTCAGCAAACCCTGCAGTGGCCCCGATGGAATGATTGCCGACGAACGCGGAAATCTCTGGGTTGCTTCGCGCTGCGAACACCGGCCCGGCATTCAGGTTCTCAACCCGCAGGGCAAGGAACTGGCCTACATCTCGACCGGCAAGGAAATGCCGACCAACGTCGGGTTCGGGCGCGGTGCGGACGCCAACCTTCTGTATCTGACATCCGGCAAGAGCCTTTATCGCATCCGTGTCGGCGTCAAAGGTTATCAATTGCCGTAGGTTGCGGGATTAATCAGTACGCGGCCGGGGGGCGGCTGCCCCCCGCCGCAATCTTCTTGTATTGACGCCAGGAGTTTTTCATGGAAAGCGCGCAGCTATCATCCTCAACCAGAGCATTGAAACGTCTCAGTGCAGCCGAAGTTGAAGCCTACCAACGCGACGGATTCTATTCCCCGGTTCGGGCGATGTCGGAAGCGGATGCGGCCGGGTATCGCGCCAGGCTGGAAGCCTATGAAGCCGACCATCAACCCATCATGCAAACGGCATTGCGCAACAAACCGCATCTGGTCTTCACCTGGATCAACGAACTGATTCGCGATTCGAGAATTCTGGATGCCGTTGAAGACATTCTCGGGCCCAATATTCTGGCGTGGGGTACGAATTTCTTTATCAAGGATCCGCACGATGACGCGTTTATCTCGTGGCATCAGGACTCCACTTACTGGGGTTTGTCCCATCCGGACGTTGCGACTGCGTGGATTGCACTGTCGGACGTGACCCCGGAGAACGGTGCAATGCGCATGTTGCCCGGCAGTCATCTGCTGGACCAGTTGCCGCACGTTGACACGTTTGCCGAGCACAATTTGTTGACACGCGGGCAGGAAGTGCAAATCGAAGTTGACGAAAGCAAGACGGTCGATGTGCCGCTCAAGCCGGGCGAGATGTCTCTGCATCACGTGCGCACTGTTCATGCATCGAATCCGAACGCGACCGGCACCCGCCGAATCGGTCTGGCCATTCGTTACGTTCCGACCTATGTAAGCCAGATATCGGGCGCGCGGGATTATGCGACCCTGGTGCGCGGCGAAGACACGTATAACAATTTCGTGCTGGAGCCGGCACCGAAAGTGGATTTCGGAGCGGAAGAGATGGCCTTGCATGCCAAGATCGCGGAGGAATCGTTTCAGATTCTGTACCGCGGTACGGAGCGCACCGGTCCGCGATAGCGGACCGGGAAAATACTGGCTCCGCGATAGCGGACCGGGAAAATACTGGCTCCGCGATAGCGGACCGGGAAAATACTGGCTCCGCGATAGCGGACCGGGAAAATACTGGCTCCGCGATAGCGGACCGGGATAACAGCCTCGCCGGCGATGCCGGTATGAGGCGGTGACAGGGGGAGCAAGAAATGAAACGGGCGTGGGCGATGCTGCTCTCGGCGGCAATGTTGGTGCTGTCGGGATGCGGTGAGCAGGACCAGCAGGAGGGGGCCGGGGGCAGCAACGATGTCATCGAGTGGAAAGCCCAGTCCTTGTGGCAGGCGGGGACGCTGCCGCACAAGATTTTCGAAGAGTTTGCACAACGCGTCGGCGAGCGCTCCGGTGGCAGGTTGACGATTGAAGCGCTCGCTCTCAATTCGATTGTGTCGTCGACAGAAAGCCTCGATGCGGTCGGTGCTGGCATATTGCACGCACAACATAGCGGCCCTGCTTATTTCACGGGTAAGGACGCCGCGTTTGCTTTGCTCAGCGATCCGCAGGGTGGTTTTGAAACCCCGGCGCAAATGCGCCAATGGATGGATACAGGCGGTGGCCTGGCGCTGGCGCGAGAACTGTATGCCCGTTACAACGTGTTTTTTGTTGGAGGGGTCTGGTACGGCGCGGAAAGCCTGGTTTCCAAAAAACCGATACGTAAACTGACGGATCTCCAGGGTGTCAAGATACGCGCACCGCAGGGCATCGGTCAGGACATCTTCCAGCTACTGGGAGCCGCACCTGTCAACCTTCCCGGCAGCGAGGTTTATACCGCTCTCGAACGCGGTGTGGTGGATGCCAGCGACTGGGGAACGTTGTCGATGAATCAGGATCTCGGCTATCACAAGCTTGCACCGTATCCGCTCTATCCCGGCTATCACTCGATGCCGATGGCCGATTTTGCCGTCAACATGAGCCAGTGGAACAAGCTGCCCGATGATCTTAAAGCGCTGGTCGAAGCGGAGGTCGCAATTTTTGCGACCGAAATGATCGAGCGAAACAAGGCCGCTGACGAAGCGGTGCTGGCGCAGGCCGACGAGTTGGGATTCGAAGCCATCGATCTGCCAAAAGAGGAGCGGCGTAAATTCCGCGAGATGGCGCGCGGTGTGTGGAAGGTGTACGCGGCCCGCAGTCCCATGGCACAACGTATTTACGATTCGCAAGTCGCATTTCTGAAGCAAATTGATCTCCTCGACTGAACGCGTCCGGCCGGCAAGATCGGAATAGCGCATGTCCGAGCGCACAGTCGTCACGCGGGCCGCGCACGCGGTGGGAAATGCAGCGAGTTACCTGTTCTTGCTGATTGTCGCCATCAGCGCATTTGAGGTGCTGATGCGTTACGCCGTCGGCCAGCCGACCATATGGGTGCATGAGCTGTCGATCGCGTTCGCTGCGACGTGTTTCGTAATCGGTGGTCCATACGTGCACGCATCGCGGCGGCACATCACGATAAGTTATGCCTTTGAAAAAATGCCGCCGGGCATGCAGGCCTGGGCACGGCTGCTGTGTTCGCTGCTGACGCTGGCGTTTCTCGTGTGCCTCACATATGCAACCACCTTGCAGGGATTGCAGGCGTTACAGCACGGAGAAATGACCGGCACTGCCCTGAACTGGCCAATACCAGCGTATCTGAAAACACTTTTCGCTGTTTGCGCAGCGGTGATGACCGTGCAAACGGCGATGCATGTCATTGAAGACGCGAGGCGAATAGGCAGGTACACCTCGTTGGGATCGAACTCGCCGGAATCCAGTCAATGAGCATCGAATGGATCACGATACTGATGTTCGGCGGGATGATCCTGTTGTTGTTGCTCGGACTGCCGCTTGCGTTTGTCACCGGCTTTATCGGCGTCGTGTTCACCCTGGGACTTTACGGCCCCGCAGGCCTGCCCCTGATCGCAAGCCGCATCTACACCTTCATGAACGAGTATGCACTGGTCGCGGTGCCAATGTTCATCCTGATGGCGTCGATCATGGAACGTTGCGGCGTGGCGAAAGACCTGTTCAGCGCCATGCGGGTGTGGGCCGGCGGACTGCCTGGCGGTCTGGCCATACAGACGATGGTTGTCGCGACGATCATGGGCGCAATGACCGGCATTATCGGTGGCGAGATCGTGTTGCTTGGCCTGCTTGCGTTACCCCAGATGTTGCGCCTCGGTTACGACAAGAAACTCGCAATCGGTACCATTTGCGCCGGCGGTTCACTTGGCACGATGATTCCACCCTCGATCGTGCTGATCATTTACGGCCTCACTGTCAATGTATCGATTGGCGATCTGTTTATTGCCAACATCGTGCCGGCACTGATGCTGTCCGCGGTTTACATGTCTTACATTTTCATTCGGTGTCAGTTGAACCCGAAACTGGGGCCAATCGCACCGGCTGAGGAACTTAATGTCGGGGCGCTCGCGAAGTTTGCACTGCTCAAGGGTCTTGCATTGCCGCTGCTGGTGATTTCCGCTGTGCTCGGCACAATCTACTTTGGCATCGCCTCGGTCACGGAAGCGGCCGCAATGGGAGTCGTTGGAACCCTGATCGCATCGGCAGTTCGACGCGAGTTGTCGTGGACCATTGTTCGTGAATCCATTCGTCAGACGATGCAGACCTGCGGCATGCTGTTGTGGTTGTCGTTCGGCGCGACGGCGATGATCGGCGTCTACAACCTTGCCGGCGGTCCCGGCTTCATTCGCGAATTGTTTGCCGGCCTCGATCTTCCAGCCCTTGGCATCATTTTCCTGATGATGATGATCCTGTTCGCGCTTGGTTGCATCATGGACTGGGTCGGTATCTGTCTGTTGACCATGCCGATATTCGTGCCTATCGTGCAAGGGCTTGGTTACAGTCCGGTGTGGTTCGGCGTGCTTTTCTGTCTGAATATGCAGCTGTCTTACCTGACACCGCCATTCGGGCCGGCGGCGTTCTACCTGAAAGGTGTGGCGCCGCCGGAAGTCTCGCTCAATGATATTTTTTCGGCGATGTGGCCGTTCCTCATTCTGCAGGCGTCTG
>Ga0307378_10006241_pt1 | contig 16375 bp, 10 predicted proteins | sample UN1MG_FD_202238 | JGI IMG/M metagenome (GOLD analysis project Ga0307378, IMG submission 202238) | Soil microbial communities from Risofladan, Vaasa, Finland - UN-1 | ecosystem: Environmental > Terrestrial > Soil > Coastal area > Acid sulfate soil | place: Finland: Risofladan, Vaasa | collected... | reverse complement strand
AGGTCCGGGCAAGTACGCCGAAAAGATTCGGAGTATAAACGAAATGGGACGGCGAATATCTTCATGATGTTCGAGCCGCTCAAAGCCAGGCGGCATGTTCGTGTGACGGACCATCGCAAACGAGTGGACTTTGCTCATGCTGTTCGTGAGTTGGTCGATGTGCAGTATCCCGAGGCTGAAAAGATTGTATTGGTGATGGACAATCTCAACACCCACAATATCGCCTCATTGTACGAGGCCTTTGAACCGGCCGAGGCCAGACGTCTGGCGAAAAAACTGGAAATTCATTATACGCCCAAACATGGAAGCTGGTTGAATATGGCGGAAATGGAACTGAGTGTGCTGGCGAGGCAGTGTTTGGGGCAATATTTTGAAATCCGAGGCGAGTTAGCCGCAGAAGTTCAGTCCTGGCAAGAACAACGGAATGCGGGAGCTAATGCGGTCAATTGGCAATTCACCACGGCCGACGCTCGTATCAAACTGAAAACGCTATACCCTGAAATAGTAACTTAACTGACCACTAGCGGCCAATCGCTTCAGGCTTCGTCTTCGAACCCGTTCCGAGAATCTCGCGGCCAGCAGGGTCGGTCGCGTAATCATGTCTGTTGTTTACGCTGTGGCCAAACCAAGCGTGATTAGAATACAGATTGTCATACTCCAAATGATCGCGAATTCTCGTTTCCAGCTCATCTCCTATTCTCCCATGTTAATTAACTGATCTTGTCGGTTTTTCCAATCCCTGAAAAACCGACGCCTCATTTTGTCCTCTTCTTTCCAGCCTTTGGATTCTCTTTGACGGGCTTAGCCCACTCCTCGACCCTCAGGTTTGGGAGACCGAGGTATTCCGTGAGTGCGGGGACGCCGTCGGTGGATTCGAGCAGGGGTTTGGGGTCTTTGACGAATGCAGCGGGGCGTTGGTTTGCCTGCACGGCGGCCATGTGCTTGTCGAGCAGTGCGTTTAGTTCCTCGGCGATGGCGGGATGTTTTTCGATCAGGTTGTTTGATTCGGCCAAATCGTCGTCCAGGTTATAAAGCTCCAATTTTGTATTCCCAAGCCGCACCAATTTCCAAGGGCCGCGCCGGATTCCCTCATATTCATAGTAGAGGATTTCGTGCGGCGATTTGGCACCGGGTTGGAGGAGCAAGCTGGAAATGTCATGCCCGTCGATGATGCGGTCCGTCGGCAGCGTGGCACCGGTCAGGGCCGCAAAGGTCGGCAGCATGTCGATGGTGGCGGCAATTTCATCCGAAACCGACCCGGCGGGGATCTGTCCGGGCCACCAGGCGACGGTCGGAACGCGCATGTGACCCTCGTATTTCGGGCCACCCTTGTTTCCGCGCAGCGGCCCCATGGAGGTACCGCCGCTGCCGCCGTTATCGGAGGTGAAAATCACCAACGTATTTTCCGCCAGCCCCTGCGCCTTCAGGGTCTTCAGGATCTGCCCGACGCTCCAGTCCACCTCCTCGATCTGCGCGCGAGTGACGTTGCCCTCAGCCCTTTCGAGCAACTCCTTGCGCGCAAAACGCGGACCATGGATGTAGGCGTGCGGCACATAAAGGAAGAAAGGTTCTTTGCTATGCCTCTTAATAAAATCGACCGCCCCATCGGTGACCACCTTGCACAGCAGCGACTGGCTGGCACCGTCGGAAATGTGGGCCACCACCTTGTTCCCCTTGACGAGCGGCAACGGCGGGCATTTTACGCTCTCCAGGAACGGCCACATGTCGTTGGAATAGGGAATGCCGGTATATTCGTCGAATCCCCGCTGAAGCGGAAGGAATTCCGGCTGGTCGCCGAGATGCCACTTGCCGAAACAGCCGGTGGCGTATCCTCTGGTTTTCAGCAATTCCGCGATCGTGATCTCTTTGGGGTTGAGCCCCCGTTCGCCGGCCGGGAAATTCACTCGACCATCCATCCCGACGCGGTCGGCATAACAGCCGGTCATCAGCGCGGAGCGCGACGGTGTACAGGCGGTGGAACTGACATAGAATTGAGTCAGCTTCATCCCCTCCTCCGCCATTCGGTCCAGGTGCGGCGTCTTGTTGACTTTCGAACCGAACGGTCCTATGTCGCCGTACCCCATGTCATCGATGAAAATCACCACGAAGTTCGGTTGTTTGGCTCGCTCCGATGGCTTCCGAGACCCCGCAAATGCAGTTGCGCCGGTAGCCAACATAGCCGCTCCGGCTCTTTTCATGAAATCTCGTCTATTCATCATGTGTAATTCTCCTTCATCATTTGCACCAAATTGATTGTTTATTCCCACGTGGATTTCATTTCCGTGAAGGCGGCATTTCCGATACGCACCCTATCATTCCCCTGGGTTAGGCGAAGAAACGGTTTTGTCTCATCCGGATACGCTGCGCCCACCAGATGCGCTTGCCCGCCATTCACGATCAAATCCAGGGTACACCGGTCAAGGATGGCTCGAATCTTCAATTTGCCCGCCACGGGCTTAACCGTGGCTGCCGGCTTACCTCCCTTTTCTCCTTTCGGTCCAATGGCAAGAAGCCCGCTCTTCATATCATACGAAACAAGGATGCCCCGAATTTCGAACGCAACCTCGGTTGCCCCATTCAAATCAATGCTGAAATTGCCATCGACCAACTCCCAGGGCACAAGCTCTTTACGGACTTGCTGGCCGGCTATTTGCCCAGTGCTAAGCGTAATCGTCCGCCCGTGAAGTTTGCCAATCAATGCACTGGGGTTGGAAAAAATGCGCGGCCCATCCTCCGTGGATCGCAGGGTCAGGTCCATGGGCAGCGAGATCATCTGCTTAAACGGCATATCCGGCGGCGACACATGCAACCAGGAAAGTTGGGTGCGATACGCAATGCCGCCAGGGGCTTGGCCAAAGGTCTGCGTGGCCGAAATCGGACCAAACTCCGAGCGGCCTCGATATTCCACCGCGAAGGATTTTCCATCGAAATAACCCAGGCTGTAATCGCCGCTCCCGTTAACCAACACCCATTTTGTATTGCCGGGATCGCCATCAATGGCCAATTGAAAAATGTCCGGGCATTCGTGATAGCCATCGATCTTGCCGACTTCCTGCCAATGAAACAGATCCGTGGAACCATAGAAGACAAAGCCATGCACCTTGAAGAAAACCATGATCCACTGCCTCGTTTCTTCATGCCAAAACACCTTGGGATCACGGTTTTTCGTCGTGAGCATGGGGACAACCGGCTCTTTCACATGGGTCCAGGTGCGGCCTCGGTCTGTGCTGTAGGCCATGCATTGCGACGTGCCGCCAACGTCAAAATCGTGCATCAAGGTCGTGTAGGGATACCGCCGCGAATAAAACGCGATCATCGTCTTCTCTTTACCCTTTTGCAGGCCGGCCACGTTGTCTTCATCAACAATCGCCGAACCGGAATACACCTGCCCCCGCACCGGATCCGTTCCCAGGGCAATAGGCAACTCCTCCCAATGAAAGAGATCCTTACTCACCGCATGGCCCCAATGCATGTTCCTGCCGATCCGGCCGCTTTGGCTGGGATCGTACTGATAGAACAGATGATACTCACCATCATAATAAACCGCCCCGTTAACGTCATTATTCCATCCCTGCCTGGGCGTGTAGTGAAACTGCGGCCGGTATCTTTCGGCATAGGCCGCTTCGAGACCCTTAATCGAATCACTCAGGAACACCTCAGCAAGTGGATCCTCCAAATTCGTATAGCCCGCGAAACGAATCTCCACTTCTTTGCCTCTCCAGAGCGACAAATCCACATACTGCCAAAACTCCGCCTCCTCCTTTGAAGCAAGGGCCATGCAACGCTCCTCCACCACTTTGCCGCCCACCGCTATTTTCAGGGCATCTCCCGGAAATGCTTTCCGGGCGGGGATATTCAAGAAACGTTGAGTGGCTTTCAAGCGGCGGGTAATTGCGGTTTTCGCGATCACTCATTTACGCGCCTGGCTTTCATCCCAGCCAAATCGTTTGAAGTAAGCGGTCATATCGTCATACATTCTCTTGGCCAGCTCGGACTCTTCATCCGCCAGGTTGCGACTTTCTCCTATGTCCTTTCTCAGGTTGAAGAGAAATATCCTTCCTGTGTCGATATCCTTTATAAGCTTGTAGTCTCCCTGTACGATCGCCATATCGTGGGGAACCCGCGGCTTGGTGTATTTGAACACCAGGAAAGGATCTTTACGCCGGACCGGTTCGGTGCCGGCGCTCTTCAGGTGCGCTAGCAGACTCGCGCCCTCGACCCGCTCAGGCACCCGGTCAACACTGCCCACGATATCCATAACCGTCGTGAACACATCCGTTCCAACAACCGACGTCGCCGAGTGGGCATTGGCCTGGATTCCAGGCCCCCGCACAATGAACGGCACGCGGATGCCTCCTTCACTGACATGGTACTTATGGCTGCGCTGCGGATAGGCCTTGTAGTACCCCCGCTCATGGACGGGCTTTCCGAAATCCTTCTTGTCCTCGTAACCGTTATCGGCCGTGTATATGACATAGGTATTGTCCCTGATGCCAAGCTCATCGATTTTGTCGAGCACCATACCGACGCCCGCATCGAGGTTCTCGTTCATGGCGGCCCAGAGCGGGTTGTTCTGGTACCGCGTCGCTTTGCGGGCACGCTCGTTCTCGTATTTTTCGACGGTAGTCTGCAGGGCCTGGTATTCTAAATGGTCGGCGTAGTGAGAGATTTGCAGAAAGAAAGGCTTGCCGGCTTCGACCTGCTTTGCCATGAATTCGTTGCCCTTGCGACTTAGCTCGAATATTCTCTTTGGATCTTCAGGGTCTTTCGAATTACCTGCTCCATTGCCATTCGGGCCGTCGTGAACGTCATAGCCCAAATCGTCGGGTGCGCGCCCGATATGCCACTTGCCAAAGTGCGCGCACACATACTCCGGATGAAGTCTTTTGAGCACGTTCGCCAGGGATTCGTCGTCTTCCGCGTCCCAGTTCTTGATGCCGTCGGCGCCCCAGATTTTCAGACTGGACGGACTTCGGCCAAACTGAATGGCATGGCGGGTCGGCGAACAGGTCGGCGCAGGCGAGTAGGCCTGTGAAAAACGCATGCCATCTTCCGCAAGCCTTGCAAGCCGGGGCGTCTGGTAATAGGTGCTGCCCGACCCCGGCTCGTCCGGATCCATCCTCGTTGAAAGCGCGTTCCAGCCCTGATCGTCGGCCAGGATCAGAACAATGTTCGGCGGCTTCGGCGCGGCATAAGACGATATCCCGCAGCCCATCATAATCGCAATGACCGCTGTTGTTTTGGTGAGGTTGCCTTTTTTCATTTGCGTACCCTATTTCTTCTTTTCTTCTTTGCAACCGTTCACGGGTATTTTTATCGTATCGGGCGATGAAGCGTCACTTGACTTTGATCACCACAATTGTCCCATTTACAAACTTTTCAATGAGCTTTTATGGTTTGTTCTGCAGTTCTACAGCGGTCGGATCCTCGGTTGACAGGCGCAGCATACCGGGCTTCTTTCCTAATTTATCCCCAGTTTTTTCTGCATGTCTTCGAGCGGCACGCCCTTGGTTTCGGGCACCATGAATTTCACCCAGACGAGCTGAAGGACCATCATGAAGCAGAAGAAGGAAAAGACGGTTCCGGGTGCGAAGGCCTCGACCATTTTCGGGAAGAAGAGTGTCAGCAGCGCCGCAAAGATCCAGTGGGTAAAGCTGCCGAGCGCCTGCCCGGAAGCGCGGTTGCGGTTCGGGAAGATTTCGCTGATGAAGACCCAGATGACCGCGCCCTGTCCGATCGCATGTGCGGCGATAAAGGCAAAGATGCAGGCCGGGACAATCGCAAAATTTTCGGTAAAGAACGCCCATGCGCAGAGGCCGAGCGATCCGATGTAGCCGAAGGAACCGATATACAGCAGCGAGCGGCGACCCAGCCGGTCGATCAGCCACAGGCCGACAAACGTGAAGATCAGGTTGGTCACGCCGATCCCAACGGATTGCAGCAGCGCAGCGCTTTTGCCCAGGCCGGTCATTTCAAAAATGCGCGGCGCAAAATAGAGCACGGCGTTGATGCCGGAGAGCTGATTAAAAAAGGCGATCAAAAAGGCCAGCAAGATCGGTTTCATCAACCGCGAGGTAAAGAATTTTGCGGCGCGGTCGGCATGGCTGACAGACGCCGCGACGTCATCGGCCAGCCTCTGGAGTTCTTCGTCGGTCGAGTCCGGGTTGATGCGCCGGAAGACGCCGATGCCGCCTTCGCGGTCGCCGACGTGGGTAATCAACCAACGCGGGCTTTCCGGCAAGCCGAAACAGAGCACGGAATAGACCAACGCGGGAAACGCTTCCACGCCCAGCATCCAGCGCCAGGCATGATCCCCCACCCCGGCAAGCAACGCATTGGAAAGAAAGGCGATCAGGATGCCGAAAACAATGTTAAATTGGAACATCCCGGCTAAACGACCCCGGTATTTCGGCGGCGCAATCTCGGAAATGTAGAGCGGAGCCGCGACCGTCGAGATGCCCACACCCAGACCGCCGATAAAACGGGCGATCATGAAGGAGTAAACTTCCGGCGCGTAGGCCGATCCTACGGCGGAAACAAAATAGAGAATCCCGATCGAGAGCAGCGTTTTGCGGCGGCCCAAACGTTCCGTCGGCCAGCCGCCGACCAGCGATCCGATCACTGTACCCCACAGCGCCATGCTGATGGCCAGGCCGTGCAGCGTACTGTTCAGCCCCCAAAGCGTCTGAATGGTTTGTTCCGCACCGGAAATCACCACCGTATCAAACCCGAACAAAAACCCGCTCAGTGCTGAAGTCAGCGCCCAGAAAAACAGCTTCTTATTCGTCATCTTTCTCTCCTTATTATGTGAGTCTTTCCTTTATCAGATTCAGATTTGTACAGAATAACTATGGACAGAATGATTCCCGGAAATCGTCGTCTCCAATTATTCTGCCATTCCGCTTCGCCCCATTGCCGTCCCTTCGGGCCAGCCTGCTTCGCTGTTCTTAATCATTTTGTCAAGAATTCCCTGTTGCAGTACCGGAGTCGCGCCTGTCTGCGAACAGACAAAAGCCGCCACGCGGTTGGCGTGGTCGTTTATCTCCGACAGCGGTTTTTCCTTGAGCAGCCCCATGCAGAGTGCCGCTGTGAACGAGTCGCCCGCCCCAACGCTGTCGACCACCTCAACCGGACAGCCCAAATGTTCATTCATTTCGTCCGGGGCAACCAGCAGGCTACCATCCGCGCCGCGCGTATAGGCGATGAGCCGCAAACCGAATTGATCCAATAATGCAACGAGCTGATCCTGCACCGAGCCGAAGAGCCCAAACAGTTCCGCCAACACGGGCAGCTCTTCATCGCTCAGCTTCAGAATGTTGGAAAGCTCCAGCGACTCTTCGATGATCTCTTTTGAATAAAACGTCTGCCGCACATTCACGTCAAAAATCCTAAGCGCAGCCGGGCGCATCTTTTTTAGAAAACAGCGAATGGCTGCCCGGGAAATGATGTTGCGCTGGGCGAGTGAGCCAAAACAGACGGCAGCGGTTTTTTCTGCCAGCTCGCCGAGTTTTGCCTCTCCCCTTCGGGTCGTTTCTTTTGGAGCACCCAAAGCACTCTCGCATAGCTCGGGTCCAGACATTCGAAGAAAATCCCACGCGACGCCTTTGCAGATTTCGTAGAAGGGCTTGCCATTGGCATCAAGCGTCACCTGCACCGTTCCGGTCGGATGCCCCGCATCTTCCGCCACATAGGAGAGATCCACATTCAACGCGGCCAGCACCTTGCGGATTTCAGCGCCCAGCTCATCCCTGCCAAGACAACTCACCGGATAGGCCTCCGCGCCGAGCTGCCCGCAATGATACGCAAAATTGATCGGTGCCCCTCCGAGGCGTTTCCCCTCGGGGAAAACATCCCAAAGCACCTCGCCAATCCCCACAACAACTATCTGATTATCCATATAATTCTTTCTTTCCACTCACGATTCACTATCGACCATCAACTATTTCTTTACTTTTTTTCCTCAGTTTCAGATAGATCGCTAGCGATGGTTCCCGCCTGGCTTTCATCCCAGCCAAAACGTTTGAAATACCTGATTATAGTATCATGAAGCCATTTTGCCAACTCGGACTCTTGATCCGCCAAGTTGCAGCTTTCTCCTATGTCCTTTTTCAGGTTGAAGAGAAATATCCTTCCTGTGTCGATGTCCTTTATCAACTTGTAATCTCCCTGTACGATCGCCATATCGTGCGGAATCCGCGGCTTCGTGTATTTGAACACCAGGAAAGGATCTCTGCGTCGGACCGGTTCCCTTGCGCCGCTTTTCAGATGCTCGAGCAAACTCGCGCCCTCGACTCGCTCAGGCACCTGGTCAACACTTCCTACGATATCCATAACCGTCATGAGCACATCTGTTCCAACAACCAGCACCGGGGAATGGGTGCCTGCCTGGATTCCAGGCCCCCGTACAATGAACGGCACGCGGATACCTCCTTCACTGACATGGTACTTGTGGCTCCGCTGTGGGTAGGCCTTGTAGTACCCTCGCTCATGGACGGGCTTTCCAAAACCCTTTTTGTCCTCATAACCGTTATCAGCCGTGTATATCACATAGGTATTGTCCCTGATGCCAAGCTCATCGATTTTGTCGAGCACCATACCGACGCCCGTATCAAGGTTCTCGTTCATGGCGGCCCAGACTGGGTTGTTCTGGTACTGCGTTGCTTTGTCAGCATGCTCCTTCTCGTATTTATCGATGGTAGTCTGCAGGGCCTGGTGTCTCAAATGGTCGGCGTAGTGGGAGATTTGTAAAAAGAAGGGATTACCGGCTTTGACCTGCTTCTCCATGAATTCATTGCCCTTATGACTAAGTTCGGGTATTTTCTTAGTATCTTCAGTGTCTTTTGAATTACCTGCTCCATTCCCATTCGGGCCGTCGTGGACGTCATAACCCAGCTCGCCGGGCGCGCGCCCGATATGCCACTTGCCAAAATGTGCACACACATACTCAGGATGAAGTTTTTTGAGCACATTCGCCAAGGATTCGTCATCTTCCGCATCCCAGTTCTTGATCCCGTCCGCACCAAAGATTTTCAGACTGGCCCGACTACGGCCAAACTGAATGGCATGCCGTGGCGTCTGGTAATAGATGCTGCCCGAGCCTGGCTCATCCGGATCCATCCTCATTGAAAGCGCATTCCACCCCTGGTCATCCGTCAGTATCAAAACGATATTGGGTTTTGCTGCCCCCGCAAACGCAACTGCCGCACTCAGTAACAAAGCCGTACACAATGTCAGAATCAGACTTTTATGCTTTTATGTCTCATATGTTACCCCTTTTGCTCGACCCTAATTTTCCCAAATCGATTTCAGTTCGTGTACCCGCAGTTTCTCAAAAGTGACGGTGCCATTTTTAACAACAACGCCGAGTGCCTTCGACGTCTGTCCGCCTGGCACCATGTTGGGAATATGAAACAGGCCATCTTTGCCAGCGAAAATATCTGTAGAGAGATTATCGACCAAAATTCGCAGTGTCAGTTTTTTCGCGACAGGCAGACTCAGCTTACTCTTGAGGAAAGTAAGTGTAGAACTCTCGACATCATAAACAAGCTTGTGACTACGAATGTCAAGTTCAAGCTGCTTCGCTGTGGAAAGGTCAGCCACAAGATCAATGTCGTAAAGCCCGCTGTTGAACATCGCGAGCGGGTTGGCCGAATCCGGCACGAGCGTAATGCCGTCGAGATTCTCTGAACGGGTATAAAGGTACGATATTTCTCTAACAGGCAACATGCAGACTCGTAAGCCGAGGGGCGTTTTCTTAAGTGTCAGCTCTGTCGGGATAGAAATTTGAGACCCTTGCCAGCCGACCTGAATACGTCTCGGCTGGCCGTCAGGCCCCATCGGCGTATTGTTGAATGTCTGAGCGGCGTAGAAAGGTCTGCCGTAGTTCATCTTGATCTTCTTGTCCGTTTCAGGCTTATAAGTATTGCCATCAAACCTACCGATATGATATTCACCGTTGGCACCGTACATCACCCATCGCACGTTGTTCGGATCATGACCTTTGGCGTCGGAGTCACCAGGCGAAGATGGGGCTATTGCCAGCGGGAAGAGCTCGGGACACTCGTGAAATCCTTCCACACTGCCCTGCCGCTCCCATGTTTTAATGTCCTTGGAGGTGTAGATCGCGTGGGACGTGCCCTCAAAAAGAACCATCACCCAATAGCCGTCCTTGGCATATGGATTCTTGAGACCTTGGGTCGGAGAATACCAGAAGATTTTCGGATCACGGGCCTGGTCGGAACCTTTAACAAACACTTGGGACCTGCCAACCACCGGATTTCCCTGGTATTTTGTGAACGTCTTGCCGCCGTCGGTACTATAAGCGATGCCCTGCATCTGGATCTTGTCTGTACCGCCCATACCGCGCGAACCGGTAAACGCCGCGATGACCGGCGGAATGTCACCTTTTTGCCAGCCGGAGGTATTCATCACGTCAATGGCCGCGGAACCGGAGTGCATGGAGCCAAGTTCGTCCTGGAAGAGGGCAGTCGGTCGCTCCTGCCAGTGCATCAGGTCAGTGCTGACATAGTGCGCCCAGGATTTCGCTCTAATATTGTAGGTATATTGGTGGAAGAGATGGTAGACACCATTTAAATAGCAAAGACCGTTCGGGTCGTTAAGCTGGCCGATCCGGCAATGAATGTGAAATGCCGGTCTATCGTCGGCGATGACCCGGCCAGGTAGCTCACGTTGAACGAGAAACTTCGTCGGTTCCCTGGACGGGTCGTAGCCGGAGAAGCTGTGATATGAAACCTTGAGATTCTTGCCCTGGTGTCCGGTCAGGTCGTAAACAGGTAGGTAACCTTCGACAGGGATTGAGCCAAACGCCAAGGGAAAGTCAGCAACGAGTTTCTCCCGGCCATCTATGCCGATGGTGACTTCCTGGAGCGGTGTATTCACCGCCGGCCCCACGGGGAGTAACAGGTAGTCGCCTTTAATGGTCGTTTCGTAGTGATCCGGCAGCCAGCGCGGAATCGTCGTAATGAGATGGGCCCCGACATGCGGCTCGCTCGACGTTGAAACAATCTTCACCTTTTCAATCCATCCATTGAAATGGTTGTCACGAATCTCGATTCTGGCCTTCTTGCCTTTCAATGGCCGAAGATCAAACCAATACTTTCCAATTATTCCCGCTTTGTTAAATGCTACTCCTTGGTTTGGAGAACAGGCCCGGACATCTTCGCCGTCAACGACCAGCCGAATGGTACAGAGGGTGGGGTGGTATATGCCGGCACAATCGACTTGCAGGAAATTATCCTCGATGACAAACTCCGACGACGTCATCTTGCCCGACTGGTATTGACGCTGGTTCGCGCTCGGCATTGCCGCTCTCTGCCGCTTCATGGGATCAGGTGTGCGGGTACCGAATGCGTACCCTTCAATGTTCCAGTCCTCCGGCAGGAGTTGGGCCTGGTTGAAATCGAGAAGAACCTTCGATGTATGGTCGATTTCTTTCTTTTGGGCTCCGAGAATCTCATTTCTTGTCAGAGCCAAAGCGGCCGCCGACAAGGCTGAATGTTTAAGAAAACTGCGACGTTCCATTGCTATACTCCTTCCATAACTGTTCACGGGTAACCGGAATACCGATATGCGGAATGCTTTTGGGTTCATTTCTCATTTGATGGTAGCCACTTTCTATGTTCGTCGATGATCTGTGCGTATTCAGGCTGTGTTGCAAGGTTTGTCCACTCCCAGGGGTCCTTGGAATGATCGTACAACTCTTCCGAGCCGTCCGAGTATCGTATATAGCGCCAGCGGTCGGACCGAACTGCGTGATTGCCTCTTCCCATGGTCATTATTGCCGGCTGCCACTCCTTCTGCGGGTCCCTGAGCAGGGGGAGGAGGCTCTTGCCGTCCACATCTTTCTTTGGGGGCAGTCCGGCGAGTTCGACCAGCGTGGGATAGATGTCAAGCAGACTGACCGGCCTGTCACAGCGGCTGCCCGGCGTGGTAGCGCCCGGGGCTACGATTATGAACGGCACATGGTTGGCCTTCTCCCAGAGCGTGAATTTCACGCAACTCTCTTTGTCACCCAGATGATAACCGTGATCGGCCCAGAGAACGATGATCGTATTGTCTGCTCTACCAGAGGCATCCAGTTTGTCGATCAACCGCCCAACCATCTGATCTGCAAAATCCGCCGACGCCTGGTAGCACTGCACCATTCGCTTGAGACTGCCCAGGCTGTTCTGGGGCTGCGCCGTGGTGTTCTCATAGACGAAAAACTCCGTATGGGCCTTTTTTACCGCCGCCGGCGGGACGTCATCCAGGTCATTTGCCGGCATGGGGGGCAGCTTCGTGGCGTCGAAAGGATACTTTTTGAACGTCTCCGGAGGGGCATAAAATGGCAGATGCGGCTTGAAGATGCCCGCTGCCAAAAACATGGGGGCATCCCACTGTTGGTCCATCACATTCTCGACCCACTCGACCATGTCGAGATCGATCATCTTCTGGGTGTGTTCGCCCCAATCATAGGAAGTCTTGGACAAAGGCCCCGTAAGGTAGCCGTTATAGTTCGGCTTCGGCCCCCGCGCAGGAAGCATGGGAAAGAACACCTGAAAGTCCGGATTCTCCGGATCGGATCTGCCGGTTGGCCCGTGATGGAAGATTTTGCCCGCGCCTTTGGTACCGTAGCCATGACGTTTGAAATACTGGGGCAGGGTCACCGCATCGGGGAGCATTTTCCGCCATGAATCGCCATTGCCATATACGCCGGATGTGGTGGCATGCAAGCCTGTCATGATCGCTGTCCGAGAGGGATTGCACGCCGGCGTGCTACAAAAGGCTTTGCTAAAGAATACACCGCGCCTCGCGAGCCGCTCCAAGTTCGGCGTCTTGATCGGATTGTCCGGGTTGAACACGGTTGTCCAATCATTCATATCGTCTATGGCGATAAACAGGACATTTGGCTTGGAAGGTGCGGACTTGGCTACACTGTATCGACCGACACAGCTCAACCCGGCTGCTCCGACACACACTCTTTTTAGAAACTCTCTTCGTTTCATCATGCCATATCTCTCTTTCTTGTTTCATTGCCACCGCAGTCCTCAAGACCGCTGTGTTCTTAAGACCCCATCCAATTTACATGAGTCAATGTCTGCTGATGCTTGAAAGTAGCTGTCGTTTACAACCGTTCGACCCGAGTGTAATAGGCGCTGCATAGTTCTTTGCCGTCACCGTCATAGAACCAGGTGGATAACTGCGTTGCTCCAACCTCGAGACGCACCGTAAACGAAACCTGCTTCTGGCCACTGACGGTTGGGCATGAGACATCCGCATCGCCCACTTTGACGCGTGGTTTTGGTATGGGGACAGCTTTGCCTTTGCCCAGGGGGCCTTCCAACGGAGCATCAAGGGCGCTGTCTGCAGCGGGATGCCAGCGAGACAGCGTAATCCTGTATTGCCCCTTGCGTTCGACCACTACATCCCAGGAACCGATGCGATTGCCCGCAGCCAGATTCCCGAAATTGTCGGCATACGAGCCCTTCCAATCGCAGGAGTAGAGCATCACCGGGTTGGCTTTTTCCGAACCAAGATGGATGTACCGCTGTTGCTCAAACTGCTGGATTGTCTTTGCCCACCATTGTTCGTAGTGTTTTCGCATGGCAGCGGCAATGTCGGGATGTTTCTCGGCAATGTCCTTATCCTGATGGGGATCGGTACTGAGATCATAGAGTTGCTCTCCCTTGACCAGACGCCACTTGTTCCATAGCACGGTGCACTCCCATTTTGCCCGGTCGTCAGGGCCATACCGGACCACCAACATCCGGTCCCCCACGGTCCTTTCCTTGTTACGGAGCCACCCGGCCAATGAAATCCCATCGGTCGCCATTGAATTCGGCGTATCGAGATGGCAAAGGTCTATCAAGGTGGGCAGTATATCCTGGCACTGGGAGAGCACGTCAATGTCACGTGGTTTTCCAAGCTCGCCTGAAGGCCAACGCACGAAGCAAGGGACCCGATGCCCACCTTCCCAAAGCTCCGTTTTACGTCCCCTCATGCCGGCGTTGAACACCTTGTCACCCGCAACGGTCCCGTTATCCGTCATGTAAATCAAAAGCGTGTTCTCAGCGATCCCGGTCTTATCGAGCATTGCAAGCAGCCGCCCCATATTCTCGTCAATATTGGCAATTTGCCCGAAGAACTTGGCGGTCGTGCGATCCAGCCCCTGCTGCTCGTAGGGCGCAGAGTATTTGTCGTCGACCCAGTGGGGTGAATGCGGGCAGTTCGTTGCGAGATATACAAAGAAAGGTTCGTTGCCGGCATGGCGCGCCTTCATATAGTCCATGGCCTCATCGAACCAGACATCCGTGCAATAGCCTTCGTATTCTTCGAGCCGGTCGTCGTGCCTGTATGTGTCGTCCCAGTAGTCGTTGCCGTAATAGTCTGCGATCGAAGTGATTCCCCATGCTCCGTGATGAATCGTTTCCTGGAAACCACGGTCCTGCGGCCGATGAGGATAGCTGTCACCCAGATGCCATTTCCCGAAATGCCCCGTGTGATAGCCATCCGCAGCAAATACGTCCGCCATAGTGGGCAAGTTGTTTCGCATCATGGAGCGACCCATACACACAAAGGTCGCTCCATTAGCCATGGCGTCCCGTCCCGTCAGCAACTGGCCACGGGTCGGCGTACACATCGGTGCCACATGAAAATCCGTGAAGCGGATGCTCTGTTGATGGAGGGCATTCAGGTTCGGCGTCTTCAGTATCGGATTGCCGTGACACGACAAGTCTCCATACCCCTGGTCATCCGTCAGTACGATCAGAACGTTAGGTTTGTTTTTGGGCCTGTTTCCGTTCTGTGCAGCCAGCCCCGTGGGCACTGCCAGCCCGGCGAAGGCCAGTCCGGCGGCCCTGATGAAGGTGCGCCTCGTCAGCATGATTTCATTCTCACGATACAACCGCATGGCCTACTACCTTTCTGTATGCCCTCTGGGTGAGGGGCCTTATTCATAGATACTCTCCATCTGCCACGCGTCAAGCGATTTGAGCACGGCATTCTGGCCCTGCGCACGCAGTGAGACGCCGACGCTATCGGCGCGGCCGGGATAGACACGCATCGCGACGCATTGTTTGCCGTTGACGAATACCTCGACGACGCTCCGATCGACGAATACCCGCAGCTTTAGCGGCTCGTCGGGGCCGAGGCGAACGGGGGCCGTTTCCGGTGCACGCGACTTCACATCGGCAAGGAGCGACGAATACGAGGAATCGATGGTAATCAGGCTCTCACGACGTTGCCTGTAACCCCGATCCTTGAAAAACGCGATACGCGTGAACTCTTCCTTGTTCGGCGAACGAAACACGTTCATCTCCACCATCGGCGCCCCCTTCGGATCGATCTCGGCAGTCATTTCCATGGACTTGCCCTGGATCTTCTTCAGAACGACCTCTTCATTCGCCGGGAGAGTCATTCCGTCAACGTGTTGATGGTTCGTGCGCAGCGACTCGATTTCTCCGGCCGGCTCGATTCCCAGTTCGTCCTTGCCGATCACCGTCAGACGTCGCGGCAGGGACATGAGCTGATTCCAGCCTTCCGTGGGCTTGGCCGGGTTCATGTTAAAGATCACGATGACACCCCCCTTGCCGTCCGGCACCGCGGACGGGGCGTGGACACCGGCCGGCGCGGCCGGTCCGAAATTGAAGTCGCCACCCTGCGTCACGACAAACTTGTCGCGTTGTTTGTCGTAATCACCCAGCAAGTACTTGCCCCCGCTCATGTGGCTGAAATGCAGCAGGATGTGCCGGTCGCCGATGGGCCAGAAGTACGGACAGGCCCCATCATCCCCGACCAGCGAATACCCGTCATCCTCGAGAAATGGGTGCAGATACTCCCAAGTGGCCAGGTCTCTGGAGCGATGCAGGAACTCGGCCCGCACACGCTGCCCTCCGGCTCCGTTCGGCAGGGTGCCCGCCGTCAGGGCGTAATACATCCCGTCCTTTTTCCATATACAGGGGTCGAAGATGTTGTAGGGCAGCGGAGGGTCTCCCGGCCCGGCGTGAGGAATCACGGCCTTGCCTGTGACCTTTTCCCAGTTCAGCAGAAGAGGATCACTGGATACGGCGACCATGCTCCCGACCGTTGTGCCGTGGTACATGGCGATTACCCGGCCTTCCTCGACGAGTGCAGATCCGGAAAAGCAGGCCCTCTCCGGGTTGGGATAGATCGCATAGGGCAGGTCGCGCCAGTGGATCAGGTCGTCGCTGATCGCGTGTCCCCAGTGCTGGCGCGGGTCCTCCGGCGGGTACCCCTGGTAAAACATGTGCCAGCGGCGCTGCCAGAAGCAGAGCCCGTTAGGATCGTTAAGCCGGTTTTCCGGGCTGACGAAATGGTAGAGCGGATGGTGCGGATCCTTCAGCAGTTTTCCCCGCGA
>Ga0307378_10006240_pt1 | contig 16375 bp, 15 predicted proteins | sample UN1MG_FD_202238 | JGI IMG/M metagenome (GOLD analysis project Ga0307378, IMG submission 202238) | Soil microbial communities from Risofladan, Vaasa, Finland - UN-1 | ecosystem: Environmental > Terrestrial > Soil > Coastal area > Acid sulfate soil | place: Finland: Risofladan, Vaasa | collected... | reverse complement strand
AAGAGTACAGATATAGCCGTTTGTATAAGACAAGGTTGATGGCACATTACTGAAATCAGTGGTTGAATAAGTTTTTAATATTAGTATAAGGGTATTGGAAGTTATAAAATAAATTATTGTTTCTTGGCTTTATTAAGAAAGGAGGTACTAACTAATCGATTGCCAAAATAAAAAAATTTTAGGAGGTGGTAAAAAATAAACAAATTTAAAAGAAAGGAGATTTGTTTACCTTTTAGGCACTCGGTAAATTGGCCGAAAGCAAACAAATCTCGTATGTAATTTTATTAAAATCTGTTTAAAAAGTAAAACAGGAAAGGATATAAAAATGAAAAAATCATTATTGTGGATAGTAGTGTTGGTATTAAGTATATCAATGGTTGCAGCTTTTTCATTATACGGCTGTAAAGCAGCAGCAGCAGAGGAAGAAGTAGCAGCTCCTGCTGAAGAAGAAATAGAAGAGGCTGCGCCCTCAGCTGAGGAAGAAGAGGAGGTAGCAGAAGAAGCTCAAGTTGAAGAAGATGAAGAATTAATGATCGGTGTTGTCATTCCCTATGAAATCGGCTGGTTCGCTGCTTTCCATGCGGGGTTCGAAGTTGTTGCTAACAAAGAAAACGTAAAAATCAACTGGCAGTACCACAATTATAAAGCCGATGAGGAATTGACTGCGGTCCAGAATCTCACAATACTTGGAGTGGATGCGATCAATGTAACATCTGTTACTCCCGAAAGTGCTGAATATTCCTGCCGTCTTGCTAATGAAGCAGGTATTCCGATCCAGATAACCGAAAGCGGCATTGCTGAAGGAGAAGGCAAACCTTTTGCGGATATCGACTTCAACTGGTTCCAGATCTATGACACAGTTGCCAGAGAACTGCGAGCAGCTGAAGAAGGAGAATTGAAGGTATTGTGGCTCCAGGGATTTCTAGGTACCCCCCCGGTTATACAGGGGATCCAGGGATTTGAAGATGCTATTGCTGAGTTGGATGATATCAAACTGGCAACCGAACCGCAGGACGGCCAGTACGCTACAGAGCCTTCTCTGGGAATTACAAAGGCTTTTGTACAGGGCGGACTGGACTTCAATGTGGCAATAGGAGCATGTCAGGAGATTACCGAAGGTATTATCCAGGGTCTGAAAGAGGCAAACATAGATCTCGATAGCGTAGTTGTGGTTACCGTAAATGGCGGACCGATGGACATCGAAAACCTGAAAGGTGGCGAAATCGACTACTGTATGAGCCTTTCTCCTGGCCTCCACGGTATGATCTGTGCACAAAACCTTATAAACAAACTGAAAGGCAGAACCTTCCAGCAAAAAACGTATTCACCCATTGTTTGGTGTACACAGGAAAACTGGCAAGAAAAGTTAATTACCTGGGACGTCGACGAAGGTTGGTTACCACTTGTGGAAGAATTTGTTGAAACTGGAGAATACAACCCAGCACTGCGTCCATAAACACATTTTAACAGAATTTTATGAATTGACGGGCATCCTTTTCGAGAGAAGATTTAATTATTTTTGATGTAAAAATATATAACTAGGAGCGTGTCTGAGAATAAGAATATAAGTTTTTCTCATGCCGCATACAGCAGATGAGTTTAATGGTAGGAACAAAAAATTGTGGTTGTAATTTAAAAATATTTATTTTTGGACACGCTCCTGGAGCGACAGAAGGAATTAATGGATGAAAACGACCAATATCCTGGAAGCTAAAGCAATCAGCAAGAGTTATCCCGGTGTACATGCGCTTGAATCAATAGATATCGAATTGAAACGGGGCGAAGTGCATGCCCTCGTCGGACAGAACGGCGCAGGAAAATCAACCTTTATAGAAATCATTGCTGGATCGATACAGCCTGATTCGGGACGTATTGTTCTGGATGGCAAGGAATACACACACCTTAATCCTTCCCTTTCCATAGAATTGGGAATACAGACAGTCCATCAGGAAAACCAGCTGGTGGATGAATTGACTGTCGCGGAAAATATTTATCTATATGATCTCCCTCAGACACGCCTGGGTTTTGTAAATCTCCCCACCTGTATTGAAATGGCTGATAAACTGCTGCAGGACGATCTTGGAATCGAAGTAAAATCGAGCAGTAAATTGAGCAGCCTTACTTTTGTCGAGAAGAAACTTGTCAGTATCGCCAAGGCCTTCTCGAGAAAGGCGAAGATACTCATTCTTGACGAGCCGACGGCTTCACTCGACAATAGTGGGAAAAAAGTGCTGTTTGAAATCATCAGAAGATACTCCGAGCTTGGCCTCAGTACGATCTATATTTCCCACAATCTCAGCGAAATCTTCGAGGTCTGCACTCGGGTAACGACGTTAAAAGACGGGAAGAGGATAGGTTCCAATAATGTCAGGGAAATCGATATGAATAAAATCGTGCAGGAAATGATAGGGAGGTCTTCATTGGCTATCTCGTATGATCGGGAGCAGGTGAAGAGGATAAAGAGTAAGGAGAAGCCCGAGCTGGAGATTAAGGATTATTATAGCCAAGGGGTTGTGGATCATGTTACCTTTTCCGTCCAAAGGGGAGAGATTTTCGGCTTGGGAGGCCTGGTTGGGGCAGGAAGGACCGAACTCGCCCGCCTGATTTTCGGGCTTGACCGGAAAGATTCAGGTAACCTACTATTTGAAGGCAAGGATATAACTCCAACCAGCCCGTATGACGCTATCTCCAAGGGGATTGGGTATTTAACTGAGGACAAAAAAGACAGCGGACTTGTCCTTATACAGCCGATTTTCGAAAACATCAGCATGGTCAAATTAGCTAAAAACAAAAAAGTCAGGATGCTTAACCTTAGGCAGGAACGCGATGACACGGAAAAGGTGGCCAATCAGCTTGCAATAAAGACTCCTTCAATAGCGCAGAAAGTAATTAATTTGAGTGGTGGCAACCAGCAAAAGGTAGTTATGGCGAAGTGGCTTTTCGCGGAATCGGAAATTATTATTTTCGACGAGCCGACTGTGGGAGTAGATGTGGAGAGCAAGAGTGAAATATTCAAACTCATTGACAATCTCGCCCGGGAAGGTAAGATCATTATCATAATCTCCTCGGACAACCCTGAACTCGTTGCGGTGTGCGATCGTATCGGGATCATGCAGTTTGGTAAACTGGTCACTATTTTAGAGGGTTCTCAGATCAATGAAGAAAACATCTTAAAAAATTCACTTGGCATGAGTGAGAAAGGGTAGCTGAAATGAAACCAAAGAAGACAGCAGGTGAAGGCAAGGGAAAAAGAATGGACCAATCGTTGTTGCTGTTGATCCTTATAGTGGCTTTGTGTATCATCACAACACTGGTGAATCCACGGTTTATCAACATAACTAATCTCATCAACATTCTACAGCAAATATCAGTACTGGGGATCGTAGCCTGTGGTGTGGGGATGCTCCTCATCGCGAGTGAGATCGACATCTCCGTAGGAGCTCAGGTGTCCCTCATGGGGATCGTACTGGCCAACATCATTCAGAAAGGAGGCGAAATTCCTCCTGATGCGCCGAATGCCTGGCTGATAGAATGGTCAATTCCCATCGCGATAGTCGTAACGTTTATTATGGGGGCTGTTCTCGGTTTTATAAACGGGATTACCGTCATCAAATCGCGGGCCGCATCCTTTATAATAACCCTGGGATTTGGATCAGTATACACGGGTATCGCCCTCCTTGTAAGCGGCGGTGGCTCGTTTATGCTTTTCGGCAGGTTTGAAACGCTTGGAAGAGTAAAGATTTTTAATTTTCTTCCAGTTTCCATACTGTTCCTATTCGGGGTGGTCATACTGACCTATGTGATCTTGAAGTATACCAAGTATGGAAGGTTTCTCTACTCCGCCGGTGGTAACAGAATGGCAGCATTCGTTTCAGGTATCAATACAAACAGTGTCATTATGAAGGGTTTTATCATAGTTGGTATTTTGAACGCCCTTGCGGCGCTGATCCTCATTTCCCGGGTCGGGACCGCCTTAGCAACAACGGCTGGAGCGTATTCCCTCGACGCACTGGCGTCGGTTGTCGTTGGAGGGGTCGCTATCACCGGCGGTAAGGGGAATGCATTGAGTATTTTCCTTGGCGTTCTGCTGATCGGATTGGTGAGCAACGCCCTTGTGATTATGAACATAAACCCATATTTTCGTAGTATGGCCATCGGGCTTATAATAATCATAGCTGTAACGTTTAGCGGATTGTCAGATGAAAGAAAATAAGATAAAGACATTCTATAAAAAGAAAAGATAAAAATATTAAATTGTCAACAAATTAAAAAATATAAAAATTTTTAAATAAATTTGCTCTTTTAAAACTAAATAAGTTAAGCAGCAGCCTTAAGAGATGAAGACTGCAGAAACACCAGGAATGGCTCATAACTGGTATTGTACTTCCCAGAGACAAAGGTTGGATACAATTCAATCCGGCAGCCAGGACCATTTTTAGGCAGCTTATCTTTCATGTAGCGATAGCTTATATTAGTCTTTAGGTTATTTTTTTAACATTAGCTTTAATAAATTTTTTTCAGAAAGAAATAATATAATTGAGGAGGAATGTTAATATGTGTATCATAGACATTTCAAAAGTCATTCCAGAGAGAAACATTATCGTATTTTCACCACACTATGATGATTTGGCGTTTTTTCTCGCCGGTTATGTTTTAGGATTGAAGGAAAACGGAATTAGAGACACAAAGTACTTTACAAACATCAATGTATTTTCAAGAAGTAACTATCAGGCACGACAGGACGAAGGCAATAAGGATACATCTCTTGAACGTATAAAATATGCCGTAGGCAACAGAGTGATTGAAGATCTTTGCTGCTTGGATGATTTGCTTGGCGAATACAATTATGTCTATCGTCTGTTAGGAGAAAGGGAAAGTCAGGTACGAGGAAAAGTATTGGCTGATAGCGATATGGAATTTTCACATGGAATGTACGAAGACTTTGATGATTGCGATTGGGGAATACTCAAAAGAGTTTCCGATATTGTCGAACAATTGGCAAAAGAGGAAGACACTGCGTTGGTTTTCCCTGTTGCGTTTAAAGAACATATTGATCATTTTATTGTGCGCGAGGCTGGCTTGAAAATCGCAAAACGTGGAAGCAATAATTCCAAATTCTATTTTGCAGAAGATAAACCTTACGGAGGAATTGCAGATAAAATCGAAATCAAGAGCATTTCAGACTTTGTTGAAGAAAACAGACTTATCACACGAGCATTCAAGCACTATCCACACGAGATGATAGATCTTGTGCTCAAGAGCATTATGTTAGTCAGGTGGAAGATGTTTACATTAAAGGAATTATTAGCCGTGCACAGGAACTGATGGCAATTTACTCAGTAAATTATCCTGTTGACTGTATATATGTTTATCCTTGAATATGATTTTATTTTCAAAAGGTGGAATCCCTGTTAAAAATAGTAAAACAAAACATAAGGGAGGAAGAAATATGAACTTAATTGACACTATAAAAGGTTCGGATCTCGAGAACTTTTATCCGTCCGGATGGAATTTGCAGAGGATTGATGACTGCTGTTCAACTCCGCCAGAGAGTGTCTTCGACCGTCAACCGCATTGGAATGATAAATTTGAGCTTGTTAAATGCGATGATGTGGCAACTTTCAATGTGAAGATGGGCCATGCTATAGCTTCAGAAATCAAAAATACGAGGGATGCTAGAAGGGAATTGGCGTTAATACTTTCTGCTGGACCTATGGGAATGTATAAATGGGCAACATATTTTTTGAAGGAATGGAATGTAAGTTGCACTCATGTACATGGATTCAACATGGATGAATGGGCAGATGCGTACGGTAATTCGTTTAACCCAAGCCTTAAAGGTTCTTTTCAAAACTGTATGGAAGAACAATTTTACGATAATCTAGGAAATCTTACAATACCTAAGTCACAACGCAACTTTGCTACCAAAGAAAACCTTCCACTTTATCCAAAAAAGATCGATGAAATTATTGCAAAGGACGGGAAATTGGTAACCATTTACGGGATAGGCAGATGTTTCCATATTGCCTTTTGGGAACCACATTTTGCAGCCGGTTATAGTAGCGTCGAAAAATGGAAGAAGGAACCATATAGAGTTGCTGCGAAATTGCATCCGTTAACCATCGAACAGAATTCATTAATCACATTTAAGAGCCGTTTTACCATGGCACCTGCATACGCAAATACAATCGGTCCTGGGATTTTCTTAAAATCAGAAAGTGTAATCGGAGGAGTGGACGGCGTTGTAGGGAGAGGAATGAACTGGCAGGGAACAGCTTTCCTTGTCACGCTTCGCTATGGTCCTGATATGTGGGTTCCTTCAAGCTGGATGCCCACCGTACCAGGAAAGCTCTTCTTTGTCAATGAATTGGCAGGGCCTCTACTCCCTGAGAACAATTAATGAAAAGTGTATGTAAAAGGAGGTTTAACAATGGATAATAATTTTGAACATTTGTTTTCGCCGATAAAGATTGGCAACTTTATTTGCCCAAATAGATTAGTGCATGTTGCTACGGATTCTGGCAGTTCTTTTGCGGACGGGGAGATTAGCGATCGTGATATTTACTATCATAGTCAAATAGCAAAGGGGGGGACGGGATTTATAATTGTCGGATCAGCACAACCAGACTCCAAGACGGGGAAATCTACAGTCAACTGTGTAGTTGCAGATGATGATAAATTTATACCCGGGCTTACACGTTTGGCGGAAAGCATGCATCGCTACGGGGCAAAGTGCGCAGTGCAATTACAGCATCCCGGAAGACAAGGAGCTGTCCCAAGATATCCTATGATATCCGCAAGCGATATGGTCATAAAACTTCCTTGGTCCCAAAGCCATGAAATAGTATATGAGAATGCAGAAGCATTGGGGAAGGGCGTAAAGGCGACATCCATAGAAGAGATATTAAACCTGATTGAGCTTTTTTCGGATGCCGCGTGGAGAGTTAAGCAAGCGGGATTTGACTGCGTACAGTTGCATGCGGCTCACGGATATCTGATTTCTGCATTTATGAGCCCGTATCTCAATAAGAGAAACGACAGATTTGGCGGTAGCTTGGAAAACAGATTGCGCTTCCCGCTGGACATCGTTAGATCGATTCAAAAGAAGTGTGGCAAGGAGTTCCCAATATCCATACGTTATTCCGCGGATGAGTATGTACCCGGCGGAAGAGGAATGGAGGAGAGCCTTGAAGTTGCAAAGATATTTGAGGCGGCCGGCGTAGTGCTTTTGGATATCAGTGAATGCATACAGGAGAGCCCCGGAGCTGGGTTCGATCCGATGTATTATCCTGAAGGATGGTCAACATTCCATGCAGAAGCAATTAAGAAGGTTGTAAACATACCGGTTATTACAAGCCACAGCCTGCGCTCACCCGAGTATTGCGACAAGATTATCAAAGAGGGCAAGACAGACATGGTTGGTCTTTCGCGCCAATTACTCGCAGATCCGTTTTGGGGTGTCAAGGCAAAAATGGGCAAGGTCGATGATATTAGAAAATGTATATCTTGTCTGACCGGATGTTGGCAAGAATCGCATATGGCAAAGAAGGAAGTTGGCTGTGCGATAAACCCATCTTCGGGGGATGAATCCTTTGCAAAGATGAAGAAGAGTGAAACACCGGTAAGGCTTGCCATTGTTGGTGGAGGACCAGCGGGAATGGAAGCCGCAAGAACAGCTGCAGTTCGTGGACACGATGTAGCGTTGTTTGAAAAAACCGGAGAATTGGGCGGAGCGATACTGGGATGTTGCTTGGTACCCGGAAAAGATAAAATGAAATGGTACGCAGATTGGGCAAGACGTCAAATAAACAAGATGGATAATATAAAAGTAAAGCTTAACCATATGCCTATCTTAGAAGAATTGAAACAATTTGATGTGGTGCTTAATGCAACGGGAGCATCTTCCTATGTCCCAGAAATATCCGGAGATATGGATAGTGTAATACCTTTTGAGAAAATTATGGCTTGCCCTAAGGTGAAATGTGAGTATAATCCAGGAAACCGTAAACCTGCTAAGGTGGGTGAAAAGATACTAATATGGGGTGATCATTACGCAGCTGTAGATACTGCACAGTTCCTTGCTTCAATAGGAAAGGAAGTGACGATCCTTACGGAAAACCATTGGTTTGCAGAAAGGGTAGAAGCTATACATATGTATGTTGTCCGCTTGCGCTTTAAACAGCAGGAAGCTGAAGCATTGCAGCCAAAGACGTATAAGCATCCTGTAAATATTATTGAAGGCTCGACGGTATTGAGTGTGGAGAAGGGCAAGGTAATTATACAAGACAGTGCATTCAATAAAACCATTTTGGATATTGATACTGTAGTAACCTGCCACACAAAGCCCAACAACGAATTATTTGAAGAAATGAAAGCGGCCGGATTGAAAGTGGCAAACGTTGGCGATTCTGTTTCGCCGCGAAACCTACATGCTGCAGTAAAAGAAGGGGCAGTATTTGCAAAGATTCTGGAAGGACATGCTCTATTTAACTCCAATGGTGTCCCCATAAATGAAATACCGCTGGATGTAGAAATGATGCTTAAATAAAAATAGCTTGTTTATTGGTAAGCATGCTGATGAATTTATAAAAAAAAGAGTAACGAAAATGAAAAGAACGGGTTACATGAGTTAAATAAATGAACATTAGTTAAAATTATTAGGGAAGGAATTATATGAAAACTGTAACTGCAATCATGATAGGTGCCGGCGACAGGGGTCTGCGTGCTTATGGGGCATATGCTGAGAATCAACCCGAAGATATAAAGTTTATTGCTGTTGTCGACATAGATGAGGAAAAGCGAAAAAAATTTGCAGAAGTTCATGGCATCGCTGATGAAATGATATTTGATTCATGGGATCCGGTTTTTACAAAGGAGAAGTTTGCAGATGCGGTTTTTATTTGCACGAACGAGAGATTTCATGTAGTCCCTGCAAAACTAGCAATGAAAAAGGGCTATCATATTTTATTAGAAAAACCTATTTCGACAGATCCTGAAACATCTCTTGAAATTGGAGAGTTGGCAGAAAAATATGACAAGACATTTATGCTGGGCTATGTCCTTCGCTATACTCCTTTCTTCTATAAACTTAAGCAGCTTGTAGATTCGGGCATAATTGGCAAGTTGCGCACAATACAACACACAGAAAACGTTGGTATTGACCATTATTCACACGCCTTTGTAAGAGGGATTTTTAACAAAGAAAGCAATGCCGGACCGATGATATTATCAAAATCATGCCATGATATGGATATTATGAATTTTCTTGCTAGTTCAAAGTGTAAGAAGATGGCATCATTTGGATCTAAGAGTTACTTCTGTAAGGAAAATGCACCTGAGGGAGCACCTGATAGGTGTACAGAAGGTTGCCCGATAAGTGACAACTGCAGGTTTTTTGCTCCAAGAATGTACTTGAGTGAAAAAGATGGATTTAATGTAGATGTGATTAGTGTGGATACATCACCAGAGGCAAAGATGCAAGCATTACGAACAGGTCCTTTTGGAAGATGTGTATACAAGTGTGATAATGACGTGTTGGATCAACAGGTTATCAGCATGGAGTATGAGAATGAAATAATCGTATCATTCGTCATGAATTCATATTCATTTACTTGTGATAGACGAATTCGTATTATGGGTACAGATGGCGAAATTAGAGGTCATTTTGGTACAAATCAAATTGAAATATATAATTTCCACTCCAGAGATGCAGAGCTTTATCAAGTTAATACGGTTGTTGATAGGCATGGCGGCGGCGACTATTATATAATGAATGATTTTATAAAAATGGTTCGTACGGGTTTGGGGAGCAACCGCACAAATGTAGCGGATTCTACAATGAGCCACATAATGTGTTTTGCTTCCGAAAAAGCTCGCAAGGAAGGTCGTGTAATTTATTTAGAAGATTACATGAACGAATTACGCAGCTCGTTTAAATAGCTTTGAGACGATAAAGCTAAGCTGGATTTCAGTCAATGTGCTGCTACCATGTATGAATTCTAAAAATTTAGATTATTTTTTTTAAAAGGAAAAGATTGCAATGACAAAGATAATGAATTTGATTGGAAAGGCAGGACTTATTCCTGTAATCGAAATAGACTATGCTAATGATGCTGCTGATACAGCAAAAGCTCTTTTGGCTGGAGGTCTTTCCTGTAATAGAAATAACTATGAGGACTGAGGCAGGAATAGAGGCCATTAGGCGTGTTAAAGAAGCTTATCCTCAATTGTTAGTGGGAGCAGGTACTGTATTAAACATCGAAAAAGCTAAAGAATCAGTTGAAGCAGGAGCTGAGTTTATAGTTTCGCCGGGATTTAATCATGTGATTGTAAAATGGTGTTTGGATAACAAAATAGATATAATTCCCGGGTGTGTCACACCGACAGAGGTAGAAAAAGCAATGAGTCTTGGTTTGAATATTTTAAAATTTTTTCCTGCCAGCGTGTATGGAGGCATAAAAGGAATAAAGTCATTATCTAGTCCATATAGAATGGTAAGGTTTATACCGACTGGTGGTATCAACAATGATAATTTAACAGATTATGCTGATAAGTCATTCATACATGCGATAGGAGGTGGATGGCTCTGTAGTAGTGCAGATATCAGATCACATAATTTTGAAAACATCACCTCGGTAGTGAAAAAAGCAATAGATGTTCTGTTAGGATTTGAACTAGCACATATAGGTATAAATTCAGAAAATTCAGATGAAGCTTTACGTACTGCAAAAGATTTCTCAAAAATGTTTAATTTTAGTCTAAAAGAAAGTAATAATTCTATATTCGCTGGACAAGGGATAGAAGTAAACAAGAAAAAAGCTCCAGGATTGTTAGGGCATATCGCTATTAAGACCAATAGTATAGAAAGAGCTGTTTATTATCTAACCAGCAGGGGATTTGAAATAGATTGGAATACTGCAAAGGAAAAAGATAATAAGACGGTAGCAGTGTATTTTAAAGATGAAATAGGTAGTTTTGCTATACATTTATTGCAGAAATAGAAATTAGAGGAGGTATTATGCCCAGTTCCTCCGCATCAAGAGTATGCTGGAAAAAGGAGCCCTTGGCAAGGTGTTCTTTGTAGAAACTGACTACTGGCATGAGTTAGGGCCATGGTGGCATGGCTGACCTGGGGGCATATACCAAGAAAGGAGGACCTTTAATGCTTCTGGGTGGATGTCATTCTGTAGGAGTATTGATGATGGTTGGAGGAGATGTTGAGGAGGTGTTTGGATATGCAACTAACGGTCACCGTACGGAGTATAAATACCCCATACCATTTCAGCTTCAGTAAAATTCAAAAACGGTGCTATCGGCAAGGCTGGCGAAAGTTTTTAAATCGAAAGTCCCTATGTATTTAATATCATGATTCACGGAAATAAGGGCTCAATCTTAAATGATAAGTATTTCACCAGGGATATTTTTAACGGACAGGAAGATTTCCAGAAATTTAACTCCACTCTGGTAAATAGCGGAGAAGTAAGTCATCATCCTTTTGGAAGCCTGATCAATGCATTTATTGATGATATATTAAATGATGTGGACAGTAATATCAGGCTTGAATACGGTATAAAGGTCCATGAAGTATGCTTGGCTATAGACAAATCTGCCGAGACCGGAGAAAAGGTAAGATTGCCAATACTTAAACCATCTGGCAGATTTTCAAACGCTTAACTATATTTATCAGAGATAATTAATATAACTATATAAACTTTAATGTTTAGACGAAGTTATTAGAATACTAGAATGAAAAAGAATATAACAAGGTATATAGAAAAAAATAAAGACTGGCTCATAGACAAAGTTATCCAGATCGTATCTGCCAATACAATTAATACCCCTCCCACTGGAAATGAAAATAACGGTCAAAAAATCATTGAAGAGATATTAACCGGAATGGGAATGAAGATTGACCGTTTTTCCCCGAACGATATACCGGAACTTGCCAGAAAACCTTACTATCTAAATGGAAGGGACTATACAAACAGGGATAATATTGTTGGCTATACTGGTAATGGAGAAAGCTCAACCCTTATATTTAATGGTCATATAGACACAGTCACCTCACATATTTTTAACTGGACAAAATCCGGAGCTCTGGAACCAAAGTTGATAGGAGATAAGATTTACGGCCTTGGAGCATGCGATATGAAAGGCGGAATAATTTCATCTATTTATGCATTGAAAGCAATTATTGACTCCGGTATCCCCATAAAGGGTAAAGTTATCATTGAAAGTGTAGTAGATGAAGAGTTCGGCGGAGCCAATGGAAGTCTTGCCTGTGTGGAAAGAGGCTACAGGGGAGACTTTGCCATAATCCCGGAACCTACCAGTATGAGGGTTTGCGTGAGTAATGTGGGAAGCAGGGTCTTTGAAGTAACCATATACGGGGATACAGGACTAAAATATTTTGGTGATAATACTGAGGGAATCAATCCCATACTGGTAGCTTCAAAGTTGATACTGGCCTTAAAAGACTATGAGGATTACCTTAATTCCAAAAAAGATAATTACAGGATATATACGGATATTAACAAACCCATGAATTTCATGTTCTCTGATATCATTGCCGGGGAAATAGGACCGGACAAGGTACTGACCACACCTCCGGAATGTAATTTGAGGATTTATCTTATGAATTATCCGGAAGTAGGTGAAAAGCAGTTTATGGATATGCTATTTGATTTCTTGAGAAGATATCCTGAGATCCATAAATGCATTGAAAGTGGAGGCATAGTCTTTTCTAATAGTAACAGATTTATAGAAGGAGGAGACCTTGACCTCGGGATTGATAAGAATAAGGAATTTACAGATAAGATAATCAGTTATGGGAAAGAATTAACCGGAAGAGACCTGAGGCTGTCCGCAGCATTGGGAGGTACGGATTTCTTCACATTCAGTAATTATGGAAATACTCCGGTAGTCGTCTTTGGACCGGGGGGAGGAAATCTCCATGCAGCAGATGAATATGTTAAGCTGGGAGACCTTGTGGATCTGGCTAAAATTTATGCAAATATAATATATGTTTATTGCTGTTGAAAGTAGTAGAAAGGTATAAGAGTTGAATTCTAAGCAAAGAGTATTAGCAACTATAAATTTCAAAAAGCCTGATATGGTACCTATAGCTTTATATGAAATCTTAATTGGAGCTAAAATGATAAAAAAACCTTTTGGGAAGATATTTCTAAATGGGAAACTTCTAGCCCAATCAAGATTAAGAGTATATGAAGAATTTGGCCAGGACATTATTGATGTTGAAACTGGAATAGCAACTGAAGCTGAGTCTTGCGGTTGTTTGGTCGAGTATCCTGATAATGAAGCTCCCTGGATAAAAAAGCCAGTCTTAGAAGATTTAAGCGATGTTTCAAAATTGAAAGTAACAGATTCTTATAGCTCAAGATCGATGTATGCTAATTTGGAGGCAGTCAATATAATCTCTCAGAAAATAGGGCAAGAGATATTTATTATAGGAGAAGCTGATCAAGGTCCTTTTAGTCTTTGTGGAGCATTGCGGGGTATGGAAAATTTTTATATGGATCTAGCTTTTAGTGAGAATGAGGGGAAAATACATAAGTTGTTAGAATATACTTCTGAAGTTTTTCTAAATTATGCAAGAGCTTTAAGTGAAGCAGGAGCAGATATGATATGCATGGGAGAATCTCCGGCAGGACCTAGTTTGATTTCTCCTAAACAGTATAATTTATTTGCCAAACCATATGAGGAAAAAATAATCAAAATATTAAATAAGGAAGGCATATTGGTTGCCAATCATATTTGTGGTTGTGTGGATAAAATACTTGATGATTTTATTGACACTGGTGCAGACATTATTGAAATTGATGAAAAAACCAATTTAAATCTGGCTAAGAATAAAACTAAAAAAATAACAACTATGATGGGTGCAGTCGCCCCCAATATTCTAACTTTTGGTAGTCAGAAAGAAATAGAAATAGAGGTTAAACGTAATCTTGAAATTTGTATGCCCGATTATGGGTACATACTATCACCTGGTTGTGTAATCGGCACCAACACTCCAATTAAAAATATAAAAAGTTTTATGGATTTTGGCAGGAAATATGGAAAATATTAAAGCACAAAATATAGGAAGCAATGTGAAATATATTTTAAATCTCCTCATTTTACTTTATTTCTACAAAATATGTTAAGTTTTTAGGTTTATCCGGATTTAGTCCCTTTTTTAATGCTCTGTAATAACTTAAGAAATGAATAACTGGCAAAAATAATATTCCTCTTAACCATTCACTAATCTTTTCACCAGTTTCAACAATATTATTTGTAAGATTATAAAATTCTTTAGGCACGATGCCCGCAAATACCAGTAAATTTGCACCGATTTCTTTTAATTCCCTAGCAAGATTTAATTCATAATCAATGGCCTTATCGGATAAGAAAAATATTATTAAAGAATTTTTATCTACTGTAGCCCGAGGACCATGTCTAAAGTCCATAGTATTAAAACAATCTGCCCAGCTAAGTGTCATCTCTAAAATTTTCAATTTAAATTCTCGAGCAAGTCCGAAATTAGGAGTATTTGATAAAATAAAAAACTTATCAATAGCTTCATTTTCTCCAAGCTCTCTACTCATATTTTCATACTTATCTATTATTCTTTGACCTAAATCAGGTAATTTTTTTAAGTCTTCAAAACAATCATATTCCTTTGATAAATCACTGAAAATCAATAGAGGTAAAAGAGCCATCGACGTAAAAGACTTTGTAGTTACAATTGCTTTCTCGCTGGCTTTGCTTAAAGAAAATGTAAAATCACTGTTCTTATACAAGTAACTATCCTCATTACAAGTAATTCCAAAAGATTTAGAGAACCTACTACTGTTTAAATACTTTAAGGCATCTACGGTTTCTGTAGTATTTCCTGATCTTGAAAATAAGAAAGTCACAGGGTTTTTAATGATTCCTTTTTTATAAATATTACTGCCGAAAAATTTTATTTCTGAAGCTTGATAATCAAAACAACATTTTTCTAAAAAAAATTCACCAGCATTTCTGGAATAAACCGAAGCATTATAACCCGAACCACAACCAGTAAAGAAAAAACTATCGCTACTACTTAAAAAATCTCTAATTTTCTCCTTATTTTCTTCAAAATCTTCTTTTATCAGCTCCCATGTTTTTGGCTGATCGTGTATTTCTTTATAAATATCAAACTTTTCCATCAATTCCTCCCTTATTTTGCTTTATAATTTGTAATTACATTTAATCATTATTTCAAACCCTTTAATTTAATTTGAGTTTATATAATTATTTTTTAAAATTTACTATTCAATAATTAACTTTCACCATCTATTAGAAAATAATACTAATAAAAACTGCTTTTAGTTTTAGCTAATTACCATCTATTTCTAATTAAGCGGTTCTTATTAATAAAATCTTTTATTTCGCCAACACCTCCAAATTTATAACTACCAAGCTTAGTTGCCTGTAAATTACCACAAGCATTAGCATATCCTAAACCCTCTTCAAATTTATAATTATGAAGATAGCTATGTATAAAACCAGCATCAAAACAATCTCCACAACAACTAGTGTCTACAATGTCAATATCATATGATGACATATAAATAACCTCATCTTTTTTAATTTTATTTCTTTTTCACAAAAAGTCTTTTCAATAAAACTTAAAGCCTGTTCTAATCTATATACCTTCGCTTCAATACCTAGAAGTTTTGCTTTTGAGTGTATTCCATTATCATTTGTAATTAACAGATGTGCACTATTTTTGAAGAGGGCATATAGCAATTTATCATCATATTTTACCCTGGCTGTATCATATGAGCTGTTTATTTTTTTTAAAAAATTAGAATCTGGCTCACTTGCATATTCTAATTTATTGTATCTTTCTAATCTTCTTAAAACAATTTCTCTTCCAATATCATTGCCATATCTTCTTATATCTTCAAAATTAGCATCATGGATTAGAGTATCTATCTTGAATTTAGCAGATAATTTCATAAGTCGTGCAATTTTACCGTCAATTAATCTATGAGGAGTTTCTAAAGGGATTAATATGTTTGTGTCTAATAATATTCTCATCGATGTTTCTTTTAAAGATATTAAAGTTTTTTTATTTAAAAGTCATAGAGAATCTTTATAGTTTTAATTTAATTTGGAGTGAACCCACTCCCTTGGACACATTGTATACTAAAATAACTTAGGTTAAAATAAGGACTAGACAACTGTTGCAATTCAGACAGTAACAGCCCGGCTGTTACTGTCTGAATTGCAACGAATCTAAATAAACTATTGACAGCTTTGGTCTTATATAATATATTTGTAATTACAGGATAACAGGATTAAGGGGGCATTTTGGGAGAGCAGGTTAAAATAAATAAAATAA
>Ga0307378_10006239_pt1 | contig 16376 bp, 12 predicted proteins | sample UN1MG_FD_202238 | JGI IMG/M metagenome (GOLD analysis project Ga0307378, IMG submission 202238) | Soil microbial communities from Risofladan, Vaasa, Finland - UN-1 | ecosystem: Environmental > Terrestrial > Soil > Coastal area > Acid sulfate soil | place: Finland: Risofladan, Vaasa | collected... | reverse complement strand
CGTACTCCTGCAGCGTCTCGGCGCCGAACTCTCGCCAACGGGGATCGTCGCGCGCGCTGATCAGGCCGTTGACGATGTCGTGCACCAGCTCGGGGCTGGCGAACTGGCTGTAGTAGGGGATGTCGTAAGGCAGTGTGATCTGCTCGCCCGCAGGGGTGTCGATCCTGGCTTTCATCGCTGTCAATCCGCTCCCTGGTTCCGGCAACCTCGAGTTCGGAAAAAGTGGACAGTCTCCAATTTCCGGCAGGATGGAGAGCTTCGCAAGTGGAAATTGAAAGTGCCGACCTTCTTTATCTGAGGCGGCGGTGCCCAAAGGGGTCAGTCCTAGAATTCTAGGGCTCTGCTGAATAACTTTTGTTTGCAGCACAAATCTATAATCTGGGCGAGAGTAACAGCCTAGAATTCTAGGACTGACCCCTTTGCACGTGGCGGCCCTGAATCCCACCGAGGACCGCCCTACATCGATAGGCAATATCACGCAATGCTTTGTAGGGGGGTGCTTTAGCGCCCCCGTCTTCTGTTATCGCGCCCTGCGCGATCGGGCGGATTAGAGCCCCCGTCTTCTGTTATCGCGCGCTGCGCGATCGGGCGGCATAAAGGCCGCCCCTACAGTTGCTATCGACTTTCCTGCCAAACGAATGTAGGCGTTCCTTCGCGGGTGCGGCGGCCCTGAAGGACCGCCCTACATCGATAGGCAATATCACGCAATGCCTTGTAGGGGGGTCGTGAATTTATCCGCCTATGGCGGAGCGCCCCCGTCTTCTGTTATCGCGCCCTGCGCGATCGGGCGGATTAAAATTCGCCCCTACAGTTGCTTATCGGCTGCCCTGCCAAATGATAGTAGGGGGGTGCTGAATTTATCCGCCTATGGCGGAGCGCCCCCGTCTTCTGTTATCGCGCCCTGCGCGATCGGGCGGATTAAAATTCGCCCCTACAGTTGCTTATCGGCTGCCCTGCCAAACGAATGTAGGCGTTCCTTCGCGGGTGCGGCGGCCCTGAAGGACCGCCCTACATCGATAGGCAATATCACGCAATGCCTTGTAGGGGGGTCGTGAATTTATCCGCCTATGGCGGAGCGCCCCCGTCTTCTGTTATCGCGCCCGTTTCCCGGCCGGCCTGGGCAGCCTGATCAGCCCGGCGCCGAAGCTGTTGTCCTTGCCCTGCGGGCCGGCGTCGACGGCGTTTTCCTCGATGGCCTTGATGATCTTGGCGGCTTTGAGCCTGGGCAGGGATGATTTGTAGGAGGCGAGCACGCCGGCGACCATCGGCGTGGCGCAGGAGGTGCCGAAGAACTCGGCGCCGCCCCAGGTGCGGGAGATGAGCCGGGAGGCCCCCATGATGTCGGGCTTGATCCGGCCGTCGGCCGTGGGCCCGAAGCTGCTGTAGAATTCGCGCCCCGAGGGGGAGAAGTCGGCGGCGCGCACGGCCCCGACGCTGAATGTGCGGCGGGCGTCGGAGGGCGTCGTCATCGTGGTGGCCGAGTTAACGATCGAGAGGCGGCTCCAGAGATCCATGTTGAGCACGCGGAATCGGACCGGTGTGCCGAGCTGCTTGGCCCTGACTCTGATTGCAGGTCTTTCGATGTTGTGGAAGATAATCTGCTCCCAGCACTGGGTGTGGATCTCGGAGCCGATGTTGTCGACGCGGTCGATGAACTTGAGGCCGTCGTCCCTGATGTTGTAGAGCTCGAGCACGAGGTCGGCGCCCTGGCCCGGCTCCCAGTCGAGGTAGACATTCACCGCGCGACCGCCGAGGTCGAGGATCTCGAGGTACTCCGACTCCTCCTCGCCAAAGGTGGTCCAGTAGCCCTTCTGCCGGTAGAGGCCCGTGTAGGAGCGCGCCTGGTTGTTGCTGCTGCCGATCGGCAGTGTCTTCGAGCTGTAGCCGCCGGCCATGGCGAGCGCGAAGGGGCTGTCGCCGTCGGGGTAGCCGACGAAGCCCATGTTGACGAGGAAGAAGTCGAGCTTCAGTTCCCGCGCCTTGTCGACCGCCCCGGCAAACTGGCCGGTGTAGCCTAGGGAGCGGATGGCGTAGAGCTCGGCCTCGGGGGCGAAGGCGGCCACCATCTCGAGTGTGGAGGTGCCGTGCAGCGAATCGGCCGTGTCGGGGCCGTCCATGCCGTAAGCGTCGGTGTCGACGAAGTTGAAACGCCTGTCCTGCGGCACCGGCGGGACCGCGCCCGCGGCGATCATCTCGTCCAGCCCGCGGAACGCCCGATCGATCACACCGACCCTGATGCCCGCGCCCTTGTAACCCCGTCTCCAGTATTTTTTCAGATTGGTCTTCCGGATCACTTTCCTGAGGTTGGGATCGGCGGCGGCCGGGCGGGCGGCAATCACTCGCGTGCCGAAATCCCTCACGACCAGCGAGTAGTCGCGCGGCAGCTCCACGAAGGTCACGTCGGGGAAGCCCGGGAGTGCGGCCACAACCTCCGGCGAGGCGAAGGCCTCGATGAACCAGGGCTTGATAAGGGTGGGCTCGAAGCCGGGCGAGACGCCGAGGGCGGCGGCGATGCGGGAAGCGGGCGCTCCCGCCCGGGGATAGATGTCGACCTTCAGCATGCCGTCGCGGACCTTCAGCTCGATTCCTTTCAGTGCGAGGCTTGCAGTGAGGGCCGCGATCGACCCGGGATCGCAGGTCCCCAAGGCCATTGCCCGGCGCAGCCCGGCGCCGAGCTTACCGTCTTCGCCAGGGCGGGCGTCGGCGTACTGCGCGGCCGCGAGAAACAACATGGCGGCGAGAATCAAGGGCAGGAATCGTTGCGGCCTCGGGAGCATGCGACACCCCGGCGATGGTTGTGGTGTAGAATTGGAGAGCAAAATCAGTACCGATTGTGTGAAATCCGCCCCGGTGGTGTAATCCGGCATTGGTTTTGCACCAGGTATGTGTTGGTACTCGATCCGTGCCTGGGGCCCGGAAGTCGAGTAAGCTTGTCCAGGAATATTCATAATGGAGAATAGGAGGAGCGAATGATCCCGAAAGCCTTTCGGTTTTTCTCTCTATTAGCGGTTACCTTGCTTGCGGCCGTGTTTGTAACCGGTTGCCCGCAGAGCGATCTGCCTGCCGGCAAGTACGCCGAGGCGGCGCGGCAGCTCGAGGAGTTCATAAACGCCGAGTTGGAGAGGGGCCTGGTTACGGGCCTGTCGGTGGCGTTCATTGACGACCAGGAGGTGGTGTGGTCCAAGGGTTTCGGCCTCGCCGACAAGGCGAATCAGACTCCGGCCACCAAGGATACGATCTACCGCGTGGGCTCGATCTCCAAGCTCTTCACCGACATCGGGATCATGCAGCAGGTCGAGGCGGGCAAGATCGATCTCGACGCCGACATCAAGACCTACATCCCCGATTTCCGTATCGGCGATCCGTTCGAGACGGGCACGCCGCCGACGCTGCGGCAGCTGATGACGCACCTCTCGGGCTTCCCGCGCGAATCGCCTGTCGGCAGCTACTTCGACAGCACCTTCCCCTCGCTGGAAGACACCGTGCGCAGCATCTACGACACCGAGCTGGTGCACCCGCCGTTGACGGTGACCAAGTACTCCAACATCGCCGTCACCCTCGTGGGTTACGCGCTGCAGCTGGTTAGCGGGCAGGAATATATCGAGTACCAGCGCGAGCACCTGCTGGGTCCGTTGGGGATGACCAGCAGCGACTTCGTGCTGACTCCCGAGCTCGAGGGGCGCTTGTCGAAGGCCTACATGTGGGTCGCCGACGGGCGCGAGATCGAGGCTCCGTGGTTCGAGCTGGCGACGGTGCCTGCGGGCAACCTCTACTCGACCGTGGGCGACCTGGGTAAGTTCCTGAGCTGCCTCTTTGCGGGCGGCAAGGTCGGCGAGACGCAGATCGTCCAGCCCGAGACGCTCGATCAGATGTTCACCATCCAGTTCACCGGCGAGGGCCAGAGGCGCTACTTCGGCCTCGGCTTCGTCGTGGGCGACTACCGCGGCCACAAGACGGTGGGGCACACCGGCGGCATCTACGGATTCAACACGATCGTCACCGGCCTGCCGGATGAGAAGCTCGGCGTGATCGTGCTGGTCAACGAGGACCTCTGCGGCGGGGCGATGAGCCGGATCCACAACAAGGCTCTCGACCTGTTACTGCAGGCCAAGCTGGGCGAGGAGCCGCCGGCGGAGCCGGAGATCGTCAGCGTGGCAACGGAGGTGCTCGGGAGCTACGTCGGCGAGTTCGAGAGCTCGCGCTACTGGGCGGAGGTGACGCAGGAAGCCGGCGGGCTGAAGCTGAACCTTTCGGGGCAGGTGAGCGATCTGTTGCCGTTGAGCGAGACGGAGTTCCTGGTGGACGGCAAGATGTTCAACCGCGGCCGCCTGGTGTTCGAGGCCGACGAGTCGGGCGCGGTCAACAAGATGATCCTCGGCCGCGGCGAGGAGTTCGCGCGGGTCGATCCGGAGGCAGTGCCGGAGATGCCAGGGCATTGGAACGAGTTCGTCGGCAGCTACGGGCAGGAGTTCATCCCGGTGATCGTCTCGATTCACCACGGCCACCTCTATGCCTTCCTCGAGAACGAGTTCGACTACCGCCTGACGCCGGTGAGCGACACCGTGTTCAACCTGCCGCCGGGGATGTACGAGGGCCAGCAACTGGAGTTCAAGCTGGACGACGACGGCGAGGTCTCGAGCATCGTCATGGCCTACGTGGAGTTCGAACCGATCGTCCGCTGAACTTTCACCCCGGGCGGCGCCACCGCGCCGGTCATTGCGGGGCAGGGAGTAATTGAAGGAATCAGGAGGTTTTGATGAGAGTCAGTTTTAGAAACATGCCGTTGTTCCTGGCAGCAGTTGTCACGGCGGTGCTTCTCACAGGGTGCCCGCAGAGCGTTGAGACCACCGGCTACGAAAATGCGATATCGGAGCTCACGCAATTTATCGAGGCCGAGCTGGAGCACGGCTCGGTCAACGGCGTCTCGGTGGCCTTGGTGGACGACCAGGAGATCGTCTGGTCCGCCGGCTTCGGCCTGGCCGATCTCAAGGCCGGAACCCCCGCCGCCGGAGACTCCATCTACCGCGTCGGCTCGATCTCGAAGCTGTTCACCGACATCGGCATCATGCAGCTGGTCGAGCAGGGCAAGCTGGACCTCGACGCCGACATCACCACCTACATCCCCGAGTTCCACATCGGGCGGCCGTTCGGCGGCGAGAAGCCGACCACCCTGCGGCAGTTGATGTGTCACCTCTCCGGCTTCCCGCGGGAATCGCCGGTGGGGCACTACTTCGACGACACCTTCCCCTCGCTGAGGGAGACGGTGGAGAGCATCTACAACACCGACCTGGTTTATCCGCCCGAGGAGAACATGAAGTACTCGAACATCGCGATCACGATGGTCGGCTACATCCTCGAGCGCGTCTCCGGCGAGCCCTTTGTCGATTACGTGAAGCAGCACCTGCTGGAGCCGATAGGCATGACGAACAGCAATTTCCTGCTGACTGACGAGCTGGCCGGCAAGAAGGCCAAGGGCTACATGTGGGTCGCCGACGGCCGCGAGATCGAGGCCCCGCAGTTCGAGCTGGCGATGGTGCCCGCGGGCAACCTCTACTCCTCGGCTGAGGACATGTCGAAGTTCCTCAACTGCCTCTTCGCCTGGGGCGAGGCGGGCGAGAACCGGATCCTGCAGCGCGAGACGCTGGAGCAGATGTTCGAGCTGCAGTTCCCGGGCAAGGACAAGGACAGCTATTTCGGGCTCGGCTTCGCGGTCGGCGAGTACCGCGGCCACAAGTCGGTCAACCACTCCGGCGCCGTCTACGGCTTCACCTGCAACGTCACCGATCTGCCCGACGACAAGATCGGCGTGGTGGTCTTGACCAACGAGGACATCGCCATGGGGCCGCTCTTCCGCATCCGCAACAAGGCGCTCGACCTGATGCTGGAGACGAAGCTGGGCGAGGCTCAGCCCGAGAAGCCGGCGACGGTCGAGGTGGCGGCGGAAGTGCTCGACAGCTATGTCGGCGAATACGAGTCGCCGCGCCTCTGGGCCGAAGTCGTGCACGAGGGCGATGGGCTTACACTGGTGCTCTCGGGGCAGCCGCTTGAGCTTACCGCCATCAGCGAGACGGAGTTCATCGCCGAGGGCAAGGTGCTCACCGGCGGCCGCCTCACATTCCTGCCCGGCGACGACGGAGCCGCCCCGGGCTTCAGCTTCGGCGGCGACGAGTTCCTGCGAATCGATCCGGCGGCGGTCCCCGAGCCCCCAGCTCACTGGACGAATTACGTGGGCAAGTACGGGCAGGAATTCATCCCGCTGATCATCTCGATCAAGCACGGCCATCTCTACGCATTCGTGGAGAACGAATTCGACTACCGCCTGACGCCGGTGAGCGAGACGGTCTTCGACCTCGCCCAGGGGATGTACGAGGGCCAGCAAGTTGAGTTCAAGCTCGACTCGAACGGCAAGGTCGAGAAGGCGGTGATGGCTTTCGTGCAGTTCGATCCGATAGAATAGCGATAGGTGGATTGCGACGGGGCGGTTCTCTCGGGCCGCCCCGTTGTCATAAACAGCAACAGCAGATGCCGGAGGCGATCAACCCGGCGACGACAACAAGTACGGCATTGAGCCCGGTGGAGCGGACGGCAATCCGGGCACTGTTGAGCAGTGAATACCAAGTGCCGCAAATCGGAAGGAAGGGATAGATGGAGAGCCTGATAAGCCCCAACGACACCTGGTTACTCTGGGCGATCATGCTGATCACCGTGGGTGTCAGCATCTACATGGAGCAGACATACAAGTGGGCCTCGAAGATCACCGGACCGGTGCTGGCGCTGGTCGTGGCGGTGGTGCTGTCGAACCTCAAGGTGATGCCGATCCAGTCGCCCAGCTACGACGTGGTCTGGACCTACGTGGTGCCCCTCTGCATTCCGCTGCTTTTGTTCCGGGCCAACATCTTCAAGATCGTCAAGACGACGGGCTCGATGTTCGGGGCCTTCCATGTCAGCGCCCTGGGGACGCTGATCGGAGCAGTGGTCGCCGCCTTCACCTTCCGGACGGTGGTTCCGCATATAGCGAAGCTCTCGGGGATCATGACGGCGAGCTACATCGGCGGGGGAGTCAACTTCTTCGCCGTGCAGGCCACGTTCAAGGCGCCCGAGGAGCTGACCAACGCCCTGCTGGTCTCCGACAACGTGATCATGACGATCATGTTCCTCGTGCTCATCTCGCTGACCGGCTTCAAGTTCTTCCGCAAGCACTACCCGATGCCGCACCAGCTCGAGGTGGAGAACAGCGACAGCAAGGACGACATGCAGGCCGCGAACTTCTGGAAGCGCAAGGAGATCTCGCTGCTGGACATCGCCAAGGCGCTGGGAGTTGCGATATTCATCGCGGCGTTGTCGGCGAAGCTCTCGGAGCTGATCCGGCTGGCGCCTCTGCCGGGTGTCGCCCTGGATATCCTGAGCAATCAGTTTCTGCTGATCACGACGATCAGCGTGGCGGTGGCGACGGTGTTCCACAAGCAGTTGGAGAACATCGCCGGCTCCGACGAGTTGGGCACCTACCTCATCTATATTTTCTTCTTCACCATCGGCCTGCCCGCCGACATCTGGCTCATAATCCAGCGGGCGCCCGTGCTCTTCCTCTACTGCATCGTCATCGCAGGGATTAACTTCCTGGTCACTTTCGGGCTGGGCAAGCTGTTCAAGATGAAGCTTGAGGACCTCTCGCTGAGCGTCTCGGCGAACCTCGGCGGTCCGATGAACGCCGCGGCGATGGCCATCGCCAAGGGCTGGAAGGCACTCGTGCTGCCGGCGTTGCTGGTGGGAATCTGGGGCTACGTGATCGGGACTTATCTGGGCATCATCGTCGGCAATATATTGCTGGCGATCATGTGAGCCGGGCGCGTTATAATCGAGAGCGGAAGTTACGGCGCGCTGGGCGCCGGTACGATCGAGCAACCGGAGAGACAACAATGGAACGCTCTTGCAGAAACCTGGCAGTAATCCTCTCAACGGCGATTGTCGTGTTGACCTTCGCGGCGGCGGTCTGCACTGCTGCGGTAGCCGCCGGCGGCGGCGACCTGCCGCGGCAATGGCAACGCTGGCTCAACGAGGAGGTGTTCCACATCATCTCGGGCCGTGAGCGCGAGCTGTTCTTACGCCTGGAGAACGACGAGCAGCGCGAGCAATTCCTGGCGAAGTTCTGGGAGGTGCGCGACCCGACGCCGGGCACCGAGCGCAACGAGTACCGCGAGGAGCACGAGCGGCGCCTGCAGTACGCCGACGAGACCTTCGGCCGCGGCAGCGTGTTCCGCGGCCGGCTGACCGACAGGGGCCGGATGTACGTGACCCTCGGCCCGCCGCAAAACCGTTACGACTTCCCCAACCAGGCCAGCCTCTATCCGACCGAGTTGTGGTTCTACGAAGCCGAGCCGCGCCTGGGCCTGCCGCCCTACTTCTACCTGATCTTCTTCAAGCGCTTCGGGGCCGGCGACTACGTGCTCTACAACCCCGTGATCGACGGCCCGGGGGCCCTGATGGCCCAGGGCAATCCGTTGGTTGACAAGTGGACCGCCCTGAGGGCGATCGATGTCAACCTGGCGCAGGCGGCTTACAGCTACCTCCCCACCGGCGGCGGATTCGAGGAGGGGAGGACGAATCTCTCGTCGCTGGTGCTGCTGGGCAGGATCGAGCAGGTGAAGGAGCAGAACGCCGACGCGACCTACGCCGAGCGGATTCTGGCGGGTGACGAGCGTGTGACGACCGAGTACACCTTCGGCACCTCCGAGTTGGCGAGCATCATCGTGCCCTTGGCCGATGAGCGCGGACGCTGCTACATCGACTTCGCCGTCAGCTTCCTGCCGGAGCAGGTCAACCTCGGGCAGTATCAGAAGAAGATCTACGGCGCGCTGAAGCTCGTGACCCGCGTGGGCGAGGAGAGCGGCCGCACGGTGTTCAGCGACAGCAAAGACATCGATTTCGACCTCTCGCTGGATGACTTCGATTCGATCAAAACGCGGCCGTTCATCATCGAGCGCCGCATCCCGAGTGTGCCGGGCAGCTATAACGTCAGCGTCACGGTGCGCAACGAGGTCTCCAAGGAGCAATTCTTCGTTGCGGGCGAGGTGACCGTGCCGCCCGTGCGGGCCGTCGCCTTCGGCGCCGGGCAAATTGTCCTGGCCCAGGATCTCGCCGGCCTCAAGGGCGCCGACCTCGACCTGGTGCGGCCGTTGCAGTTCGCCGACATCAAGCTGGTGGCGAATCCGCTGAACCGCTTCTCGGCAAAGAATCCGCTGATCCTCCATTGCCCCCTCTACCTGCCGCCGGAGCGGCGCCTCGAGCAGCCCGCGGAGGCTTTGGTGGAATACAGCATCGTCGATGCGCGGGGGGAGGCGCAGGTCAACGGCACGCAGGCGATCCCCAAGCAGGCATTCTCGGCGAACGGCATCTTCCATCTCTTCATGCGCTGGCCGTTGGATGAGCTCGCGCCGGGCAATTACACGGCGGTGCTGAAGATCGATTCCGGCGCGGATGACGAGCCGCTTGTCAGGAGAGCCGACTTCGCCGTCTCCGCCGCGGCGTTGCAGCCGCCGATTCACCTCGGCAAGGCCGAGTTCGATCCCGACTCGCCGGAGGTGCTGCTGGCCCTGGCCCGCATGTGGCAGGTCAAGGGTTATCCCGACCAGGCCGAGGCGTTGTTGGCGCCGATGGCGGAGAGCAGCAACCTCAGCGTCGGACAGCGCGCCGAGCTTGCCGGCTTGTATCTGGAGTTGGAGCGCTACGAGGAGGCGGTCAAGGCAGTCGAGGCGCAGTTGATCGCCCGGCCGAACGACGCCGTGCTCCTGCGCATCACCGGCCTGGCTTATTTTAACCTGAGCGATTTCGGCAGGGCGGCGAAGCTGCTGCAGCGTCTCCTGGCGCAGGAGGGGGAGAGCACGGAGGTGCTCAATCTCCTCGGCAGGGCGCATCTCGGCGACGGCGAGAAGGAGAAGGCGTTGGCGGCTTGGGAGCGCTCGCTGGAGCTCGATCCCGGCCAGGCGGAAATCAGAAAGCTGCTCGACGACAACAGATAGCGCCGCATTGACTTGCTTCCGAGACGGCCGGCCTGAGACTGTTCCCGCTACCACGGAGCTTTTTTGTCTCCACTCCGTATTAATAATTGCGGGGCCGTCAAGATGTCCTATAGAAAAACCAGAATCTATTTCATGAGCGGCACGGGCAACTCCTACCGTGTGGCGGAGTGGATGGGTGAGGCTGCGCGGGCCGCGGGGGCGGAGACGCGGGTCGTTCCGCTGGATGGTGCGAAGCCGAGGGAAGAGATCGAGGCGTCGCCGGACAATCTTGTCGGCCTGGTGACGCCGACGCATGGCTTCACCGCGCCGTGGCACGTGATCCGTTTCGCACTGAAGCTGCCGCGCCGGCGGGGAGCGCACGCCTTCGTGGTGCCGACGCGCGCGGGGGGCAAGTTCGGGCCGCTCTTCACGCCGGGGATTGCCGGGTCGACGGCGTTCCTACTGGCGATCATCCTGGCCTTAAAGGGCTACCGCGTGCGGGGGGCGATGAGCCTCGACATGCCGTCGAACTGGATGTCGCTGCACCCGGCGTTCAAGCCGAAGAACTCGAGGGCGATCAACGCGCGTTCGCGACCGCTGGCCGAGGGCTTCATCAAGCGCATTCTCTCGGGGCGGCTCTATTGGTTCTCCATCAATAATCTCTACGAGATTCTCTGGGCCGTTATGCTGCTGGAGATCTCGATCCTCTATCTGCTGATCGGCCGCTTCTGCCTCGCCAAGATGTTCTTCGCCAACCACAGGTGCACCGGCTGCGGCCTCTGCGCGGAGGCCTGCCCGGTGGGCGCGATCAGGATGGTCGGCAGGGAGAGGAAGCTGCCCTACTGGCGCTACAACTGCGAGAGCTGCATGCGCTGCATGGGCTTCTGCCCCGAGGAGGCGGTGGAGGCGAGCCAGCCGTGGGCGGTGGTGCTGACCGCGGTGACGATTGTTGTGTTCTCTTACATCAGCCTCTCGCTCTTCGCCGGCCTGATTCCGGGCATCAATGCCCTGGCCCACACTCCCGCCGACCTCCTCTTCCAGGCGGTCGTCATGGACATCGCCTTTGTCCTCGCCTATTTCCTCCTCCATCCGCTGGCGCGGGTCCCCTTCTTCAACGCGATACTGACCTACTCGACCGGCACGCATTACTACCGCCGCCACCGCGAACCCGACACGAAGCTGGGGGATTTGCTGCCGCGGGGGGAGAAGAGCGCGGAGGCGGAGAATCCGAGGATTGAGAAGGACTGAGGCCGCGGCGGGCATCGGGATTACGCAGTTGCAGATCGACGCGCGCCCGCGGGGGGAGCAGCCTTTGATCGCCCTGCCGGACACCTTACTTTAAAAGTAAGCAACAGTTCCGCGTCGCTGAGATCATGCAGAACTCCTGCGAGACAAGCCTGCGGCTTGTGTTGCTCGCGGGACAAGGTGGTGCCATCATCTCCGCTGACTGACGCATGCTTCAAATCTCTTCGCCTGCGTCGCTCATCGCAGCCGCGCCTTGACCTTTATCGCGATTGATCGCCGGTAGTTAGAATGCGAGATTGTACTGGTGTGCAAAGGGGTCAGTCCTAGAATTCAAGGGTTTCGAAAGATGAAGTTTGCTTACGGCGGGAATTGATATTGGGGAGAAGGAGTCGTGGCCTAGAATTCAAGGGCTGACCCGATGTGGGGTATCGCGGCGGGGGCGGGCCCGGCGTGCCGCGGGGCAGGGGGGGCTTGGTACTTTCAGGGTTGTTTTATGGGGGTGGGGATTACCCAGGGTGGCGCTTCGCTTACCCCGGGCTGTGAATTGTGCAACCCCTTTGGGGTTGTTTGATGGGGGGGCGAGGTCACAGGGGTCAGACCCTGAATTTAATAGATGTAGTTGGACAGGTCGGGCGGAGAGGCCTGTCAGTAATGATTAACGGGAGGATTAAATTCACGGTCTGACCCGATGGCGTTGTATTCCCCTGGTGGAAGGGTTTGGGGCGGTTTTATCACGCCGTTGGTGGGATCGGGCGGATTGAATCCGCCGCGGCGGACGCCCCTACTATTGCTATGCGAGGTCTTAGCCAAGTGAAAATTGGGGTGCGATTTTTTATGCAGGGGCCGTGCTTCGTGAGAGATGGGTAAAGAAACACGGCGGCCCTCCGCCGTAGGCGGATAATCCGCCGCTTTGCAGGTTTTGTTTGTATGTGGAAAAGAAGCCTGACCTGCGATGGGGATGAGATTCAAAAGACTTACCTGATTGTGCCGTCCTTAATTGTGGGCATGGCGCGGATGGGTTGCCGACAGGTTTCGCGGGGCAGCCGAGGATTTGGATATAATCAGACTGTCACGGTATTTTGGAAACGATGGGAGACAAGAACAGCGAGGACAAGCGGTCCGACGAATACGGCGGTGCGGTAGCGCTGTATGAGTTGCTGATCGAGCCGATGGTCGGCTGGGTCAAGCGAGAGGTTGCCGAAATAGTGGGGGAGAGGGATTACCGCCGCATCGTCGACATCGGTTGCGGGACGGGGGAGCAGTTGCGGCTGCTGCAGTCGCCCGCGCGTGCTTTAGCCGGAGCCGATCGTTCGGAAGCGATGCTGGCGGCCGCGCGGGCGAAGCTGGGAAGGCCGGCCTGTTGCGTAAAAGCCGACGCCCGGAGGCTGCCGTTCGCCGGCGGTTCGTTAGACCTGGCGATCCTGTCTTTCGTGCTGCACGAGCGGCCTGCGGGAGAGAGGGAGGCGATCCTGGGGGAGGCGGCCAGGGTGGTCGGGCCGGGGGGCGCCTTGCTGTTAATCGATTATCTGGAGCCGCGGGGATGGGGAGGGCAGATCGCCGGGGTGTTGATCGGACTGGTTGAGCGGCTTGCGGGCGGAGATCACTACCTGAACTACCGGGAGTTCATCAACAACGGCGGCCTGGATGCCACCGTTTACGTGGGGGGATTTGAGACCGTTCATGTCCGGGATACAGCACTTGGCGCAATAAGAATTTTTCTGGTGCAGCCGAGGCACTGATTTGGTTCAGGCGAGGGCGTTGATGAGCAGCCCGGCGGGGACTGGATTGTTCCTGCTCTATGCGGCGCGCGAGCTGGGTGACGAGGCTGCCACGGCGACTGCGGCCGCGGCGGGGCGGCGGCTGATCGAGGTGGGCATCCCGGCCGCCGGCGGTCTGAAGTGGATGATGCATTCCGACTATCCGCGGCTGATGCCGAACTTCTCGCACGGCACGGCCGGGGTGGCTTATTTCCTGGCGCGGCTGCACGAGGAGACGGGGGAGCAGGAGTTTCTTGAGGCAGCGCTGAAGGGGGCTAAATATCTTCAGTCGATCGCCCACGTCGAGGGCGGGGGCTGCCTGATATTCCACCACGAGCCGGAGGGCGAGGAGTTGTTTTATCTCGGCTGGTGCCACGGTCCGGTGGGGACGGCGCGGCTGTTCCATGTGTTACATCGAATCACGGGGGAGGGTGTTTGGCAGGAGTGGGTGACGAAGAGCGCCGAGGCGATTCTGCAGAGCGGCATCCCGGAGAAGCAGACGCCGGGATTCTGGAACAACGCCGGCATTTGCTGCGGCTCGGCGGGCGTGGCGCAGTTCTTCATGGACCTCTACGGGTATTCGGGTCAGGAGCGTTACCTGGAGTTCTGCCGCCGCGTGGCGGACTAGATGATCGCTCGCGGCGAGGCCGAGAGCGGCGGCATGAAATGGGTGCAGGCGGAGCACCGTGTGAGGCCGGAGTTGCTGGTGGCGCAGACGGGGCTGATGCAGGGCGCGGCGGGGATCGGGATTACGCTGTTGCAGATCGACGCGCGCCTGCGGGGGGAGCAGCCTTTGATCGCCCTGCCGGACACGCCATTTTAAGCGGGTTGAGTTAAAAGGCTTTAGACACCGGCAGAAATGTCCGCGCTCTTAGACGGGGGCGTCCGCCGGGGGAGAGACGCGCACGCGTTTGCACGATTTTTGCTTGCGGCAGATACTATAATTGTGTCGCGGTTAAGGCGATTGCCAGGTGACCGCGCAATTCACTGCGACCGGAACCGGTATTGACTCTCGAAGAGAAGACTCATGAACGAAAAGATAGTTTGCAGAAGACTTGAGACACTCGAAGAATTCATCGACTGTACGAAGCTTCAGCGAGAAGTGTGGGGCGAGCACTGGCGCGAGACGATATCGCCGGAGTTCATGAAAGTCCACGCCGAGATGGGAGCGCTGATCATGGGCGCATTCGTCGACGGCAGGATGATCGGATTCGTCTACAGTTTTCCCGGCAACAGGCGCGGCGAGGCACTGCACTGGTCGCACATGCTGGCCGTGGCCGACGACTTCCGGGGCACCGGCCTGGGAAAGCGCCTCAAGTGGCTCCAGCGCGAAGAGCTCCTGATGCAGGGCTTCGGTAAGTGTTGCTGGACGTTCGACCCGCTGCAGCCCTTGAACACGCGGCTGAACATCGTGACGCTGGGAGCCTACGCCGACGAGTACATCGTCGACGCCTACGGCACGAGGGAAAGCGGGCTCGACTGCGGCCTGCCCTCGGATCGTTTCGTCGCGAAGTGGGACCTGCTCGAGCGTGGGGTTGCCGAGAGGGCTGCGGGAGTTCAACGGCGGCGCATGACGGCGCCGGCAGAGATCGCACCGGTGTTGGAGTTGGCGGAAGCCGGCGGTCGCCTGCTGCCCGGCGCGAAGCATCTGAAGCTGAAAGCGCGGTTGCCGGGGGTGGCGATTCCCGCCGATATCAGGGAGATCATCGAGGCGAGCCGCGAGGCGGGCTTGCAGTGGCGGCTGGCGACGAGGGAGATCTTCCAAAACTGTTTCGAGCGCGGCTACGCGCTGGTCGACGTGCTCGATCCGTCGGAGTCGGGGAGCGGCTGCTACGTCGACGTGCTGGAGAGGCGTTGAGCTGAGGAGCGGCGGATTCGGCGTGGCAGAGTACTCCCGGAATTCAAGATTTAATCCAAGATGACGTGTATCAGGCCGTGGCGTTGATCAGCGTCCCGGGTGCGGGCTCGACTCTCGAGGCGTAGCGGTCGTCCTCGGAGCGGCGGCTTTCGGACGGCGCTTGTTCCTCCACGCGCGACTCTTCGAATCGCTGACGCAGGGCGTCGGTGCGCGACCGTGCTTCGGAGGCGGATGCCTGGGCGGCGACGCGGCGGTCCTGCGGCGAAGGATCGCGCGGCGCGAGCGCGGCGCGCCTGACCTGGGCCATCTTGCGCGCATTGGCCGCGGGATCGTCGGCGATTTCGGAGACGTCGATGGTGACTTCGCCGGTGACGGCGTAGAGCCGACCATCGGGCCCGCGCTCGAACTGATAATAGGGTCCGCCGCGGATGTACTGCCCGCCGGCGGCGCGGTGGGCCTGCTCGTGGGCGCGGGCGTTGCGGTCGGCGGCCTTGAGGTCCTCCAGACGGCGTTGGTCCTCAACGCTCAACTCGACGGTGTCGTCGGGGCGCCTGGTCTCTCTTTCCCGGCTCGGGGCTTCGCTCTCCTGCCCGGACGTGGTTTGCGAGCGCTGGGAAGGGGCCTCGGTATTCCGCGGGATGCGGCCGACCTCGGAGAGGGCGGCAAACGGATTCTCAGCCGCAGCCCGTTCGGACGGGCTGGTGAGCATGTCGGAGACGGTTATGAACGTGTCGGCCATCTTTCCGGTTCCCGGTGCGAACACACAAGTACACCGCTTAAAGTGTAGCAGAGCGAGCTGATCATGAGCGCAAAGGGTATGGGCTTTTTAGTCCACGTTTGTCAACAGCCGTCCACCGCGGGGCGGCTCAAATCCACTCGAGTTCGGTGAGTTTGAGGTCGCTGTCGGCGTCGCCGGTGTTCACGGTGGTCTTCTTCTCGAACAGCATTGCCAGGACTTCCCGGGGCGCGACGGGTTTGTGCTCGACGCCGCGGGGGATGACAATCATCTCCCCGGGGCCGACCGCAATCTCGCGCTCGCGCAGCTTCATCAGCATTTCGCCCTCAAAGACGAAGAAGAGTTCGTCCTCGCTCTCGTGGCTGTGCCAGACGAAGTCCCCCTCGAACCGCACCAGCTTGACGTAGAAGTCGTTAAGCTCGGCGACGATCTTGGGTTCCCAGTGCGCGGAGAAGAGGCGGAATTTCTCGGCCAGTGAGATCTTCTCGATTCGGGTGCTCATGGTGTCCTCCAGTGAGTTAAGTTTAGCGCAAACTGGGCGGGCGCAAAAAGGGGTCAGTCCTAGAATTCTAGGGTAATCTGAACCAGGAAAAACAGGCATCCCCTTATAAATAAGTGTGTTATGCGTGATTGAACCAATCCGGCACCCTAGAATTCTAGGACTGACCCCTTTTGCCTTTAATTTGACAAAGCGGCGTTGAGTTTGTACATTTTGTACAGTCTGTGAGGTGTGATTATGGAGAGGATATCAGCTGAAGAGGCGCGCAAGCATTTTTCCAAGCTGC
>Ga0307378_10006238_pt1 | contig 16377 bp, 15 predicted proteins | sample UN1MG_FD_202238 | JGI IMG/M metagenome (GOLD analysis project Ga0307378, IMG submission 202238) | Soil microbial communities from Risofladan, Vaasa, Finland - UN-1 | ecosystem: Environmental > Terrestrial > Soil > Coastal area > Acid sulfate soil | place: Finland: Risofladan, Vaasa | collected... | reverse complement strand
AATAAATATCATTTAAAAATTAAGATTTATGCTGCACCATGCAATGCAAAACACTCGAGTGAGAACATGATCAAGTGGGTTAATTCTCAGAAAAGTTCTGAGGATGATTCAATAAAAATTGGTTTAGCACATGGAAGCCTTGAAGGTGTCTCTCCTGATTTTGATAAAACATATTATCCCATGACCCGGAAGGAACTGGAATCTTCCGGGCTTAACCTATGGCTGCTTGGCCATACTCATCTGCCGTGGCCTGAAAATCCGGACAAAAACTCCAGAATTCTCATTCCCGGTACTCCGGAACCTGACGGCTTTGACTGCAATCACAAAGGTAGCGCCTTTATTATTGACCTGAAATCATCTTCAAACATAAAAGTTCAAAAAGTTAGTACAGGGAAATACCACTTTTCTATCAACCATGTTTCACTGAATGATGATAACGACATTACTTCAATGAAGCGGAAATATACTGGTGATGAATTCAGCAATGTGGTGTTGCGCCTCATCTTAAAGGGGCGATTGAGAAAGGAAGAGTTAGACAGGGTCGAAGAAGCCATAGACTTAATAAATGATAATGTGTTGCTTCTTCAAACAGTTAAAGATGAATTGCATGAGTCAATTACATCTGATCTTATTAACAGTAAATTTACAGAAAATTCATTTCCGCATCAGCTTCTTTTATCCCTGCTTGAAGAGAAGGAAGAGATATCTTTTAAGTCGCTGCAAAAAGCCTATGACATAATAAGGGAAGTACGCAATGAAACTTAAGAGCATACAGTTAAAACCATTTGCTGGAATTTTAGACAAAAAAGTTGATTTTTATCCAGGGCTTACGGTGATACTTGGCCCTAATGAGGCAGGTAAATCTACTTTATTAAATGCTTTAAAATCTGTACTTTTCACCGAGGTTGAATTAACAAAGGTAAGATTTGACAAATTGATGAAAGAATATATGCCGGTTAAAGGTGGAGATACGATTCGAGTTTCTCTTGAATTTCAAGCAGAAGGGAAAGACTACTTTCTTGAAAAAATATGGAAGCCCGGAAATAGGAAAGGTTCGTCAATTCTTAAATCTCCCGATCAGGGGGAATTTACTATAGATGGAGAAGTATCCAGACTGATAGATGAACTTCTTCCTGCCCATCAGGGTACTGTAAACAACATATTATTAACGTGGCAGTCTGCGCTGGATAAAACCATGAATATATTACATGATGAAAATGTAAATATCCGGCCGGATCTGGGAGCTATTCTTAGGTCCTCAGTCATGGAAACAGATGGTGTGTCAGTAGAACAACTAAGATCAAGACTTGACAGGGAATATGAAGATTATTTTCAGCATTGGGATATAGAAAAAGGAGCACCTGAAAATGGTCGGGGCATAAATAATCCTTACAAAAAAGGTGTAGGAAAGATACTAAAGGCCTACTATGAAAAAGAAGGAATTGAAAAAGATTATAATGAAACATGTAAGGTAGAAATAGAAATTGATGAAATAAATAAAAAGATTCAGGATGAGGAAAACAAGCAAAAGAAAATTAAGGATGAATTAAATCAATATAAGGGTATAAAATCTCAAATACAGGAACGTCAGCAGATAGAAAATGATTTGGAAAAAATTGTTCACGGAATAGAAGAGATAAAAAATACCAGTAAAGAATGGCCGATTAAAGAAAATTGGCTGTTAAACGAAGTTGACCCCATAGTTAGCAAAATGGAAGAAAAGAAGGAAAAACTCAAAAAAGAAAAAGATGAAGCCCGCCAGAATCAGGAAAACAAAGAATTTCGTAAATGGTTTAAGAATCTGCATAAGCTCCATAAAAAAATAGAAGATGCTGAAAATAAACTTTCCAAAGTTAAAAAGGTAACAGAAGAAGACATTGAATTACTTAAAAATAAAAAACAGCAAGTAAAAGATCTTGAAAATAAAATTAAGGCTTCAAAGCTGACCATATCCTTTTTTGCTAAAAACCAGCAAGTTTTGACACTTAAGGATGCTTTAGAGAGAAAGGAAACTCTTTACTTAAAACAAGGCGAAAAAATTGAAAAAACTTTCCAGGGTAAACTAACCTTGGAACATGAGGACTGGAAAATGGAAATCCAGGCTGGCGAAGGTGAAATAGATAGACTGATTTGCGGAAAAAAGGAAAAAACAAAAGAAGTCGAAGACGAATTTAAAAGACTTGGAATAGATACTTTTGAAAAAGCTCAATCTACTAATATGGAATACGAGAGATTAAGAGGTGAAGTTGAGTATGCTAAGCGTAGTTTTATAGAAGAGCTTGGGGAAGAAAGATATGAGGAATTAGAAGAAAAATATAAACAGCTGGGGGAAGAAAAGCAAGTACGTCCTTTAGATAAGATATCTGTCGAGCAGGTTCGTCTTGAGCTGGAACTTGAAGATCTTCAAAAGAAAAAGAAGGAAGGATTAGAGCAGATTAAGGACTGGAAAGAAAAATATGGAAGTCACGATGAAATGATTTCCCTGCTTGGGGGCAAACAGCACAGGCAGGATAAATTAAAGAAAAAACTGGAAAATCTTGCCGTGTTGCCGGAGGGATTTGATGATTATAAGAGTTTTTATGATTATATTGACAGGCTAAATGATAATGACCGGAAACTCCAGGAAGAGATTTCAAGTTTACGCGAACAAAAGATTACCATAGAAAGTCAAAAACCTGATCAATCCTCTGAAGAACTTAATGTGCAGCTTGGTGAATCAGAGCAGAATTTTCAAAGAATACTTCTTGATGGGAAGGCTTTAGCACATATAAAAGAAAAGGCCAGTGATTTACTTGGGAAAATGGATATAAAAACCTATGAAGGATTTCAAAAGAAATTCGTAAAATATTTTACTCATATGTCAGGAAAATCTTTTTCCAGGGTTGAGATGAAACAGGACATCCCTGGAAAATTGATAAAAGATGATGGCTCAGAGCTTACCTATAATCTGCTTTCATTTGGTACAAAAGACACATTTTCTCTGGCTTTACGGCTAACTATGGCAGAATATTTTCTTCAGGAAAAATCAGGGTTTCTTATACTTGATGACCCTCTTGTAGATATGGATTCGGGTAGACAAGCACTGGCTGCAGAGCAGATTAACGAATTTGCAAAAACCAGACAGGTAATCTTTTTAACCTGCCATCCCCAAACTGCTGAGATGCTAAGTGGTAACTGTATTAAAATAAATTTATAAGATATAAAAATATTATTACTTGCAATATTAAATATTTTTATTGATTAGGATATTATGGAAAATAAAATAGAATTTGATTATTTAAATGACCGTGAAAAGACCATTGTTTCATTTGACCATGATTATAATGAGAAAATAAGTGATATTATAGCGAATTTAAATACTATGATACATAATTTTTTATACTTTTTCTTTAAGGCTCCAAACCAAGCCTTTTCTGATGAAAAGGATAGTACCTTTTTATTATTTCGTTCTGTTGACTATTTATTTTCAGCAATAAGCTTAATGAGACAGCGAGCTTGTTTTGAAACATTAACAATTCTCAGACTAGCTATTGAAACATCTTCAACAGCCTTTCATATTTACAAGGACAAAGAAAAACTAAAGGAATTCAAAGCAGGGAAATATAAATCAACCAAATCAATTAATTTTTCGAAAAAATATATACCAAGACTTGGTGAAATATGGGGAGCCTTAAGTCAATCAGCTGTTCATGTTAACCCAAGACATGGAATTTATGCATATATCAAAGATGAGTATTTGGTTGAAGGAGGAAACATATGCTTCGGAGAAAAAGAAAAGAATGAAAAACAAGACTACATGCTCATAATACTTACTAAATTATCTTACAATATTATCTATCGTTTCTTTGAATTGATATTCTATCAAGATGCAAAATATGAAGGAATGGATGTAAAATATAATAAAGAATCTGGCTTAATTAAAATTGCTAAAAAGACAGAAGAAATTATTGATGAATTATTAGCAGAATTGAAAAAAAACAGCGAATAATGCAGCATAAATACCATTTAGCAGGCGTTGAAATAAGAAATGACAACGCAATTAATAAACAGGGAAACAAACCAGGGGACGGTTGTACTAGCTCAATAATTCGGTAACTTTTTCCAACTTTTCGTAAGTGGCCTGATAATTCCAGGTTCCCGACATCTTCTCAAAAGTTAATATCGTAATCTGTATGAAGGTAACAGGAGAGACCTTTTCTTTTATTTTTAGAAGAAGAGGAGCCGAAGAGGCAAAATACGATAAGTATCTAAACTTTCAGGCCAAAGGACTGTTATCGGACAGAACTCTGGAGAGCTTATACAAAAAAGCACCGACGGGGCAATTCCTAATCCTTGGGAAAACCCATACAGAGTTTACCAAAAGAACTATTTCCTAATTACATAGGAAGAATCTCTCAGGTAAAAGGACAGAGTAGGAGAGCAATATAATTGTTTTCTTACGCTGTCCTTTTTTGTTACATAAAAACATTTTAGAAGAATGCAACAAAGAAGAGTTTAATCTTTAGAGCAGATATATCAAATGTTGAGACCTAAGCCCTTTATTTTTTTAAATGTATGAAAAAAGTCTTCAGGAAGGGTTGGAGTTGATTTTAAGATAGTATCTAACCCCAAGGGATTTTTCTTATGCTTAAATGGATGCTTCAAAATAAGGAATTACTTTTTGCTGGTGCTGGTATTTTTGTTATTGGTTTATTAATTGATTATTTGCAAAAGTATTTTAACCATAATAAAAAACTAAATTAACTTTGTACTTAAATGACAAACTTCTTAAAATAATTGTATTCAATTTTTCTAATTGGGGCGAAAGAGTTAATAAAGAATATATCGGTCAAAAAATTTCTGATATTATTTTGGATAACCTTATTAAATATGGGATAAATGTTGAGCAAAGTAAAGGTATTGAACCTAAATTTCAGATAGTAGGTACTCGTCCTCCCGAAGAGAGTGCGGCAACATTTTACTTCAATGAAAATTTCAGAAAAATGGCACCCTTTATTTTTATTGTTGGTTGTGTCAAAGCATATGAAAAAGATCGTTATAATATTATCGTTCGAGTTGGTCGCCTAAATACAAACCTCAAAATTAATTACGTTATGCTTAAAAAGTACAAATTATCATCATTGACTCCAAAAAATATTAAATTAAAATCGGATAAAATAACAAAAGATATTTATACTAAAATTAAGATGTGATAGGAAACAGGTTGTTCATGCTCAATAATTCGGTGTTTTTTTCAAGCTTTTCATAAGGGTTCTGATAAATTCAGGTTCCTGATATCTTCTTAAATGATTATAATATGGCAGGAATAGTCCTTTATAAAGTTTTTACCACAATTTGAGAAATTGCGGTATTTAAAATATCGAGACCTATTCACAAATATTTGTAGGAGGAAGGTGTATTTTAGTTTACCATTTCCAACCTACTTTACTCTTGAGACTAAAAGTGAGTTTGGTACCACTAGAGCAGAGAAGGGCATAGAAGATAATTTTTTAAATAAACATCCTATATTAATTAAATAAAATACTAAAAAACTTTCCGTAGTCCTTGCATTAAAAGAGCAGGGGGTTTTTAAATAAGTTTTTCGAAAAAGAGGGTTTTTAAAAGATTTGTCGTATAAGGAATAAGGAATATAGAAAGTTTTAAGAATTAAATTTAAGAATGATTATTTAGAGAAAAATAGAAGTAACTTTGTAAGACATGCCGATTTGGGAGCACAAACGAAGTGATTCGGCCATTTTAAGTTATTTGTCATTTCGGGCTCATTTAATTATAGAGGAAAAGGCATATGGAAGGATGGCTAATTTTCATTGGTATAATAATTGTTATCGCCTTCTTTGGGTGGCTTTTTGACATTCGGAGCAAAGCCAAAAAGTATGATGAGCTTAAACCTCGTCTTGATAAATTAGATAATTATAAACATGAATTAGAGGTTAAAAATGCTGAGTTAGTAAAACGTCAAGCTGAATGGGAAAAGAAAGTTAAGTTTGATAGGAGAACTATAGAAATATTGGCTAAAGAGAAATCAAGTGGATTTCCTTGGCTTGCTAATGCGTTTGCCGATTTTTATTATCTTCAAAAATTGAAAGAAGCTGATTATTTAGAACATAAATCTCATCCTGCCCTGGTTTCAGCCGAAAAGGTTCGTAATATAACCCGAGAACGAAGGGTTATTGAAGAAAAGTTGCGTATTACCCCAGGGGATTATACATTATTATCAAAATCTATTTCCTTTTTTAGAGGAGTTCCTTGGAGAAATCGATGAAGAAGTTCTTAAAAAAGTTCTTTCACGAAACATAGAAGAACCAATTAAAGAAGTAGATGAAGTAGGTATAGATCCGGTAAGAATCTATTTATCATCCTTATCAGAAGAAGAATACCAAAAACTTTCATCAGCAGAACGAAATCAACTTGCTTTGGATAGATATTGGAGTAGACCTTACAAAAGTTGGTGGCAGATTGGGAAAGAATATGAACGTTATGTCGGATATATATACGAAGCTAATGGCTATAATGTATTTTATCAAGGAATTCTCGAGGGTTTTGATGATCTTGGAAGAGATTTGATTTGTAAAAAAGGAGAGCAGACGATAATTATTCAATGCAAACGATGGTCTCAACATAAAACAATACATGAAAAACATGTAAATCAACTTTATGGGACCGTTATTAAATATATTATTGATAATAAATTATCAAAACAACCATCCCTTTTCCCTTCTGACGAGAAAGTAAGTGCTATTTTGTATACAACAACAAAACTTTCAGACAGAGCAAAAGAGTTTGCTAAATGCCTCTGTATAGGTGTTAATGAAGAATTCCCATTACAAAAATACCCATTAATTAAATGTAATGTTTCTCGAAGGAATGGCGGGAAAATTTACCATCTTCCATTTGACCAACAGTATGATAGAACTCTTATAGAAGAAGAAAGAAACGAATGTTATGTAGAAACTTTGAAAGAAGCAGAAAGTTTAGGCTTTCGTCGTGCTTGGAGATGGAGGGTGCAAGAGCCAGAATAGTTTGTAAATTTATACAGGGAGAAGAAATACCCGAAACAGCAGATAACACCGGATAAAAGAGAAATCAAAGATTGCCCCAAATTGCCTTCGGCCATTTCTTTTATCCGCAAAACGTTATACGCAAAAAACAGTGTGTCTCATTAATGGTATAATATCTATAAATATACCATTATTGGTATTCGAAGAACTGGATGTGAATAAGATGAGCTTTGGAGAAATAGGAATTAAATCATCGTATGATTCAGACGAAGACGATATTTTGAATTATTTTTATAACCCTGTTCTTTCTAATTCCGTTGAGTATTGCCGTCTCGCTGGATTCTTTTCCTCTTCAGCTCTAGCAGTTGCAGCTAGAGGGATCCAAGGATTACTGAAGAATGATGGCAAGATGAAGCTAGTTGCAGGTGCTCTTCTTAGTAAAAAGGATGTAGATGCAATAAAAGAGGGACTTGAAACTCCACAAAAAGTTATTGAGCGAGCAGCTATACACGATTTCGATTCGATAGAAGATGAGTTTGTCAGGGACCACGTAATGGCCCTTGGGTGGCTTGTAGCGAAAAAGAAGTTAGAGATCCGTGTAGCAATTGTTGAGGATAAAAACGGCTTGCCACTTGATGCAAAAACCATTCTTCAGCGTGGCATCTTTCACCAAAAGGTAGGTATTTTCGCAGATACTAATGGAAGAAGAATCTCCTTTAGTGGTTCTGTAAACGAGACGGCTAAATCTTGGAGCGAAAACATTGAGGAGTTTAAAGTTTTCCGCGAGTGGGTAGAAGCAGAGCACGAACACTTTCTCAGTGATTACAAGAAGTTCAACAAATATTGGAATGGTGAGTCACAAAGAGTGAAGATCATAGAGGCCACGCAGGCAATAAGAGAAAGGCTTATCCAAATGGCACCGGATACCGTAGAAAAACTAAAATTAGAACCCAGAAAGAAAATATCTAAAATAACAGTGAAACCTTGGTTACATCAAGAAAAGGCAGTTAGTGCACTCAAAAATAATTCTTATTGCGGAATTTTCAAAATGGCTACTGGTACTGGGAAAACTTATACTGCTTTACTCTCTCTCGAACAATATTTTAAAGATATAAAGAAATATGGGAACAGAATTTTAATCATTGTCCCTCAGCATAATCTTGTAGAACAATGGGTAGGAGATTTGCGTGATTTTTCAAAAAACGACTTTATCTCATCTTACGACTCTAAAACACCCGTAAAAGATAGAAGAGATGCCCGTAAAATTTGGATGTCTAAAATTAATAAAGACGAAAATCTCAATATATACCTTGTAATTACGGTTGATAGTATAATGAATTTTAATCCTTTTAAGAGATATGCTCCTGATTTTATTATAGGTGATGAAGTTCATTCATATGGTACGGAAAATCGAATGAGGACATTGAAAAACTACTTAGGAAATGTGAAATATAGACTGGGATTATCAGCGACACCGGAAAGATACTATGACCCCGATGGAACTGAGAGAATATTGAATTACTTCAGCCCAATCATATACAAGTATGGTATAAAAGAGGCTCAAGAAGATAGAATTTTGTCCAAATATAACTACTACCCATTTTTAGTTGAACTAACACCTCAGGAGGAGAAGAAAATAGAAGAACTAACAAAGAAAATAGGAAAAGACATTGCTATTGATTTTAAAAACGAACTTTCAGAAAAAGAGAAGATTTTATCTCCCTCTGCTAATTGGGCTATGCAAGAACGTGCAAGAATAATAAAGAAGGCAGAAAATAAGATAGATGTTCTAAGAACAATTTTGGAAAAGAACAAAGGAAAGCTAAAACAATGTATAGTATATTGTGAAGATACTGAACAATTAAATGCTGTTCAAAAGGTATTTGATGACTTAAAAATTGATTCATACGTAATATACCACTCAGAAATTAAAAATCGAGAAGAAGCGCTAAACTTGTTCAAAAATAAAAATTGTAATTTTATTTTATCTATACATTGTTTAGATCAAGGTGTTAACATTCCATTTTGTGAGTCTTTAATTCTTTTATCGAGTTCTGGAAATCCTCGACAATATATCCAAAGAAGGGGACGTGTATTAAGGAATCCCCAAAATAAAATTAAACCTGTTGTAAAAATATTTGACATATTAGCATTTCCTCGAAATTTGGAAGAAATGTATAGGGGGCTGGTAATGACTCAATTAGTTAGAGCTTGGGAATTTATTAGTTGTAGTCAAAGTCCTGATGAAAAAATGAAATTGACAGAAATCTTAAGTGCTTATGATATTTATAGTGAGGAATTGGACAGAATAATTGAGGAGTGGTGAAAATGCGCAGAGAAGAGAGAGATGAGATAGTTAAGGTGATGGAAAAAGTCTGTAAACAGCAAGAAAATGGTGAGGTTTTTTTTGATATCTTAGAAAAGATATACAACCATATATCCAAGTATGAAAATGAACCATCAAATAGCAGGGCACAATCCATAAAAGACATTATTGATTCGAAAAGGAAGGGGGAGTGAGTGATATAAATGAAATTTGTCAAACTTAAACTAAAGAATTTCAAGCCATACTATGACAAACAGGATACACAACAAGAAATAATTTTATTTAACGAAGAAAGGAAAGATAAGAACATCACTCTAAATATTGGTCCAACGGGTCATGGAAAGACATCAATTAGTGAGGCAATTTTGTGGTGTGTTTTTGGCGATCTTTATTACAAAGATTGGGAGGATTTGGTTAACACATTATCTATAGAAGTTACAAAGCAAAAAAAAGAGAATGAAGTAAATATGAGTGTTGAGTTGGTTTTGGAAATAGAAGGAGAACATTATAGAGTCATAAGGTCTGGGAGTTATGATATAAGAAATAGACAAAAAATGGGGGAATCGGAGCTATCCATACTACACATTGGGAAGCCAATAAGCGATTCGATAGGGTTTATTGGGAATCACTTTCCTACCTTAACACTTATGAAATATTTCGTTTTTGACGCAGATGATATTTTAAAGAAGTTTGAGGAAAATCGAGAAGGAACGATAAAGGATCATATAAACAAAATTGTTGGAGTTGAAAAATTAAATGAGACGATTAATTCATTGGAAAAAGTTATGGGATTGTACGACGAAGAGATTCGTGAGATTGAAAGTGGAATTCATGGCGACATAGCGGACAAAATAAAAACAAAAGAATATGATAAAGCAGAAAAAGAGGACGCCATTACTCAGTTAGGAGGGGAAATACAAGATCTGAAAAAGGAGAAACAAAGATTGTTTAAAGCGTCTCCTTCTTCTGAAGTCATAAAATTTAGTGAACTGGTAGATAAAAGAGATGAGTTAGAGGAAAAAACCATTGAGTTAAATAAACGATTCAAAGAAAGCAATATAATTTCTGATATGGATTTGTTATTGTTAAGTTGTGTTATCGATGATGCTATAAAAAAGTTAAATCAAAAACAGACCACTAAGGAAGAATTTGAATCCTCTTCTACAGTAATAAAGTCATCATTGGGAGAAAATTACTCTGGAATTTTTTTTGGTAAAGAGGAAAATACGCACTTGATAAAAAAAGGAGCGAGAATTTGCGATGAAGATTTAGACGACCTTGAAAAATTGGGTTTAGGAAGTGGTGAGGTAATAAAAACTCACGCTATAGAAACCTTTAGATATTATGAAGAACAAGCCAATAAACAAAAAGACACTTTCGGAAAGTATAAAAAAGATTTTGACACAACAATGAAGGAATTGATGAAGGTGAGAAATGAAATAAAACAAATTGGGGATACAACGAAAAATAAAGAATTAAAAGATGGGTATGAAAAATTTAGAAAATTAGAGAAACAAATTGTTGGAAAGAAAAATCTGCAAGAAGAAATAAAAGAAAAAATAGAAGAGATAGAAAAAGAGATCAAAGAATTACGGGATCAATTAAAATGGGATGAAGAGCAGGAAAAGGAGATAGAACAGGTAGAGGAAAAGAAAAAGGAAACTCAAATTTTGTTGGATATATCTAAAAAGACACGAGAGGAGTTCTTAGATGGCCTATTAGCTTCTGTTAATAGAACGGCTTCGGAATCTCTAAGAAGCACTGTTAAAGACACCGACAGGTTCCATTCGATCGAGATTGATAGCAATTACAAGTTTAAGGTTAAGCAAAAAAACGGTGAGGTACTAGAAGAAAGACAAATTAATAGGGGTAATCTTCAAATATCAATGATGTCCTTTTTCTTTGGACTTTCCAAATATTTAAGGAAAAAGATACCATATGTCATCGATGATCCATTGCTTAGATTAGACCCCGGCCATGATAAGAGACTGATTGAACAATTAAGTAAAACCAATGATCAACTTATCTTTCATATGATTCCAGGAAAAGAATATACTACTGATAGTTTTAAGTGGTTAAAGCCATACATTAATATTCAAAATTGGCTCTATAGAGAGAAATATAGAGGGTTAGAGCTTATATCCTATGTAGAGAGCAAAGATGCTGAGGAAATGGTAAGGTTTGATATTGACAAATTTTAGGGAGGTAATAAAAATGTCATACGAGCTATTTGAGGGTAAGGGGATTATAAGGAAGGTAAGACTTAAAAAAGATAAGGAATTTTTTAACCATGCAAAAAAGAAACTAGGCTTTCCGGAGGAGATAGATCTGGTGACATTTTGTACTGCTATTGCATTGTATAAAGAACATATTGGAGAGTCACTAGATAAAAAAGATAACCTTAGTCTTAAGGAAATGGCAAAAATGTATTCTTTTAAAAAAGGAAAGTTATATGACTTTATTATTTTAAATCGTTTGGAAGTCCTAGAAAAAAGATTAGAAGAATTTGAAAAATATTTCTATGTAGGTTTTGAAATCCTAAGAGAGTGGTTTGAGCAGTACGGTCCTGATGTAATTTCTGAAATTGAAAGATTCTGTGGAATCTTGGATTACATAATCGGGGATAGTCTGGATGATTAATTATTACAAAACAATAAGAGAGATACAAGATCTCTATCTAAACGATAATCGTCCATGGATAATAGGCCTTAGTGGCGGTAAGGACTCTACATGTGTTACGCAAATGGTCTATTATATGCTTAAGAACTTGCCTTTAGAAAAAAGGAAGAAATGGGTGCATGTTCTATCTTCTGATACTCTGGTAGAATCTCCAGTGATCCAAAATAGAATTAAGAATGTGTGTAGGAAGATTGAAATACAAGTGAGAAAGGACAATTTACCAATAAAGGTAAAGATCCTCAGACCTGAACTAGATGATACTTTTTGGGTGAATTTGATTGGAAGAGGGTATCCATCTCCAAACCGATGGTTTAGATGGTGCACAGACCGACTCAAAATAATCCCAATGACTAAATATATAACAGAACAGGTTAAAGAGAACGGTGAAGTGATAATTTTATTGGGGATTAGAAAATCCGAGGGCGGCACACGAACACAAACAATGAAGAAGTACGAAATAGAGGATTTTAGGTTGAGAAAACATACAACTATACAGGGGGCTTATATTTACGCTCCACTAGAAAATTGGGAAGAAAGCGATGTTTGGTTATATTTGCTTGAAGTGCCATCGCTATGGGGGGAAAATAACAAAAATTTAGCTAAATTCTATCGAAAGGGCGACGATGAAATTCAATTCATAGTAGACAAAAATTCTCTCCCAAGTGGAGGAAGTAGATTTGGTTGCTGGGTGTGTACAGTTGTTGAGAGAGACAGATCATTAGAAGGATTTATTGAAGAAGGAGAAAGCTGGCTGGAACCTCTTTTGAAGTTTAGAAATTGGCTCAAGGAGATCCGAAATGAGAGGGCATATAGGGAGGATACAAGAAAAAATGAAAAAAAGAAGAAAATAGTTGCTAAAAGATTGGGGAGAAAATATATTCCACCAGAACACCGCGGACACAAAATTCTTGGTCCGTTTACATTTGAAACACGACATGAGATTTTAAGAAGATTGATCAAACTCCAAGAGCAAGTTGCGAATAGAGAAATTTCTCTAATCTCTCCTGAGGAAGTAAAAGCGATAGAGACCATATGGATTTATGAAGGAGATAATATCTCTTCCATAGCTGATGTTTTTAAATTCCCAAAAATGAGTGATTTCACGGTTAGTGATTATTCAGCCCAAAACAGCGTATTTGATCTAGATCAACTAAGTACGATTTGTAATAAAAATAGGATTCCAGCACGCTTAATAGAGCAACTTTTGATTGTTGAGAAAGATTTATCACATTTATCTCGTAGAAACGGGATTTATGATCGTTTAGAAAAGGTTATTGAAGAACATGTAATCAACGAAATGGCAGCCAAAAACGGTGTGTAAAAATGAAACTACAGAACGTTATACTATGCAATTTCAGAAACTTTAGAGGCGAACATAAAATAGATATGACATCGCATAGCGATGATAAACAAAACAATATTATATTAATCGGTGGGTTTAATGGATCTGGTAAGACAACGATTGTAGACTCCATAAAACTATGTATGTTCGGTAGAAGATTCAATAGCTTCACTTTATCAAGTCAAAATTATTACAATTATCTATTTTTAGCAAAAAATAAATCCTCTGTTAAGGACAACGATAACCGATTTTTCATTCAGATCGAAATAGAAATCGATGATACTTATCCGACATATTCGATAACTCTAAAGAGAGATTGGGAATTTAAAGATGGTAGAGTTGATAAAGAAAATTTTACAATATATCGAGATGGTGTGCCTTTAGAAATTATTCCTCGAGATTACTGGGAGGATTATATTATTTCTCTCATTCCGCCATATGTTTCCAATTATTTCTTCTTCGATGGAGAAAGAGTAAAAAAACTAGCCAGTGGAAATAAGGCTGAGGAAATTCTAAAAGAATCAATAAGAGATTTGATAGGACTAAAGTTGTACGAAACATTAGCTAATGACCTAGACACTCTAGAAAGAAAAATTAAAAGAAGAAATATAAACCAATCTGATCTTCAAGAAAAAATTGAAGAAAAAGAAAAAGAGGTTTCTGAGGTAAAAAAGAACATAAATAAAATAGAAAAAAATATTGAAGATAAATATTCTAAAATTAAAGAGTTAAATGTTGAAAAAATTGATATAGAAAATGATTTACGAAGGAAAGCAGGTGCTTTTGCGGAAGAAAGAAAAAAGAATGAAAAAGAAATATTGAGATTAAAAGGAGAACTTACGGAACTAAATGATGAAATAAAGAAGATTTGTGGAGATGTTCTCCCCTTCGTAATTGCATCAGATACTTGTAGAAACTTATTAGATAAGCTTGAAGAAGAAAAAAGACAGAAGGAATTGATAGCTAGTGCCCATGGGTTAAAGAAAACAAATCAAGTTTTCATGGAAAAAATAGATTCAAGTACGGCTTTAATTAAATTTTCTAAAAAAGATTTGAAGATAATTAAATCAGAAATTGATAACATTTTTTCTAAGATGTTTGAAGATATTAATAATGGATCGAAAAAATTATTTGTTCACGACCTAACAAATGCAGAGATAGGCAGAATAGAGAATTTTCTTAAAAAAACCGAAGAAAACATGAAGACAAAGCTCGATAAGACTCTTAAACTTAGAGAAAAAAATCTTATACAAATCAAAAAATTTGAAGAAAAATTGAAAAACATTCCTGATGAGATTTTTGTAAAGGATTATATTGATAAACTATCGACAATTCAAACCAAATTAGATGTTCTTGAGAAGGATATCAACTCGTTAAAGAAAGAAAAATGGTTATCATGGGAGAAAAAAGCTGAGATTGAAGATGTAATTAAAAAATTAGAGGAGAAAATAGTATGTAATGAGGAGGACTATAGAAAAATAGAACTATGTACGAAAATTAGAAAATCAACTCAGGAATTTATTGATATAGTTATTTCTTCGAAAACTAAGGAACTTGGAAAAATAATAACAACCATGTATCGAAAACTTGCAAATAAAAAAGATATGGTTAAAGAGATTAAAATAGCCCCCAATACCTTCTCTACTACACTTATCGATTTTGATGGGGGTATTGTGAATAAGGATATTATCTCAGCGGGGGAAAAGGAGATATATGCACTTTCAGTTCTTTGGGGTCTAGCTAAAATATCAAATAAAAAATTACCTATAATAATCGATTCGCCATTAGCAAAATTAGATAATAGTCATGTTAACAAAATAATTGAGAACTTCTTTCCGAATGCGGGAGATCAAGTAATAATTCTATCTCATGATAGGGAGCTCGATCTTAACTCCTATAGGAGACTAAAACCATACTTAAATAGGGCGTATAGATTATCTATGGATCAAGAAAATAAAATTATCAAAGGTTATTTCTTTGATTAGGTGAGAAAATGTCAAATAAATTAAAGATATCAAAAGAAACGTCAACCCAACTAGATCATCTTTCTAGCAGACTTGGCTTAAGAAGAAATATTATTTGTAGACTGGGGGTGGGGAGATCATTAGCTGAAAAGCACTCAGTAAAAGATTTAAAACCAAAAAACAATGTTGGGTATGAGTTTAACAAATACACCCTTACAGGAGATTATGATGAAATATTTAGAGCGTTAATTATCCAACACGAAGGAAAGAAGTTAACTAATCATCAATATTTCTCTAAATACTTAAGAAATCATATTGAAAGGGGGATAGAACTATTATATAAGGAATACGAAAGAATAAACTCACCGATAGATTTCCTAGTAAAATTAATGAGATAACTAAAGAAGGTTGATTATTTGAATAGTTTAAACTCAAAGAGATTTATTATACAAGAGCACCATGCATCTAAACTTCATTGGGGGATTTCAGATTAGAAATGCGCAGGATTCTAAAAAGCTAGGCAGTCCCAAATGGAATCCCAATAAGTCCTAAAGTGAAAAGATTAGCAGTTGAAGTTGAAGATCACACATTAGATTTTCTACATTTTGAAGGGGAAATTTCAGAAGGAGAATATGGTTCAGGTAAAATACTTATTTGGGATACAGGAGAATATGATTTTTTAAAGCTTGAGAAGAAGAGAATTGAATTTGTACTTCATGGAAAAAAAGTCTCAGGGAAGTATATTTTACTCCATTGGAAAAATAAAGATTGGTTATTAATGAAAGTATTATATGAGGTGCGATACATAATCTCACTGAAAGAAGACGACTCTAAATTAAATAGAGACACGACCCATTTTCTTAGATAATTAATATTTTACTTTTAAATTAGATGAATAGGGAAGGTGTACTAAGTCAATAATTCGGTAACTTTTAGCGGAAGAGCGCCAAGAAGTTTTATATTTCTTACAGGGTGAAAGTCCCTGTTGGGCAAGGTCTAGCCAACCACCCATACTGAGTGTTGCATTGAAATGGGTAACCATTAGATGAAGCGTACACAGGGAAACAG
>Ga0307378_10006237_pt1 | contig 16381 bp, 9 predicted proteins | sample UN1MG_FD_202238 | JGI IMG/M metagenome (GOLD analysis project Ga0307378, IMG submission 202238) | Soil microbial communities from Risofladan, Vaasa, Finland - UN-1 | ecosystem: Environmental > Terrestrial > Soil > Coastal area > Acid sulfate soil | place: Finland: Risofladan, Vaasa | collected... | reverse complement strand
ATTGCTTTTATTCTGACTTCTGACTCCCGAATTCGTCTCTCAAAAATGTCTAGGAGAAAAAACTTGGCTCTTGTAATCATTTTCGGTCCATTTTTATGGATGATTTCTTTTTTTTTGATCTTGTACACGTATCTTGGATACCCCTTCTTATTGTTTCTTTTTTCGCTCAATAGACCTGGAAATTATTCAGCCTTCCCTCACCTGCCACAGAAGCCCCCTGCCAGCCCTCTCCCACAGGGGCGGGAGAGTATGGAGTGCGCTGCTCCGTCAGCACCTGCGGAGAAAAGGAATGAAATCAGGCCTATCTGGCCTGCAGTGAGTATCATCATTTCCGCCTATAACGAAGAAGAGGTGATAGAAGAAAAGTTGAAAAATACGTTGGAGCTGGATTACCCACCGGGAAAACTGGAAATAGTGGTAGCTTCCGATGGCTCCACTGACCGGACAAACCAATTGGCTGACCTTTATCAGGACCGGCGAGTGCGGCTGCTTTGGCAAAAAGAACGGCAGGGAAAGAGTGCCCTTCTGAATCAGGCAGTTCCTCAGACAAACGGGGAGGTTATCGTTTTTACCGATGCCAATGCATTCCTGGATCGGAGTGCCCTGCAAAACCTTGTCAGGCACTTTCAGGATGTGCGAGTTGGCTTTGTGACTGGCCGAACCAGGTACATCTGCTGCACGGGAAGTTCGGTTGAGGACACTACGGGAATGTATAACCGCTACGAACGGTATCTCAAGCAAAAAGAGTCAATGCTGGGCTCCTGTGTAGGGGCTGACGGAGCCATTTTCGCCATCAGGAAAAATTTATATCTCCCCCTGCGGCCTGGAGACCTGAACGATTTGACTATCCCATTGAAAATCATTCAGCAGGGATATCGAGGCATTATGGAGGAATCAGCCATATCCAGGGAAGATATATCCCCGCAGATGGAATTAGAGATCCATCGCCAGATTCGCATCACCAATCGGACCTTGAGGGCCTTATTGAGGAACCTGGATCTCCTGAATCCCTTTCGCAATCCCCTCTTTGCCTGGCAGTTGTTTTCTCACAAGCTACTGCGGCTGATGGTCCCGTTCTTGATGATGGCTCTTTTCGTCTCAAATCTGATAGCATTAGGAAGCGGGAGACTCTATTTTTTCTTTCTTTGTCTTCAATTGGCCTTTTACTGCCTGGCGCTGATTGGGTCTTTGGTGGAGGAGAAAGAGGGAAAATTTTTTTCGATAAGCAGAATCCCCTATCATTTCATGCTTATTAACTGGGCCATGTTTCGTGGATGGCTCCGGTGCTTTTCTCGAAACCGTGATGTAATCTGGACTCCTGACAGGGTAGGAAATAGATAATCGAAGTCAACTCTTGGGAAAAGGCTCTTCAGGGAAAGCCCCTCTCTATCGAGAGGCTTTCCCTGCAAGAGCACATTCTAAGACACCCCTTGTTGAATGAAGGGAATATAAGGGATGAAGTGATGAGGGCAACTGTTTGTTTTTATCCCTGCCATTGCAATTATAATAAGAGAGCGTTCGGCGTCAATAAAGAGGTTAAAGTTGGTGCAACCGGTGAAGACAGGGCTGAGGTATAGAAGCTGGGATAAACCGTCACATACTCCCAATTGGCAGCCGGGACATTTGCTAAAATCCACCATGCCGCTGTAGCCGGGAGACTTTCGTAACCAATCGGCAAAGTAATGTTTATCGGAAGTCCGGTAATTGTGCTCCGTAAAATATTTGCTGGCCACTTATTGATTCCCAGGAAAGGGTCGTAATAAGCCAAGCCAACTGGGGTGTTGTAAAGCATCCAGGGATGTGCCACAGAGGGGTGCCAGGTCAACCCAGGCTGAACCGGCAGGACCGTGCTGGGGGAAAGATTGGTGACTATGGGCGTAGGCAATCCGGTAGCAAGATTAACAGGCGAAAGTGGCCTTGACCATAGGGGCCACAGAGTATTATAAGGTGGTAAAGCAGCCCAATTTGCGGTGGTTGGAGCGATGGTTATAGGTATCTGTGCTCTAACCGTTGAACAGAAAGCAAATACGACAGACACTATAAGGAATACTAAAAGAACATTCTTTAACACTTTTTTCTTACACATGTTTTTTCTCCTTTAACTTTAACGAAAGCTAGTTTTTTTTGAAGCTTGTTTTCTTTAAGTAAGCTTGTTTTCCTTATTAGATTTTAGATGCTCTCATATCCCTTGCTGCCGATGAGTCAGGGAAGTGGCTCTTTCAAATTTTAAGAATAGAGTGATTAGCAGGGGCTCTATAGAAAGACTTATTGGAATAAATCTATGGCTTGAAATACTACCTGTCCTCAAACTATGGATGAATATTTTATAAAGATAAAAGCAAGGCATCCATATTCTATTTCTATTCTCTTAATACATGGAAAATAGTCATGACTTGCTTATACCAAGAAGCAATTATCGTGCCAAACAGGCGGCTAAAAATTAATTTTTAACGCTTACTTATTGTATTTTAAGAATTTGATATTAATTGCTTTCGCTCTGTGAGCCCTGGTCTCACCGGATAATTCTCAATTAAAATTGGCTCATTCTCAATTTTGAGATTGAGCAAAGTATCAAAATGTTTCTTTTTGCGACAAAAATGAAGAGTAACCTTTGGTAGTATTTTTGTTGATATTTTATCGTTGATAGATTTATCCAACCCTGCTGCTGGCCTGGCCTGCTTTGTATGCCGACTTATTTTATCTGCCGTATATTTAACGATAATTGACGGTCATCGCAGGAGTTTCTCATGAAAGATATCTGTAGATGTATGAACTGAGCCCCGCAGATAAAGAGATGTTCAAAGTGAAGAAAAAAAACAGGCATTGTCTACCTTGTCTATCTCATCTGTCTCAATTATGAGACGTAATCAATAGGATCTCCTCCGGGTAAATTTGCCATGTATTATAATATCCATAATTCCCCTGCTTAGAGAGATCCGGAGAGCCATGTTCTGGCTTTTCGGAAGTAACAGATCATGTGCGGAAAAATTTTTCGATTATAGAGATGGAAAGCCATTGCCGGTCGGTTTGTGGAGCCCCATCGATATTTGTACTGCTCCTCTCCGCGCAGGAAGTCGTATTCCAGAAAACCCTTTTCAATAGCCTCCTGAATTGTCCAGGCAAAGAGCAGCGTTCCAGGGCGAAAGGATGCGTATTCCGGCAAAAATCCCGCCTGATAGTACCAGATTTTTTTCGCATATTGAAAATTAAAAATAATTGCCAGAATTTGCTGTTCTTTTTGAAGGAGTGAACACCCAAGCCATCCCCTGGATTGAAACTGCTCCAGTGCGTCCGATAAAAAGCGGCAGAAGGAAGAAGACTTCAGGGTTGAATCGATCCCCTTTTGCTCCATACGCTGTCTATTAAGATTGCTTAAGGTATCGACCAGCATGCAGACCGAAAAAACGTCCTGGGCATCCGGTATGTATTGTATCCTGGTCTGATTTTCGAATTTTCGCACAGAGGCGCGGACTTGCTGGCGAAAGCTCGGGCTTAACCCGGCCAGGAATTGACTCCAATCCGTGGGAAGCTTAACATAGGGACACATGATGGTCTTTTCCAATTCAGCTAAATAGGCTTGGCTTAACAAACGATGCAGATGATGGATATGGGAGCCCTCCATTGAAATGGGATTGAGTACAACCCGGTCCCAGGCAAAATTATACTCTTGCAGAAAGTTAACCATCCTTTGATAAACTTTTATTTCGTATCCCGGAGCGATGATCAAGTCCAGAAATTCAGAGCACGCTGGCCCATCGCTCCCCAGAAACCGCAGGGTCTGCACCTTTATCCCCCCTCTGCCTTCCTTCCCTTGTAAGAGGGGAGCAATACCAACCAGTTCCTTTCCTTCCCAAAATAATACCAAAAACAGCTTTCTTTTCTGCTGGTAGTGACTCCACCAGGTAAACAGCCACTCCCAGGTTAAAAAGATACTGGAAGATGTGCTTTTTTCCAGAAGGTCATCCCACCTGGACTGCAATTTTTTAAATTCCTCTTCAGTCTGGACAAGTTCGGCAGAAATCATCATTACCCTTTGTGCCTTCTCTTGATTTTGTATCTTTCACTCAGATGTTTTGTAACTACTCATGTTCAAAGGGGCAAAAACACAGAAGCACAAAGCCTTTTTCCCTCTGTGCCTTTGTTCCTTTGAACTTTTGTGCCTTGTCTTCGCTTTCTAAACTATCGACCAAGTCTTTTTTTTCCCTGATTGTGATTATTGATGATTTTAATTGTTAACAATATTATAATACGTCGGCTATGAATGTATTTTTTACCGCTTTTTGGAAACGGTTGTTTATTCCCTCGTTGATATGCTTAACCATAATACTGATTTGGGCTCCCTTTTGCTTTTTTTCAGGCGCTCCTGCCTGTGCTCAGGATGGAGACCAGGTCGGACGGAGTCTGGTACGGGAAGTCCGGTTAGTGGGAGTAAAGGAAGTCTCCAAAAGTCAAATTCGAAAGCAAATGGCCGAGCTATGGCCTCCTCCGTTTTGGAAATTCTGGCACCCAGGGTCAGTATTTACGTCTGACAAACTGGAAGACAGCTTGAATCTTGTTCAGCAGTTTTACCGTCAGGAGGGATATTATCAGACCAAGATAAGTCCGGCGATAGATGAGAAAGACGGAGCAGTGATAATAACCCTGCATATCACTGAAGGACCGCCGGTAAGGATTGAAGACATTACCTTTGAAATGAGGGGTGCAGAGGGGCAACCCGCACCTGTGGCAGATGAATGGGAAAGCAGTGAGTCCATGTGGCAGCGGTTCAGCCAGATGATTCCCCTTCGGAAATGGGCAATGTTTCGGATTCAGGACTATGAGCAGTCCAAGACCATTATCCTGGAATATTTGGCCAATTCCGGATATCCTCGGGCCAAGCTGTTTGGTAACGTACTGATCTATAAGAAAGAAAATAAGGCTGTCATACACTTACCCATAGAGTTGGGGCCTTTTACCCGGATTGGTAAGATCAAGGTCTTAGGGAATAAAAATATCTCCCTGCCCAGTATCATGCGTGAGGTAACCTTTGTCGAGGGAGAAATTTTTTCCATGAAAAAGATCTTTCAAACCCAGTCAAGGATCAACGGCCTGGGTTTTTTTCGCTCTGTATTGGTGAACCCGGTGGATTTACAGGAGGGAACAGGTCCTGTGGATGTTCAGATTCTGGTCCAGGAGCGAAAGCGCAGGACCGTGAAAGTGGGGCTTGGGTATGGAACGGAAGACAAATTGCGCATACGTCTCTCCGGGACTTACCGCAACATTTTCGGTGGCTCTCGCGAGTTGGAGCTCTCCTTCAACTTTTCCGATCTGGCCGAAGAGGAGGCCCTGACTTTCAGCCAGCCTTACTTTCCTGACCCCGCTTCTACCTCACGGTGGACCTTATTCCGGCGAAAGGATAAATTCATTTCCTTTAACGTGATCAATATTTCCAGTGAATTTCGGGTTGACCGGGGGATCGCTCCGATGCTATCGGCCTTTCTGGCCTACCGTCTGGATTCATCCAGGATCAGCGGTTTATCGGATATAGCCAATAAAGACCAGGAAAAGGTATACTTTCTTTCCTATTTTCAGACCGGCCTTAAATGGGATACTACAGATTCTCCCCTGGACCCCACCGTTGGGGAATCAGCCACGCTGTTTTTGGAACCATCCCTGCAAGCCATCGGGTCTGAGGTGTCCTATGTCAAGGGAACAGTGGAGTATAAGCGCTACTTTCATCTGGTGACCGGGCCGGTACTGGCCGGGCGGATTCTCATGGGAACGATTCAGCCCTTTGGTCTGAATCAGAGAGGGGTGCCGATCATGAAGAAATTTTTCTCAGGAGGAACCCTGAGTGTCCGAGGATATGACTATCAGAAGATAGGCCCTTACGCAGGGGATCAGGAACCGATTGGTGGAAATTCATTGATTGAAGGGAGCACGGAGCTTCGAATACCTTTATTCGGTAAATTCTGGGGAGTACTTTTTGCGGATTTTGGCAATGTTTTTTTAGATTCCATGCAGTTTGACTTTGATAATCTACGGTACTCCGCTGGTGCGGGAATCCGATATAAGACCATCATCGGACCTTTGCGCCTGGATATCGGTTATCCTCTTAATCCGCCAAAGGAAGTGACTGCAACTTACCGCATTCACTTCAGTATTGGACAGGCTTTTTAGATGCGCGAAAAGCAGCTTATCCGAAGTCTAGCAATCCTTCTGAGCTCTATTGCCGTAAGCCTTGGGGCACTTCTGCTTATCCTGGCGATGGTGACTCAGACTGCCTTTTTCCGGTCCTGGCTGCGAACGACCTTGATACAAGAAACCCAAAAGAGGTTTGGGCTTGCTCTGTCCGTTGATAGAATTGGAGGAAATCTTGTTACCGGCCTGACTCTCGAAAAAGGAGAACTGCAAGGCAGCACAGGGGAGCGGTTGAGCCTGGATCGATTGAAAGTGCGATTTTCTCCGATATCGCTCCTTTTCGGCAGGGTGACCTTTCCCCTTGTATCGGTTTCGGGCCTGCATCTGACCGTGATTCGAACCGCAGAGGGGTATTATCGGGTACTCCCTTTTTCAATGCCGCCTTCCTCTGCTAAGCAGCTTGACAGTTCAAGTCTGCCCCTGCTGGATTTCCGTAGCCTGCTTATCCAGGATGGATCTTTAACCTTCCGTGATTATTTCCGGATGTCGGCGATGACGGAGCATCGCCAGGGACTCCCTGCTCCACAAGAGCCAACGGAAATCGTTGCTCAGGGAATTCAGGCAGATCTTTCTTTAGGTCTTTATTTCCGACAGGGGGCAAGGGATTGGGAGACACACATTCGCAGCCTGTCTTTATCATCCTTAAGCCCCTACCAGGTGACAATCCAAAAGATTCAAGGTGGTATCGGGTATCATCAGGGCTCTTTGGAGATCAATGGCCTTGAGGCACTTACTTCCCAGTCGCAGATTTGGATGCAGGGTAAGGTAACGTTAGGGAAAGAGCCCTTTTTCGATGTACGGGCCAGGTTCCCCAAAATCTCTCTTTCCGAACTGCAGAGTATTTCAGACAAGGCCCGGCAGGCGCTTCCTGCCACAATACTGCGTTTGTCTAAGCTGGAAGGAGAGGCGAGCGTGCGGGGAACTTTGAAAGATCTTGCCTGCACTTCACTTCTTTTTTTCAACGCAGGGAAACAAAAGGTGCAGTGGCAGACCACGGGGACCCTGGACTTTTCCGATCCTGGCCTTCCCCTCTATCATCTCCGGACAAAATTCAAGCAGTTTCCGGTCTCATGGTGGCTGCCCCCAAAAAAAGGGGCTGGTCTTTCTCTGCCACAGGGGCTCCCTGAGTCTGTTGATTTGTCGGCCCGAATCAAGGGAGAGGGAATTAGGCCGGGGGAAATTTCAGTCGAATTTGATGCCGATATCTCTCCTTTTATTCTGTTTGGACGGCCTGTTACAGCGGTAGACCTTTCAGGGCAATTGGACACGTATCATCTTCAGTTGACTAAACTGGAAGTATACAGCCCCGTTGGCAGGGCCAGGCTGCAAGGGCAAATTGATCTTCGGTCTCCCTTTTTCTACCAATTGACTCTTTCTTTCCAACAATTGGACCTGGAGGGGATAAAAGGCTTTCCCTCCACCCGATTGGCAGGAGAGGCCCAACTTCAGGGGAATTGGGAGTTTTCAGGCATCAGCGGTCATCCAGGCGTCAGCGGTCTTTCCTGGTATAAGCGAGGAAACCAGCGAAGTGGTTTTCAGGCTTCGGGCTCAATTCGATTGTTCCCGTCGCGTGTCGGGGAAAGGTTTTTGGACAGCCTTCTTTTGGAAGGAGATTTTGAGGATGGGCTTGTGCATTTGAGTCAGGGGAATATCTCTATGGATGGTTTGAATCTTTCCCTCTTTGGTATGGCCTCCAGTCAGAGGCTGCACCTGACCTGGAATTTACGGGAATTGGATCTCTCGCAGCTAAAGGAGGGAATGGGCAGTACGCTGGCATCTTTGCCCGAAGGAATAATCAGCGGTCGTGGAAAAGTCACGGGTAATCCAAAAAGCCCTCGTGTTGAGGGAGAACTGGCAGGCCGAGATATCAGTTTTCGTGACTATCGTGTCTCGAACGTAGTGGTGAAAGGTATTGCCGAGGGCTCATCATTCGAGACACTGGATTTTGACGCAGAAGTCCAGGTTTCCTCTTTCTGGCGTAGCCAGCAAAAGCTTCAGGAATCTTTGAAAGTCAAGGCCAATAAAAAAGGCCCTCGGATCACGTGGCAGATGCAAGGTGTTCAAGAGGGTAATCGATCTTCCCAGGCCAGAGGGTCTATGGAAATCCCTCAGGCCAGGCAAGTTTCGGCCAGGATAGATGAAGTTTCTTTTCCTCTGGGAGAAGTTACCTGGCGGAGCATTGGGCCAATTCAGGTAGAATGGGATTCCGGTGTATTGAAAATCATCTCACTGAGGGTGGGGGCAGGGCAGGGGCAGGGGTATCTTTCCGTACAGGGAGAAATCAAGCGGACTGGCCAGCAAACGATGCAGATTCAGATGTCCGGCTTTCCCTTGCAGGCAATAGCCAAGTGGACTGGTCAAAAAATTTCTTTATCCGGAACTCTGGACGGAGAGGTAAGTATAGCCGGAACCCGAAGTTTACCCGAAATATCTGGTAACCTTGAAGCAGTAAAAGGGAAGTGGTCCCCCATTGCTACAGGGGCTCCCTGCTCCTTTGACCGACTGGCTCAGGAATTTGCCTACAGCCAAAAAAATCTGACTTTTACTGCCAGCCTGACGCAGGCGGGAAAAGAGACCCTGCATCTAAGTGGCAATCTGCCGGTAGATCTTTCTTTTTCTCCTGTGCAAGACCGCTTGTCCGGGAAAGGAGTACAGGTGAAGGCCGATATCCAGGAGATGGACCTTTCTTTTCTTCCCTCGATACTACCGCAAATGGCTGAGGTGAAGGGAGCGATTTCAGGCACAGGAGAGATGACCGGCAGCCTTAAGGATCCCCAGTTTGGGCTCAGTGTGGGGTTTATCAATACCTCTTTTCGAATCAAGCCCCTTCTCCAGGTTTTCAAAGTCAGAAAAGCCTTGATCAAGGGAAACAGCCGGCGCATCGTCTTTGAAGAGGTGGAATTGGCAGGAAAGTCAGGCATGGGCAAATTTTCCGGCGTTGCGGAATTATCCGGATTTTCGGTTAAGAGTCTGGACGCCAGACTCAAAATGGACAAATGGAAAATAGTGTATTCCCGCGACACCTATTTTGTTTTCGATGGGGATCTTTCAGCTCAAGGCCTCTTATCCAGGATCTCCCTGTCCGGCAGTGTCCAGGTGCCGGAGGGAAAGGTTAAGCTGAAGGATCTTGCCTTCAGCAGGCAGAGCAATCAGGAAATCCAGGTGGTGGAGGAAAGAGGGGATGAAATGAGACTGGCAGAAAAAAAAGCCGCTTTCTTTAAACCAAACGTTTCCATGAATGTAGATGTTATCATCCCTCGAAATCTTTGGGTCAACGGAGATCAAACCGATCTTGAGCTTAAGGGAGAATTGGGTATTCGTAAAGCCTACGCCCAGAACCCGGTCGTTACAGGATCTATCGAGAGTATCAGGGGAACCTATACATTTTACAGTAAAGAGTTCACCATTCAAAAGGCGATTGTTCAGTTTCAGGGAACGCCGGAAATCAATCCCCTGCTCGATATGATAACCGTCTACAAGGTGGGAGAAACCAATATCAATATCCTGATTACGGGAACCCGCAAATCTCCGATAGTCAGATTGCAGAGCGATGACAAAACATTATCGCAGGATCAAATTATCTCTCTCCTGGTTTTTGGCCATCCACTCGAAAACCTGAACCAAAGGGAAGCAGCCAGCCTGCAAGGAGAAGCATTTGCCCTTCTGGGAAGAATGGTAGCCATGCAGGTATTGGGGATATTTGGCGAAAAGTTGCCGCTAGATACCGTGCAGATCCGGGCATCAAAGGAGGGAACCAGTACACTGGAAGTGGGCAAGTATCTGACCAGGAATATTTTTGTCTCCTTCGGCAAGGAGTTTGGCCAGGAGAAGGGATCAGAACAGATTGTAGTGGAATATTATTTGTACAGCAATCTCACTCTCAATGCAGAGATTCGCAATGATCAGCGTTCCGGTGTGGATCTCATCTGGAAGAAGGATTTTTAAAGACGGTTATCAGTTATACTCCGAACGGCTGAATTTTGAACTTTTATTTTTTGACAGGGATACACTGGATATAAATCCTATCCCGGCAATCCTGTTATCCTGTCTAAAAAGTTTAGTTTCAAGCCGTTTACAGTAGGTCAGTTATTAGTTATCAGCAGAATGGAAGGGAAAAAAATTTCGATGTTCACTGCCCTCCGTGCCGATTCTCTTAGAGAGACGAGAAACCACGTAATAAAAATATATAGCAAAATAGAGGTTTTATCCCATATATGCCGATTGAAAAGGCTCGGAAGATAAAAACAGGAAGTCGGAAAGAGAACGGAATAGGGAACGCTATACTCTAGATGGATAATTTTAACATTTAACACTTTTCTAAGGAACTTAATTATGCAAATCAAGAGAAAATTAACGGACCGAGAGCAAAAACTTCTTCAAATATTGATCAATGAGAGAAACAAAGGTATCAAAGAAATTGCAAATTTGGCCAAGGCAGATGGCCATGATATGAAAACTGTTATTGATTCTGCAGTTGATGAGTTAGATCTTTCTTTTTTGAATCAAAATAAAGAAATAGACTGTACGCTGATCACTACCTACAATGAGAAGTTAAAAAATATCGAAAATGCTATTGACCGGTTGGCTGAAGGAAACTATGGAGCCTGTCAGAAGTGTGGCGATCCTATTCCCGAAAAGCGATTGGAAGCGTTGCCTTTCGCCATATATTGCGTCCCTTGTCAAAAGAAAAAGGAAGAAAAAGGCAAAGAGGCAAATCAAAGATCCTATTCCGAAGAACGAGACACTATCGCATCTTAGGGGAAAAATTGCTATCAGTCAGGTTCCATAATCTACACGCAAAGGAGCAAGCAAGTAAGTAAAATCAATAGTCGCATATTACACGGTTATTTTTTCTCAAAATTCTTTCAGTAACACTTCTGCGAGCTCCTTGCGATTGGAAACCTGGTTTTGAACATCAGGATAACCAACGGCGATAATAGCCATAAGTTCTAAATCTTTAGGTAGCTCTAACAAGGCTCGCACGTCGGAGCTGCTCTTTAGTATCTCGCCTAGCCAAACAGCACCCAATCCCAGGGCATGAGCTGCCAACAGCATGTTTTGCAGGCATGCCCCCATGGCCTGATAATCTTTAATATCGTTATACATTGAATTTTTGTCCACAAAGACCGCGATACAGGCTGAGGCTGTCTCTATAATCTGGTTGTATTGAGTAAGCTGGGCCAGGTTGTAACGCCAGATCGGATCTTGAATGATCACAAAACGCCAGGGCTGATTATTAAGGCCGGACGGAGCCCATGTTCCTGCCTCGATAATCTCGAGTAAAAGCGCTTTATCTACCGGCTGGCTGGTATACTGGCGAACACTTCTGCGACTGTAAATTCCTTCAAGCAAATCCATTTTTGAATAGTCTCCCTTTCATGTGCAGGGCAGAGGCTTTTTGCCTCACCCAGTGCAAGGTTAGGTTTTTATAACTACTCAGGCAGGCACAACTAGCAGTCTGTCGGAGAAGAGAAACGACACCACAGAGGCACAGAGACACTGAGGAGCACAGAGGTAATAATATCTTGTTTTTCTCTGTGCCTCTGTGTCTCTGTGGTTTCCTTTGTATTTCCCATTTCATCACTCCGAGAGCCTCCCTAGGGCAAAGGCAGAGGCTGCGCCCAAGAATATGCACAAAGAAAGAACAGCAAACAGGCAAAACAACTTTGTGCCTGTGTGCCTTTGCCTCTATGAACCTGAGTAGTTACTTCTAATTAACCATTCTACAGGGAAATCGAGTTGTATTCAAGGAGATTAAAATTTAACTTTTAGGTAACTACTCAGGCACAAAGGCACAAAGGCACAGAGGCACAAAGGCACAGAGAAAAATATAAAAGGATGAAGTTTACGGTCTCACTTCTCAAAAGAGACGTTGCGCGATGTCAATTCCCGGCAATATGGCGGAAGCTAAACAGCAAATAGGCAAGATAACTTTGTGCCTTTGCCCCTCTGTGCCTGAGCAGTTACACTTTTGGCTCCTTCCAATTCTCCTTTCTGCCGATACAAAAAACAGATTTCGAGATATATCTCTTTTTAGGCATAAACTGTAGTAGGAAAAGAAGTCAAAATATAGGGAGAGAATTCAGGAATCAGAATTCAGGAGTCAGTAATCAGAATTTGAGTTCCTGGGAAAAGTTTTGAGGTGAAGATGATGAAAAAGCATTTAGGCTTTATCTTTTGTTTTGCCGTATTTCTGATTATTTCACCATATATGATTGTCTCAAGTCATGCCCGGCAGTTGGTATCTTTTCCTGCGTTCAAAGAATGCAGATCACAGTTTATCGTAACTGGCGAAGGGATTACCTGTGAGATACGAACTGATAAGGTACAGTATGCGAATGGTGAGAGTGTTCTGATATGTTTTACCGTGGCTAATAAAGGCAGCGATCCGGCAGTTATGGATTTTTCTTCCGGCCAGCAGGTAGACTTTTGGGTCGAATCGGCCTGGAGAGAGGTTTGGAGAGCATCGAAGCACACTATGTACTTACAGGCACTGACTTCAATTGAATTGCAGCCTGGAGAGGTTGAGGAATTTCAGGAGGAATGGACTCAGATCAATGATGAGGGAGATCCGGTTAGTCCGTGCATCTACCAGATTGCCGGGCAGTTGATGGTCAATGGAACCCAGTATATGGGAAAAACCTTCGTACTCATCACGAATGATCCTTGGCCGGACACTGGGGATTAGGAGGAGCTTTTCACGTAATCATGTAATCATTCAGCCCCCCTCACCCCAGCCCTCTCCCCTTCAGGGGCGGACAGGTTTGGTATTCCCTCTTTTAGTGAGGGAAGATAGTTGTTGAGGGGAAGTGAGGACACGAAGAGCACGAAGGGACACGAAGAGCACGAAGATAAAAAGATAAGAAGAGTATAGCCTAGTATTTCTTCACAGCCAAGTTTGTGAAGACTGGATTCCCGCCTTCGCGGGAATGACGAAATGGCCGAATGGATTACCTCCACAAACTTAAGAGTGAAGGGGTACTAGTTGTCCAGGCAAGCGATCGGTTTGGCTATGGGAATTCATAGAGAATGAATGCCTGAACTTTAAAAAGTTTTAATCTCTTCGTGGTCTTCGTGATCCTTCGTGCTCTTCGTGTCCTCAAAAAATTAACGGTTAACCGGACCTCTCCGCCCCTAAATCCCTCTGGGAAGAGGGCAGGCAGGGAGGAAGCCCCTGTGGCAGGTGAGGGGCTTTAGTTTAGAGAATGCAAAGGAGCGCTTTTATCATGTCTGGACAAATAGGGGCAGAGACCTTATTCATAAGGGTTGTGGATCGTCTGCCCATGAAAGATCGGCCTATAGAGATCGTGGAAAAAAAAGGTAAAGGGCATCCTGATACTATCTGCGACACCCTGATGGAAGAGGCCTCTTTTGCTTTAAACCGCCTTTATCAAAAATATACTGGCCGGATACTTCATTACAATCTGGATAAGGGATTATTATCCGCAGGAAAGGCATCAATAGCATTCGGCGGAGGAGAAGTTCTTATCCCCATGAAGATGATCGTAGGAGATCGGGCCACCTTTCAGTACTTTGAAAAAGAGCTGCCGGTGTGGGATGCCATTATTGAATCATGCCGAAGTTGGATCAGCGGAAATATCAGATACCTTGATCCTGAGCAGCACCTGATCTTTCAGAACGTGCTCCATCCCGGATCGGGGGAACTTACGGGGATCTTTAATCAGGGAGGGGAAATCGCCGCCGCGAGCTTTTCCAAAGCTAATGATACCTCTGCTGCCGTGGGATTTGCTCCCAGATCTTCAGTTGAGGAACTGGTTCTGGCTCTTGAACAGTATATCACTTCATCCGGTTTTCAGCAAAAATTTCCGGCTGCAGGCGAAGATAACAAGATCATGGCCATCCGAAAGGAGCAATCACTGGACCTGACCATTGCCCTGGCTATGGTGGACCGGTTTATAGCCAGCGAACGGGATTATTTCAGTCAAAAGGAGGCTATAATCCGTGATTTGGCTGATTTTATCCGGTCCCTGTTCAATTCTCAGCTCTCTTCCCGGTTTATTCCTCCTCCCTCTGTGGCCATTCATTTGAACTCCCTGGACCAGCAGGGGAAGGGAAAAGATGGACTTTATCTTACGGTTACCGGTACATCGGCAGAGCAGGGGGACAGCGGCCAGGTTGGCCGGGGCAACCAGATAAACGGTTTGATCTGCCTGAATCGGCCGCAAAGCAACGAAGCAGCATCAGGGAAGAATCCTGTCAGCCATGTGGGGAAAATTTATAACTACCTGGCATCTATCCTGGCCAAAGATATTTATAATCAATTGGAAGGGGAGGGGGCAGGAGAGATTTTTGTCTGGCTGACCAGCCGGATTGGCGGGCTTGTTAATCGTCCCAGCTTGGTGGCCGTTGAGGTTGTTCCCAAAAAGGGGAAAAAACTCGCAGCCGGATACCGGGACATTATTTCTTCTCGCGTGCATTTTCACCTTGAGGAAATCCCTGAGCTTTGCCGGAAGCTGATCTTTGGAAAACTTCCTCTGTCTTGATTGATTCAGATCAGGTAGGCACAGAGGTTCATAGGGGCAGAGGTACAGTGACACAGAGAAAAATGGCAAATAACTTTGCCCCTCTGTTCCTTTGTCCCTATGAACCTGAGTAGTTACCAAATCCAGTTCAATCCTGCTCACCTACACCCTTAAGATTCCCTTGTGTGCACAGATAGGCTAAAAGCTCCGTCTCAATATTTTGAGTTTCTGGAACCTGCTCCAGGAACCTGCAAATTTGCTCTATATATTTTCGTTGAAGGATTTTCCTGCGGGTGGAGGGAAAATTAATATCAAAGACCCAACCCAGGAGCAGCAATTTAAAATCGTTGCGATTTTGTACAAAGGAGAGGGAAGAGATTTGATTCTTGCATAAATCAGATAAAATTGCACTGGAACAGCCGGGAGTTTCCGGCAGGTTCCATTCCACTGAAGAATTCTGCTGATCCACAGGAGAATAAAAGTGGTCGAGAAATACCCGCCAGATATCTAGTTTGTCCGCATCCCGCAATAGACGGGTTATCTGCACTGCCTTGGGATCATCCATTTCAGGAACGTGCAGTACATTATGGTACCGAATGGCCTGCTGGATTAATTTCTGCTCTTCAGGCAAAAGCTCAGCCAGAATTTTTTGCTCGTCCAGTAATCTTAAGGCTATGAGTGCGTGATTTTCGGATTGAGCATCCCGAAAAGTACCATACTGCCGCCATTGCTCAAACCTGCCTAAATCGTGAAATAAAGCCGCAGTGTGTGCCAGGAGAAGATCCGAATCGCTCAGGCTAAGATCCTGCCCCAGACCCACGATTTCCTGGCAAACCCGCTGGGTATGCTGCTCCTTTAATGAAATATTCCTCTGCTGCTCCACTGATGAGGAATAAAAGGTTGCTACGTACTGAGAAAACCATGTCTTCAAGTGAGTCAGTATTTCCTTTTGCATACTCTTTCTCAAAAGTCTCCAAGATGTCGGTGTCATTGAGGGGGTAAGGTTAATTGATTGCGTAAACCTTGACGGCGATCGATTAAGCATATTGCCTCAACGCGATTGATTTATGATAGCAAAAGGGAGGGGTAATATCCAGAGGAATCTGAAAAAGTGAAGTGATCTCAAAACCGGAGGGATCTAAAAAAAGAAGCGGGAAATTGAGGTTCCTCAATTTCCCGCTCAGGTTGCTTATAGTATTAAACCAGGGCTGTATGAGAATTAAGCCCTAGAATAGCCAGTAGGGCAATAAACTGGGCACAGGCGGCCAAAACCCTCCGGCAATAGCTGCCGTGACTGTTGTAGCAGCCGGTACTATGGTTGTCGCCGGTATGACCGTAACCGCAGGTATGACCGTAGCCACAGGCAACGTCGTAGTGACTACAGGTGAAATCGTGTTCGCTGGTGTAGGTGCTGCCGGTATTTGACTGACAAGTGACGCATAGGTCGCCTGCAAGCCTGCTAATCCACCCAGACCGCCATCAAGACCGGTTACTTGTAATAAGTAATTCTGTAGTGCTGCATTGCCGCTATTAAGGGATGACAGTCCACCAATTCCGCTTCCCAGCAAACTGCTGGCCAAGCCGCTTCCATAGAGACTACTCAATCCGCTGCTTCCGTAGAGGCCGCCCATCATTCCGCCGTACATGCTGCTTCCGTAGAGGCCGCCCATCATTCCGCCGTACATGCTGCTTCCGTAGAGGCCGCCCATCATTCCGCC
>Ga0307378_10006236_pt1 | contig 16381 bp, 12 predicted proteins | sample UN1MG_FD_202238 | JGI IMG/M metagenome (GOLD analysis project Ga0307378, IMG submission 202238) | Soil microbial communities from Risofladan, Vaasa, Finland - UN-1 | ecosystem: Environmental > Terrestrial > Soil > Coastal area > Acid sulfate soil | place: Finland: Risofladan, Vaasa | collected... | reverse complement strand
AATGGGTGAAAACCGGAGTCACTACAGCCACAGCATCAATATCTTTAGAAGTTATCAAATCTTTGGGATCTGAATAAGCCTTAATAAAAGGATAATGTGATTTAGCAAGATTCAAGCGCTTTTCATTAAAATCACAAATTGAAACCAATTCCGCACCTTGGCAGGCATTAAAGTTTCTTGCAACGTTCGGACCCCAATATCCGTATCCAATGATACCTATTTTTATCATTTTATACCCCGCTATATAATTTAAATTCCTTTTCCAAACCTGAAATCTATTATTTATCAAAAAGAAAGAGAAAAAATGTCAAACTTAGCTAAAAATTATTTCTCTATCTTTTAATCTTATTGTCCCAATACTTGCACCTTCTAGAGGAGGATGAATTTTCCATTCACCATTTATCTTTTTCAGTTTACACTTAGCACGACAGCGCCACCATTGTGCTGCATCTTTTGGCAAAGCATGCCAATAGTTAGGCTCGGTTTTTATTTTCATTAAAAATTCTTTATATATGTTTAACAGGTTTTTCTTTATTAGATAATCCGGATGGGCATTCATTAAAACCATTCCCTGGAACTGTTTTATGATTCTCATCTTATTTTCCCAAATATTGTCATCTTTCTCGCCTAGCAAAAAAAACAAAGTGTGATCTTGAGGCATTGTGTAAGGCAGTTCAATAAATTTGCAAAGAAAAAACGGGTGAAAACTCAAGCACCCTCCAGCCTGTCCCTCAAAAATATCGCTATCAAAAAAAGATAAATCATATTTCATGTTGAGATTCTGCATATATTCATAATTCCGCCAGGTGCTTGGGGACGCGAAACCTAAACAATTATATTTTTCTATATAATAATTGATTTTTGAGGCTCTTTTTAAAAAAACTTTCTTATTTTTAAAAAGTTTTCCATCGTGTTTTAGTCCATGTATGCCAACTTCAAAACCACTACTCTTTAAATCTCGTATGAGTCCTTCATCTAACTCATATCTCTCAGGGACAAAATTCCAGGAAGAACGAAATCCTAATTCCTCTTCTATTTCTCTTACTCTCCAAATATTTTTCTGTCCAACTGCAGTCTCTACTCCATGAATTAGGACAACCGCAAATTTTTTATCATCTGGCCAAAAATTTATAAATGGAATTTCTGTAAAATTTGATGGATTAAAAACTTCTCTGATTCCTTTTTGATAAACATCATATAGAGTTAAATCAATTGGCCAGGATGGAAACTGGTTTTTTCTTTGAAAATGTACGTATTTTTTTCTTAGTTTAATCTGAATATGTCTTGGGATTATTGGTTTTACTTTATAAAAAGCATCTCTTAAAATTGCTTTAAAACGAGACTGATTATAAGCTTTCGTATACTCTTCAGTTAAATAAAAAGTAATTTTTTCATCGATCTCTTCTAATTTATCTTTACCAGATTTTTCGCCAATTAATTCTTCAGGAATCTTTAAGAAATTGATCAAACTATTATCCTTTTTAATTTTTTCTTTCAATACATTCGGCATAGACTAATCCCCTTCCTAAAAAAATAATAAAAAACCATTAAAGCTAAGATTAAAAGAAAGATACAACAAATACAAGAAAGAGCATAATTTGGGGATATTTCTTTTATATATTTCAGGTAGTTAAAGATTCAAGCTTATCACAAATAGAGGAAATAATTTTTTTCTGGTTTCCTTGCAAAATATTTATTTCTTTTTGTTTTTTTTCAAAGCGTATATTTTCAATATTTGAAATAGAATCAATAAAAATTATTCTACCAATTTTTTCAAGAAATTCATCCACAGCTCCTTTAGTCCCCTTGAAAAACGAATAAGAAGGCACACCTAAAACAGCCGCTTCTCGAGTCATAGTGCCCCCCCCACTTAATACAAGATCAGAATTAAGAATCAAATCAACTCCATTTAAAGCTTTTCCCGGGATCACATACGGAATTGATTTTCTTCTAATAAAATTTGAAATATATTCACTTTGCTTATTTGATCTAGGAAGCATAATTAAAAATATTTTCTCCTTATAATTTGATATTTTATTAAGAATCTCTTTCATAATAATTTCAGATTTCGGATTATGGTAATGTGCAGTTGTGGAAGGCGGTCTAAATGCAATTATAATTTTAGATTTATCAATTCCAAAATCTTCTAGAAAATTTTCTATTTTAAAATTAGAGTTTATATAGATCTGTTCCTTAATCCCTGGATAGAAATCGATGTTACTTCTTCGAATGCCAGCTTCTTTTAATCTATCTTTATTTAGCAGGTCAGGTACTAAAAATTTTGTGGCAAAAATATTTCCAACTATTTGATTTGCGTACTCATAATCAGCTAACAAAACTGATGGAATCTTCATTAACCAACTCGCAAGCACTGCACTCCTTGAGCCGTGGTTTACAGATAGATTTATTTTTTTGTTCACGCTTTTTTTTAAATAATAAATAAGTTCTAATGTCCTTTTAGAAGTATAATATATTTTCAAAAATCTATTTTTCGGAAAAGACTTACCAATTAATTTAAATTTTTCATTATTTAAAGACAAAAGATTTTTTGTCTCTGACTTATCTCTCGCTGTAAAAATAGTACTATATCCTCTGTTCCTCATCTCTTTAACAATCGGTAAAAGCACAGGCACATGAGGTGCATTACCAAAATCGAACCAAATTAACTTCGATTCTTTTACCATTATTCTAATTTATTCACGCAAAATGGAAGAAAACCAATTATATAAGGCTTTGGATTAATACCCTTACTATTCTTTCTGATGAATTGCCACCCCATAACCTTGGAATTTTATATTGTTTCCTATTTTTCCTATTCAATGTTTTTATGGATTCATTTATTATTTTATTCGGGTTGTTTCCAACAATTATATTTGTGCCCTCTTTTACTGTAATCAGCCTTTCTGTGTTATTTCTTAAAGTTAGACAAGGAATACCTAATACAGTTGTTTCTTCTTGGATACCACCAGAATCCGCAAAAATGATGGCTACATGAGACATTGGACAAAGAAAATTTTGTTCTAATGAAGTTTTTCATTAACGTAAAAGAAGGGCAAATTATCTATCCGATATACTAGCGAAAAAAAGCTCTCAAACTTTATCAAAATTTGGGATCATATCCCTTTTCAAGTACAGGAGACTTTCCTGAATTTATTTCTTTTATTTAACTGGATTTATGTAAACTACAATTACCTGATGTCCTTCAGAGGCCAAACAGGTTGCTGTTGCACATCCTATATAACCTAAGCCAAAAATAGATATTCTCATGTTATTTACCTTGTAATAATTTTGAATAAAGATGGGATAAAGCAGAAAACATGGTCGCTTGACTCCAATGTAACATTGGAATCTTAACTGTCTTCCATTTCAACTTTCTTATTCTGACTCTGATACCTATGAGTTAACATATAAGTTTCTGGGAAGTACTTCAGAGCATGGATTTAATTAATTTTTTCTTTTTGATCATAGTTGGCCCATACTAACTTCAATTTTCCCGATTTAGTATTTTCTAATTCTGGAACAATTAATATTTTAAACTTCACATTTTTACCTACATGATTATCAAAAACTTTTTGAATATAGTGATAATCCTCCTGCCGAAGGCCATTCCTTGAAAGAATTCTAATTTCTAAACTACTTGGAGCATATTGAACAACTTGCCAACCATCAATGTCCATATTTCCAAATAAATTATTTAGAGAAGGACCTGAAAGACTACGTCCATTTGGAAATGATATAATATCAGTAATACGGCCCTTAACAGACTCAATAAGAGGAAATGGCTGACCACAAGGGCATGGAGATTTAGCAAGGGATACCAAATCACCATTTTCATAGCGTATGAAAGGCATAGATTTATTCCAAAGATTTGTAATCAGAAGACGGCCGAAACCCTCATTATTTTTTTTATATACTTCAATAATCGATTGGAGATCATTATAATGAAGCCCTTTATGAAGGTGACATTCGTAAGACATTACCCCCCCATCATTGGACCCATAATGATTAAACACTGGACAGCAAAACACTTTCTCAATATTTTTTCGATATTGGGGCTTAAGCACTTCTGCAGTAGTGATTACCCCTTTAAGTTGAGGTAAAGCTAATCGCTCATCAGCCAGAAAAGAAGCAAACAAAGATATCACAGAAGGATACCCGTAAAGGAAATGAGCACCAAATTTATTTAGATTACGATGGTATTCTATTGCAAGAGATTTATTCATGTGTACACCTGACAACGTCAACTTTCTTTCCAGTATGTATCTAATTCTATCCCTCAGTTTAGGAGCTTGCTTAGTTAAAGAAAAACCGCCAATAATTCCAACAGGATCTCCAAAACAATAGCCTACCTGACCCCACCCCCATTGATGAAAAGCCTGCATAAAAGCCCATTGTTCTATATCAAGATAATATTTCACTGGCTTTCCTGTAGAGCCACCAGTAGCTTTAGAGATATATCGTATATAGTTTATTTTTTCAGACTTTATGCGTTCCATATTACTTTTAAATATATCTTTAGTAAGAATTGGATAAACTTCTAATTCCTCTAAGGAATGAGGTCTTCTAAAATGCAGGCCATGATCTCCCCAGAATTCTCGATAGAAAGGAACGTGATTCCAACAATATTCAAGAATACCTCCTAATCGTTTCAAACGCCAATTTTCACGGTATTCTTTTGACCAACTAAAAGTGTTATTTAACCAATCTAATTGGCCAAAAATATCAAGCCCTAAATTCCTGAAAATTATCGGTCCAACTAAACGACTGATACGATTTAATATTTTCATGAAATTTTTACTTCAAATTATATAAAGTGCTTCGTTTCATACGGAATACTATCTTTTTTATTCTCTGCATTTGTTCTTTCCTTAAGTATTCAATAACTTCTACAGGTAAATCGCTTGATTCTCCTTTTATAAGAGCAAAAAAATAGCCACTTATCCTAAGTAAACTGCTTAATAAAAATGGCTTTTCTTTAATTCGATAAATGAATTTGAAAATTGAATAAATAGGATGATATCCTAATGAAAAATCTAAAATACCTTGCCGAAATCTTGCGCCAATAATATTTCCTTTTGCTGACCATTCTGGTCTATTATGGAAAACTCTAATATTTTTAATTTTCTTCACTTTCCATCCTTTCATTCGCGCCATTATAACTGCTATAGAATCAAAACCCCCTTTTTCTAATGGGATTAATCCACCTATGTCTTCATAGCATTGCTTTCGAAATAATTGGATTCCTCCGGTTACATGCCATTGACTGGACATACATTTCTTATGTTTTCCGTTAAGAATGACAAATAAAACGCCCCCTCCTATCCCGAGCTTTGGATCCTCTTGAAATTCTGACAAGACATCTTCATAATATTCTTTTCCAAAAGAAATGTCAGCATCTAGCATACCAATATATTCATAATCTATTCCCTTCAACTGCTCAATACCTCTTATCTGAGCAAGTGCCTGAGAACCAAAGTTTCGTGGATTGCTATTTTCTAAGCGGATAAAATGGATGAAATCATATTTAGCCATATATTTTTTTACAATTTCATCAGTGCCATCGGTCGAACCATCACTTACAATAATCCATTTCTTTGGCAAAATGTTCTGTGAGATAACAGATTGAATTGTTTTTTCAATATAATCTTCTTCGTTTTTAGCAGCTGTTATAATAACGTATACCCCATCCATTAAAATAACCTTTAAAATATATCTTTTTACAAAACCTTAAATGAAATAATTATCTGTAATGTCAAATTGTTTATGTCAGGGCTCTAAAAAAGTGGTCGTTTTCTCATAAATTTCCCATTAAAACGCTAAATGACTCTACCTATTCCTGTTTTTTCTTTGGATTTTATTGAGCTTCATATTTGAATATCCTATGTTGGTGCTAGAGATGCCTGCTTGGGGATGAAGATTTGCTTATTTTTCTCCAATATTCGGACTATTCTTTTAACGTTTAAAATCAGGAAAGTCATAAATAATTGAATTTTTACTTTCTCTAAACCTCATATTTATTATAATGTATTATTACATTATTTAAAGTGAAAAAGTTACTTTTCCATTTAAATTAATGAGACTTATTCAGAGACCTCTATGTAAATTGCATTTAAAGTTAACGCCGCATACTTTTGGTAGATTGCTTAAGTTTATTAATTATTTTTATTATATTCCTGAGAAATGATCGTATAAAATCACCATTCTTAACTAAGAAATAACTAATCACATTGCTATAGGCATAAAATTGTCCTATAAAATACACATCCTTCCCATTTTTCCCTGCAAGACCGGCTTTGAAATGGGAAGATCCTGGATAATTGATAGGATCAAATCCTCCGAGATCATACCATCGAAATTTTTGCTTTTTTAACCAATTTATCATATTCCACTGAAGCAGATATGAAGCTTTATTTTGCAGTCCATTTTTATTTGTTGCTCCTAATAAATAAATTCCAGTATTTCCAATAGCATCACAAATAATGGCTGAAGATGGCTTTCCTGCATATCCGCATAACATAATCTTCATTTTCAACGGACTAGGTAAATCCTTCTGGATAAATCTATAATTATAGATATCAATAGATGAAAAAAATTGTTTTCTATTCATCATTTCCTTGTATATTTCTTCAAACATAAGAAATAATCTGTCTTCATTCCCTTCTATTACTTTTAGCTTATTCTTCTCCGCTCTATTCAATCCATTACGCCACTTTTGTTTTAATCCTTTTCGCAAATCTTCAAGTGGAGGACTTAAATCTATTAATAATGTTCTATATTGTTTATTAATGGAACTAAATTTAAAATTTTCTTGTTTTAATATTGATAATATTCTTTCGCTAGCTTCATTAATTATGTTTGGCAAAATTCTAAGAAGCAGATGACTGCGGCTAACGTATTCATTTCGTAAAGCTCGTAATATTTGATGGAATATTACTAAGTTCTCTTTTTTACCATGTAATCTCCATAATGGACCCCATCTAATATAAGCAATGCCTGAACTAAATACGCTTATTTTCTTAATTATTACTTGGGCTGCAGCAACAATTTCCTCATTATTTTTTAATACTAAATGACTTAAATTCCTTTCACCCCAGCGGGCTGCACCATAAGACCACGTTTGGTAAAGATTTGCATCATCAAATCTCTGCATAATATTCTCCCACGAATTTTTATCTATACTATTAACCTCAACTTTAAAACCTTCGTTCATTGTGATTCTATTAGGCATTAAATTAAATATAGTTTTAATTAATAATTCAGAATATATTATGCAAAAAACTAAATACTTTCCTTTTCAAATTTACTGCAATAGGAAGCCATTGATATGCTCCACGAATTTTTAGTTCAAACTCTATAAACCAATCATCTGGAGATACACAGATTCTTCCTTTCAAAAGATTAATATATTTGTTGGAAGCTAATACAGGTAAAGCTGCAAAAACTAACTTATAACCAGCTTGTTTTGAAAATTCTAATATTTTATTATTGTATTCACCATGCGGAAATGCCAACCAGTCTATTCTTTTGTTCAGAATATTTTCTAATCTTCTCTTTGATTCAATCAACTCTCTAAGTATGTTTTCTTCTAAAATAAGAGTTAAATTAGGATGAGTAATAGTATGTGAACCAACTTTTACCAACGTTAACGGCAAACTCTTTAACTGTTCGCTGTTCATAATTAATTCATTTTTATACTCAAGATCAAAATCATTAATCCACCCCGGTAGTTTTCCTAAATAGCCAGTAGGAATAAATAAAGCGCATGGAATTTTTCTCTTAATTAATTCAGGAATGGCATTATCAAGAACACATTGAAAGCCATCATCAAATGTAACTGCTGTATTAATAACCCTGCTAGTTAAAGGCCCCTGAAAATCAGGAAATACTGGTTTTGAAACTCTAATTAGTTCGTCCATCTGGTGAATAAATCTGATACGTTTTTCTTTAGTAACCAAATGGTAATTCAGAATTATTAATGGTGGAGAGTGTTGAATTCCCAAAGCACTCAAAATAAATCTGAAATATCGATAAAATATGAAGAAAATAATCGATATTCCTAATTTAATAACCCGATTTGCCATCTAGCAATTTAGTTAATCTTAATACTGGTCAACACTTAGAATTTTTGTATAAAAGGCTATTCTTTGTCTTAAATAGCACGCTTTTCTAATATTTTTAATATTTGTATATATCTTTTATACCAGCTATTTTCCTGAGAATAAGCTACTAACTTTCTAGAACTAATTGAAAAAGTATTTTTATCCTTTAAAATATCTACAAATTCTTTTGAATTCTTAGCAAGCAAACAAGGACTATCTAACAATTTTAATTCATTCCATTCTCTACTAACAACAGGTTTCCCTAAACTAAAAAATTCATACATTTTTATTGGACAAATCGTCTGGACAAGTTTGCTGTTTTTGAAAGGAATAATGCCACAATCACAATAGTAAATATAATTTGGTATTTCTATATACTTCCTTGGGCCTAAATAGTATACATTTTTCTCTAAAGGTTTTCTCATAAAGCCTAAATTGTCTGGGCCTATAATCATAAATGATATTTCACGACATTTCTTTGCCACATTCATTAATAAATCAAAATCAAACCATTCATCTATAGCACCTATATATAACGCAATCCGATTATGGACTTTATAAAACTCAATTGGCTTTTTATATTCTTCTCTAATAAAATTTGATAAATCTACTCCATTAGGAAAATAAATGAATTCCTTATTACTAAATATATTTTTATACTCATTTAACAGAACTTTAGATGTAACAAGAATTAAATCTGCCGACTTTATTACATTATCTTGTGCATTAAGTAAAACATTGCTTATATTACTTAATGCTCTCATATTATCTCCTAATCTGTAGATGAAAAATTTATAATCTAATATATCCTTCCAAAACTTTTGATATGGTGTGCCGAGCCATAAAACATCAATATTAGAGAATGCTCTTTTCTTGATTATGGCTTTAATTGATGGGACTGTAAACCTGTAATAATTATCTATAAGCCAATCACTATTAAGAAAACTATAATTGTGAAAAGGCACGAATGTAAATGGTTCATAATACCATAGATATTTTTTAATATTTACACCATTTTTAATATGATTTAATAAGCGGTTAAATATTAGTTTTTTATTCTTACCAAAAATTATATTAAATGGTGAAAGAGGGTTAGAAATATATGCAGTGTCCCAACCATGATTTGCAAATTGCAATGTGTATTGTCTATCTCCTGCCATAATATATTGATAAAAATGATGACAATCTGCAAACAAAATCTTTCTCATTACTAATTTTCTATTGATGGGTGGTCCAAATTTTGGGGGTCAGTTAAATTCGTTTTTTTGTTGAAGAATATTATACATATGATTATTAAATATGTTAGCAAAGGAAATATTGCTGTCAAAGCGTTTGTTTGTGCAATAGGAAGAAACATCAATATTGATATAGCAAAAGCTAAAATTATTTCTTTTACATCAAATAGTTTTAGAGAAATAAAAATATTTTCTAAAATGCCAAATAAAATCCCTGAAAATAAAGGTACAATAATGATACCCAAATAACCAAAATTAATGAACCCTTCTCCAATAATTCCAATCCTAATACCTAGAGAAGCATGATGAATTTTTTTCATTATACTAGCAGAACTTAAATGAAGCAATTCTCTTTTATTCAAATTAAAAACTTCCCATACTTGTTTTGGTAAAAAAGGAGCTAGTGTACCAATAAATGCCTTGCCATGTAAAAATTTACTTTCAGGATATTCTTGCACTGCATAAGCGAAAGATTGAAATTCAGAAAATGTGTTTAGTATTATCTTCTCAGGAACACTTACTTTCAATTCCCTGAAATTTTTGCTACGAGCTACAACAACAACATTTGCAAATAATATTCCAAGTAAAAAAAATGAACAAAAGTAAGATATTCTTATTTTTTTTATTGCCTTATTAAACATAATTACGCTAAAAAAAACCATAATGAATTGCCGGAATCTATCTCCATAAATTCCTTCAATAAAAAAAGAAAAAATTAAAGTGATAATTAAAAATAAATTTTTACGAATGTAAAATGTTTTATCAATTTTTATATTTCTTAATAACCAAATAAAAGCAAATAAATAAACTAACGTCCATAACCGAGCCATTTTGAATGTCCATTCACCAGTTTCTATAAAATAAGAATATCTTTCAAAACCTATATTCCCTTTTAAAATTGGAATATATCCTACTTTCAATATAGTAGCTATTGAAAAAACAAAAGCAATCCCACCTAATAAAAATAACATGAAATTGAATCTTCTCCAATTCCATGAAATGTATCTATTTGCCCTTTTATTAGAGATTTGAAATTTTAGAATAAATCTCTTAATTATATGGATTAAAAATATCCCGAGTATAATAAAGAAAGTACCTTGGAGCCAAAAATCAAGCGCGTGTTTTACATCTAGTTGAACACCCATGTAATCAGGATATAGTTTTCTATAAGCAAAAAGATATCCTGGGACTCCAAATATAGGTATTATTAAAAAAAACATAAACAAATAGAAAGATGGTAAATAAAATGAGTGCTTTTGTTGAATTTTATAAATACATAAAACAGACAATGATAAAAAAACCGCATATTTTAAAAAATAATGATAATTTAGAAATGACTGGATATTTGATAAGTAAATAATCAATAAGCCAAGTATTATAGCTAAAGTTAAAGATACCAATAATTTGAAATTTATAATATCCCGATATTTATTAATCATATTTCTGAGATTTTCTCACAAAGAATATACTTTTAAAAATTCTCTTTATCTGCTGCTTTTCTTGGGGATAAAATTCTCGAAACAAAAAAAGAAGAAGAAAATAAATAAACCCGCCAAAAAATACACCACAGATTAAATTTATGAAAACTGAATAAGTTAAATTATCAGCCACATAATATACAATTATACCCATTACTCCTGAAGCACAAACTACCCTCACCAAAGATTTAAAAGGGAATTTCCATGTAAAAAACCGTCTTGAAAGTGTAATCATTAGAAACAATAAAAAAGCATAGGAACCTAAGGTTGTTACTGCTGCAGCAAAGTAACCATATCTGGGAATAAATAGAAAATTAAGGAATAAATTTAAAAAACCAGATGCTACTATTGTAAATGTTATATATCCTGTTTTTTTATAAAATATAAATCCTGCCTGAAATCTTTGTTGAAGACCTAAAAATAATATCCCTAACGTAACAAAAGGAATAATTTTGTATCCTTCAAAATACTGTTCTCCCGTCATAATGTTTAAGATTGGCTTACTTAAAACGCTTAATCCTATTATTGCAGGAACACAAGCTATCAAATAATATCGGGTTATTTTATTCACAAACTCTGCACTTTTTTCTTTACCTTCTTTCTCCCAAATATGTATAGATATAGGGCCTGAAGCTAGCATAAATAAGGAACTGAGAAGCATAATACTCTTTTCAGAAATATTATAACTCGCAGAATATATTCCTACCTCTTGACTTCCTCGAAAGAACTCCAGTATATATCTATCAGATAGGCTCAATATCCAAGCAGCAAGATTTCCTATAACTAAAGGAAAACTATAATTTGCCAAATCTTTCACTAATGAAAGATTTAACTTAGAGTAAATAATAGATATATTGCCTATCGCTTTTCTCCATAACAAAGGTATAACAAAAAATATGCTCAAAATTATTCCCCAAAATAAACTTACGATACCCAATTTGAACAAAAATATTAATGTTATCCCGAATCCAAAACCCATTGCACTTTTCCAAATAGCAAACCCACTATACCAATCAACTTGCCTTTTTGACCTTAAGAAATGCTGAAGAACATTAAAAATAGCTATAGCGATAAATACACAAATTCCAATAAGCATAAGCAAATATAATTTTTTAGAGATATGGATTTTAATGAAGAAAATGAAAATTAGATAAGTGAAAGTTATCACTAATATGGAAATAAATGTTAACCTAAGTATGTTCCCGTAAAATAAATCTAATTTTTTATCCCTCTCATAAACTGGATAAAATCTTATTATTGCCATAGGCAACCAACCAGCTAAAGTTGTAAACACCATAACCGTAGCCATTGCCAAACTGTAATTTCCATAATCTTGAGGGGAAAATATTCTAGTAATTACAGGGATACTGATAAATCCTACAATTCCTGGCGCAATTTGAGCAGGTAAATATTTAAACGCATCCTTGAAGAAACCTTTAATCATATTTTTTTATCTTCAAAATAATCAATCTAACTACATCTAAAACAAATAGAAAAAAATATCTTTATACAAGTTCAATAAAACCTTGCCAGCCAGGTGGGGGTTTAAAGTTGAGATATTTATCATTTGTTTTAAATATATCCTGGAATTCTGGATTGTTAGTAAAAATCTTAATATTTTCTACATCATCAACATAAAAATTAAAATTTTTGTTATCAATAAGATTTACAATCCATTTTAATTTCCTATAGTCAAATCCCATAAGTCGTGTACTCACTATATCTGTTGCGAGTGGATTAAATCCAGAAATTACGACCCCTTCTTTTTTCTCATCAGGAATCAATGGGCCATTATTCTCGCCTCCAATTATTCCATCAACTACCGAAAAAACCTTCCTTTGAGGCGAATTTTTAATAATCCCATTTTTATCAACATATATTATGATTTTCATTAAATCTGAAACCATTCTCCATGCACTATCATTTCCATACCAATTTCCACAGTCAAAAACTAACTTATTCTCCGTAACTTTCCTTACAAATTGTTTAAAAAAGCCTTTATAAAATTTATGCAAAGCTATATATATTGAATCTATTTTAGGATTTTTTCTTGAAAGCAAAAAATCATAAAGAATTCTTTTAGTTTTAAGTATCTTGGCTTCTCGGAAGGAGTGTATCTTTGATGGATATTGGTCACCACCATCTTCAGGGCTCCCAAGAGTGTAATGAATTAAATAGTTTTTATTAGTATTAATACCAACTAATCCCTTACTATTTAAAGTTACCCCCACTTTCTTATGAACTTTTAGCTTAGGAACCGAAATTAAAACATCTGAGTCCAGAATAGAATTAGACACCATATATTCCTGTATTTCTCTCCGGTGATGTTTAATTGTTTCATCCCTATTATAATCTGCTCCATAAAAGTCTTGCCAATTCCTTACTTTATAGAACTCACTCTTTTTACTTAAGTTGACAATAATACTGCCAAGAGGATCACCTGGCAATTTTTTTCTTCGTTTTGATAAAAACTCAATATCCTTAGGTTTCTTATCAACCCAAAAATCCCTTAAGTCTAAAATTTTTATCTCAAACTTTCGTTTTTTCCAGTACAAATCTTGTATAGAATTCAATTTTGTAATTCTAAGAAGCTCTTTAAAATTACAATCCATCTGAGGAGCATCGGCTATAATTATTTCCCCTTCACCGTTAATAGCTTTATAAACATAATCAACAACAGCTCTAAGAACGGAGGGATGTGTAATGATTGAATAAAGATTGCCTCCTTCATAATGAGAACTTTGAACAAAGTTTGGTTTTATAACTACTATATCTTCTGTTTTTATTATATCTTTCAAAGGATTCCATTTATAAGAACTAAAATTTCCTCTATCCAATCCTAAAAGAAAGAAACAGCTTCTTACTGCATCATACGCCGTATTTGGTTTGGAACTTATCTCATTTTTAAAAATATACTCAGGATAAAATTTATGAGGATTAAAGGGAGGGATATCTAAATAAAATGACTTACCTTTATAAATTGCCACGTGTAAATTCTTAAAATATGAGGATTTATTTAACTCAGGAGTTTCCATCTTTTACCTTCAGCCTTTGATACAAAAATTTGTATTTTTCAATGTTGATCCGAAGAATATTTTCAACTAAACGGATGATTAGATTTTATTTCATTACCTGTGTCTATCTTATACCTTTGCGAAGTAAATCTTTGGAGACATTGGAAATTATCCACTTGAATTTGCCAGATTTAGGAATCTGGATAGAATAAACTATATCAGTTTTAATCTTTACATCAAAGCCGAGTATATTATGTAAGCCTTTACATAATTCTAATAATTCACTCTTTAATAAGTCTGAAACACAATCATCCCATGGAACAACAACCAGATTTATTTTATTCAAAGATTTTTGAATTATTTGGGTTTCTCTAATTGTTTTAAGATTTTTAAATGGATGTGTAATAACTGCAGGAGAAACGGGTATGCCCTTTGGCGAAATGATAAAATCCTCTAGTCTTCCCTCTACACTTGAAAAAACAGGAGAGTAGTATCTACCGCACTTATTGCAACCTGAGCTGACCGGTTGAGAAGCAATGTCTGTAGTTCGATAACGAATAAATGGATTGATATAGTTGAGAAAGCTTGTGCCTATAATTTCATTAGTAGTGGGATCTATTTCTATTATTCCGTACTGAGGGATACAATGATAATAAGTGTTATTTTCGCATTCACCAGCTAAAACTACTTTTTCCGCTTGACCATAATGGCTAAATATCTGACAATTAAATACTTCTTTAATAATATTCCTCTGCCACGGATATATACTTTCCGAAGCAAAAAGCACTGATTTAAATTCAACAGGCACATATAATCCATATTGTTTTATCATAAGAGCGAATACCGCTATAGTACTTGGATAGCCATGGAGAAACCTTGCTCCAAACTTTCGTATTTTTTTTAAGTAATAATGAACAGTTTCCCTACTATCTATTCTTGGTGAAAGTCGTAAAATCTTCCAAATTGGATCATATTCAAATGGCTTATCACCTTTTATTATCGCGCCACGTAGTTGTATTATTAAATCACTAGGTTTAACTTTCACGCGTGACCATTGATGATAAATAAAAGCAAGCTCTTTCTGGTTAGTATCTCGATTTTCATAAAATTGTAGAAGTTTTCCAGTAGTGCCACTCGTATGACTTGTGGGCAAATATTTTAATTTAAAATTTCTTGCAATAAACTCACTAAAGTGCTTTTTAAATATGTCCTTAGTCAAACAAGGCAGTTTTCTCAAATCATCAAAATTCTGAATATCCTTTGGTTTCAAATCTCTTTCATCAAATACTCTTCTGTAATATGGAACATTTTCATATGCATGATGCAAAAGTTTACTCAACTGCTGCATCTGATATTCTTCTAGTTTTTCTCTGCTCCACCATTGTGATTCTTGTAAGAAGTTATAAGTATTCCAAAATACTTTTCCATATCTAAGACGGGTTGGAATCAGCCCATAAAGGTATTTTGCCGATTGCCTGATAGGAAATGGCAATTTTTTTAAGGTTTTCTTAATTCTCATAGCAATTTAAGCTCTAAAATCATTATTAGCAGAACAATCTTTAATCGGCACATTCTGAATCAAATATTTAATTTTGCCGCTTCTAGTTTTTGGGATGCCTTTTACAAATTCGATCTCAATATCAAAATTAGCATATAAATCTAAAAAATTCTTTTTTATGATCTCTATATCAGATGGCAAGAATTTACTATGAACAGCGATTTTCAATAATACTTTTCCTGGGACATCCTGAACATATTGATAAGCTTTGATTTTCTCTCTAAAATTCCAAAGAGGCTTATCCGCCCAGATAAATGTGATTATATATCCATTTTTATCAACAAAATATTCCTGTTTCCTTCCTACAACTCTTTTCAATAAAGTATGGACCCTTCCACAATTGCAACTCTGTCCACTGTAAACTGCTAGATCTTCTGTTTTATATCGTATGAAAGGTAGTACATAATTATTAAAACCAGTAGCGACTATTTCACCAAAATCATTTTCCTTTGATACCAAATTGTTTTTCTTATCAACTATTTCAGTAATTCCATATTCAGGGGAAATATGATAATCCGTATTTAACTCACACTCACCGGCTAAAACAACCTTTTCTGCATGTCCATACCAGCTAAATACTCGACATTTAAATATTTCTTCTAATAAATTTCGTTGCCATAGATATAAATTTTCAGAGCTACATAGAATCGCTTTCAAATTTTTAAAAGGTTTAATATTTCTCTTTTTCATAAATTTTGCCAAGATAGTTATTACTGAGGGATAAACATGCAAAAAATCAGGCTGAAATTCTCTAATTATCGATACATATTCTAGCAAAAATTCATCTGTCATATTAAGAGATGAAAGAGCGAGAGTTCTATCAACTGGATTATACTCCCAGAATTTTTTGCCACGTATTTTCTTATGAACTACTCCCCTTATTATGACTCTTTTATCGCCAATATTAAATCCAACTCTTTCCCACAGGGAAAATATAAATGCATATTCTCTGGAATTAGATACTCCCTTTTCTTGATAGAACATAAGCGGAATACCG
>Ga0307378_10006233_pt1 | contig 16397 bp, 11 predicted proteins | sample UN1MG_FD_202238 | JGI IMG/M metagenome (GOLD analysis project Ga0307378, IMG submission 202238) | Soil microbial communities from Risofladan, Vaasa, Finland - UN-1 | ecosystem: Environmental > Terrestrial > Soil > Coastal area > Acid sulfate soil | place: Finland: Risofladan, Vaasa | collected... | reverse complement strand
ATGTTCAGAAAGTAGAGGAACATTATGGCAAAAATAACTCCGACTATTACTACCAATCCAATTAAAAACTGTACCATTTCTCACCTCCCATAAACCTTTCGTTTTTATCGTCCAAACCAAGAATTGTCAAAATCTATTTAAAAGATAGTTTGTGATATGGAGTCCTTGCGAAAGCAAGGGTTCCGTTTTAAGCCCTCCCTTTCGAGGCTGTGTCGCAACCCTGTTTTGGGTAGTCGCAGGCTTCAGCCTGCGTAATTTCTCCGTCGAGAACGCAACCTAAAGGTTGCGGCTACCAAACAAAAAATCTAATTATGACACAGCCTCTTTCGGGAGGACTCCAGACCTTTCCACGTCAAGAAATTCCCGGGCGACGAACAAACTATCTTTTAATTTCTGAAACTCAGACCACCTTTTCTTCGTTTATTCTTCTGACTACAACTCTATTCCCTTCCACCATCACCACCTTTATCTTACAACCCTTGGGTAGAAATACTCCCTCACTTACCACATTGACCTTTCCACCATCTATTACTGCCTTGCCAGAGGGTCTCAAGATAGTCAGCGAAATACCAGTTTTATCTTTTAGGTCTTCTAAATTTTTCGAAGTAGAGCGGAAGCCTTTTTCTGTCGACTGAAGGAATAGTTTCCTGGACAATCTTGTCTTAATCCCGAACTTCATTACTAAATAGACGCTCACCATAGCCAACACCAAACCGCCAACTAAGAAATAGGAGCCCCCAACACTACCAAGTTGAACGAAAGCAATCCATATAGAGCCTACGATTAAAAAGAACCCAATCGTTCCCAGAATCCCTCCAGGAACAAAAACTTCAAAACAAATTAGAATCAAACCTGCCAGATATAGAGATAAGCTTAGCTTCATTTCTTTTCTTATATCTCCACTTCGGAAACCACTATCCTGTTTCCTTCCACCTTCATCACTTTTACTTGTTTTCCCTTCTCTATAAGTTCGCCTTCGCTCACCACATCCAGAATTGTATCTCCAAATTGAGCCTTACCTACAGGCCTGAGCATAGTCAGTATTATACCTTGCTTTCCTATAAATTTTTCCAGCTCTACTGGCGCAGAACGGAATCCCTTTTCTCTCTTTTCTTCTGAAGTCAAAATTAATTTACTCAAAAGGGGAATTTTGGGAATAAATGCGAAACTGAGAGTGGCTACCAGGAAAGTAGCGATCAAGGAGGCAGCCACCACATAAGTTGCCTGGAGGAGGCGAGAAATATCTACAGGTGTCTTGGGCAAAGGCTCTTTAACCAGTGAGAGGAAGAGACTGGCTACAATAAGCAGGACACCTGATACTCCTGCAATACCGAAACCAGGGATAACAAGTAATTCTAAAACTAGTAAAACTCCCCCAACAATAAAGAGAACCGGCTCAATCCATTGGGCCAGGCCTACCATATATTGGGCGCCAAAGAAGAGCGCCAAACAGACTAGCCCGATTGTACCACTCACTCCCCAGCCTGGTATCCTCAATTCAAAAAATATCCCTAAAAACCCAAAAGTAAGAAGAAGACCACTTACCATGGGGTGAGTGAGAAACCTTACTAGTTTCTCTGACCAGGTTATCGAAGCCCTCACCACTTTTCCATCCTCTACCCCGTAAAGGGTGAGAATTTCTTCAATTTTTGAGACTTTATGCTCTGCTAACTTAAGTTTCCAGGCCTCCTCTGTGGTAAGAGTCAGAAGCTTACCTTTCTCAATTACCCCTTTTATTTCCACATCCGGGTCGACCATAGCTTCTGCCAAAGCTGTAGGATGGTTATTCCTTTCTGCCGTAGCTTTAAACTCTTTTCGCACATAAGAAATTGTTTTCTCGTCGGTAGGCTGGGTCTTTGTAGCTCCCGGAGCCATGACCACGGGAGTGGCTGCTCCAATGGTACTGCCCGGGGCCATAACAATATGCCGACAAGCCAGGCTTATCAGAGCTCCAGCAGATATGGCTCTTCTGTTAACAAAAGCAATTGTGTTTATATCACTTTCGAAGAGAGTATCCCTGATCTCAGTAGCTGCGTCTACCCTGCCTCCGAAAGTCTCCAGTTCCAGGATAATACACTGAGCTTCTTTTTCCTTCGCTTCCTGAACTACTCGCCTGACAAAACTGGAAAGGCCTAAGTCTATTACTCCTCTAATGGGAATGACATAAACATCCCTCTCGGGGTAGCCAAAAAGGGATGAGTGACTGAGTAAAAGGAAGCCCATAAGAAAAAGAAAGATTTTAATCCTCATATAAGAGAAAAGTCCTCTCTAAATTGCAGATCATAAAGCTTCCTATATAATCCACTCCTGTTCATCAACTCTTGGTGCCTTCCCACTTCTACAATTCTGCCGCGATCGACCACAATAATCCTATCTGCTTCCCGAATTGTTGATAGACGATGTGCTATTACGAAGGTGGTGTGATCCTTCATAAGGCGATCCAATGCTTCCTGAACTAAAAGTTCAGATTCTGAATCTAATGAAGAGGTTGCTTCATCAAAAATCAGGATTTCCGGGTCTTTAAGGATAGCCCGGGCAATGGTAATTCGCTGCTTCTGTCCACCGGATAACTTCACTCCTCTCTCGCCAATAACCGTTTCGTAACCCTGGGGAAGCTTCATTATGAACTCATGGGCATTAGCAATGCGGGCTGAAGCCTCAATCCTCTCCAAGGAAGCTTGTGGATCACCATAGGCAATATTATTCCTGACTGTATCATTAAACAGAATTGTTTCCTGGGTGACAATGCCCATCTGCCCTCTCAACGATTTCAGGCTTACCTCTCTTATATCTTGACCATCGATTGTAATCTTTCCCTTTGTGGGGTCGTAGAAACGAGGAATCAGATTGGCTATGGTAGTTTTTCCGCCTCCGCTAGGGCCAACCAGAGCTAATATTTCTCCTTTGGAAACTTCTAAATTAACGTTCTCCAGGACAAGGTCATTTTCCCTCGAAGAACCCTCCTGGGGATAAGAGAAAGAAACATTTTCCAAGACTATCTTTTCTCTCAAGGGGGGAAGGACTTTAGCATGGGGAAGCTCTACCACAAAAGACTTTGTATCTAAAACGTAGAAAATTCTTTCACTGGCAGCTAAGGCTTGTTGAATCTGTTCATTGAGGCCGGCGAAATTCTTTACCGGTTTATACATAGTAGAGATAGCGCCAATAAAAGCGAAGAAAGTTCCTATAGTAGTTTTTCCCTTTATAACCTCGTAAGCAGCAATAGCTAAAACGCTTACCATCCCCAAAGTGGCAATAAATTCCATAACCGGCGATTGAATGGCTACTATCCGCATCGCTTTCATAATAATTTTAAAGAAATTACTATTCTCCTGTTCAAACTTCTCCGCTTCTGCCTTCTCCATACAGAAAGATTTAATCATCATCATTCCCAGGATTTTTTCCTGCAGTAAAGAATAGATGTCAGCCATCTTCTCCTGGCTCTTTCTGCTTATCTTCCGCAATCTTTTCCCAAATTTCCTTAAGGGCAGGGTAACCAGAGGGAAAACAATCATAATTACGATTGCCCACCGCCAATGCAAATAGAAAAGAAGTGCAGTCAAGCCTATGATAGTCAAACCTCCACGAATTAAATTTGCCGGAACACCAACAACTGCTCTTTGAAGCAACATAACATCATTAGTTAAACGAGAAATAATCTGGCCTGTCCTCTGACGAATGAAATAGTCCAAAGACAGACTTTGCAGGTGGCTGTAAAGTTTGTTCCTTATATCCATTATTGTTCTCTGACCGATATAAGCCATCAGATAAGACTGGTAGTATTGAAATATCCCTTTAGCCAGGGCACAACCAATAATAATCAAGACAATATAAAGAATCATCTGTGGATTCTTTTGAGTAAAGATTTTATCGAATGTCGGCTTTATCAAATACATTAGAAGTGAAGTTAGCCCAGCAACTAAGGCCATACAGACCATCGCTTCTAAGAAACGTATCCTGTAGGGTTTGACATATGTAAATAGTCTCTTTAAAAGGTCCATTAGTTGCTCGCTATGGCCTCCTCCAGAATAATTTTTGCCGCTCTCTTAGATGCTCCGGGAGTTCCTAACTTTTCTTTAACCCTTTTAAGTTCTTTTCTGGTCTCTCGCATAAGGCCTGGATTACTCAACCAGTGGCAGGCTACCTTAGCAATATCTTTTGCCCGAGCTTTTTGCTGAATAAATTCGGGGACCACCCTCTTTCCCGCTACAATATTGGCCAGACCAATTCTGGGAATTCTTATTAGAAGTCGCGCCAGTAGATAACTGAAAAGTGAAACTTTATAAATTATAATCATGGGAATACCCAGACAGGCATTCTCTAAAGTAGCTGTTCCAGAAGCTACCAGAGCCAAGGTCAATGTTCTCCTTATATTATAATCTTCATCCCGCACTACCAGTATAGGAAGAGGAGGTTTTTCTTCTTTTTGACTTTTAGAAATCCTCGTTCGGTTAAGTCTGTTTTTTTCAAATTCTGTTATGCGCTCTTTTATGTAATTCATAGGTATATTGCCCGCCAAGGGCAAGACAAATTGCACTTTCCTGTTTTCAGCTATCCTTCGGGAAGCCTCTAACATAACTGAAAGAAGACGCTCTATCTCCTGTTTTCTGCTTCCGGGCATGAGCCCAATAATGGGGGAATTAGAGTCCAGCCCATACTTTCGACAAACTTCTTCTTTACTCTTGGTTGGCTGAATAGTATCCAACAGGGGATGACCGACAAAGGAAACATCCACTCCTGCCTTCCTGTATGTCTCTTCTTCGAAAGGAAATATCACCAGCATCTTATTTACCAATTCCGCTATACCCTTAATTCTCCCATGTCTCCAGGCCCAGATTTGGGGACCAATATAGTAAATCAAAGGAATCTTCAGTCTCTTAGCTAAACCTGCCAACCTTAGATTGAAACCAGGATAATCGATCAACACAATTATATCCGGCTTCTCCTTTCTTAGGAACTCTTCTGTCTTTCTATAGATCTGACGAAGAGCAAGTATATTATTAATTGCTTCACTAAAGCCCACAATTGCCAATTCAGTAAGTCTATACAGAAGCCTTACTCCAGCCCTCTCCATCCTCTCACCACCCAATCCATTTATCTCTATCTGGGAGGATATTTCTCTCAGCGCAGTTACTAAATTTGCGCCGTGCAAATCTCCCGATGGGTCACCGGCTACAATGAATAGTTTCTTAACCATCGCTTATCCCAAATTTTCCTTAATCTTCTTGAGAATTTCCAAAGCAATCTCCAGAGCGTCCCGACCATGTTTGCCAGAAACCAAGGGCTTCCTGCCTCTCTCCACACATTGAGTAAAATGTGTCAACTCTTCTCTCAAGGGGTCTGTCTTCTTCAGTTGCGGTCTCAAAATCATCATATCCTTCATTGATTTAATTTCTTTTTCCTTTTTCTGATAAATTTTTAAACTCTGCTTAGCATAATCTAACGAAATATAGACATCCTTTTGAAATATTCTAATCTTACGAAACTTTTCCAAGGAAACCCTGCTTGCTGATATATTAGCTACACAGCCATTCTGAAAATTAATTCTGGCATTGGCAATATCTTCATTCTGAGAGAGGATACTACCGCCAATAGCATCGATACTTCTCACTGGTGAGCGTACCAGATAGAGCACAATGTCGATATCGTGAATCATCAAGTCAAGCACTACTCCAATGTTGGAAGTGCGTGGGTCGTAAGGTCCAAGTCTGTAAGCTTCGATAAACTTTGGCTCCTTGATATATTTTTGTGCCTCCAATATTGCGCTGTTAAACCGCTCAATGTGTCCTATCTGTAAAATTAAATTCTTCTTGCGCGCTATACTCACCAGGTCTTCAGCCTCTTCCAGAGTGGGAGTAATCGGCTTTTCTACCAGACAGTGAACGCCTCTTTCCAGAAAATCCTTTGCCACAGGATAATGCAAATCGGTAGGCACCACAACACTTACTGCATCGACCTTATTGAAAATCTCTCTATAACTTGCATATGGAGTTGTATTATATTCTCGAGCGAGCTTCTCTCTTCTTTTCTGCTCAATATCTACAACTCCTGCCAACTCTACATCTGGGATTTGCGAATAAATCCGGGCATGATGCGCACCTATATGGCCAACCCCAATCACACCAACTCTAACCATTCCTCTCTCCAAAATTCGTGCGTAGTGTAGCCCTTTATGGGCGTAATTCTTACGGGCATAAAGCCCCACACTACCTAGATTTCTGACTTTCTTCTTCTTTTACTGCCACCAGGGAAATACCATTCTGGTTGGCATTTTTAACCACTTTCTCCCTATCCAATAATATTGTACTGCGGGCACTAAAAGCGAGTACTTTTGCTTTAGCCTGTTTCAATACTTCTACTGTCCTCTCACCAACAATGGGAAGGTCAAACCTCCTATCCTGTTGGGGTTTACTTACCTTCACTACCACAACATTTCCTTTGCCTAATTTCCCTCCCCTTTTTATGGTGCTGTCTGTTCCATCCATTCCTTCCACTGCTAAAACGGCCTGGTCCTTGACCACCACTGTCTGCCCGATGTCCAGGCCAGCAATCTCTTTAGCCATCTTATGACCAAACTCGATATCTCGCCATTCCTTTTGAGTAGGTTTGCGGCGGGTCAAAATACCGGGAGAGGGCAAAAGGTGGGAAAGATAGGTAGCTGAATCTATTAGTTCTATCCCCTCCCTCAACAACTCATCAGCCACTGCTCCCAGTAGAGAATTAGCCTTCTTATCCTTCACTCCAGCCAAAAGAGCCCTAGCTCTTGCGTCCAGCTTTAGCTGACCGAACAGGCGGGTGTGTCTAACCTGCCCGGCCATCACTGCCCTGGTTATCCCCTCTTTCTTACAAATCTCAATCAGGTCACCCAATTGTCCTACATTGACCCAGTGGATTCTATCTACTAAATTTTCCAGGCTGGGATTCGTCTCTTTCTTTATTGCCAGAGCGACTACCTCTGTTCCTACTCTCTTCGCTTCTTGTGCAAAAATCAAAGGGAAATTCCCATTACCAGCAATCAATCCAATCTTTCTATTCTCTATCTTCATTCTTTGCAGATTCCCCTCTCAGATTCTTTAATAAAGGCGACCATATGAAGCAATTCATCGGAGATGTTTGACTCTTTTTCCAAAACGTTCAAAGCTTGCGTAGTGTTTAATTTGGAGCGGAAGAGAACCTTGTAGGCTCTCTTTAGCTGGGCTTTAACATGCTTGGGGAAATTGTTTCTTTGTAACCCCACTGTATTCAATCCAAAAATTCTAATGGGTGTCCCCGCTGCCATACAATAGGGAGGTACATCTTTTGCTGCCCGAGAACCTCCACCCACAATACCCAATGTGCCAATGCGCACAAACTGATGGACTGGAGTTAGCCCTCCCACAATAGCCTTATCCTCAATCACTACGTGGCCCGCCAGAGTAGCTACGTTAGCTAAAATCACGTTAGAGCCAATTACACAATCATGAGCGATATGAGCATATGCCATTATGAGATTGTTATCTCCAATGGTTGTCTCTCCTGTAGAAGTCGTTCCCCGGTTGATGGTTACATACTCCCGGATAACATTATTCTCACCAATTATGACTCTCGTTTTTTCTCTTTTAAACTTTAAATCCTGCGGTAAATTTCCAATTATGGCTCCTGTCCATATCTGACAATTTTGGCCAATTTGAGTATCTCCTTCGATTATTACACGAGCTCCAATCTCAGTCCCTTTTCCAATCTTTACATCCGGTCCAATAATTGTATATGGACCAATGTCCACATCTTCTTCAATTACTGCATCCGGATGAACTAAAGCTGTTTTGTGAATGTTCATTTTTTCTCCTAAAAGTTTAGTAGTATATGCTCATTGCTTACTTGTCGTTGTCGATTTACCTATCTACCAAGGAGAACATAAATTCGGCCTCAGCCACCAATTCATTCCTAACATACGCCCTACCTTGAATCTTTCCTCCTCTCACCCGGGCACGAGTAACTTCAACTTCCAGCTGCAGCTGATCGCCAGGGAAGACAGGCTTACGAAATTTAACCTCTTTAATCGCCATAAAATAGGGCAGTTTCTTTCTGAGATCCGAACGGGCCAAGAAGAGAACACAGGAAGTCTGTGCCATCGATTCTATAATTAGAACGCCAGGCAAAATCGGATAGTCAGGGAAATGTCCCTTGAAGTATTCCTCATTAATAGTTATGTTCTTGAACCCCACGGCTTTGACCATATTCTCTGACATAATTATTTTGTCTACAAATAGAAAAGGAGGACGATGGGGAATTATATTCTGAATCTCTTCCAAACTTAAGACTTTTCCTTCAAAACCTTCCTGTTTAAAAGTCTTAGTCGTTCGACGAGCAGCAGATCTCTTTATGAGTTCGCCTAACTTTTTAGTCAAAGCAATGTTAGCAGCATGTCCACAGCGGATAGCAATAATGTGTGCTTTTAAAGGTTTTCCTATTAAATAGATGTCCCCTATTAAATCGAGTATCTTGTGGCGGACAAATTCATCGGGAAATCTGAGCTCCTTATTATGAATGCCATCCTGTCCAATTACTACCGCATTATCTAAATTACCCCCGCGAGCCAACCCTCGGCGTTTCAACGATTCGATTTCATGCTCAAAACAGTATGTCCTGGCGGGAGCAATCTCCTTTTCGAAAATCTCTTTGGTTATGGTAAACGTGCCGTACTGACTCTTTAAAATTTTATGTTTGTAATCGATGGTAGCAGATACTTTAAATTCATCCGATGGCAGAACGACCAGATGGACATCTTCATTGGAAAACTTGACAGGTTCAGTTATCGTAAAGTAGTTCTTTTCTACATTCTGTTCTTGGAAACCAGCCTTCTCCAGAGTCTCCACAAAAGGCATCCCGCTACCATCAGCCACAGGAGGTTCACCAGCATTCACTTCCACGATGAGATTATCTATACCCAAACCGCATAGAGTAGCCATAATATGCTCTACCGTCTGGATCTGGAAATTGCCATTACCCAGAGTGGTTCCTCGTGCTACACTGATAACATTCTTTATGTTAGCTTCAACTTCCGGCTTACCTGGTAAATCTGACCTTACAAATTTTATACCAGAATTGGGTAGTGCTGGCTTAAAGGTCACTGAAGTTATGTTCCCAGTGTGTAAACCTATTCCCGAATAAGTACTCTCTCTTTTTATAGTCTTCTGTAAATCCATAATTTCCTCCATAACTTTTTGGTCACCCACTCTTGAGAGTGCCGATTCCGTCACCCTCCTGATGTTTTCACTTTATTTTTTCTCTTGTTTTCTCTATATTTTGTTTTAACTCTTTTATCTGTTCATACAATTTCGGCAATCTAATTAATTGAGCATCTATCTTTTGGGCTATCTTGTGTTCCCGGGCAGGATAACCGGAAACAGTAGTATTGGCGGGAACACTTTTAGTAACTCCTGCCTGCGCACCAACAATTGCATTATCGCCAACGGTAATATGGCCAACAAGCCCTGCCTGGCCAGCCAGGACAACATTATCACCAATCACCGTACTTCCCGAAATACCTACCTGGGAAACTATAAGGCAGTTTTTACCTATTCTAACATTATGTCCAATCTGAACAAGATTATCAATTTTCGTCCCTTCACCTATGAGGGTTTTACCCATAGTTGCCCGGTCGATAGTAACGTTTGCTCCAATTTCCACGCCATTTTCAATTTCCACAGTTCCCGCCTGGGGAATCTTATGATGTTTTCCCTTTTCAGTGGCATAACCAAATCCATCCGCACCAATAACTGCACCGGAGTGAATAATTACATTATCGCCTATAATAACTTCTTCTCTCACAGTAACATTTGGATAGATTAGCCCATCCTTCCCAATCACAGCTTTATCCCCAATGTAGGTCCCCGGAAAAATTACAGTCTTATCTCCAATCACCACGCCCTTTCCAATAACCACGTAAGCTCCAATGGCAACATCCTTACCTAATTTAACTCCCTTACCAAGAATGCTGGTTTTGTCTATTCCCCTGGGTAGTTTTTTGGGAGGAACCAACACTTTCATTACCTGGGCAAAAGCTAAATAGGGATTCTTTGTCCGTATTGAAGGAATCTCTGGTAGCTCAACTCCCTCACCGATAATAATAGCTGAAGCCTTAGTCTTTAATACCTGACTCCTGTACCGGGAACTTGCCAAGAATGTAATCTCGCCTTTTTCTGCTTCTATCAGACTACCCACTCCTTCGATTGCTATGTTACTATCCCCGGAGAGTTCACCACCAACAAGCTCAGCAATTTTCTTTAAAGTCATTCCCATCAAACTCACTCCACATCCAAAAAGGCACGCCAAAGCGTAATCTTTGCTTTCGGGAGAATTCCAAAGATTCTGGAGTCCTTGCGAATCGCGTAGGGGCGACCCTTGTGGTCGCCCAAACCTCCCTTTCGGGAGGAGTCCAGCAGGCGAAGCTTTGCTTCGCTACTCCTTTTTACTCACCTAAATTCAACATCTGTATAACTTTTTCAGTGAGGTCATTTTCTGTTTCGCTATACAGAATATTTTTCTTGTCCAAAATGATAGCATAACCTTCAGCCTGAGCAATCTCTCTAATCACATCGTAAATCTTTCCTAAAATCTGATGGGGCATCTCTTTCTCAAGCCTGTCTAATTCCTCTTTCATTTTCTTTACCATCTTATTAAGCTTTTCCTTATTCAGTCTAATTATTTCTTCAGGAAGTGGTTTGGGGATAACTGGTCCAGTAGAAATTTCCACCTCTTTTTCGGCCAATCCCGTGATAGCTACTGGTTCTACTCTTTCCTTTTCCCTCATGGCAAATTCTAAATCTCTTATCTCCTTCTCCAGTTTAGCTATCTCGCCTCTCTTCGTTTCAATCTCTCTTTCTATCTTTTCTTTCGCTTGTTTAATGCCTTTATATTCATCAAAGACTCTATCTATGTCTACATAAGCAATTCTTTCCGAAGAAAGCATTACTGCTCTTACATCAGGAAGTGTAAAAGGGAAAAAGTAGAAAAGAGAAAAAACAAAGAAAAAAAGCAAAATTCTTTTCATCATGAACTCTCCATTTCTTCCATCGCCTTAGAAGGATTGGCCCATTGTGAAATACCACTGGGATTTGTCTTCTCCCGGTTTATGATTTAATCCATATCCCCAATCGAGACGGACAGGGAAAAAAGGAGTCTGGAACCGGATTCCTGCTCCTATCCCCATCTTTAATTGATTCTCCCTTGAGCCTATGGTAAAGTTTACATCTCCTTTCCTCCAGCTCCCTCCCATATCAATAAAGATTGCTCCCTGCAAAATAGTGCGAAGTTTTTCCTTAACTATGGGAAACTTATATTCTACGTTGCTTACAAACATCATCACTCCTCCCTCAGAAGGCCCGATCTCATCCCTATAGTCGTAACCCCTTACGCTATCAGCTCCACCCACATAGAACCGTTCATAAATTGGCACTCCTGTGGAGGGAGGAAAACTACTAACAATCCCATACCTCAATTGAACCGCCAGAACAAAGCGCCAGAATGTAGGGAAAAACCAACTATTGGAGGTAAAAGTTTTAACGAAATCAGTATCCCCTCCCAGGATACCTCCAGAGACCTGAAGAGAGATAGAATTCAGAGAACCTCTGGAAGCATCGAATATATTATCCCTGCTGTCTCTTATTAAATAAGTAGTAAAACTACTGCTATCCTTTTTTCCTTCTTCTGCCCAATCAGCAAGGGCATCGTATACCTTTACCCGTTCATAAGTGTAAGTGAAGCGGAGACTAAGAATATCTGTTAGATGGGGACCTATTCTGATATTTCCGCCAGCCCTCTCTTCTCTATAGTAGTCTCTGTCTCTATCTGTATCGTAGGCACTAATACCAAAAAGGACATGTCTTCCTAAAAACCATGGCTCAGTAAAACTGAGCTGATAATTGGTCTTTTTCTTACCAAACTCCAGCATTAAATCTATTCTCTGTCCTCTGCCCAAAAAGTTGCTCTGAGTAAGCTGAAGGGTGCCTAAAAGTCCATCTTGCGAGCTGTACCCTGCTCCCATACTGAGTAATCCCGTCCTTTGCTCGGTTACCTCACAGATGAGGTTTGCTCTATAGGGGTCACCAGTTTCACCAATCTCAATTGCAATATCTGAAAAAAAACCGAGGTTATATAGTTTCTCCTGTGTTCGCCTTATCTTTTTAACATTGAACGGGTCTCCTTCCTTTACCAGGAATTCCCGCTTAATTACATAATCTTTAGTAATGACATTCCCTCCCAAGTAAATTCGGTCAAGATAGACTATCCCCTGCTCATTTATAGTGATTAAGAGGTTTACTACTTTTTTCTCATCATCAGTAAAGTATTCTGGATTGGAACGCATCAGGATATAGCCTTTTTCTGCATAGCGCTCCTGAATATTAAACAGGCTCTCTTCCAACTTTGCCTGGCTGAAAATCTCTCCGCGTTTCACTTCCAAGTCTTTTTCCAGATTCTCTGTAGTAACCGCATAATTGCCCTGAAATTGTATATCTCCAACTGTATATTTCAAGCCTTTATAAACAAAAAGCGTGACAAAAATCTTCGCTTTCTCCTCATCGTGAGTGACTATAGGTGTTCCCAGACGAACTTTCAGGAATCCTTTGTCTCTGTAATAGGCTTCTATCGTTCTCAGGTCCTCATCCAGTAGTCCCTGTTTAAAAAACTTTTCCTTTTTGGTCTCCATTTTTTTCTTTATTTTTTTCGTATTAAATGCCTCTACCCCAATTAAATTGACTTTACCTATCCTGATCTGTTTGCCTTCGGTAATAAAGAAAGTCATTATCACCATTCCACTCTTCTCGTCTTCCGTTGTATAAGGCTCCACTTTTATATCGGCATAACCCTTATCCTTATAAAGGGTAGCAATCTTTTCGGTATCCTCTTGCATTTTCCTGTTAGCAAAAGGTTCTTTCTCTTCTGATTCTATTTCTTTCTTTAATTTGCTATCAGAGAATTCTTTATTCCCTTTAAATTCTATCCGCTTAATCAGGGGCTTCTCAGTTACAACGTAGGTAACATTTACTCCTTCCTCAACCTCAAAGACTTCAATGGTAATATCCTCAAAGAACCCCAGTTCATATATGTTTTGTAAGCCCTCGTTTACTTTTTCTTCTGAATATTCATCGCCTTTTTTTATCCCCAGAGCTTTTAATATCTTCTTGGTTTCTATATTCTTATTCCCGGTTATTTCGATTTCTCTTATCTCTACAGGACTGGAAAAGAGATAACCGGAAAGAAGGAACATAAAGAAAAAAAATAGGACTGTAAACTTTCTCATCATTGTATTCAAAATTATCTACTATTTAGAATATTTTACTATAATATCAAATTTTCCGGAAAATGTAAATATTTAAAATCTTATTTGTCTTTCCACTCCCAAATATCTCTCCTCTTCCCCCAGCCTGCCTTTCAAAGAGGTCCCTCTTTTAAGTCTATATAACAGCTCCAGTTCATGCCGCAATTCAAGCCTATCCAGGTATCCTTCCTCGAATTGCAACTTGTAACCCAGATATAAATTAGTGTTTAAATACTTGCCCAAAGTTATTTTCGTGCCCTCTAAAAGGCTGTTTCCCTCCTTTCCTTCTTCGGCTTCTGGAGAATTTAATCTTTCCCCTGTCTTCTGGGCAAGGGTAGTTTCAACCTTAACCACATCTACTATGCCCGTTGATTTCAGAATTGACTTAATTAAAGGGCTAGTCAAGCTGCTATCGATTAACTTCAACAGTTCTCTCCTCAATAAAGCATCTCCCTCTTGTGGAGAGAGCCTAAAAGAATCCAAACCAGTAGCCTTAACCAGTGCTTCCTGCTCGCTCATTTCCGGGTCACTTCTGGAGGTAAATTTTGGCTTAATCCTTCCCCATTTTCCCCTCTCTACCACTAACATAATGGTATCATCTTCCACAGGGCACTCCGCCCTAACCTGTAAAAAGAGCTCATCATCTATACATTCCACAGTGGCCTCTTTCACGTTGAAGATAGCTCCCAGATAACTTATCTCTCCTTTAACCGCTATAAGAGTTCCATTGACTGTCAACTCCTCAGTTGGGCCGGTGAGCCTCATATGTCCCTGTGCCTGGGCTTCAGCAAATCTATTCTCATACCAGGTATTTTTGCCTGCCTTAATCTCTAAATTCCAAACCGCGGGCTTGAGAAAATCTAAATTTAAATCCTTCGTATCCTCGGTTCTGGGAGGATAAGTAAAGTGAGTATTTTCCACTTCAATCACTCCCACTAAATTATAGGACTGGCGAGTTCCATATGCATGGATTTTTCCCTTCAACTCCAGGGAACAAGGAACCTCGGTCAGGAGACGACCAAAAATTGAACTCTGAGGTATCTTCAGAAAAGGTATTTTAAGGGGAATCCCATAGTCTCTCTTGTTCTCAAAAACCACATCGAGATTATCCACCTTCCAGCCAGCCAAAGCTATCTCTCCTTTGAGGTCCATTTCTCCCTTTTTTATCTGGCCATTAATCCGGTTGATAACTATATTACTATCCTTAACTGAGATATCGCAGGTCAAATCATCTATCCTCTTAAATATCTCCCTGCCGTAGAGAGTAGCCTCTTTGACACGAAAATATCCATTTATAAGAGGCTCTTCTCGTGTCCCGGTAATATGAAGGAATGCTTCCATTTGCCCTTTGGTATCACTTATTTCCCTGGTCAGAACACGTAACATGCCCGCCCTGCTATCAAACATTTGTAAAGAAAACTCTATTTCTCTACCATCTTTTTCCTCTTTGGGATAAGGAATAGTTCCCCAACATTTAATCGCATATTCTTCTTTTTTATTTATTGTCAATTCCCTTAGACTTATACTATCACCATCTGCCTTGATGAGAGCGCGGAAATCGTCAAATAGAAGATTTCCTATCGAACCATTAGTGACATCTATTTCTCCTTCCATCCGTAAAGAGTCATAGAATTTTCCCTTTTTTCCCTCTATTGAAGTCCGGCTGAGTTTGAGGTCAAACCCACTACTTCCTGTGAACGGAATTTTCACATTTAGGAGTTCTCCTATGAGACTGGCAGCAATCTTTCCCTTTCTTCCCTGGACAGTTAGATCGATTGGTCCAGAAAGGTCAGCATTCCCGTTAATAGTTACCAGTCTATCTTTGCCTTGAAAAAATTCGAGTAGTTTTACATTGAAGCTATCCGGACGTTCGAAGTCTATCTCTCCCAACACCTGAAAAGTTTCTTTGGTAACCGGCAGGAAAAATAGCTTTCTATTTCGATAAGAAAGCCTCAACTTTGCGGTTTCAAAATTGTGGCGATTCACCCACAGGTCCCTGGTGGTGAGCATCACTTCCAGGACAGGAGAGTTCGTGGAGAAATTGGCAGTTCCCCTTAATTCAGCACTACCAAAAATAGACATTTTTGCGAAATTTATGTTGCGAAATTCACTAAGGAGCGAAAAGTCGACCAACTTCCTGGAAGGCGAAAATCGAACTTTGCCTTCCGGAGCAAATCGTAGGAGACTCCCTCCAAAACCTGCCGAAAAAGAATCGAACACTAATTCTATCCTTTCATCCTTATCTCCAAGGACCTTCTCCACCCTAAAGTCTGTTTTAATGGTATCCACATGGAAACTATTTACTCCACTATTTTCCGATTCTAATTCCACTTTTAAGTGAGGACGAGCGAAAGTGCCACGGAAATTGAGATTTCCATTAACCTCCCCAAAAGTGTTCAAATTTCTTTCATAAAATAAACTTTGCACTCTACTCAACTGGAGGTGCTCCAGGGCAACATTAATTTCCAGAGGCTCAAGTTTGTTGAAATCTATCTTACCCTTAGCCAAAACTCTGCCCCCGGGAGCAAATTTCAGTTCTGCCGATTCTAAATTGATTTCTCTTCTATTATAATTAAATGTTGACTTAAACAGGAAATTTGTAGTGGAAAAAACTCCCTGTTCAATGTCTACATAGCCATTAATTTGAGGATTTTCCAAAAGGCCTTTAAAAACTATCTTACTATGTAAACTTCCTCTAATCTCATCAACCAAAGTTTTCTCTCCCTCAGTTCCAAATATCAAACGGAGAAAACGGGGAACTTTCACGGTATCCACTTCTATGCCACCGCTTATGGTTTTCTGTTTACCTGCCTCAATCGTGAACTCACCTTTCAAATCATTCCCACAATGGAAAGAAGAAAGATGGGCAAGTTTTCTATTCAGGGATAGGTTCGCACCGATTGGTTCCAATGGTTCTCCATTATATTTAAAATCTTTACCGGAAAAGGAACCAAGAATTCCCCAGTCCTTTTTCCAGGCCAATTTCCCTCTAAAATTGAGGCTGCCGTTGACTCTATTCTCCTTTAATCTTCTCCCGGGTATAGCCATATTCCTTTTAGAATCTTCATCTTTTTTAACCTGTTTCCCAGAAGAAAAA
>Ga0307378_10006232_pt1 | contig 16398 bp, 19 predicted proteins | sample UN1MG_FD_202238 | JGI IMG/M metagenome (GOLD analysis project Ga0307378, IMG submission 202238) | Soil microbial communities from Risofladan, Vaasa, Finland - UN-1 | ecosystem: Environmental > Terrestrial > Soil > Coastal area > Acid sulfate soil | place: Finland: Risofladan, Vaasa | collected... | reverse complement strand
GTGTAATTAAAAAATCAGCACCATATTGATCGTTGAGTAAATTCTGATAAAGTTTTAAATTGCCCTGCAATGCATCAAGCGTACTGGAAAGTCTTTCTACGTTTGATATTGTTTCTTCGCTTGTTGCATAGTTTAATAAACCAATCACACCAGAAATTATACTCATTGGGTTGCCGGTTATTAATCCACTTGCAATACCACTTATTCCTTGCATTAAATCCTGAGTGTCCTGTAGTTTTTCACCTTGCATTAATTCAAGCTGACCCAAGCCGGATGCCATGATTTCTAATGCATCAGACATTTTCAAAATATCTTCTTTGGCTTGCTTCCATTGTGCCTGTTTTATAAGTGCGTTAATTTTCTCCTGCTCCTTAGCAACATCTTTCAGTATAAGTTTCTGTTTATCAATTTCTTTAGTAGCCGGGATATATGCTTTTACCTGTTCATTTTTAGGAACTGGTACTTTATTGATCTCATTAAGCGCATCCCTGAGTTCTTTCCCTCCTGCCTTACCTATCTCAGTCAATGCTTGAACGTTATTCTTATATGCAGGAATTAATGCTTCAAGGAATTTAAGGAATGTAGTGCCATAACCTTCAGCATTTGTTTTTACTGATTGAAGTCCTTTTAACTGTTGTTTTAATATTTCATCCGCACCTTTCCCTGCACCTGCAATTATAGCACCTTCATAATCTTCATAGATCACTTTCGCATTATCAATATCTGTTTTGAATTTCTCAACATCAAATGGTATTACAACCTTATCTGGACTTGGTTCTGGTTTTGTTTGCGCCTGATAATTATTAAACAAATCCATCAACTTATTATAGTAATCTTTATTAGCTGACCATGATAAATTCTGAACATCTATTTCAAACTGCAAATCTTCCTTTAATGCGTCTGACTGTGCATTACTCCGTTCAGTCGTTAGACGTTCTATTTCACCTGATATGTATTCCTGAATCTGTTTTACTTTTTGCATTTCATTAACAATACCTTCCTTGCTTACACCTCCTGATTTATCTGACTGTACTTTAAATGCATCAAACATATTATTTACCAGTTCTGTCGTATCTGTTGACATTGTTTGATACTTACCAAGAAATCCAAATATCGTATTCCATACTTTCTGTAACCCTGTCAAATCAGGATTATTCATATCATCAAGCCAACCCTCAAATCCTGATGTAAAAGAACCAAGTATTCCCTTACTGGAATTTATACTGTCGCCTATGTCCTTCATCATCTGTTTCCACTTATTCGAGATGCGTCCGAACATATTATCCATTGTAGCCTCAACCTTTTTTGCTGCATCTTCTGTTACTCCATTCAATGAGTCACCAAAAGTTGCAAGATCATCCATTGCCATTTTAGCCTTATCTCCTGTCATTGCAAGTATTCCTGCAACAGATTCAATCCTGCCTGACATTTTTGCAAGTTTATTAAAATCATTCCCTGCCTTATCTGCAAGCATCTGAAATGATTCTTGTAATGAATGCGTCTGGAATATTGTCGCTCCAAGATTTTCTGCAACTGATGTTATACCTGCACGTATTTGCGTCATTGCTACACTTGCCGGGGTTCCACTCTTTGTCAAAGTCGATACTGCTGCTGCAACTTCTTCAAAACTTATTCCAAGTGTTGCTGCCAAAGGTGCTACAACTGAAATCTCTCTTGCAAATTCATCAAATGTGATCTTACCAAGTTTAACACCCTGAAAGAAAATATCTGTCACTCTGGTTGCATCTGATGCTGCAAGTCCCCATGCGTTCAATACTGTTGTAACACCATCACCTGCTGTCTGAACTTCAATCATACCTGCCCTGCTTGCCTTTAATGATGCTTTTAAAACAGTCATTGCATCTGCACCATCATATCCAGATGAAACTATTTCATACAAAGCGTTTGCAAGACCGATTGCTGATTCCTTACCTGTTGACGCAAGTTTATAAAGACTATCTGCAATACTGTCATAGTTTTGCGTTACATTTTCTGAGATCGTAGCAATCTCTGTCATTGCTACCTGAAACTCCTTGCTGAACTTAAATGATTCAACCGCTATTTTAGTAAATGCTAACGCTGCACCAGACGCCAATATTGCAAAAGGATTTATCTGTGCAATCCTTGCTGATAACTGTTGAATAATACTAACACCACCTGCTGCATCTTTTTGTAGCCCGGTATTATCAATCCCGGAAGCCCACATTAACCTACCATCATTTACATTTACAGGCATGACTTAAATTATGAATTGTTTTTTTGCTTTTACCTTGCCGTAATACGTATCTATTTCAACTGTATCATCATCGTCGTCCTTATCCCGGTCAAATCTTGGCGTTGATTCACTTACGTACAAACTGACATTTAAAAGTGGAGCGTTCATAACTTCTTCGTAACTCATGTGCAGGTGACTCATTGCTACACCTATGAGTTCCCAAAGATTTATGCTTTTTCGCTTTTCTCTTTCTCTAATTTCTCCTTCTGTTCTTGGTCGGCTATTATCTCCTCCCTCTTTACCAGACTCACCCCTGTCAGTAGGATGATAGAATTCATAAAAGACTTAACGCTCATAGATGTATAGACAAGTCCTATTAACTTGACAAAATCATCCGGGGTTGAATATTTCTTAATAATCCAACGAATAAGCATCATAGGCATTCGTGTACGACTCTTAATCATTATGGCAATGATAGATATAACCTTGCCTGACTGTGTGCTTATTGCTTCGTGAATTGCCCTTAAATCGTGCGTATCTTTCAACTCAATTTTGTACGCTATCTGGGATATTTGTATTACCTCCCTTACGCTTAATAAACCTACTTTGAATTTCCAGACCTTTTTGCCTTTCTTATCGATAAACTCAACTGTCGTTGGTTCATTCAAAACCGCTTCATGTATTTTATCACCTAAGTCTTTCATATTACGGTTATTAAAAGGAAAGCCCGGACGAGCCGGGCTAATCCCTATGTTATGCTGTGAATCCCTTATCAGGTACGGCTGTCGCTTTTTGCGGGGTACTTATTCCTATCTCGCAACGTATTCCTAAAGCTGCCTGTGCTATTTCTCCTGTAAGTCCTGTTATCGGATTTGTTGTTACCGGAACCCATGTCCCTGCTCCACCGATCGTTGAACTGTACTCATAATCTCCTAATACACTTCCGGTTTTCATAATTGTAAAGGCAAGTGTGTTAGCGGTATCATCAACAATAAGATTGTATGGTACGTATTCATGGCAAGCCTCACGTGTGTAAGGTGCTATACTTGTACCACTTAGATTGGCTGCTGCCTGTACTACACAACTTACATTGAATTGCTCTGCCTGTTTCTTCGTGGGCGCACCCGCTGGCTTGCCAAGTAACTGAGCGTTTTCAAGTGTGTAAATTATGTAATAACTATTATACGGTTCGGTCACAATTCTTATTCGTTTTGTGATATTCTGAACCGTCAGGGGACTTGAATATTTTTCCCCTGTTGCCGAACCTCCTGTTAAAACAGCAATTTCGGCTGCTGACAGATTATAAAATGATAGATCAATTCTGTCTGGTGTGTCTTTCGTCCTTAACAAGGCAATAGGGTCTGCCTTATCCTCCACGTTCAATGGCGTTTCCGTAGGGTCTGTAAATGTGAAAGCCAAAGAGCCTTCAACAATATTTTCAACCCTTACCCAGTTGTCGCTATTGACGTCAGCGTAATAAAAACCTCTTACGCCTATTCCTAAATTAACTGTAGTTGCACTCATTTCGTATTTATTGTTACGTTTAACCTTATGACCATCAGCGAGTATTTCTTGCTGTACGGATTCTCAGGCAAAACATGACTGAAAACCTTCTGTATCGAGCAATACCCAACCTTACTTTCTCCTACCGGATTTTCAAGTGCCGTATCAATTGCCTTTTCAATCAAATTCAAATTTGTCTGATCTATTAGCGAATAACCAAGTTCTTTACAGAACACCTGAATATTTATCGGTATGGTATTTACTATTTGTTCTCTATTTCCTTCCAGATTATTTATGCAAATAAAACGTTCTGCGCCTTCGCCTATGGTTTCTTCATCTGTCGGAAAACGGTTCTGATATATCCTGCCGTCCAGTAGCGTTGTCACTCCTGAAACTTGTATATACTCATACACCTGTTCTACCGCATCAAAAAAATTACTCATGCTGCTAAGTCACTTAACATTTCAACAAACTTATCTGAATCGGGCAAAAACGAACTTATTACGCTATATCTTTCTATGCTTTCCACATAAATTGCATAATGCATTCCTGCATAAACAACTAAAAAATAACCTTGTGGAAATTGCGAACGTATTTCTTCTGAAAATTCAACACCGCTTCGCTCTCCCTTCCCTTCGTCATCATGTGTACTAACATAGTGAATACTTTTAATGATCTCACCATCTTTCATTACCGCACAACCGATTGAACTTCTCAGGTTCCCTGTCCTGTCCATATAGTTACCTGATATTTTACAGATATTTACGAACTCCTCACCAAGATAGTACAGGGTTGCAATTATTTCATCGTCAGTCATTTTTAGAAATCTATTCATGACTTCCTGTACCATCTTAATATTAAACAAGGGTTTCATCCTAATTTCATTTGTACGTCCAACTGCGTTATGTACGGTTTCATTATGTTATACTCTTTACTTGCGTACCTTGCCGTTCTTGCTGTTGTTGTTGTTGTATAGATATTTTTAAAGAACACTTTGTATTTTGCCACAACCGCTTTTCCGTTTATCGTTTCTTCATAATTGGAACTATCTGGCTGAACTTCACATTGTACAGTTTCTTCTGTTGCTGCACCAATGGTCGCTTTGCCGTCTATCCAACTTGTCGTTCCGGGCGTAATTAGCGTAATTGTGTCAGGATACCTTACCATACTTTTCCATCTATTTCGGAATTGTGCTGACCAAGTGGATTAACCACTTCGTATTTCAGAAAAATAGCATTTGCTTTATTAACAAGAATTGTACGTGCATCAACTGATAATGTTTCAGATGTTGAACCTTGTGAAAAATCACTTGCCGTAATTCTGTCAGTTATTGCGTATGCTACAGATAATTCATTATCATCAACTCCGTCCGGGTCAATGGAATTAATGGTGAGAGTTAGCCTCTCAGCGCTCTCACCATTTGGATTCTTATAGGTTGCTTCGTATGCCAGAAGGTTTGTCATCGTTTAGCTTGTGGCGTCCGTATGCATTATTGAAATCTCTGCTGCTGCATTAAGTACCGGAAACGCATTGAATTCATATTCAGTATAGAAATTGCTTTCTTTCAAATACTGAGCAACTAACACGTTATTAACAGTACCATAAGTCTTGATCTTATCAGGAATTCTCTGTTCGTTTGCATACGTCCATTGTAACTCTCCAAGTTCCAATGAAGGAAGGAATGCTACCCTGTCGTCTGCAAATCCCTGAACCGCAGTAGTCGTGCCTTTTGAACTTTCAATACGAATCGGTGCGTCAATTATGATAACCGAGGGCAAACCGATAGAATCAAAATAGATATTCAGCATATCTACAGTTACAGTATTTACTGCTGATGCGACGATCAGTTTATTTCCTGTCTGGATGCGAATACCTAAGTTTGAAAGTATCTGCGAACTGGAAACCATCTTATTCCATGTGTTCCAGTTCATCGCGATTGCTGCTGTTGGAATTCCGGCTGCACGTCTTGTTTCAAGTATTGCCCTGAAATCCGTTATTGGAACTGAGGTCGTAGTACCTACTGCCCATGCTGCTACCGATACGTGGGTCGGTGTAATTCCCCAATCAATAGTCCAGACAACACCATCAGGGTTGCTTGTCGTATTGACTATTACACCACCTGTTGAAATAGACTGCAAAAGAATCCAGTCAAGTCTTTTCTGTGGTGAAAGTGCTGCCTTTCTGACTTCCGGGAACAGATAGTCAAGCAAAACCTGTGTCTGGTTTGCACCGACAAAGTTTGCTGTGTTTGCAATATCAAGCATATCCCTTAACTGTTTTGGGGTCATTTGCCACTGGTCTCCCATTGACGGAATATCGCCTGTTGCCTGTCCGAGTGTCGGACGTGTCTTTACTGGTTTACCGGAACTGAAATCTTTGATTGTACCTGCTGCGACTTCCCTTACCGTTCCCTGTAATGCTTTCCATGACAAGCTGTTTACATATTTTTCAACCATGTACCTGCTCCATAGCGGGGTATCAAATTGTTCTGCTGCTGTGTTCAGAAACACCTGATATGCCTGTGCGTTTGATAGTAATTCTTGAAGTGTCATAATATTTACCTCCTAATTATGCTTTAAAATGAAAATTACTACCCAACGCTGTTTTTATACCTGCCGTAATAGGATAAGGAAGGTTGTTATCTTCCATTTCCATAGCCTGTATAACTGCTGATATAGACGGTGTTCCTTCATACTTTACTGTTTCCAGTACCATAGCATTCGGTGTCCTCTTGTAACCATAACTGTTATTCAGTGCTGCAATAGCCTGTTTGGTTGTAAGAACTGCACCTGTCCCCGGTGTTACTGTACCTGTTACGGTTGCATCCGAAAAATCGACGCCCTGAGTAGATGCTAAAGCCTGTACTGCTGAGGTAATGAGCGCAACTGTATTCTTACTTGCAGTAGCGTTTGCCAGAGATATTGTAAGAACTTTTGCTGCATAAGTTACTGCAAGTGTGTCACCACCTGCCTGTGCCAGTACAATTGCTGCACCATTGAAGTCTGCATCAAATACTGTAACAGTCATTAACTCGGTTGCAATATCTGTAACAATTCCACCATATCCCGGTGCAACTGCTGCAACATACCCCTGAATAAGAACATCCCCGGCTGTAAGCCCGGTAATTGCTCCGCTTAAAGTCCAGACGTCATAAGACGTACTGGTAGTGGTATCTATTGCTGATATTGTCCGGGCTTCATCCCTTCCATCAACCTGTACCACGTCCGCAACCTTAAATAGGTTGTTTTTTGTTACTCTCGGTGCGCTCGTTGAGCCACCAGTTATCACCGTAGTCGTTTTGAACGGCTGGGCGAGTCTTGTTGCGTCAGCAATCGTTATTAGCGTACCACGCAAAACATAGTCCAATCCTGTTGGCAGGATAGAGGTATCTATGCTGTAGCCTCCCTGTGCTACTTTGATCTTTGACAGGTCAAATATCGGATACGAAACTGCGTCTGCTGCTGTATAAGTCAGTTTCATTTTTTAATTACTTTTTAGTTATTTTTTCTTTCTCCTTTTCCTTTTTCTCTTTTTTCTTATCACCCCAATTTTTAATATCTTCGGTTGCTGCTCCCCCTCCTGCACCACCACTTTGTCCCGGTACACCGATTCCTTTAAGTCCAAGTTTCGTGAAATTAGCCTTATGATCTGCAATGAGTTTCGTGATACCTGCATCATCTGCATCATCAGGAATTGACTTCATTACTAATTCATGTACTTCTTCCGGGAACTCGTCCTTAATAAGACCCATTATTTTTGCAGTCCTTTCTTCTGTCTTTTTCTTGTTTTCAATAGACGTTACTTTGTCCTGCAATGGTTTTACGGCTGCCTCAACTGCTTTCTGAATTGTCTCTGCCAGTTTATCTGGTTCAGTCGTACTGCCGGGTTTGGGATTATCTTTCTCCCATTTTGATTTTGCGTCACCAACCCTTTTGTCTCCATACTGCAAAGCTAAAGGTTTTAACTTTTCGTCTGCAAGGATTTCATCATAAGTCTTGTACGTTTTAGGAGTTATGGAATCCAGAAATGAATGCATCTGTACTTCCGTTTCAAACGTCATAAAATCTGCGTTTGTCTCAGTCAACCCTCTTTTTTTGAGTTCTGCCTGAATTGCTGTTCTTTCAAGTGCCATTGTCTTTTTTATAAAGTTTATACTATGTTTAGAATATCCTTGTAGCTGACAGTTCAGATTCTAAAAACCAACCTGTCCTGCCTACTCCAAATGTTACAAAGTACTCATAATAATCATGTAGAAAATAATAGCGAATGTCAATAATAACACCCCTGTCACCGTCCGGTAGTACGTGCCATACCGTATCAGTTATATTGAACTTAGACTTTTTATACTGCATGGATTAATACCTGCCTTTCCATTTTCATTTACCCAATTAACAAGCAATTCTGGATTGGTTTCTGGTTTCTTCTCTCTTACAATAACTGCTTGATATAACTCCCCATTCAATTTGAATTGAACTAATGTTCTTTTGAACGGCATGGTCTGTTCGGTTTCGGAAACGATCTCAATACTGATTTCCTTTCCTTTTACTTTCTCAGCGTGAACCTTCCATAAGTCTTTTCCAACAACTTTATACTCTACATAACTCAGTTGTACGAAATTCTTTGGGTCTTTGTTCTGTTTCACCGCTTTAAAGTAACCTGTGATAACTTCCAAATTTTCGCTCATTCTGTAATTATTTGCTCAAATATATACAATTCTTTTTTATCTAAGCATAAACCGATTACTTATTTACATAATCAGACAAGTCCCCATTATTGATTTTATACTTACTTCCGGGTAATTTAACACCATCTGGATTTTTAAGTAATCGTTCTTTTGCAGAAACAAACTTCCCTCTCTCATTGAAGTTATCCCGGAACCAGTACTGAGATTTATACTTGTCTTTCGTCTTGTCCATATAACTCTTTGCTACATTCGGTATTTTCGTTACAATGTTCTGACTTTTAACAACTTCATTCTTCATGCCTGAATCCCTCCATGACTTAAACTCAGACCTTGAACAAAGTACGGACGTACTATAACATAAACAATGCGGATGCCACCCGGTAAAAACAAAGTCTTTAGGATATGACCCTGACATTGCGTCACAAATATCATACTTCGGATGCGCTCCTGATAAATGAACCTGAATACCAACAACAAACGGCATATTCTGTCTTTTCTCAAAATCTGACAGTCTGAATGCTGTGTTTATTTCTGTTCTGGTTATCCTTTGCAAGTTTCTTGTAATACTCTTATAAACACCTGCGCCGGGTTTTGGAAATGGTATCTTTACATCAGGGTTTGCTTTCTGCATTGCTTTAAACTCAGACTGTGGGTCTTTTGCTATCTTCTTTAAATCTGTAGCAATTTCTTTTGCTCCCTTTCCCTGAATTATGCCAGACGACAGATAGTTTTCAATCTGCTCCTGATACAGACCAGTATATCCTTTGACAGATTCAGCAATCTTACTCGCATTTTTCAAATAGTTTTGCAACGCTCTTTCATTGTTACCTAACATTGCTTTTGCCAAACCTACCGGGATTTGAATACCTGTAATGAACTGTTTTGTTATAAGGTTGTTTTTCTTTGTTGCAAGCATCCATGCGCTCTTTACACCGTCAGTTGATAGTACTTCCACCTCTCGCCTTAATTGCTTCATTTGCGCCATTATTTGACGCTTAATATTCATTCGGTTTATGTAGGTAATCCTCTTTGCATAATCATCTGGAAACTTCTTGGAATACCTTGACAGGTAAACAGAAATGTCGTCAACCGATCTGTTCATGGCTGACAACATTCTGTTTTTTAAAGCGATCTGTTGTGCGATCAACCTCTTTTCATATTCCCTGTCTAATGTCATTATCTGCGAATGACTATTGTGTCCTTATCTGCATCGTACCATGTAAACACCCTATGACCTTTCCCTGTGAATGCATATCCGGGTGCTGTCCATGTCAGCATGGTCTTTTTGTAATACGTACTATCTTCGTAAACATTTCTCAGGTTCGGATATAAACTTTCAGGAAATAACGTTGTGTCTGCTATTCTCCTATCCATTTCATCCATCTGGAACGCTATGATTTTATCAGCTACATTATACAATTCCTTTGCCTGTTCTAACTTCATTGAAAATAATACTGAATCAACTGTAAGAACTGGCTTTATGGTATCAACCAATGCAACTGAAAACACTAACTGCCTGAAATTACCTGACGCATCTGTCGCCTTAACTGTAACATTAGTAATCTTATTCGCAGCATCCAGTACATAACCCGGCAATGGAGTCTGAACAAATGATACTATTTCACAGTTATCGGTAGCTGTTATCATCGTCCTGTAATCAGGCAATATAGCTTCACAACCTGCACCTGCATAAATATACTGAGGCGGTATTTGTGAAAGCAAGCAGCTACACCCACTAAAGAGTATAGCTGCCAATGTCAGTATGAATACCTTTTTCATCCTTACGGTTTGACCTTCTTCATATTCAGGAACGCTAAAATTGCTTGAACTGCATTTATGTCAAACAATCCGTTCGCCACAAGTCCGGCTGCAAACCCATATACGATTGTCGTCAAGATAGGAAAGTCAGCAACGAACCCAATACTAAACAGGTTTCCTGCAAGTACAATCAGTATTGAAATTACCCATGCAACTACCTGCTTCCAAATCTTTTTACTTATCTTAAACAACGTGTTCATAAATCCTGCAAGGAATACTGTTACGGCTGCCACACCTGCCAAAGTAGCAAACCATGTATTGAAGTTCGAAACAACCTCCACCCATGTTGTGGGCGGTTCATGGTCTTGTGCAAAGATCGCTACCGGGATAAGTAGCAATAACGTGAGAAACAAAATCATCTTTTTCATTTTTGTTCTTTTTTAGTGAATAATATAACTATCTGTGCGATGATACTTTCAACGAATCCATTATTGAAATTACTGAATTTAACTTGTCCTCAAGCGTCTTTTGATTCTGTATTTCAGTTTTAGTTTCTGGCACTATCTTAACCCTCTTAACTAAATCAAAAACATTAAATCCTACAAGTACTAATGCAATAAACAAAACTGTTATACCTGCTTTCGGGTACTTCTTAAATAAACGGTATTCTTGCAGATCATCCTTAACAGTTTGTACGTCATTTTTCACTTCGTCTATTTTAGGCATTGCAGGACAATCTACTATATGCTGAACTCCTGCTATTTTTAACTCACCTATTTCCCTCTCATGACTTGCTACCTTACCATTGAGTTGTTCAAGGTGCTTTTCAATTTTGTCAAGTGACTTATTAGTGGTGATCTCACGCAATACAGTTTCGCTGTGCCAACCCGAAAGTACTCCGATGATCATTTCTCTTATCTCAGTTCTATCTGTGGCTTCCATATTCTTGAGGGTTGTAGGGGTTGGTTTTAAATAGCTTCTGGATTTTGAGTTGAATACTTATATTTTCTGAACCATTTCATTCATTTTTATCTTTTAGAGGCGTACCGACGACATTAATCCTGCATTATTGCCTTATAAATCATATTACCCTGACTTTCCCACCCATCATCATTTGGGTGTATATCATCAAATAATAACCCTAACGCTACTGCTTGAGCATAAGTATACCATGCTAAATTTAAATCAAAGAATGCAATACTTTCTTCTGTTACCAATTCTAAAATTGCTGATCTGAAAACAGCCATCTTTGCAACATACCCTGCTGCATCAACCGGATTCCTGTCATTAGGTGTAAGAATAAGTATTTCCGCATCTGAATTATTTTTAACGTCATCAATTAAAACTTTCAATGCTGCCTTATAATCTGCCTTTGATAAAGTAGTAGCATCATTTGCACCGAGACATATAGTTACCAAATTAGGGGTTTCAACAGCCAAAAAGTCACTGAGATAACTTGCATCATCCCACTCAACTATTTTACTCCCATCGCAATTTAACCAAAGTGGAAATATCCCCGCTGCTTTCTCAAACGATATACCATATATTGTAACATCACCATTAATAGTATTAATTGCTATTGTATGAACAGCATCAGATAGTCCCGGTATGTTGACAGACGACAATCCTTCTGCCCCGGCAGTATCAACCACAACTCCAGCCGCCCCATCAATTTGATATGTAAATGTTCCTTGTCCAACATTTCTATAAAACCAAACTTTAATATTTGTAGATTTAAAAAATGATACAAGAAAGCTCATTGTCGCTGCCGCATTATTTGTTGATGCAGACCCCGTCATTATCCCACGTTCTTTGGCATTTGTCGCTGTTGACGCACTTTTTATTGTCCAGTGTAACGAAATAGAATATGTAATCATACCCGGATTGGTTTTTTCTACAGCCTGCAATACTGGATTACTTTGTACCGATTGCATCCCTGCCCCGCCAAAATCTGTATAATAAAGTCCCATCTTATAAAATGACCAAAATTTACTCGGCGATAAAGAGTCACCAATATTTGCAGTTTTTATTAATCCGGCAGTATATGTTTTAATTGCATTTCTGAATGTTGCAATATTTTCTTTGCCATAGACATATTGCATTATCGTATCATAATTTAGTTCATCTCTCAGTTGTAAGTATTTAGGCTCAACCCCATCTGTAATAGTGAGTTTTTGATAATCGTAATCTGCATTAATGTCCGCAAATTGAATATGTCCGCTATCAAATAACATTTCCTGATAACTATACTCAACTCCGTTAACATCAATTACTGTTTCGGCTCCATTATGACCAGATGCTTTTGCGGGTCTTTCTGTCTTGACAGAATAATAAGGAGTAGTATGTTTTACTCCATTATTATAGGGAACCCTTATCAGGATTTTCTCATTCCCGGTATTCTCAGTATAACATTCTGTAAATCCACACTGAATATTAAAATGGAATATATCCTGTGTTGCCCATGCAGTATCAGTATCAGTAGCAATATCAAGATATGTTCCCCCCACTGGTTCGTATAGTTTATAATTTCCTGTTACATCATTTTCAAATCCTTCTGCACATGGTAAAGCATAAATAAGATTTGTCCAATCATATAATCCTTTAGCATAAGAAAGAATTTGTGCAGGAGTTTTTACATCTGAATAAACTCTATAATCACATACATCCCCCCTAATTTTCGATCCCGTATAACCTAAATAAACATTATTATAAGAACCACCAAATGTAGTTGCTGTTACAGCCAAAGGAGCACCAATAGCAATACCATTTAGATATTGAATAATATAAGAACCATCATTCGTTATAGCATAATGATACCAAGTATTATTCTGTACTGGCAAAGATGCAGTTGTGTCTGTATGTGTACCATCAGTAAACCTACAATTCATTACTGATGAACCCATTGTAATTCCACTACCACCGCCTTCTCGTTCTCTAAATATTATTTGTGCCTGAGTTACATCATCTGACTTAACTCTGCACATTAGAGTTATTGGAGGGGCGTTTTTTATTGCAGCAAATGTCTTTCCAGTATTTACACTGCCACCATAAGAACCTTCAAAACTAAGACAATAAGATTTCTTTAATATACCCTGATTATGTCCCGTTAAATCTGTCCATACACCATTGACAAAATCAAACGATCCGGCTTCGTATGCTTTTCGTTTCGTCCAGTAACTATTCCAAGATTCCGCATTACTTTTATTTGCAGATATACCAGTATGTATAAATCCCGGTAATTTCATTTCTTACAGATTTTAATTTTACTGTGCTACAGTAAGATAACAATGCAGACTGCCTGACGTCAGGGTAACTGTGGTCATGATATAGCCGGGAATTCTGTACAAGACATTTGTAAACAATGCTTTCGTTGCATCATTCGTGAGTTTTGAAAGCAAGTCTACTTCTGTTTCTGTATTATCACCGATAGCCACACCACCTATTGCTGCAACAACTGTTGTATCACCTGCATTAAATCCCCATATCTTTTTTGAGTCAACTTCCACAACTCCTTGTATGTCATAAGTTCCTCCCTTTGCCATACTTTCTTCTTCCAGTCCATCATAATACCTTTTCATGTTTTTATGTATTAATATATTTATACTTATTCTGTTATACCTGTTCCAAATGTACTTCCTGTTGCTGCTTCCTCTGCTATTTCAGTTTTGATTTGAACGTATTCTTTTTCTGCATCCTTGTTTACAGAATACATTTCAACTGATTTCTTATGTGCTATTATTGGTTTATTACCATTCGCTGACATAAGGTTATCAATCGTCGTAGCAACGTCCTCAGGAATATAATCATTAAACTGTACAGAAATATCCAAATCCTTGTAAACATTATCACCTGTAATTTTCTCCAACATAGTCTTTAAAAGCGAAACACGTCTGTCAAGTCCCGGAGCGTAAATTTCTTTCTTCTCGTCAATTATGATATTAACAGGGAATAACCGTATTTTCAGAGCCTTTCCTGAATCATTGGTATCATTCATAAATATCTGGTACAGGTCTGGTATGTTCGTAAATTTATATATCTCCTCCTCTGTACGGTCAAGTTCTAATTTAACACTTTCGGGTGCTGTCTGACTTTCAAGATATGCAACGTCACCTGTTAAGGTTTTTCCATCTGTTCCTGTCGTTGGTTTGATCTGATAAACTTTCACGTCCTGCGTTGCATCAGGCATATTAATAAGTTCCCCGGTAATCTTTACTGCTGCATGTCCTACCCTTGTATTAACATCAGACAGTTGCGACTCCATCTTCTCCATCGTATTGATTAAGTTCTGAATCTTCCACCATTCAGTCTTTTTCTGGTCGTAATAAATTACAGGGATTTTTCCGTATGGATTTACAGTATCTTTTTCAGGTGTTTCTTTTACTGCGCTATCTGTAACATCAATAAGAAAATACCTGTCAGCCGTCCATATTTCCTCATACGTTTTTTCCTTTACTGAGCCATTCTCAACTATCTTTTTATTGAACCTTCTCACAAACGCTTCCATGTCCCGGCTGTCATTAAAGAATGACCAGAAATCATCGCCATTCTCTTTTGACAATAACATAACCTTTAACTTGCCGTTTTTCGGTTCATCAGGATTGTCATTAAAAAACAATTCGGCTGCATTTGTCTCAACCGAAACTGTCCGTAAAAGTGCTTTATTATGTTCATCCAAACGTGCTTCCTTCTTCCATACATCTTTGATCTTTTGAAACGCTTTCGTCTGTTCTGGCGTTGCAGGATTGGTATTTAAAATAAGATCAGGGGGACTGCCAAATACAAAGGATGCAAGTGTTCCAATTAACTGTACCGGATAATTAAGAACCTTTCTTGTTTTAATTACCGTTTTTGCGCCTATTTCTTTTTTCCCACTTGCAACTGTAGTGTCTTTTTCATAAAGCGTTACAACCACATCTAACCTGTCTGGGTCTGTTAAGATAGGATGCGTACCATCATAATATAAACGATTAGCCTCTTTCGTTCTATCACCACCAACCTGTTTTAATGCATTAATCCTATCAGCCCAAGACTGTAATGATAATACGTCTTTTATGTTCATCGCCTACAATTTTCATCAAATGTAAACAATTTCAATAGAATTCAGACGGATTTATTTCAGAATTTTTTTCTCCCTCACTATCAACATAATAAAGCAATTTCTCTATTGAGTACCCAGCCAAGTCAATATACTCGTCATGTATTGCCTTCGGGAAACGTGTCAACTGGTATATAACCTCACTGTTCCATGAACCTTTTATCAATCTTAAACGTCCTGCCTCTGCGTATGGAATAATCATATTGCCTCTGGCTATCTTACCACCCTGTACTAAAGGACTATCAATTTCTATTGCATTAAAACCTTCATTTGACAATAACTGCCTTAGTGTCTTACCGGATGCTTTTGGCTCAATATATATCCTTGAATTATTTCTAAGGTTAAACATGCTTCTCGTCTTTTCTGACGGAAACATAGACCTTATTTCTTTCATCAGTTCATTGATCTCCATGAACCTACTTACTGCGTACATTACATAAAGATTCTGCTTGAACACTCCACAAATCCATATACCTGTTGGGTCATTTTCTGTATTCTCAGTATATGCTCCATCAATCCAGACTGTCCATTCTATTATTTCGTCACGCATTATTTCATCAGCGTACAAAATCCATTTCTCTTTAATCTTACCACCACCTGCCGGAACCGGGTCTTGTAGTATCTGACCGGAATACGCATACGAACCAAGCCGTTTCTTATAGTTTTCCAGAACCTTCCTGTTCAACCTTACCGGGTCAAGTAATCCATCAGTATAGAGTTTTGATGCACTTTCTGGCTTTGGTCTTATTTCATCGTTAATCTCGCCCGGTAAACTGATATGATCTATTACAGTCCCTTTTCTTAATTCATGCCCGGTTGTATCGTCTTCCAACAACCTCTGCATTATGTAAATCGTAAGACTTGTATTCTGATCTTTGAACCTTGACGGCATTGTCGTATCATGGAACCTATGGCATGTTTTTACCTCTGCTTCACTGCTTGCCTGTTCCACACTAAGACTATCATCAATAAATTGAATGTCTGCATGCTTTCCTGTGATCGTTCCACCTGTTGACGTTACCTGACGTTCACCACCAAAGTTGTTTCGCCAATTTGCTATTGAGTCTTTTACTAACCGGATATTCTTACCGTACAGTTTTATAAACAACGGTTGAAATAATTCATTGAATAATTCAGACTTAA
>Ga0307378_10006231_pt1 | contig 16401 bp, 9 predicted proteins | sample UN1MG_FD_202238 | JGI IMG/M metagenome (GOLD analysis project Ga0307378, IMG submission 202238) | Soil microbial communities from Risofladan, Vaasa, Finland - UN-1 | ecosystem: Environmental > Terrestrial > Soil > Coastal area > Acid sulfate soil | place: Finland: Risofladan, Vaasa | collected... | reverse complement strand
GGGAGGCGGACGATGTAGTATAAAAAAACAACCTCTGTCGGTTAAGTGGTTCTGCTGAAGTGGAAGCTGATGAGGTTTCCACTTTTTAGTTTATAAGAGAGAGAATATAATGAATCAGGAACTGGCCAGAATTGTGGAAAACATTGCGAGAGACAAAAACATCGACAAGGAATCAATCTTTGTGGATTTGGAGGAGGCAATGGTTTCGGCGGCGAAGAAGCATTTTGGTCAGCCGGAGAGCAACATAATCGTGCATATAGACCGTACCAGCGGGAAAGTGGCAGCGTTCAAAGACGACGTTCAGATAGATATACGGCAGCTTGGCAGAATTCCGGCACAGACCGCCAAACAGATAATGATACAGAAAATCAGGGCCGACGAGCGCAGCAGTATCCTGGAAGAATTCAGCCGCAGAAGGGGAGACATCATAAGCGGTACGGTGGTTCGCTACGAGGGCGGGACACTGATTGTGAACCTCAACCATCGCACAGAGGGTTTCCTGCCGAAAAATGAACAGATAGCGGGCCAGACGCATCGCAGCGGGGAAAGGATACGGTGCCTGATACTCGATGTTAAAGAGGCTTCCAGCCAGGTAAAAATCATTCTTTCGCGGACCCACCCGAATTTTATTCGCAGGCTGTTCGAACTTGAGGTACCGGAAGTTGCGGAAAATATTATCGAAATCAGGGCATTGGCCCGAGAGGCCGGTTATCGAACAAAGGTAGCGGTTACCTCGCATGAGGACAAGGTGGACCCGGTGGGCGCGTGCGTAGGCGTTCGAGGCAGCAGGATAAAAAACATCATCGAGGAGCTTGGCGGAGAAAAAATAGATATTGTGCGATGGAACGATTCGTCTCATGTGCTGATAACAAACTCGTTAATGCCGGCGACGGTCAGCGAGATTGCGCTGTGTTTTGAACTTGCCAGGGCCACTGTTGTAGTAAATGAGGACCAGCTGAGCCTTGCGATAGGCAAGCACGGGCAGAATGTTCGGCTGGCAGCAAGGCTGACAGGCTGGGACATCGATATTCTAACTCCGAACGAATACAATCAGGGTATCGAGGAATTAACAAACTGTGTGGGCAGCGTGCAAGCGGCTGATGATACGGTTGTGGATAAACTTATCGCACTGGGGATTATATCGGTTCCGGATTTGCAGGATGTGGGGGTGGAACCGCTGGTTAACGAGCTGAAATTAAAGGGCGACCTTGCAGAGCGACTGGTTAGTGCCGCAAGTGAGGAAGCGGCCAGACTGGCCTCGCAAATAAAGGAGCCCCCCCAGGCCCAGAACTTACTGCGGCGCCAAAGTCAGGACAGAGGTAAACGGCAGTAAGAGGACCTGGGCCGCCAGGGTGCATATGCATATATTGTAAGTGGAGATTTGTTTTGGCAATTACAAGAGTATATATTCTGGCAAAGGAGCTTCGGGTAAAAAGCGATGCCATTGTCAAGAAATGCCAGGACGAACATGTGGACGTTAAAAATCACATGTCCACAATCTCTGCCGGTCTTGCGGCAACTATACGGGAATGGTTCAGCGACGGTGAAAACATCACAACCATTGAAACCACCGAAAAGGTAAACCTGGAAAAGGTTCGCATAACAAAAAAACCGAGGCGCAAACCGGACGTCGAAACGCTTCAGGCCGTGCAGGAACAGGCCGTGGCCGCAGCGCCAGAGGCTGATACAAAACCAGCGGAACCGGTTGTTGAACAAGCAGCATCTGCAATAACCGAACTACAGATACCGCCGGTGCAGCAGCAGGTCAGTGCGCAGGTTGAACCGCCAGAGGCGGTTGCATCTGCGCCGGTGATTATGCCGGCGGGACCGATGCTGGGTAAACCCGCGCCGGCCCGGCTGACAGGGCCCGAGGTTGTCCGTATCGAGGAACCTGAGCCGGAAACACGACCAAGGCCAAAACGAAAAAAACCAGTTGATGAACTTGTTACCGAGCCGCTGCTTGCGGATACGGTGAACGCAAAATCAGCGACTTTGCCCAGCACCAAAGAGTCAAAGCCAAAACCAAAGGCACACAAGGGGAAAATACATCCTCGCAGACAGCCCGCGGAAGACAGGGGCTCGCAAGTCAAGGTTAAAGTAAGTAAGTGGCGTCAAAGAGACATTGAAGAAAGGCAGGCGCGTCTGGATGCGGCGGTGGGCGAGAAATTGCGATTGCGGCCTTCGAGAAAAATCGCCACCAGAACCAGCGGTGGAGCGGCAGCGCCGGCCCGGTCGAGAAAGGCGTTTATCAGCGACCCGGTCACCGTAAAGGAGTTGTCGTCTGTTATGGCCGTTAAGACAGGCGAAATAATAGAAAAGCTGTTGCAGCATGGTGTCATGGCGACCGCAAATCAGATAATCGCATCAGACGTTGCCGAAATCGTGGCACTGGAATTAGGTACGGAGCTTATAGTAGAGCACAAAACCAGCCTGGAAGAGCAGATACGGACCGAGTTCGGACAGCGCCAAAGGAATAACCTTACCAGGCGAGCGGTCGTGGCGACAATGCTTGGGCACGTTGACCACGGCAAGACCAGTTTGCTGGACAAGATACGGTCAACAGCCGTTACCGCGGGAGAAGCAGGAGGCATAACACAGCACATAGGCGCCTACCAGGTAAATATCAAGGGACACACGGTTACTTTTCTTGACACCCCTGGACATGAGGCGTTCACAGCAATGCGTGCCCGCGGCGCCAATATGACCGATGTGGCGGTACTGGTGGTTGCCGCTAATGACGGCGTGATGCCCCAGACTATCGAGGCAATATCACATGCGAAGGCAGCAAACGTACCGGTTATTGTTGCGTTGAACAAGTCGGACCTGCCGGGCTGTGACGTGAACCGGATTTATTCCCAGTTTGCCGAGCACGACCTGTCGCCGGTGGAATGGGGCGGACAAACCGAGGTGGTGCGTACCAGCGCGGTCACGGGCCAGGGCATCGACGATTTGCTCGAGCACCTCGATTACATAGCTGAACTGCTGGAGTTGCAGGCAGACGACAGCCTACCGGCCAGCGGCTGGGTTGTGGAAGCCAAAATGTCCGCACAGAGAGGCCCTGTGGCAACACTGCTTATCAAGGAGGGTCAGCTTGCAAGGGGCGATGTTGTTTTAGCCGGCGCCGCGTACGGCAGAGTCAAAAGTCTGCGGGACAGCCACGGCAAAAGTATCAAGGTCGCCAAAAGCTCGATGCCGGTGGAAATAACGGGCCTGAACGATGTGCCGCAGGCCAGTGACAGGTTTTACTGCCTGGACGATATCAACAAAGCCAAAGCCGCCGCCGATGAAAAACGCACACGTTCGAGAGAAGTGTCTTTGGCCGCGAGCAATCTTGTAACGCTCGATAACTTATTCGCACAGCTTGAGGCCGGCAAGACGCGGGAATTAAATATTATTATCCGCGCCGACGTCCAGGGGTCTGTGGATGTATTGACAAAATACCTTGCAGAACTGAGCGCGGCGGAGGTAAAAATCAGGATTCTTCAGGCGCTGCCCGGGGGCATAACCGAAGGTGATGTGGTGCTGGCGGAAGCTTCGAGCGCAATTATCATCGGGTTTAACGTAGCGTCTGAAGAGCATGTGGTCAGGTCCGCAGAGTCCAAAGGGGTGGAAATAAGGACTTATGATGTGATTTATCACATAACCGAGGACCTGCGTAAATCGATGGCCGGTCTGCTGGAACCTGAAATTGTTGAAAAACCCGTAGGCAGAGCGGTTGTAAAAACCACGTTCAAGATTTCACGAATCGGCACGATAGCAGGCTGCTATGTTACCGACGGCGTTGTGCGCAAGAACAGCAAGGTCAGGCTGATTCGCAACAGCATCGTAATAAGGAACAACATGAGCATCGGCAGCCTGAAACATTTCAAGGATGACGTCAGCGAGGTAAAGGCCGGTCTTGAGTGCGGTATCAGGCTGGAAAGATTCGACGACGTAAAGGACGGAGATGGTTTCGAGTTTTATGAACTGGCAAAGGTGGCCAGAACGCTTACATAATTATAGCTGTATGCCATGACCAGACGACAGGAAAGACTGGCTCGCCAGATAACAGAAGCCGTCAGTGACGCGGTTGCCAATCATCTCGGTGACCCGCGTATCGAGTCATTTGTGAGCGTTACGGCGGTTAACGTTGCCGGGGATTTGCGCAATGCCGATGTTTATATGAGTTTTTTCGGAAAGGACCAGGCCGCACAGGACAAAACTTTTACAGCGATAAATCATGCAAGAAGCCGAATACAATCGCTGGTAGCGCGTTCGCTGCATTCCAAATTCTGCCCGAGTCTTCGGTTCCACAGAGATGACAAGTTCAAGAAAACTCTGGAAACGATAAATTTGATAGACGATATGGCCGACGAGATGGAGGAAAAAGATTCCGCTGAAAACAGCGGCGACTGAATCAGGCAGCGCAGGTCAGATTCGGGCCCAAAGCCGGCGGTCAAGGCATTATATGTCACAGGGTTTTTTATGAAAAACAGCAGGCAGTATTCGGAAAATGTGCATAAATTATACCGGCGGCTGAAATCAGAGTATGCCAAACCCCAAAAGGTCCAGTATAACGATATACTCCAGGCAATGGTTTATGCCATCATCAGTGAGCATAACACAATCGACCAAACGGAATGCGCGTTTCGCAGACTGTCGGAGTACTTCGTTGATTTTAACGAACTGCGGCTTTCGCAGACTGATGAAATCGCGGAGGTATTAGGCCAGGACACAGCACTTGCCCCGGATATAGCGTCGCGGCTTACGGCGGCTTTGGGTTCGGTATTTAATATGTATAATACGGTCAGCCTGGAGACACTGCGGACAATCGGCAAGCGACAGGCCAAACAGGTTTTGGCAAAAGTTGAGGCAGTAAGCGACTTTGTGGTTGATTACTGTATGCTCACGTCGCTGGCGGGTCACGCCATACCGTTGACAGCCAAAACGACGGAATATCTCAAGAAAGAGGCGCTTGTTCATCCCCAGGCAGACCAGCAGGAAATACAGGGGTTTCTGACCAGGCAGATTCCCGCAAAGGACGCGTACCAGTTTTACGCACTGCTGCGAGCACACACCGAACCGGATAAAACCAGTATGCTCAAAAAGAAAACGGTTCGTAAGCCAAAAACCACAAAGCGGGCAAAAACCTAAACAGGAAAGGGATGATAGTTTAGTATGGCAAATGAAATATTGAAACTGGGTATCCCGGTCGGCAGTCTTCAAAAACCAACGATTGAATTGTTCAACAGGGCGGGGCTGACTATTTTCGATTCTGACAGGAACTACCAGCCGCGTATAGACGATTCGGAGATTGCTCTGACGATGCTGCGCGCCCAGGAGATGAGCCGATATGTTGCCGACGGTGTTCTGGACGCCGGTATAACCGGTTACGACTGGATAATGGAGAACGGCTGTGATGTGATTGAAGTCGGCGAACTTGTTTACAGCAAGGCAACGGCTGAGCCGGCCAGATGGGTCCTGGTGGTCCCCAACGAATCAGCGGTGAAAAAACCCGAACAGTTGGACGGCGGTATAGTTGCAACCGAGCTGGTAAACGTAACAACAAAATATTTCAAAAAGAAAAACATCAGGGCCAAAGTGGAATTCAGCTGGGGCGCTACGGAAGTGAAGGCACGGCTGGTCGATGCCATAGTGGAACTTACCGAAACGGGCTCATCGCTGCGGGCCAATAACCTGCGAATCATAGACACGGTTATCAACTCCACGACCAGATTTATCGCCAACAAAAAATCCTGGCAGAACAAACTCAAACGGCAAAAGATAGAAAACATATTCATACTGCTCAAGGCAGCCATCGATGCCAGAACAAGAGTCGGGCTGAAGATGAACGTCAGGCAAAGCGACCTGCAGCGGGTACTGAAACTGCTGCCTGCTGAGAAAAGTCCGACCATCTCAAACCTTGCCGATTCCAAGTATGCGGCGGTAGAGGTGATTATCGAAAGTGAAGTCGAGCGGCGCCTTGTGCCGGCATTGAAGCGTGCCGGTGCATCGGGTATAATTACTTATCCGCTTAATAAAGTAATCCATTAAGAAAAACGGGGGCGGCTAAAGCACACCTGCCGCTTTCAGGAGGGATGTATAATGACCGGTATCAAAGCTGGCAAATGTGTCAAAGTATTTTTGGCTGTCATTACCCTTATTACCGGTATCTGCGGCAGCGTATCCGCTGCTGACCTGCCTAATACAGGAATCCGTATCCTTCCGGGCCAGTGGCGTCCGCACTGTGCGTTCGAGCAAATAGCGTGGATTAGCCCGCCGTGGCCCTGCCGGGACTATGTGTGGCTGGACTTTCCGGAGGCAATATTTACAGACTCCGGGCTGCTTTATCTCAGTCACGTCAGCCCCAAATTTCCGGTTGTATTTCCGGATTTACCGAAAGTCCAATGGCAGACCATACCCGGTGGAATATCCTACGAACGCACCCTTGCCAACGCGATAAAGTTTGCGGGCTCGGTGGTAAAAAACAGTGATTCGACAGGTGCTTTGCTGGAACTTTATATCGAGAACGGCAGTAAAACCACGCTGAGGAATATCAAACTGCAGACGTGCGCGTATTTACGCGCGGTGAAGGAATTTTCGGAGTTTACGGCAGACAACAAGTTTGTGCACACAGCCGAATCGGGCTGGCAGGCTTACGATAAGGCCCTTGCGGAGGGTCGTCAAAGCGGCCGGTTTCGTCTGGGGTGGCGAAGCGGCCCCCCTGCTGCGGACTTACCTGTTATGGTAACAGTCTCCAATACGCAACAGCAGCTTGTGGCGCTGAGCTGGTACGACGATACGTATTCGCTTGTGTGTAATCCTGAACATCCGTGCCTTCACGCCGACCCTTATTTCCCCGACCTTGAACCCGGGCAAAGTGCAACTATTCGCGGGGAACTGTTATTTTTCGAGGGTACTGTCGAGCAATTCGGGGACTGGTTCCTGAAGCGGTATAATCGACCCAAAGTCGAATTGCTCTGGCCCGATGGCGCTCCGGGCTCGGAAGGTTTCGGTAACAATGAGGTCGAGGAAATTGTCAATCGCAGCGAAACGATTATCGACCGCAGTGTCAGTAATGTCCATAGGCCGTCCGTGACGGTTTACCTGCCGAAGAAAAGCGGCGCCGCGCGTTCAGGAGTTATTATATGTCCGGGCGGCGCATACACTCACCTTGCCATAGACAAGGAAGGCTACGATGTGGCGAGGTGGGTGAACTCGCTGGGTGCGGCTGCGTTTGTACTGAAGTACCGGCTTCGTCCTCACTACTCGCCTCCAACGCCGCTGCAGGATGCGCAACGGGCGGTAAGAATGGTTCGCAGCCGTGCAAAAGAATGGGATGTGGACCCGAATAAAATAGGGATAATCGGTTTTTCGGCGGGCGCCCACCTTGCTTCGCTTCTGGGCACAAGCTTTCAGGAAAACGCCTACGAAGCCAAAGACGCCATCGACAAGGCCAGCTGTCGGCCCGACTTTATGATTCTCGGCTACGGCGCAGCGGAATTGTCCGAGCAAACGCAGGTAACAGCCAGGACACCGCCGAGTTTTCTGTTCTGCAGCAGCGACGATTCGTCCATGCCGCCGGAGCGCAGCGTGAATTTCTACCTGGCTTTGCAGAAAGCGAACGTCCCTGCCGAACTACACATTTACCAATCAGGAGGGCACGGATACGGGCTTGGTATAAGAGGCGGTGCGGTTGCCAACTGGCCGATACGGTGTGCCGACTGGATGCGGGCAAGAGCGCTTGTAAATACAAATTAGTCACGCAGCCGGCAAAGAAGAGCGTATCACTGACCTCCGGCAGGGACAAGATACTTGTACTCAAAGTAGAGACTGTCCGGTCTTGTCAATCCGTAAAAGGCAGTCAGGCCGAAATACTTTTGTACTGCGGCAAAATCCGGTAAGAGTGTAAAGTCAAAGAGTTCGGTAAAGAACCGGGGGCCAAAAACATCAGCTGGGCCGGCAATCGCTGGCACAGTGATGGCGGGGTCTTTTACGCCCTGCCTGAGTACAGACCACAGCACCTCAGTCATCGCCTGGCTATCCTCGAGGGCCGCAACACCCACGACCGAGGGGATGGCACTTTTTGCGTTATTGAACCACTTTGCGGAAGCCAAAGACACGGAATCAGTACTGCTAAGAGACCGCACCGCGCGCTCGACCACGGGTTCGGCACCGCAAATAAGGTGCGTATCGGTAACAGTAAAAGCCAGAACCTGTTCTTGCTGTTCAGTAGGCCCGGCCAATGACTGCATCGGGACTTTCTGGCCGGGCGCCATAAATAAAGCGGGAATGGAGTCAACTAAGTAGATTGTATGGCCCAGCAGTTCGCGTCTGGCGTCGGGTTTATTCGCTGCCAGCAACTGACTGTGCAGCCGGGAAAGCGACCTTGTCAAGGCATCGCGGTTGTTAACGGCCACAGCCACCAGTGTTTCCTGTGTGGGCTGGGAACTCGGCGTGACTGGTTTGTTGACTGCTCGCGTGATAATAATCTGGGAACCAAGATGGTCGATTATGTCTTTGAGTGTCAGGGGTACCTGGGCGTCCGGGCCCGACGGCACCAGGGGCATATACATAAGCATACCCGCCATCGGGCTGAAACTGCTGACAATAGAAGCAAGCTCGGTGTAGGCGTTTTTGATGTCGAAATTCCAAAAGGTCGCTGAACAGACTGAAGCAGGGACAAATCGCGGCACAGTGATACTTCCTGCCGCCATCTCCAGCATTTTGCAGACACCTTTTCTGACGCCGCTGGTTTTCAAAACAGCCTTTGCCCTGCAGGCGGTACTTGGGCTGTCGGCCACCCTGACGGAACCAGCAAAGGCCGCTACGTTATCGACGCCGAGATTCGCTATGGTTGTTTTGGCCTTGCCGGTTGTATCATCGGCTATAACTGTCTTGATAATCTGTTTTATGTTGACATACACACTGACATCACCACCGGTTCCGACAGACCCCATGCAATTTATATAGTCGAGGTCCCCAGCGAGCGTGATACTGGCAGCCGATTTGATATGTGCGATTACGAATTTGACACAATCGAGGTCACTTGAGCCTATGAGACAATCGTCAAGAAAGCAATAACTAAGCGTATAAGCGGAACTGGCGGTCTGCGCGGGGTCAGGGCCTGCGATTAAAGTTGTGATTTTAACGCCCTGGTAATTCTCGTTTTTCTGGCCGAAGCCTTTGCTGACGGCTTCTGCCACCGTTTTGTCAATACTTTGCTTTATTGCATCGGTATTGTGCCCCCACTGAGCGAGGAACAAACTTACAGGCTCATTTGCGTCCATTGCACGTTTGTTGAGCACCAGCGCAAAAGCAGCCTTGCCCTGCGGCAGCAGCCCGGAATCGAAAACGGCTTTTATGATGTCGTTGTTGGTTTTTCTGATTTTTTCCTGCCATTTTGTTTTCGCGTTTTTGACAAAGGCAGCCATGGCAGGGTCCTGGCAGAGTTTATACATGCTGGTTTGCTCAAAGTGCGTTTTAAGCACAGAGAAATTTTCGGTGTTTACCAGCAGGGCCGTTTCCTGCGGCATCAGGGCGGCCGTCGGCGGCAGCGTCGCTGCGCCCACCGGCCCGCAGCAGGTCAACACTGCAAGTACAACAACAATTATCGAATCCAACTTTTTGAATTTGTGCGCGTGTGATGTTATATTCTTCACTTTTTACACTTCCTTAAGTAATGTCATATTCTTGCCGATGCCGGGCAGGATTTTTTCTGTCGGCTGTCAATCGAAAGGTTCAGGCGTTTTTTTATTTGTTCTGCGCCCGGGCTGAAGATACCTGAACCCGGTATTGGGGTTGTCCTTGTCGTATGCGAACGCATCGCGGTTATCGAGGAAGTGCCTGACATAATCGACAGGAATCGCAAAACCCAATCCTCCGAGAAATATATATCCCATATTGGTAACGCCGATGACCTCGCCGGCGAGATTGAATAAAGGTCCGCCTGAGTTGCCGGGATTGATGTCGGCGTTTGTCTGAATATAGACAAGGCCCTCAAAGGCCCTGTTGATGGTGCTGATAACGCCGTTTGTTACGGTCCGCTCCAGACCGAGAGGATTGCCGACGGCGAAAACGCTCTGGCCGACTCGCAGGCTGTCAATGTCGCCCAGAGGTGCGTATTTGACCTTTTTGTCCCCGAGGTCTTCGACCTTCAATAAAGCAAGGTCAACGAATGGGTTAATCGCCTCTATTTTGACTTTCTTGAAATTGGTCTTTTCAAAGCCGTTTTCCGCCTTTTCGAAGACGGTAACTTCTATCCTTGTTTCCCTTTCTATTACGTGATAATTGGTTATGAGGTATCCCTGGTCGTTAATGAAAAAGCCGGAACCCATCGCCGCAGGCGTGGAAATTTTAACAACCGCCTCGGAGACCGTTTCAACGCATTTTTCGATGCTCATTTTCCCGCCGCTGCCGGTTGCGTACAACCTGCCGGTTTGCGGTAAAGGCGGTGTGTCGGATTGTGCGTCTTTACCGGAAAAATCTTCCGTGTACTCATACTCGAGTATGGAATCCCTCGGGATACGCAGAACGTCTATGCCTACATCGAGGTACAGCAGGTTTTGCCTGTCTGCGAGGATTTTGCCGGTAAGCTGCTGGCCTTCCCTGAGAACAACGGTGTCAGCGGAACAAAAGCCGCATATGCCCAAAACCGCAGCGAAAATAAACCACCTCAGCAGTGCCGGATTATCGCCGCAACGCATGTTTTCACAGAAATTTTCTCGGTCAGGCATATATTACACCGCCTCAGCAACGTTTTGATTTCTTATCGTACAGTTTAGCGTCCCGAATTAGGTAAATAATTCGGTTTTAGTATAAGATATTTTGCGTTCTCAAGCAAACGAAAAACCGGTAATAAAGCGGTCATAAAAAAGGGTCAGCGGTGTATTAAGCCGCTAACCCTGGTTTCTCATTATGGTTGTCAAACTGAGATTCCAATCGACAATGCTGAATCTATAATCCCTGTTGATAAAGCTGCTGGATTTCTTGTTCGGTTAGAGCACGGTTATACAGACGAATCTCGTCAATTACACCATCGAAATAGAAGTTAGTAGCTCCGTAGATCTCGGCACCAATCCTGATGATATTCGAATCGGTCAGGATGGATGCCTGATTCTGGATATCCTTCAAAGAACCGTCAACGTATAATGCAACGCTTGAGCCGTCAAAGACACAGCCAGCATGATACCATACATTAGCTGAAATTGCACCACCAAGCAAAGTAATTCCCGATGTTCCGCCAGCTAACCTGAATATTGCTTTGACCTCGCCGGCCTGATGAAGCGTCCCGAAGCTTCCGCCGTTAGTCCAGTTTCTTGTAACTATTCTTTTTGTGACACTGAGCTGGTCTGTCTTAAACCAGAATGCGTAAGTAACCGGACCGGATGTAGTTCCTACATCGGCACCTACATAATCATTCAAACCGTCAAAAGCTAGGGCATAATCACCAATTTTTCCTGCGGTCCAGGCGGCACCATAAATAGTGCCGTCGTTGTCACCTACTGAATCGTATGCTATGCTGCCCTGGCCCTCGTCAAACTTCCACCAGCTCAGAAGATTAGGCTCAACAGGGTACATCGTGGTAAAGCTCCAGACATTACCCTTATACGTATTGAAGTCACCGACCTCATCGACACGCCAGTAGTATGTAATTTCCAAATCCAGGCCGCAGGGGTCGAAGCTGTTCACATCATAGTTGCCCATATACTCGGTCGAACCGGTGTTGGCATCGTTGACATCGTCAAAAGCGCTGCCGAGGTACACATCGTGCGAAAGGGCACCCTTACCCGGCCACCAGGTTAAAACAGCATTCGGGTCAACATCGTATGCGCCGTCAGACGGGTCGGGGTTCGACGCCTTTGGCCCGCCACCCTCCTGGTAAAGCCGCCGGATTTCTTCAGCGGATAAAGCACGGTCATACAGCCGAACATCGTCAATTGCCCCATCAAAATAATAGTAAGGGTCTGCACCAATCCGCAGAATATTTGAATCTGTCAGGATAGAGGCCTGGCTCTGTATGTCCTTCAAAGAACCATTAACATATAATGCAACGCTTGAGCCGTCAAAAACGCAGGCAGCATGATACCAAACGTCGGTTGAAATCGCACCGCCGATTAAGGTAGGTCCCTGTGTTCCATTGGCTAATCCGAATACAGCTTTTACCTCGCCGCCTTGCTGGAGTGTCCCGAAGCTTCCGCCGTTAGTCCAGTCTCTTGTAACTATTCTTTTTGTAACGCTGAGCTGGTCCGTCTTAAACCAGAATGCGTAAGTAACCGGACCGGAAGTAGTTCCTATGTCCGCGCCAACATAGTCGTTACCACCATCGAATTCTAATGCGTAGTCGCCTATTTTGCCGGCCGTCCAGGCGGCGCCGTAAATAGTGCCGTCGTTGTTGCCTGCTGAATCATAAGCTATTTCGCCCTGGCCTTCGTCGAACTTCCAGTGAGAGACCGGCCCTAACCACCACTCTTCTCTTACAAGCCAGTTGGCTGCACACCAGGCAAAATCACCGAAATCAACGGCAGTGCTGCGGTCTATATCGGTCTGTGTGCACCAGTAAGGAATAGTACAATCCAAATCCAGCCAATGCTCGGCGAAGACCATCATATCAGCGAAGTTGACTGTATAATCTTTATCAAGGTCGCAAAAAGGCCGGCACGGAGCATACCTGTTTAAGTCGCTTTGCTCGAAGAAGACCGGCGGCAGTCCCCTGCCCCGCGACAATCCCGCAACCGCCGGCGCCTTTGCAACATCCAGCCAGGTAATACTTATGGTTCCATCCGCAAAGAACATCTCAATCTGGAAGCTGTTGGTGGCGGTTTTGTCTCCGTAAACCGGCAGGCCTTGAAATGTTACCGCTACGCGGTCTTCAAACTGCCTGTACGATATGCAGTGGTTGTGCAGCGGCGCAAGGTCGCAGAACAGGGCGGATATGCGGGGCATATTAAAATGGTTTTCCAGCGAAGCATCATACTCGGTGTCACCGCCGCCGAATGTAATATAGCCGTTGCTGCCGATATAAAAGCGGTCATAGGTTGTTTCGTAGAACCAGATATGCTTGTTGTCACTGAGGACCACCTCTACGTAATCATCGTCCCAAAGCGGGGCAAAAGTACCACCATTGGGGTCTGTCGGAAATATATCGACCATTTCCCGACAGGCTTCATAGCAGGCCACTGAGCCGTCAGGGCTGAAGGTAAGCATATACCCGGATAAATCGCTTCCGCTGTCACCGAAGGATTCGGTGAAACAATCCGGCGGTTTTACCACCAGCACGACCGGACGCGGCTTAATACTGTTGCTATCGGTGTTTTTAAATGTTAACATTTCTGTGTAAAGATTCGGGTCGAGCAAATCGGCATCGGATGAAATACATACATTTACATCCACTGCCTGGCCCGGCCCCAGTGTTCCCTGGTATGGGCTTATATCAAGCCAGCTTTCAACTTCGAGAGTTGTCCAGTTCACAGTCTGGTCACCAATGTTTGTCAACGTATAGACCATACACTGCGGTTCGAATGGTCCGCCTTCGCTGCCGCTTGCTTCAAAACCCTCAACCGGGCTAACACTCAAGTCATCAGGGGTAACTACCATAGTTACCGGCACAAGTCTTGGACTGCACGGGTCGCTTGAGATAATCATAATCTCAGCCTGATACAAACCCGGCTCCAGGCCAACTGCATTAAAGGTTACATTTATATCATTGGAGCCTGCGGGGCTGACTGTGCCGGATTCCGGCTGCAGTTCTATCCAGGGTGCATTGGTTTCCAAAATCGCCTTGTGCAGATTGAGCCTTCCCCCGGACACGCAAAGCCCGGGCAAAGTCTCATCCACCGTTGATAAAAGGATATCCTTGACCTCCTGATTACCCATTGCGGGATTCATCGACCACAGCAGCGCACAGGCCCCCGCTACGTGCGGGGTGGCCATTGATGTACCGCTGAGGTACTGATAGCCGCCGCCACCCTTGCAGCTTAAGATATCGGTGCCGGGGGCACCGAGGTCAACAGATACAAGTCCATAGTTTGAAAAGGAAGATTTAGCATCATATTTATCGGTTGCCATAACCGATATTATACACTCGCTTGTAAAACATGCCGGATAATGCGGATACTCATCAGCGTTGCTACTGTCGTTACCAGCTGCAGCTACGCATAGTAGCCCGGCTGCTCCTGCAGCATCGATAGCGTCCTTAAGTCCCTGACTATAGCCGGTACCGCTCCATGAATTGCTGGTGACATTAGCTCCCATCGCGGTAGCATATTCTAAGCTGCTGATAGCACCGGAATACCAGCCGCTGCCGCCGGCGTCAAGAAACTTTACTGCCATTATTTTTACGTTCCAGTTAACGCCGGCGACACCTTCGCCATTGTCACCTACACCGCCGATGGTTCCGGAGCAGTGCGTGCCATGATATACCCAGCCGCTGTCATCCATAGGGTCGCCATCGTTATTGCAGAAGTCGTAGCCGTAAATATCGTCCACGTAACCATTACCATCGTCGTCAACGCCCGGGGTGCCGTTCAACTCAGCTTCATTCACCCACATATTCGTTGCCAGGTCCTGATGCATATAATCAACACCGGTGTCAATGACAGCCACGACAATTTCGCGGCTTCCGGTTGCTATGTCCCAGGCCTCGGGTGCGTCAATATCGGCGTCTGCGGTACCCCCGGTCTGGCCGGTATTGTGCATGCCCCAAAGCTGATCAAAACTCGGGTCGTCAGGAAATGTTGACAGCGCTTGTATCTCATAGTCGGGTTCGGCGTATAACACACCGTCAGCCTTGTTGAATACTTTCAGTGCTTCCTCCACCGTCATTTCAGGCGGCAGTTCTACTGCGCTCAGACCCGGCACAATAATGAAATCACGCTTTATGTCGCCGCCGCCCAGCGCAGTTAGAATCTGCCTCTTATCGGCGGTGCTGGGCAGTGTCTTGTCCTTTTTGGCGGCGAAACGCACGAGTAACCGTCCTGGTTTGTAGGTGGCATCTGCAGGGACGGTAAAGTCCCGTTCCAGCGGCACTTGACGGTGGCCGGCCTGAGCCGCCGCCAGAAGCATATTCTTCGATGATGCCTGGCTGCTGCCCGTCTGACGTGTTTTAAGTATGAAATCAAAATCTTCCGGTGTCTCGTTTCCGATGGTCAGGGTTTTTGTCAATGTGCAGCCCTCGGGCTGATTAACATCAAAATTGACGGGAGTGAACCAGATGCCGCCGCTGACAGACAAAGTTACAGGTCGTGTTTGCTGCTGGTCATTGGTAAGGTCGTCGAAAACCAGCGTATCCGTATAACTTCCTTCAGGCAAAGATTCTGCCGCGGCGTTCAGACTTACTGTTGTTATTACGGATTCCAACGGGTACAGTGTACCTTCAGTCGCGGTCAGGTCCAGCCAGTCAACGGTTTTATCGATACGCCAGTCCAGCGGGCTTGAGCCGCTGTTTGTGAGCTGATAGTCCTTTGATAACGGCAAGAAAGGGCCTCCCAATCTGCCGCCTGAGGCAAAACCGTCCGTTGGCGATACGTCCAACAAGCCGAGAGAAATTATTGATAAAGTCACCCCTCTTGTCTCAAACTCGTTATTAGTGATATCGAAAAATGTCAACGTATCAGCGTAGATACCTTCGGTCAGCAGATTCGCATCTGAAGTGAGGCTGACAGTGATTGTTTCCGACCCACTCGGCAGCAACGGGCCCCAATCAGGAGTTACATCCAGCCAATCCGCTGATTTATCAACACCCCACCAAAGCGAATTCAAACTGGTATTGGTTAACTGGTACTGCTTGTAGTCCGGTACGAATGGACCGCCCGGAAGGCCCGATGAGTTAAAATCCTCAACGGGCACAATTTCAAGATAACTCGTGCCAAATGCCGAGCCGACTAATCCGGCGCCACTGCCGGCCAAACAGGCCAACGCTGCCGCTGCCAACAACATAATAATCCGCTTTTTCATAATAAATCTCCTATTGAATGTGCCCATAATGAAAACCGGATTTTGACCGGTAACACTGCTTTTGTACCTGCAAAACCTTCCTCACTGTATATAAGTGGTGACAATTGATTAAATTGTTACACTTTTAAACCAATGTTTTCTTAAAAACCGCTAATTTAACAGGTGATTGCCAAGGCAAGCCGGATATAAACCTTTTATGAATAAAACAACCATTAGTCGAACATAAATCCATCTTTAGTTTTATACACCAAAATGGCACATTTGTCAAGTCGCTTTATCGAAAAATGCCTGACGAACAAAAAACTTAACAATAAAGCAGCCGTTAAAAAACGTGCGGCGGTGTATCAAGCCGGTAACCCTGTATTCCGCGCGATGGTTGTGGAACCCAGACCGAATCGACAATATTCAATGGTATCGCGGTCCCTGGCAGAGATGGCGGACAATTTGCTTGCAAACTGGTGTTGTGCA
>Ga0307378_10006229_pt1 | contig 16405 bp, 16 predicted proteins | sample UN1MG_FD_202238 | JGI IMG/M metagenome (GOLD analysis project Ga0307378, IMG submission 202238) | Soil microbial communities from Risofladan, Vaasa, Finland - UN-1 | ecosystem: Environmental > Terrestrial > Soil > Coastal area > Acid sulfate soil | place: Finland: Risofladan, Vaasa | collected... | reverse complement strand
ATGGATGTGGAATCCACCGAAGCGGTGATTTATCTTACTCAGAAAAAACTGCCGGTATACGGAACTATCGTACCGATCGCGGGAGTTTCAGCACCTATGACATTAACAGGTACTCTTGCACTCGGCAATGCTGAATTCCTCGCATTGAGCGTGCTGCAGCAAATGATACATCCCGAAACACCTCTCATCTATTCAGTACTGTCTACAGTTGCCGACATACGCACCGGGGGTTATGCCCCGGGTGCAATCGAGACCGGAATTCTGCAAATGGCCCACAGCCAGATGGCACATTTTTATAATGTTCCATCTGGTGGATACATCGGTTTGACAAATGCGCATACCAACGATGCGCAATCAGGTTATGAGACCGGCATGAATACCACAGCCGCATTGCTCTCAGGATCGGATATGTTCAATATGGGAGGATTGTTGGGAAGCCTGATGACCTTTGATTATGCAAAGGCGGTCATTGATAATGAAATTGCCCTGATGCTCAAACGGATCATGCGAGGACTCGAGTTTAGCGAAAAAAATCTTGCCCTGGACCTTATTGCGGAAATCGGACCAGGTGGCTATTACATGGACAGCATACATACCATCGAGCATATGCGAGAAGCAGCCCTTCTGCCTGCTGTTGCAACCCGTGAAACACGGGAAGCATGGGACAGAGCAGATGCGGGAACCGTTGCAATGAAAGAAGCGAGAAAAATTCTCAGACGGGAGAATCCTGCCGTATTTTCAAAAGAGGTTGATGAGAAGATACGTTCACGTTTCAAAGGTCTGGCAGCTGGCAATGCTGGCTGGAAACCACAATATCCGTGAAGAGATGTTCTAAGGAGCTGATTGAGGTTAAAACACTCTGCTTCTTCCAATTACTTTCAATCCAGCGCATTGTTCTCACATTATGCTGGAGACAGATAAGATATTCATAGTGCGGGTCGTTGAATCGGAGGGGGAGCAGCGCGATGATGCAACGTACCCGCATATAAGGCTGAACAACCGGGATAAGATGTACACCCCTGCAGGAGTGAGGCATCAGTACCTGAACTTCACAAACGACACGGTGAAGGCCTTTGTTGCCGTAACACCGATGCTGCAGGGGGGCTGCAAGGCGGTGTGAAATACTCGATGTTTTCCATTGTATAGTGCATGGCCGGATGAGAGTTACTGCTTTATGCAGTGAAACTTCATTGGAATGATAATAGTCACCGGTTCTCCAATCCCATGAATACTCTTTCCGATTGGATTGGAAACGTCAACGATAAACGGCTGGTCCATGCCGCTGACCTCGATTCTGTACCGTACGATGGATCCGACATAGGTATAGCCCTGCACCCTGCCCTGCAGGGTGTTCCGTTTATCAGGGCCCGGCTTTTTTTCAAGAACGGCTGCTTCGGGCCTGATAATGACCGTTACCTTTTCGCCTGACGCAAGTCCGGCGAGGTCCTTTACTGCGGTCACGAGTTCAAACATACCGGCATCAACGGTGCACGTAGATTGGCCAATTGACCTGACAGTTCCCCGTATCGTGTTTGTATACCCGATAAAACAGGCCACAAAGAGCGTGGAGGGCCTTTCGTATATCTCCGTAGGTGTTCCGATCTGCTCGATCTGCCCCTTGTTCATCACCACGATTCTGTCCGACATGCTCATCGCTTCCTCCTGATCGTGTGTAACAAAGACCGTTGTCAGGTTGAGGGTTTGCTGAATTTTTCTAATCTCTTCCCTCATGGTAACTCTCAGGTTCGCATCGAGGTTCGACAGCGGCTCATCGAGGAGGATAATTTCAGGTTTTATCACGATACATCGAGCGAGTGCAACTCTCTGTTGCTGGCCTCCGGACAGCTCGGTCGGCCGCCTGTGCTCGAGTCCCTCGAGCTGCACGATGCCGAGTATCTCTGACACACGTTGTTCTATCTCATTTTTCGGGAGCTTCCTCAGTTTCAGGCCGTAGGCAATATTATTAAAGACGGTCATGTGGGGAAAGAGGGCGTAGTTTTGAAACACCATGCTCGTTTTGCGTTTTTCAGGTGGGATATCGTTTATACGCTCGCCGTGCATGACGATGTCCCCGAACGTCGGGTAATAGAACCCTCCGATCATTCTGAGCAGTGTCGTCTTCCCGCAGCCGGACGGCCCGAGAAAGGTGACAAACTCACCGCGTTTAATGTATGGAATGTTGAGGTTATTGACCGCAACGACCTCGCCGAACCTCTTTGTAACATCTTTCAGCTCGAGAATTGTTTCACTCTCCATTACTAAAACCCTTTCAGCATTTCGACATTTGATTTTTTTGAAAAAGCCTTTAACAGCATAAGGCTGATAAACACCACCGCAGTGAGCATCATTGCCATGGCGGACGCCTTCCCGATATTTCCCGTCTCTGCAAGCCTCAGTATGAGCAGCGAGGCAAGGTTCGTTCCAGGTGCAATAATAAATATAACCGCACTGATGGTGATCATTCCCACCATGAAGGTATACAGGAAGCTCGCAGCAAAGGCGGAGCTCATGAGCGGGAGCGCAATACCGATGAATGTCCTGAAGCTCCCCGCACCGAGGTCCCTCGATGCCTCTTCGATGGATTCGTCGATCTGATGGAGCTTGCTGATACCCGCTTCAAGCCCCACAGGGAACTCTCTGAACGAGATGTTTATTATAATAATAAGCAGTGTCCCGGTAAGCACGAGGGGATGCCTGTTGAAAACAAGGATATAGCCGATGCCCATAACCGTCCCCGGCACGGCAAACCCGAGAAGGGCCATGAACTCGAGAAGGCTCCGCGCCTTTGGCCTCTTCCTTACGAGCACATATGCGAATATTATTGATGTAAACGATGTGATCACCGCTGCTATGGAGGAAACGGTAAACGAGGTCTTCAGCGCCCTCCATCCCGCATAGCTCGAGAAATGTTGCAGTGTAAATGTGTTGTTTATCATGAACAGCTTCGTTACAGAGCTGAGAAATATGACGGAGAAGCAGGCCATAATGGCAAGGCACACGAAGAGTGAGATGAGAAAAAACGGGTACTGAATAAACCACGCGATCTTCCTTCTCTCAGTCCCTGTCATCTGACCGCTCACCGTGATAAAGGAGCCCCCTTTTAGTATGTAGTTCTGAATGACATACACGATGATGGAGGGAATAATGAGCAGGACGCAGAAAACGGATGCCATCTCAATATTCTGCTCCCCGATCCACAGGTTATAGGCATCGGTGGCCATAATGGGAAGCCCGCCGCCGATGAGCATTGGATTTCCAAAATCAGCAAGCGACATGATGAACACCAGAAGCGCTGCCTTGAACAAACCGGGAAGAGAAAGGGGCACGATAATCTTGAACAGCGTCCGTGGCTGGCCTGCGCCCAGATCCGATGATGCGTCCTCGAGCGAAGGATTCAGCGACTGGAGAACGTTGTTCACCATGAGAAACCCGAGCGGGAGGAATGAGAGCACCTGAGCAATGATAAGCCCCGGCCACCCGTAAATCGAAGGGCTTATCTTGAGGAGCTGATAGATGAGCCCCCGTCGTCCCGCGATAATAATTAACGCCAGTGAAAAGATAAAAGGCGGTGAAATGAGCGGCAGAATGGCAATGATTTTAAAAAATCCGCGAAAAGGAAGATCAGTTTTGCTGACGGTATATGAAAGGGCAAAAGATATTATCACGATTATCGAGGTGGTGATCACTCCCAGCATGAGCGTATTGAGCATCGACCTGTAGTAGTATGAGTACTTGAAAAAGCTCGCATAGCTTACAAGCGACGGCTCATCCTTGAACCTGAATGATTTTACAAGCACCGAAAAAACAGGATACACCACGAACAGAAGCAGAAGTACAATCATAATCGTTGTTATGATAATAAAAACGGGATCCTTTTTCAGTCCCAGTGCCGTCCCACGTACATTTTTCCCCATAGTCCTCTTCCTGTTCTCCTGTACATTATGTCATACATAAAGCAGAGAGGGGCGGAAGCTTCTGCCCCTCTCTATGCCCTGTCTCGCTACTGTTTACTGTGCAAACCTTTCCTTCCAGGAGCTCATGATTCTTTCCCTATTCTCTGCCGCCCACTGCGCATCGTAATCGATCAGCTTTGGGTCGAATTTGACGAGTGATTCGACGCCCGGGTAGGTTACCTTTGATCGGTACCGGGATACTTCTTCCTGGAATGACCTGCTGCCGATATAATCGATGAACTTTTTCGCGCTCACAGAATTTTCCGTGTTCTTGTAAATGACGGCAATGTCGAGCACATATCCGGTTCCCTCTTCGGGAATCACCATTTCAATCGGGTAGCCCTCATCCTTTCTCTTCTGTACCGCCTGGTCCCAGGTGATGCCGATAATATACTCACCCTGTGCTGCAAGCTGCCCGGGCGCTGAGCCCGATTTCGTGTACTGTGCCACATTTGCGTTGAGCTTTTCCAGATAGTTCCAGCCCTCGTCCTCACCGTAGAGCTGCATGATGGTGGACACGGTAAGAAATGCCGTTCCCGAGGTGCCCGGGTTGGGCATGACGATCTCGCCTTTCCACTTCGGATCAAGAAGGTCCTTCCACGACCTCGGCATCTCATAGCCCTTCTCGGCGAGCAGCTTTGTGTTGACGCCGATGCAGGCAAACCAGTACGACCATCCGTACCAGTATCCTTCAGGGTCCTTGTACTGATCGGGCATGTCCTTCCAGGCGGGTGACTTGTAGGGCATCAAAAGCCCCTTTGCCTTCGCCATGAGGGCAAATGAGAGCGGCCAGCCGAAGTGCATGTCCGCACCGATATTCGGGGCTTCGGCATCCACGCGCGCCCAGGCCTCGCCCGAGGAGAGCCGTAACGGCTCAAGCTTCACTCCTGTTCCATTTGATATTGCGCTCGCAAAGGGGTCGAGCTCTGATTCATCATTGTCCGTATAATATTTGATTACCCCTGAATCCGCGACCTCCACCTTCTCGCTGGTCGCAAAAACGGCGACAGGAACAACGATAAGAAGAGCCAGCGAAACAAAAAACAGCTTTTTCATCGTAAACCTCCTTAATAAATTGGTTACTAGTTCGATGCGCCTTCCGTGAAATAGAGCGCACCTCTTTTTTTGCCGCCTGCCCGGCGGCCCGATATTTTCATCATGGCAGGACGGGGGGAGATGAGAAAAATATACGGGGGCACAACATGAATGCATTCGAGATCCCATCAGCAGAAACATGTCCGATCTTCGAGCAGGTCATTCGTTGTACAGTGAGCAGACTATTTACCAAAAAAACCTTCAGTTGATAATACATAAAATAATTTCATTTAATAAAGTATTGCACTCGTGTCCAAATTAGTGAAGTTGAAATAGCCTAACTTGTTGATAATACAGGACTTCTCTACATTTAAGCAATTTCGAGATTTCAATTCGCATTTTGGACAGCATGGGCATATTTCGAAAAAAATATAAGAATTTTGCCTAATTTGGACAGCCATGAAAGTATTTATTATATCATATTGCTAATTTATTATCAACATTATTAAAATGAGTATTTAATTAAATTTCGCGCGAACCGCTTGACTGGACCGTACCAATAGGCATACTGTCAAATTGCAGAGCGTTCCGTAAGTATCAGTGCGTACTTTACATTCTGTCCCCGATATCCATGTGATAGGAGGGGACAGGGGTGGAATCGAGGTCCTTGAAGCCGATCTCAAATCCTTCTCAACCGCTAACCACACACTGAAACGTGCACTCACCGATCAGCGCCTTGTCACCGTTCACTATGCGTTTTATTCTCCCGGGTACGCGTGACTCTTTCCAAAAAACGATTACATCTCTGCAGGCATCTGTACGGATACCTCGCGATCAAAGCAGCTTCCGGAAAAACTGGGCAAGTTTCTCACGCTGCACGTCCTTCGAGCAGAAAAACCCATGAAAGGCTGTTTCATCCCCGTCACGAGGTTCAGGCACAATATCTTCGGCAACAGAATCATGCTCGCCGGCGATGATTGAATTGATAGGAAAAATCATAATCCACGATTTGCAAAAACTCATGCAATCCGACATGATCAGTGTATATGTGAAACAATCCTTCCTTTCTCACATACACTTGTCCAATTTCCCCTGTTGCAGTGTCACTTATTGACATGATTACATGAAAATAATATTAATGGTAATTTTACAGATCAGAATAAATGGTTTTAACTATCCAATTCCAACCAGAACTAATCCCGTAAAGATGATAGTCACTCCAACGATCTTTGGTATATAGCACGGTTCTTTAAGCAAAACCATGCCAAGGGTAGCACCGAGGGGGATACTGAGCTGTCGGAACGCTGCCACATAACTTACATTTCTCACAAAGTTCATGGACAAGAGAACAAGAGCATATGTTAGATAGATTCCGATCCCTGTCAGCACAGCTGGAATTTTCGAAGAACGAATGATCTCTACGAGTTTCTTCCGTTCCTGAGAACTCAAGAGAACGATCATTTCCATCCATAAAGATGCACTGATCCCCTCGAACAAAAAATAGATCAGCGTGGCATCAACTGGACTAAAAGGACTGCCGGGGATTTCGCGAAGACGACGAAGAGCCTCATCATCCACAATTGTATAGCCTGAGGTCCCGATTGCAGCCAGGAGCGCTAGCATGCAACAGAGATTCAAATAGTTCTTGATGTGAAAATCACGAAACTCTTTCATGGGCAGCATAAAACAACCAACTACTACAAGGATGATACCGAAGATACATATCCCGCCTACCTCATGACCTTTACCTAGAAATATGGTAAAAATAGTAACAACAATAACAGGCGAAGACCTCGCCAGTGGATATGCCACAGACATATCGCCTGTTCTATATGCTCCTGCCAGAGCTGTCATATAAACAGCCAGAAAAAAACCGGACATTAATAATAACATCCACACGGTTTGAAGAACCAGTGGAACCCTGTCCCAGTAAACCAGGAGAACTGGTAATAGACAGACTACACCTATCGTGTTGGCCAGTAAAAAGAAAGATATTGTAGGATTTTGTCTTTTACCCAGAAAATTCCAACCAGCATGGGTGAAAGCTGAAATCACAAGAAGTACTACAGCAGTCAAAGACATATTTATGCTCTATTGTTTCACTATCGTTCATTTTATGCCATGGGAAAATAGGGACAGCCCCCATTTAATATGCTCCTAAAAAATAGGGTCTGTCTCCAATCAGTTACGTCGAAAATAACCGGAAAAATAGGCGCTGTCCCTATTTTGGAGCGACCAAAGGGAGCAAAGCATATATGCTCTGTTCTGTGAAGAGTGCGGTATATGGTTATTTATTAAAATAATATATTCCACACCCAAACACCTCACTATTTTCTTTGAAAAAGGCATTCATGATTTTCATTCTTTTTCTTATTTCTGTATTTTTCATTATATTAATCATTATTGATAATGATCCGAAGAATCCTTCATCTTTAATCATATTAATAAAACCACCATTAGGATTGAAATCCAAAGGAATAACATTTAAATTATTTATTCTTGCGTCACTGAATGTTTTTTTCCAGCCATCAAAAGTTGTAACATTTGTCATGCAGTAAGCACAGATAACCGTTGATACTTTTTCTATAAAATCTTCTGTAATTTCTTTTTTCCAACTCAATTCTAACCAGCCCGCTGCTCCGCCTTTTTTAACAACCCTGTTTGCTTCCTGGATTGCTTTAATTTTATCATCAACTAAAACAAGCATTGCTTGAGATATTGCTGCATCGAATTCATTATCATTGAATGGTAGTTTTAAGGCATCACCAACATGGTAAGTAATCTTATTTTCTAATCCTTTTTTCTTTGTTAGATGTTTCGCATCTTCGATTAATTTTTCATCGATATCTATTGCCACAACATTACAGCCATATTCTTCCGCAATTAGTATCGCTGTCGTACCTTTTCCGCAGGCAATATCAATTACTTTTGACTCGGATGTAATTTTAAGTGTATTAATAAGCTTATTTGTGGCCTCAAATCCACCGGGATGAATTACTGTCATACCAACGTGTTTTGCCATAAATTCAAAAATATCACATTTTGCAACAGAGTTACATTGATCATTGCAATTACACTCTTCCATTTCATTCCTCCATTACATTAAACATTCATATGCCGCACTTTTCACATAACAGGGTGCGGGTATGCGACGTTTGCCGAAAACCAAGCGCAGTCCCGAAGATATGTAGTAGCAAATAAATTGAGCAAGGAACGCGGTGCACGAAGATTTTGTGTAATGCATCGACCTGGCCCCTTATATTACTAAAACAATGTAGGGTCCGGTCTCCGACAGGACCGTTTTTAATAGTTTATTTCAATATACCAATAAACTTTTCAGGCGAAATCTTGGCCTGTCGAAGTATCCCGCGCAGGGTCCCTACGGCCAGCTCTTTATGCACTGGGACTACACAGCCAATATCCCCTTATCAGTTGTCTTTTTCAAGACGACATGACTTCCCCGTTGCCTAACTATATTAAAACCCAATTTCTCTAATGCGCGGATAGTAGTTTCCCCAGAGACACGATATAATTTAGGCATGTACGACCACCTCGAAGGTGGTCAGTATAGGTGGTGAAGTTTCTTTTTGCGGAAATTCTTCTAAGTAGAGCTCCGTTGCTTCTTTGAGATTTGCGATAGCTTCTTCTACGGTAGAACCTTGGCTGACAGTCCCGACATCAGGACATTCAGCGACATAGATATCTTCTTCCAGACGGATTACTGCCGTAAAGGTTCGTGAATCCATATTAAAACTCCTCAGTTTCAATATACACTTTCTTAATGTTCAGCACAAGACGATTTGCAAGTATGACAAGCAAGGCGCGCAACGCATGCAGGTTTTGTGTACTGTGTAAATCTGACCCCCTTTGTCAATATTTAAGAAGCATTTATTGAGAAAGAACCGTTTTCAAGATGTTATCTAAAGTTGCACCTCAAAATGGATATTTATTCATAGTAATCAAGTATTTGTTTTTCTATTTTTCCAGAATCATCGAGAAAATAAATATCCAATGTATCTTTATGAACTACACATTTGGTTCCAAGTATTCCCTTTCCACTTGGAACAATCTCTTTTGTAAGCCTTAGTGCCATCCAACCTAAGCCAGGGTATCTTTGTGGAACATCCAATACAACAACACCAAACATTTGATTTAATGGATACTTAGAATGATTTAAGAAATGTTGATCTGTAGTTAACAAGAATCGTTTTTGTTCATAAGCCGCCTTAAATTGAAAATCATCATCGCGCCCAGCATAACCTAATTCAATAGCTGTAACAATATTGACATGTTTGTGATCACGTAAATAGTTAATAAGATCCATGTCAAGAGATTCATCAGCATAGAACTTAACTTTTCCAAGATATTATTGATCTTTCTTTCCGTTTTTCATCACTGATAACAGTATTATATTTTATTGTGGTGTAATTTCAAAAAACTCATTCATTACCTCATTGCGGTTATGCTTTTATATTGGGGTGATATCAGCCTTACGGTTATAACGATTATCTCTATATTTTCACTTTCACCCGCCATACCTATATTTTCTTATATTTTTTACCTAAAATCAAGCATATCGCATAGATATTATCTTTAATTGATGAAGGCGGGGCGTTTATAAATTCTTTTCGGGGAAGGGGCAGAGGGTTTCTACAATGCATTCGCCGCAGCGGGGTTTGCGGGCCGCGCATGTATATCTTCCGTGAAACGTCACTACACTCGAATACACCGTATGGTCTTTTTCTGGGATGATTTCTTTTAAATCGAACTCGATCTTGTCCGGGTCCTTTTTATCCGTGAGGCCGAGTCTCGTCGAAACGCGCTTGACGTGGGTATCGACTATAAAGGAAAGGAAAAGAACAGGAGCCTGAAGCAAAAGGTGAAGAACAGAAGATCACGAAAGAAACAGAAAAGAAAAAACCTCCTGTTCTCGGAAAAAACCTGCAGTAAAATTATCAGAAGAACAGAGGTTTTGCAGGGTCAGGCAGAACCCTTTTCGGCATTTCAACACGGGCTGTTTTTTGTGGATCCACAATCTGGCACACCCTGAGATCTCCGACTGCGCTGATGAGCATTCCAGCCTCATTTACGGGCATGGATGTTTTATAGCGGAGCAGATCTAGCATGTCCTCGAGAGCAGATCGGGCGGCATCATCCAGTGTCGGCCCATGTGCGATTGTAATAAAACGATCATCGAGCTCCACAACAGGTCTCTCCGGAACAAAATCAGGAGCAGCAATAATATCGAGCCTGATTTTGACTGTTGAGGTTATTTCAACACCACAGATAACAGCCTCCCCATCTCCCATACCCGCATGAGCATCTCCCAGTGCAACCATTGCCCCTTTCTGTCGGACCTTGAAGTAGACTCTTGCCCCTTTTGTTATGACTTTGGCATCCATATTCCCGCCATGATCACCTGCTTCGCCACAGGGCATCGAGCGGTCTCCCGGCGAGACTCCGATTACTCCTATCATGGGTTGCACAGGAAAAAAGAGTGATGAGTTGAAGTGAAACTTCCCTTTCGACACGGGAATAACCTTGGTCGAAGGCTCCTTTATCATTTCTCCAAAGACCCCTTCTTGCGGGATGGCTACCATGAACCCTGTTGAACCAACCTGAATATCCAGTATATCCACGATAAGTAAATCACCCGGATTTGCCCCTTCAACCTCAAGGGGCCCTGTCGCTGGATTCACCCGTGAGAAATCTACCTCTGTGACAAGATCTTTTTCGCTCTGTATCTGGCTCGTGAAACAGTCGTCTGTTTCCAGCAGTGCTGTTCCACCCGGGCCGATCTTTGCCACCGGTATATTCTCAGGCCCGAACTGGTATATAATACTGTCTCTGTTAATCTTTACCATTCCAAGGCTCCCAGGTTTCAAATTCAACACTCGATTACTGCTTTTCAAAGGGAGGACTACAAGGCTTCCTCTTCTCTGAACAGATCGATTGTTACAAGCTTCTGGGTGAGAATACCCTGCGGTTTTGTGAGTATGGTGATCACAAGTATAATTCCAACAAAAAACATCCTGATGAAACCGATCTGGGTTGCAATACTGGCGGGCACAAAATCCGTAATAAAATCGCTTCCCACCCATACTGCCCACACTAAAAATGCACCGAGTATAACTCCCCTGTTGTTCCCAGTGCCGCCGACCATCACCATAAGCCAAACAATAAATGTGGACATGAGCGGGTTAAATATCTGCGGGCTGACGAATCCGGTATAGTGGACATAGACGGCGCCTGCAATTCCCATCACCATCGAGCTGAACACAAAGCTCTGACGCCTGTATCCGAAACAGTCTTTTCCGGACATTGCAGTCAGCGTTTCATCTTCACGGATTCCTTTCAAAACGCGCCCCCACGGCGAGTTCACCGCTTTCTCGATTGCAAAGTAGAAAATTGCAAGAACGCCAGCCGCAATTATCAGGTAGAAAAAAACATAGTGACGCGGGTTCATCATTGAAAAAAAGGGACGCGGTATACCGCGAATACCCCAGACTCCGTTAGTGAGCCACGATTCGTTTTTGATTATGAGAAACAGCGTCTCCTGTATTGCGAGAAGTGCGATTGCAAACGGTCCGCCCCGAAGTCGCAGCGCTGGAAATGCAATAAGATAGGCAATGATCCCAGCCATACATGCAGCGCCGATCATACCGACGACCACTGGAAGCCCGAATCCGCCGATATGTTCTGATGTAGGCGCTCCGGTAAGGATTGCCGATGTATATGCTCCGACCATGTAAAATGCACCTATACCGAAGTTCATCAGGCCGGTATATCCCCACTGGAGATTCAATGCAAGAGCCATCGTCGCATAGATACATGCCATTACCAGATAGGAAGTTATATAGTTAACCATACCGAACTATTCCTTTCTGCCGAGCAGTCCATAAGGTTTTAGAAGGAGAATCACCACCACCAAGATAAAAGCGATAGCCGGTTTATACACCGATATATTTGCCTGAATAGCCATTGCATTCGTCATATTCTGTATCAAACCCGTGATGAGCTCTTCAGAGATACCGATTGTCATTCCACCAATGAGAGCGCCCCAGAAGCTGCCGACACCTCCCAAAATAACGGCTACAAAGAGGGCGATCAGGAAATCCCATCCCATGGTAGGACTCAGCTGCACCTGTATCCCGTAAAATATCCCTCCGACACCGGCAAGAACCCCGGAAACAATCCAGGTCCACATTATTACACGGTCGGTCTCAACACCTGATGCCTGCGCGAGCATCTTATTATCCGATAAAGAACGCATTGCCATACCCATCTTCGTCCTCTTCAGGAAATAGAAAACAAGAATAACCAGAACAAGCACGCTGACCAGTATTACCGTCTCGTCCGGCTTCATTCGTATTCCAAGCGGCAGTTTTCTGCTTATCTGTATGGCAGATGAGTAGTACCTCACCTTTGGCCCCCATATGATATATACAGCGGCTCTGATAATAAAAGAACTCCCGAGGGAAGCGAGAGCCATAAAAAGCGAGGTTACACCGAGTTTGCGCAGGCGTTTGAAGAACAGGAAGTCAAAGAGGAGCATAGCCAGAACGGTAATAACAATCGATAGGAGGGCTGCGATCAGCATACTCCACCCAAAGCTAAGATGGGCGAATGTCCCCATATCGGGAAGAATATTCAAAAAAGCCATAGTGCAGAAGGCAGCGAGAGTAAAAAAATCACCATAAGCAAAGTTGAAAAAGTTAAGAATATCGGACATGAGTGTAAGCCCGATTGCTCCGAGTGTAATGATACTGCCGTAAATAATTCCGCTAATGAGAAGATCGGCCACCTGGGCTTCAGCCTCCAACCGTTATATTTTTTGTTGTATGTTCAGCCGCCGAAATAGAGCTCTTTCACCTCCCTGTTTGAAAGAAAAATTTCCGTCGAATCTTCATACTTTATCATACCCGCAGCCAGTAAATACCCTCGAGCCGACAACCGCACCGCATCAAGAGTTTGAGTAACGAATAGAACGGAATTGTTCATAATAGTCGTAATTTCCTTTATCTTTTGAAGCATCATCTGCACGAGATTAGGAGCAAGACCTGAGGTGGGCTCATCCAGCAGTAGAAGCTCCGGATGGATCATCAGGCCCCGGGCAACTGCAAGCATCTGACGCTGCCCCCCGGAAAGGCTTCCCGCTATCTGTCCCATACGGTTTTTGAGCTGCGGAAAAATAGTGCACACCTCATCGATCCTGTCTCTGTAATCTTCTGTGAGCAGGTAGGCACCCATTGCAAGATTTTCCCGCACGGTCATTGAAGGAAATACATTTTCATCCTGAGGCACCCAGCTAATGCCCCTGCCGGTAATATACTGCGGTGTCCTGCCGAGAAGGGATTCGCCCTTGTAAAAGATATCCCCGGACTTTGGTCTGATAATCCCGGAAATGACCTTGAGCAGGGTTGTTTTACCCGCTCCGTTTGGTCCTATGACGGCAATTATCTCGCCTTTTCCAATGGAAACAGAAATATTGAAAAGTACGTCCTGAGCGCCATAGCCCGCTACTAAATTTTCTATATTAAGAATGCTCATTTCTCTTTATCCGCTTCACTTTGCGTTCCGAGGTAGGCCTCTATAACCTCTTTATTTTTCCTTATCTCGCCGGGAGTCCCCCGGGCCAATGTTGTACCATCGCTCATGACGATAATCGTATCGCAGATATTCATAATAATATCCATATCGTGCTCAACAATGAAAAGTGTAATCCCCCTCTCCCGGGAAAGGTTTCTTATATAATCCATGATCTTGTTCTGGAGCATGGGCGGCACACCGGCACCAGGCTCATCCAGCAGCACCATCTCGAGTTCCACCATCATCATCCGCCCGATCTCCAGTAGTTTTTTTTCACCACCTGACAGATACTTTGCCGGAGTATCCTTCTTTGAATCAAGCTCTATGAACTCGAGAATTTCCAGTGCCCTCTCAACAAACTTTTTCTGCTGCTTTTCAACATTCCTGCTCCTGAACCAGGCGTTCCAGAGTTTCTCTCCTATCTGTCGCTCAGGGATTAAAAGAAGATTTTCAAGAACTGACATTTCCCGGTACTCACGGGCTATCTGGAATGTTCTGAACATATTTTTTTTAAATATGATGTGTGGATCAAGGCCTGTAATTTCTTCAGACTTAAAGATGACATGCCCTTCATCAGGTTTAATGAAACCGGTTATGACATTAAACAATGTGGTTTTTCCGGCACCATTGGGACCAATCAAGCCTGTGATTGTTCCCTTCTCTACCTGTAAAGAACAGTTCTGAACAGCAGCAACACCGCCGAATTTTTTTGTGACATTGTCTATCTGTAAAATTGTATCCTGCATAACTCAATCCCGGATAAAAGACAATATGCAACGAGCTTGCAATAGTATACGACGGATATAAATAAGTGAACTTATCAATCGTAAGAAGTATAATTTATCACTTGCCTGATGATTTTTACCTATAGTATGTAATGTTGTGGCATTGAAATATAATACATTCACTCGAACTAATAATTCCGGTACAAAAACCCGGCTTTCTGGCGGAACGTAGTTCCGGTTTTTTAAATGTATTTTTACTCAAAACACAGGATGGAAGCCGGGAAATCAGGTTTCCATCCTGTACCGGTAACATTTACTCTGTAACGACGGATTTAACTGGCACAATCTCTTTGCCTTCGATTTTCCAGATCAATATAGGGGTAACTGTGTCCCCGTATTCATCAAAATCGATAGATCCGGCTGCGCCTTCGTAGTCGATGTCTTTCCCCTCTTTGAGGAGTTGAAAGGCTTTCCTGAATCCTTCAACACTGGCAGTTACTTTCTCACCCGGAGGATTGGCAATCTTTCTCAAATTATCCCTGATAGCCTTCCCCGGATCTGCATTAAATGCATCCATACCCGCTGCCTGAATTGCCAGCGCAATCACCACAACGCCGTCATAAGAATTTTCAGTGTATGCTGTTTCTGGTTTTTCACCATACTCCTTTTCAAAGGCGTCGAGATAATTCTTATAGGACTGCGTATCTGCAGCACCCGGGCCGGTGCCGTACATTCCTTCAAGATAGCCTCCTCCAACAGATTCAATAATCTGCTCTGACTGCATACCGTCAGGAAACAGGAACTGATCGAACAGGCCGTCCGACAGCGCCTGCCGTATGATCACTATACCGCTTTCCGGATACCCGATAAGGACCAGAACATCCGGGTCCCCCTTTGCAAGCTCCTTGAGCTGCATCTTATAGGCGACAGCCCCCGGATCATACGCTGCTATCCCCAAGACTGTCCCGCCGGCTTTTTCAAACCACTCCTTGGTGCTTTCGGCGAGACCGCCGCCATAGGGATCGTTGATGTACAGAATCGATGAAGTCTTATAACCTCTATCCCACGCGAGTTCTCCCAGCACCTTTCCCTGTATGGCATCGGATGCCGTCGTTCTGAACGTGTAATCATCATCCTCCAGTGTAGTTACCCAGGTCGGTGTATTAGAAGGTGAAATGATCACCACATGGTTTGGAGCAGCAACAGGCGTTGCAACGTCAGAACGGATCATCGGACCAACCATCGCAGGCACCTTGTCGACATTGACTAGTTTTTCCGCCCCGTCTCTCAATGCCGTTGGATCGGTCTGCGTATCCCTGAATACAACATTTAGCTCCATACCCAGAGGACCACCCGCTTCATTCAGCTGTTTCACCGCTAGGTTGATCCCCTTCTGGACAGACTGGCCGTACACTGCAAGGTCACCGCTGAGCGGAAGCAGCCCGCCAATGGTTACCTTGCTCACTTTCTCCGCCTCTGCACTTTCTTTTGTCCCCGCTGCCAATAGCAGAGTGGCCAGCATAAAAATACCTACAATAGAGAAAAACAATATTTTTTTACCCATACATCCACCTCCTCTTTTTTGGTAAACCCATTTATATTAATCTTTTACCACATAAATGTCAATTAATTGTATTTTCATCTTCTCTGAAAAATAGGGACACCCTCTATTTTTCCAGTTATTTTCGACGTAACTGATTGGAGACAGACCCTGTTTTTCAGGAGTATATTAAATGGGAGATGTCCCTATTTTCATCATTGCTATCAATAAAAATGTAGTTTCTATCATTTAAATCTATATATTCTTCAAATAAGTTGTGCCATAATCTGAATTCTTCAGACAACTCAAAATAATTTGATCTTATACCGAATTCACTTCTATAATAGACGAACGGTTAAATATTCTCTTCACTAAATCTATGATAATCTGGTTTTTGTTCTCCGTTTTGATAATAAATGGAGTTTAAATATAACATCAGAGACGATGAAATCTTTGTGCATATTCCGGTGAAAGTTGCCAGTGATTCCGGAAATAAGTTGCCACTTACAAACTCATACAATTCCCTCCCTTATGAAATAACAAAGTGGCAGTTTTAAGTCAAC
>Ga0307378_10006228_pt1 | contig 16406 bp, 25 predicted proteins | sample UN1MG_FD_202238 | JGI IMG/M metagenome (GOLD analysis project Ga0307378, IMG submission 202238) | Soil microbial communities from Risofladan, Vaasa, Finland - UN-1 | ecosystem: Environmental > Terrestrial > Soil > Coastal area > Acid sulfate soil | place: Finland: Risofladan, Vaasa | collected... | reverse complement strand
ATTAGATGATAATGGTGGTTCATTTGTGGATGGTAGAGCTAGTTCATCTGCGATTACTAATACTTCTAATTTAACATTAAATAATACTCTCGGTTGGTTTAATGGTGCGAGTAGTGGAACAATATTTAATTTTAATGAACTTATTACAGAAACTACAGGATTTGATTTAACTTCAGAAGTAGTTTGTGATACAAACACTTTAGCAATAGATGCTAGCACAACTAACGCTTTTGCTTTACATTGGCAAGGAACATTTCCAACTAATACTAGTGGAAGTTTTGATTTGAGTTCTACAGCATTAGGAGCTGAGACAGGTCAAAGTATTTTGGCATTAACTTCAACCGGTACATCTAATAATGATACAGGTATTAAAATAACTGCTAATTCGGATATACAAATAACCAGGATTGTACGAAATGTCACGTCAGATTTCACTACTTTAAAAATAACCAATGATAGTTATGTGGAGATATATAGCCAGGCGGTAGCAGGAACAGTTATAGTTTTAGATACACCAATCGTTTTAACAGCAGGAGAGTCAGTAAGATTTTATGGTAATTCTGGAGCTAGTACATTTAATATGAAATATATAATTCCAAGTTTTCCAATTGTTAATGCATATTTTTCAACAATAAGTGGCTACTCAAGTGCAAGTGTTAGCACGTTATTATATCATTTTGAATCAATAACAATTCAAGAATTAACAACTAATGAGACTATTAATCTTCCAGTAGATTCAACAACTAAAAAGACAGGAGTTGTACCTAAAGGAGCTTTAACTAATGTAAGTAACGTAATAATTAAAGCAAAGTTAGCAACAACTGACACAGCAGCAACACCAACTATCAAAGGTTGGGGAGCAGTAGGATTATAAAATGGCGACAAATGATAAACACACTGAAGTAGTTAATCAAGTTTTCAAAGGAAATTTAGGTTCTGAAAGTGCTTTCTTTAGAGAGATGTTTGAAATATTACTTTTAGAAAGAGAGACAACAGAAGAAAATCCTATCAATGAAGTTCAACAAGCTACAATTGATAAGAGAATTGCTCAAGGAAAAATTGTAAATAAAATGATTTGTGAAACTTTAGGTTGTCAAACTTTAGAAGAAATGAAACCAGAAGAGGTTATTGAAGAATGAGTATCGAGAAGAAGTACTGGTTGGGTCCTTCTTCTTGGCCACAATCTCTTTTGGCATGGTTACCTTTTGCTGATAGATTTAAGTTACCTGCTAAAAGACATGACATTGGCTATGGTTTAGGTGGTGATAGGGTAGCAAAAAATTCAACTGATAGTATGTTTTTAAAAGACATGAAATATATGTGCAATTGGAACCCATTCACATGGTTGTTTGCATACTTTTATTTTCTATTAGTTCACTTCTTGGGTGGGTATTATTTCAATTGGAGCGAATAATAATGGCTAAAATAAACGAAGAACTGGTAGAATTAAAAACGAATTTTTTCAATATGGACAAAAGATTAACCGTATTAGAAACTGATGTTAAAGGTTTGATACCAGAAATATTTGAAATAAAATCAGACTTAAAACATTTGATAGTTAGTTTAGGTTCACAAGTAAATGTAAACAACGAACGTTTAAGTAGTGTAGAAGAAAATTACAAAGACATGGACAAACGCCTTGAAAATATAGGTGTAAAAATAGGTGGCGTTCTAACTGTAGCAACAATGTTTATAAGTTGGGCATTCAATAAAATGAAATGGTAATCAGTTTCGTATTAGGTTTGTTTTCAGTAGCACTAATTAGCTCAGATATTTATGCTTCAATGTTTTTTGGTTTCTTTTCAGTTATTAAGCTGATCAAAGAGATAGTTTAATGGTTGTTATTATTAGAATTAAATAAAGTATTCCTGGATTCAACCAGGTTTAATACTATATATTAGGTATGAGTAGGTCTTACCTACTTAATCTCTGTCCTCTCTAAATCTTAAGAATACTGGATGTCTTGGTACATTTTTAGCTCCAACATCCATACCTTTAAATTCAATCATTTTACCAACATATTTTAAAGGATTATGCCAAACTTCTTCACGTTCTTCATGTGTCATTGCTAAAGATACTTTTAATCTCTTCTTTCCAAATGATACTTCAAATGCGGAAGCCATATCAACATCAATCATAAATTCTTTTTTGTGAGATTTTACTGATTGTCCTAATTCGTTTTTAGTAGTTAGAGCAATTGACTCTTGTTGTCTAACAATACCAATAATTTGCGCATCATAAGTTACCCATGGTTTGAATTTCAAAAGGTCTTGTGATTTTGGTGTAGCTCTACCAAATTTGTAAGTTGACATTGGTTCTCTAATAATTAGACCTTCGTAACCTTCTTCAAGTAACTGTTCAAAATACATTTCCAAAGATGTTAAATCGTATGAGTATAAATTTTGTACACAAACTACATGTTCATAATTTTCAAGGATTCTATTTCTACTGTCTAATCTATTAATAAAAACATTGTTAATTCTTTCTCCATTATCGTAATGTTCAATGCAATCAAAACAATGGTACGCAATAGGGTTGTCGAACTTAGTCCATTCATAATAATCTCCAGCCATAGTACCTTGAGTTTTATACTCATAATACTTTATCAATGGAGAATCATCTTTATATAATTTTTTAATTCTTGATTCTGATAAGAAATCTTTAGTCATTACTAAACTTGTAATTTCTTGAAATGTCATATTGTGATGATATAACTCACCATCTAAAATAATATTCTCATCTTTAGATAACTTGATCAGATGTGCAAACTTCTCTTGAAGTTGTTTATTTGCAATTTGTTTTAAACTTCTACTAATCATTCCCATTTGTGGATGGAAAATACATCTAATACCATCTAACTTAGGACTAACAAGTTTTGGAAACTTGATATCATTCTTCTCTTTTAGCTCACAGCCTAACATAGGCATAAATTTATCGTTCATATTTTTCTATCCTCTTATATTTATTTACTCTGTTCATGCTTACACAGCATAACTTACACATTAACTCTACAACTGTTTGTGATTTAACGTCTGCGCAATTGTCACAAATAGGACAAATGAAAACATGATGGTTCATTCGTTAACATATCCACAACTACATCTACCTCTGTTAGTAGAGTCTCCACATGAATAACAGTCAATGTCTTCTTCTCTATAATCATTACATTCATAATTTTCTAGCCAACTCATGTTTAATTCCTCACCTTAATTCCTACTCTAATAGGTTTAATTGTATCCCACTTATCTTTAACCATTTTGGCAACCTCAATTGACCCATGATATGTACACCAAGCAGATGAGATATAAACAAACATTAATAATAAAGTTGTTGAATCCATTTTTAGAAATCCTCCTTTAACGTAATTCTAAGAGTATTTAATCTGGCTTTAATAACTTTTAAGTTAGTACCTTTAAATTTCTTAGTCATGAACTCTAGTCTTTTGATTGATGCTTCAATCTCGTTTTTATCGTTTAAATTTGTAGTCATTTTGATTATGTTTCCTTTTTGGATAATATATAATATATATTCTTATATATAAAGCTTTCTATAGAATAAGTTGTAATGTTTAAAAGAATATATAATTGATTATATATTTTAATCAAGTTCTACGTTCCAAGATTTAGTAGAGTCTTTGTACCTACATAAAAATTGTTTGAAATGTTCGTAAACATCAGTATCTTTTAATGTTTTATTTGTATTAGTTGTTCTAAAACTGATCCAATCTGTAATAGGAATCAAATATGCTTGTGAATGTTTCATATTAATATGCCAAAAAGTTAAAAAGATATAAGATTTATTCCTTTTATGTCTATTATCGTACTCAACAAGTCTTGTTTCTTGTGACAATCTACTTATATCAAATCTATTATGTATTTGTGTTTCTTTGCATTCAACCATAACATCGTTATTAGGTGTTTGAATAAGGAAATCAGCAGTAGTAGCAGTATGTGCATGTATATTAACTTGAATCTTATCAATATATGTATTAATATTACAAGCTAATACACTTTCTCTAAATTTAGTCTCAGTTTTTTGTACCATATTTCTTATGTAGTTCTTCAAATCTTTCACGTCTACTTCCAAAAAGCATGTTATTTACATGGTCATATTTCAAACTGAGATAAGTACCAAACTCATCTACTTCAGGTGTAACTCTCATTGCAGATTTTTTTGCAGCCTCTCTTGCTTTTAACATTCGCTCTTTTATTGTAATTCTAGCCATTTTTCCAAGTCTCACATTGTTTAATATTTTTACTCACATTTTTAGTCCAATTTTCAGACCAATAAACATTTTTATCTTCTAGTATTTTGTCCAACATTTCATAATGTCTTTCATAAATATGTAAACTACCAGCATTGTGATAATACGTTCCTAACTCTAAGTCTTTATAAATCTTTTTCATTTTTTCTAATAACATAAGTTGTACAAATGTGAAAAATGGTACATCATTTCCAAGTCCGAATATAATATCACAACTTCGCATTGTCACAATACAATCTAATTTATTATCTCTAATTAGATATTGAATTGAAATCGTACAAGGTACATCTTTAGTCACATATTTATGTATTGGTTGGTTTATATTAATCACAGCTTGTCTTGAATACATATCATTTGCTAAAGTGTTAATAACATATACCCATTGATTTGTACCACAAGGAGTGTCTTGGTTCCAAATTTGCCAACCATAACAAGAATTTACTTCTCCATTAGGGTCTGCAATATTTTCCCACATCTTAGCATAGTCTTTAATATTCTCAATTGACTTGTTACCTTCCAAATACCAAAGAATCTCGGCACCAATATATTTTTTTGACATCTTTCTAGTTTGATTTGAAAGTATTGCTGCTTCGGGATTATATAAGACTAAGTTAGCGTTAACTAATTCTTTAGTCTTCTGACCTCTTGGGTTGTATTCGGGAGCATGTTTTACCTTACGGCATATGTTATTAAACAGCTGATCAAAATCTATACCATCAATCATTTGTCAAACATCCTCTCAGTATCTATAGATGTTATAAACGGATTTTCTGTAATTTTATATGGTTTAATATAATACACTTTTGTAATTCCAGCCATTATTAATAATTTAGTACAAAGAGGACAAGGTGAATGTGTAATATACATCTCACAACCTTCAACATTAATACCATTCTTAGCACAAAACATCAACGCATTCATTTCTGCATGTGTAGTTCTAACACAATGATTATCTATCAATAGGTGATTGTCATCTCCACAATGAGGTTCACCTGGTAAACTACCATTATAACCTGATGCAATAATTCTATCTTCTTTAGTAATTACACATCCTACATTAGCTCTGTTACAAGTACTACGACTTGCTAATTTTATAATGACATCTTTAAAAATGTCTTTCATATCTATTCTGTCCATCTTTTAATTTTTGTTTGTAGTTTTTCTTTATGTACTTCTAAGTTGCTTAAAGCGTTATTAAGTGTGGTATGTTGTCTTGATAATGTTTTTCTAATAAGTGTGTCGTACATAAACGTTTCAGATTTTAAACTTTTAGCATCTATAATATCACTACTTCTACAACCATAATAATTATTATCATATAAACATATCATTCCATTAATCATATATTCATATGGTCTTTGTGTTACAAATCCAAAAGCGTTATATAACTCATCTGCAATTACTAAACCATATTTAGTCTTCTTATACTCTTCCATAAGTTCATTCATTGGAATCTTTGGATGAACATTTGGGTGGTCTACAGAAGCTGAGGTGTATAATTTATCAATAAATGTATTTCCTTTTAAGTACTTCCTATAGAGTGCATCACGTCCTCCAGCTCTAGTACCACCAGCGTAAATCATATTGAATTGTCTATCTCTCCAATGTTGGATACATGTTTCATTTTTGTCCCATGTATATCTAACAACATACTTTTCAAATGGATGGTATGAAAGAGAATCAGGACATTGGTTTAAGATATAATGTTCTCCAATTTGATTTGAGCTATACATTAGATTCATATCAGTTACACATTGAATCTTAGGTTTGCAAAACTGTCTAAGAGATTTACAATTAAATTCTTTACCAGATCCGAATATAAATAACATTTCAAGATTGTGATACTCATCAAAAAAATTTTGAGCATTTTCTGTAGTTAATACAACGTCATGTCCTAAATCTACTAAGTCATCATACAATCCTTTTATTTCAAACATACCACCAAAAGTAGATGAATCTTTTTTCATCTCTACAATATCTGATAAGTCGTGTCCTGGTTTTATAATTCCTATTTTCATTTGAAAAACCCAGTACCAATTTTATTCAATTCCTTTTCAGAATAATAAATTTGTGCTACCAACAATAAAATCATTGCTATTAAAATTCCAATGTTTATAGAAATATCATAAAAGAAGAATGAAATTACCAATAATAACCATCCGATATACATAAAATATTCAGGCTTCATTTGTATTTACCATCCTTTAAATTTTGTAAATAAAACAAAGACCAATTAACTAAATCAATTAGAGTATCTTCTTTAGTTTCATAAGACTTATCAGTTGGATTCTCAAAGTTATGCTCAAGTCTACCAACCTTCTCTTTAACAAGAGCCATCATTTGATACTCTTTATTGTCTTTCCAAGAGTCACCATACTTCTTACGTCTATCAAGTCTAATTCGTGTACATGCCATATTCGCATCTGAAACAGGAGATTTTTGATTTTTTGGCATGTTGTCTCTACCTCCACTCATTTTCTATCCACCCATGTTTTGTATATTAAGTCGCCATTATATGTTGTGAATGAATGCATTTTTTGGCTCTTCTTACATCTTCTACAAATACGACCATTGCATTTAGTAGCTTTCCAAATATGTCCTAATATGTAACATACCCAATTCATTTTCCAGTACTCCCGAATCCATCTTCATTTCTATCAGAACTTGACAATTTAATAACCATCTCAATATCTGCTACATACACTTTTTGAAAAATAATTTGAGCAACCTTGTCACCTTTATGAATTACAATAGGTTTATATGAATTGTTTAATAAACAAGCAGATATTTCACCTCTGTAACCTGAATCAATAACATTACCAATAGTTGTTAAACCTTTATTAGTAGCTAATCCGGATTTACCTTGTACAATAGCTACGAATCCTTCTGGGATTTCAATAGCAATTCCTAAAGGCATCTTAAATTGATGTCCATCATATAATGTTACATCTTGTGTAGCCACTACATCATAACCAGCGTCACCTGTCTTAGCAGGAGCCATAATCTTTCCGCCTTTTCCAAGGTCTTTTACTTTTAAACTAAAGTTGTTTTCCATTTTGGTTAAAATATATATAGCTTTATATATTTATAAAGCTTTCTATTTATAATGTGATTGCATACCCAATCATTAAAGTAACACAAATACTAATAATAAATATTAGTAGTGCTAAGTCATCATTCATCATCTTTGAATGCCTCCTTATGTAACTTCTTCACAAACCTTTCCATTTGTTTCTCATTCATTTCTTTCATACTCCATAAATTTGGATTCTTAACTACCAATTCAGGATTTGCAACAAACAATACTTTCAAAACTGGTTTAACAATTCTTTCCCAGTAGTATTCTCTATCAAATTCTTCACCACTAATATAATCATCGACACTAATAGGTTCAATTGGTCCAGTTGACTTCACAATATATTGAATTGCATCTCCAACATAAATATCTTGTCCTTTAGCAATTAATTGTTTAGCTAATTTTACATGTGCAGGTACAGGACTATAACGAAGTGTACCATCTTTAGACTTCTTAGGTTCTCCAGTTTCTCCATCAATCATAACTTTTCCATAATCTTCAGGATTTTTATTCAATGATTTTCTCATGATTAGATTCTTCGGATCAAACTTATTGGCAACCAAATCATCATATAAAGTATTCATATAATCCATAAATTGAGACTCTTCAAACGTATCTCGCAAAATAGCTTCAACCAAATTATATTGAATCTTCTTAGCTAATGGGTTAGTATCTTTCTTCTTACATTCTAAACCTGTAATACTAATTTTAAATTGACCAGTTGGATTACCATCACCATCCATCAATTCACAGAGGTCAGCGTAATTCTTTTTCTTAATTGAAATCATCTTGTGAAATGTTTTCTCATGTTCAAATACAATAAAATGAGGTTTAAGTTCATTTTCACCTGTAGCAGGATTCTTCAAACTAAATGTAGTATGATTAATATTATATTCTTCAGCTACTTCATCAAACATTGTATAAAAACTAGCTTCCAAATCTTTTGTATCATATTTACAATCAGGTCCTTTCTTAAACATGATTGAGTCCGTATCTCCTTGAACCACTATGAATCCTAAAGATTGAGCATGTGCGATACTTTTCATGATTACTCCTCTACAAAATTGAGTTACACTTGATGCTACATCAAAATTATAATATCTAAAATAAACAAATGACAAAGCTCCATAGATTGAATTGGCTACAGTCTTAATAGCATTCTCATATAGTTTCATCTCTTTAAATTTATCTGAATCCTGATCAAATTCAAACTTAGCATATTTAACTTTATCTCTCTCATCAATAAGCCATTTAGCAACATGTGAAATGATACCATTCTTTTTGTTATCAAAATACTTTGTGTCAGCTTTCACCATTACTTTACCACGCATTAATTCATTTTCAGGAATAGTAACATAATTAGTTTTTGTAGTTAATTCATCATGATACAAAATAGTTGTCAAACAAATATTACATGCTGCCATTGAAGTAGGATAGAAACTCTTAAAATCGAATACATCTACGTCTTCATGTACTCCCGGTTCATAACAAAATGTGTATGCTCCTAAAATACTATTCTCTTTTCTTGATTCTACTTCTTTAGGATTTGGTTTAGAAGGTGAAACTAAATTTCGTTTCTTAAACTCATTCAAAATCATGTAGTCGCAAATATCAGAGTTGTGCATAGTTTCTTGGATAGTACAATGTGCAAGTTTTGATTCAACCATATGTAACTTAATGAAGTTTAATTTTTCTTCCATCTTATACATCAAATCAACATCTTGCATATTATATTCTTCTAATATAGTATCACCATCGAACGATGCTAACCAACTTCTATATATTCCTCCATTACCTACCGAACCTTGCATATCAATTTTAGTATCGTTTAATACGTGTCTTGATGCTCCATTCAAACTGTAAGAAGATAGACCACCTAAGTTTTTCTTAACCATTTCCATATAATCTAATTGATTAATGAAATCCCAATATAAATTTGAGTGTCCGTGAAATTGGTTTCTTTGCTTCACATAAGAATCATCGAATCTATATGAGTTCCAACCTAAAATACAATCGTACTCTTGAGCAATTAAATTATGTTGTTTCAATAATTCATATTCACCTGTGATAGGGTCTTCTTTATTCATGTTCTTAACGAAATGTTGTCTACCAGTATTATCTTTATATGCTATAGATAGAATTGGTTCTCTTGCAATAACAGTACCATTCATATCTTTTTCAAATAGACCATCGTCTTTAGTTTCAATGTCGTACATTACCCAAGTCAAACCTTCCGAATTTAATTGTAAATTAGGATTGTCAATTAAGTATCTTTTATGAGCCATTATATCTGCTTCATAATGATGAATGGCAGTCTTATCCAAATTATACTTTAAGAAATTTCTTTGTGTATTATCTTTTAGAACTAGTTTATAGAATGTCTTACCATTAGCATCTTGCATTGGTACGATGTCGTCTAAAAACTTGTTGTGATTTTGTATTTGTTCTAAAGTACAATCACTAACATAGATATAATTATTAAATGGAACCTGATCAAAGGTTGTAGCTCCATTCTCTCTTGATTTTACCCAAACAAAATCAGTATCTTCCTTTACTTTGATTAATGTTTTCATTCTTTCAGTTTATTTTTTAACATTTCTACAAAGTCTTCATTAATGTTTGAAGTCTTTAGTTTTTCTACAAGCTCGTCTAAAATTTTATACTCTTCTTTAAGTTCAAACAAATCTTTAGGTTCTTTCATCTCATCACTTTCTTTATCGAATTTATTAAGTACATCTAATAATGACTCTTGCATATGTTCATCATTCAGACTTTCAGCCAATACTCTAATAGATTTTGTTAATCCAGTGTCTTGTAATAAGTGAATTGTTCTAGTAATATCCTTACAATCTGTAAGCATCTCTGTCGCCTCTTTAATTTCTTCTTTATAGTTTTTCATTTTAAATTTTTAATCCTCGCTAATATTTTTAGTACTTCGTCTTCACTTAAATGTCCCATTACATCGTCTGTAATTCCTGTGTCATAATTAATTTCACCATCTTTAAGTATAGCTAATTCCCATAATCCATTTTTACCACCATAAGAAAAATCATGTCTTACTACAGATGCACTGTATCCATTTTCAAAGTCCCAAATCTTTTGGAATCCTCCATTCATTTCTCTTTCGAGTGTTGGTTCGTTAAATTTCATTTATAGTTCTCCTGTTTTACATTCTCTGTTAAAACAATCAGTACAAAGATTTGAATCAATGTTGATTGAATATACTTTCGTTACTGTTTTTTTACATCCTTTAGGATGATTACAATTTAATACCATTTTGGGTAGAATATATAATCTTTATATATTTATAAAGCTTTCTATTAAAACTCATAACCTTGTTCAATCAACGCATCTTTACGAGCTTTTGTATGTCCTTTCAAAGCTTTATGTGTATCTTCAAAATCATAGTACCATGCCTTGTCTTTACCAGGTGCTTTACGCAATACACGTCCAAGACTCTGTACGGTCTTGATAGTACCTAAATTAGCTGAGTAATTAATAATTACATCAAGTGTAGGAATATCAACTCCTTTCTGAATGATTGATGAGGTTGCTATCAATAGATTACCTTTAGAGTTTCTAATCTTATCTATAATAATATCTCTATCTTTCTTTTTAGTACTACCTTGTATAATGTAATATTGTTTTTCACCAACATACGCAGCCATCATATCAATATGCTCAATTCTATCCACCATCATCAATATATTGTTGTCTTTATGTTCAACTATAAGTTCTTCTACTCTTGCTACTCTATCTCTACAAGCAAGTACCTGGTCATATACTTCATTATAAACTCCAAATGTGATAAAACCTTCATCATATGGTAAAAACTTAATCTCAGGCTTCACGAGGTAACCTGCATCTATAAGATCTTTAGCTCGTATCTTAAAGTCTGGGAATCCAAACGACTTATATAACTCTAAAGAGTTGTTACCATCTGAATATGCAGTACCAGTTAGAGCAATTCTATACTCAGCATCGATAACTTTCATCAATTTTTGGTATGATTTGGATTTGGCTCCATGTGCTTCATCTACTATTACATTACCAAATGTACACATATAATTTTCAACGTCTACAAGTTTTTGTTTTGTATCTAATGATTTAGCAATAGTTTGTATAGTTGCCACAACTATGTCTGCATCATTTAATTCTCCAGATGTCCAAGTACCAACAGAATCAAAATGTTTCTCAAACTCATCAACTGTTTGAGTTAGTAATACGTTTCTGTCTACTACAAACAAAGTCTTCTTACCAATCTTTCTAATAATTTCAGCAGCCATAATAGTTTTACCAGCTCCTGTACAAATTTCAGTCATACTAATCTTATCATTCATAATATGTTTAATTGCTTTCTTTTGGTATGGTCTAAGTTCTACACCTTCTAATTTTGATGGAGTATCTATAAATTTAGGCTCGTTTATTCTATTATCTATCTCATTAATAATAACTCTAAACTTGTTTGCTTCTCCATATTGATTTAAGTATTGCACTAATCTCTTCTTGAATCCAATTGCAGTCTTCTGATTCTTATATAATCTAACTTGTGTATCAAAGTTCTTCACTCCTTTAGCAGCCATTGCTTTCTTAACAAAGTGTGCGTTATCCATTTCATAACTAAATTGACTACTTACAATCTCATTAAAATCGGAAGGCATTGGTGTCTCAATTTTTACAAAATCATGATCGATTTTAATATCTACAAACATGTCAGTTCTATTTTGAAGTTGATCCGCCATACATTTTGATTTGAATCCACAAAAGAAACAAGCACTAAAGTTAGCGTTGTAGTCTGTGAATGCTTTCTTAGTATTATGAAGAGTTATAGTTTCTACAATCATCTTCTCAAACTCAACTAGTTCAGCTTCTGTAAAGGACCACTCGAATACTTTTTCAGCTTTAGTGAATACTAATATAGCTTTAGGTGGGATTGTACCCTTCTTCTTCCACGTACCCCAAGTATACCAAAGTAGTTGCTGCTTATAATCTTCAACCTTCTTAGCATTGAATGTACTTGTCTTCCAATCTAATATACTACCATCTTGAAGTGTACCATCTATAATTAGCTTGAATTTCAGGTCTTCAATACTAAATAGTACTACTTCTTCTTTATGTTTAAAATCATAATCAAGTTCTGTAGCGTACGTTACTTGCTTTAGTGCAGATTCATAACTCATATCAGATTCATATAATTTATACTTCTCCCAATATTTTGTTACAACAGTATCATAATGTCCTATTTCATGTAGATGTTCAATCGCTTCATGTACACAGTTACCAAATCTACCATACTTAGTCTCTACGTCATTAGACGTTGGACATTTTAATACTTTCTCGTAGAAATGTCTACGCTCGCAATCTTTGAAGGAGTTAAACGCTGACCATGAACAATTTCCAGGCCAACTTAAACCTTTAAAATTATTTATCATTCTTAAATACCTCGTAGTCTTTATCACATTTACTTGCGTTACAACTTAAACAACTCACAACTAAATTATCTTTAGTACCTTGTCCACCTTTACTAACAGGTATCTTATGGTCTAATGTTAATTGTTTATGCCATAGATTTTTCTTGCCACAATAATGACATGTTAAATTATCTCTTTTAAATATATCATATATAAATTTAGATTTAAATTCTTTTGTGTTGTGTCTACCATTCAATTTTTGTGCAGAACCTGCTAGTCTACCCAAGAAATAATCTAATTCTTCGTAAGTAAAATTAAAATCTTTAATTACTTGTTGTTTTAATGAGTTTTTAATCCTATCAGAATTTAAAACACCTTTACTAATATTGTTAATTCTTTCTTCTGAAAAAGTCTTACCTTTTAGAGAAGCACGTATCTTATTCTTAGCCTCTTCTGACATTGTTTTAACCATGTTAATATTACTTGGTTTACAATGTTTATTAATCTTACTATTTACCATGTGAAAAGCCTTCATAAAGTTTTACCAAGTATGAAGGCTATAAGAAGAAAATTTCTGAATGACTAATTCGAAATATCTTTCGGTCCAAGTCTAGCTAATAATGCTAGTACTCGGCATTATATGATGTGATGGGTATGCTACCTTTCACCCATCAGTAGTTCAGCTTAGTTCACGACAAACAAGCAAATTGACCAGTAATAAACAGAGTTAATATATATACAAAAATGTACGCAAATACAAGTACCATCAAGTAAATAACTCTTGATGATACAAAAGTTTTTCTCTTTGAGGATTTGAACCTCGCATTCTACACATCATATGCAGAGTCTTTCCAAGCAGATCAGAGACATAAAAAGATATTAAAATAAATTAATATCAGACTCTCTACCAGTAATAGTCAACTTTAAAGTACTACAATGTAGTTCCCAGTTTTCTCCAGCAGAAGTCATACCTTCATCAACTCTTTTAAAGCTAATGATTTGGTTTGCTAATGTGAAATTATTAGTTCTACAGTATTTAACTAAAGCTCCCATCTTGTATACTAATTCCCAATTAGATAATCTAATTTGAGTACTTGTACCATCGATAGTACCTTCAACAATAAACTCACCAGCTTTATCTCCATTAGATTTCTCTAATCCAGTATAGAATGGTTTCATAGTCTTCTTGTTAATTAAATCTTGTCCATCTTGGTTATAATAACCATTAATAGCAATCTTTAAATCAGGTGTTTGTTCTCCAATTCCATCCTTATTAGGTAAGTTTGTATAATTAGATTCTTGTACTGTCTCTTCAGAAATAACTCTACGTCCTGTTTGAGTAGGTTCAGGCTTTGCAGCTTGTGTAGGCACTTCAACTACAGGAGTTGTATCTTTCGCTGTCTCAGCAGCTTTTGCAAATGGATTTTCGTTTGTCATTTTTAATTTCGTTTTACTCGTTTCCAATCGTTTCTTATTGGATAAATATATATATCTTTATATATTTATAAACCTTTCTATTTTAATTTATCTCTTACGTACTTGATGATACTTTCTTCATCGCTTTCAAAATCATCAGCATTAATAATTAAATCATATTGATAGTTTTCTAACTCGTTTTCATACTTTCTTGGTTGTCCCAGACCACTACTTGGAGTACCTTTACTAATATTACATGTTACTGCAAAATCATACACTCTAAGTATTGATTGAATCACAGGAATACATATCTTTTTAATATCGATTGATTCATTTGCATTCTTTAGATTGATAAAGTTATATGAATAATCTAAATCATGTGTAGAATTTGCAGCTTTGAATAATAAATCAATCTCTACTGCTTTATTTTCTTGTTGTTTAAATGTAGTAAGTATGAAAGCAGCTGCAGCAATTTTGAAGAAGTAATCTCCTTCTCTACCAGCATTTGCACTTCCGTTAATACAAATTTTATATAATGGTCTTTCACCCGATTTTGTAATTTTAGACCAATGCTCAGGATCTCCACACATTAAACGTTCAATATCTAATTCATCACCTTCTTCTCCGTACATTCTCTTTCTAGTCTTTTGAGATGCTTTAGCGATTCTGTTGTATTCAGGCGTTCTTTTAACTGCAGCTAATAATTTATTCATTTTATTGAAATGATTAGTTGAGATATCTCCAGATCGTATCATTTCTTTAGATTTCTTAATGTCATGTACATATTGTTCTCCCCATCTCCATGGTAACGCACTAGAGTATTGAGAATCAAAACGTTTTGTACCATCACTATGACCATTATTATCCCAGTCATTATCATAACCATTTTCAACAACATCAATCATATTATTAGGTGAAGAAAAATAAGTGATACCAATCTCTTCACCTTTTTTCTTAATAGTCTCATGAAAATAATTTAAAGACATTTTCTCTTTTCCTCATCAGACCAACCAATTGTAAGGATTTTCTTAATGTTTTCAATTGTCGTTCCTTGTGTAGTAAGTCTCACTGCAGATACAAAAGCTCTAGTACTTATAATCTTTTGAAGTCTATTGGCTTTGATTTTAGCTCTAATATTAGTTAATAATGTGAATACATCTTGGTGTCCTTCACAAATATCTCTCTCAAGTTGCATATCATATTCAATTTCAACTTTTGCTAAAGCGAATCTATCCATGAAAGCTGCATCTAAAAAGTTTCTACCAGCATATTCAACACTTCCATTACCCATAGTATTACCAGCACAAATACAAATAAAGTCATCATGTCTTTTAGCATTTGGATTTTCTCTTCTATTAGGCACACTTAAGATACCATTTGCTAAAGCACTATTAATAACTAATAACGTATTAGGATCAGCAGCATCAATCTCATCAAATAAGAATACTCCTCCTTCTTCGTAACATTTTACAAAGTCAGATGATACATACTCACCATTGAATAACATTCTACCAAGTAGGTGAGCTTCACTCATTCCAGCAGAACAACTAATATGATAGAATTTTAAATCCATACTTTGAGCTACTTGCGAACACATTGTAGTTTTACCAGATCCAGCAGGTCCAGCCAAATATACTTGTCTTTCACTATTAGCTAAGAATATAACTTCTTTAGTTTTAGTATGTATTCTACCTTCGATAGGTTTTGAATCAGGTTTACCAGGAATCTTAATAATATTAGGTTTCAAGTCTTGAATACCTTTCTTAACTTCATCTTTGATTTGAGTATTAACTAATTCTTGATTATTAGTAATATAATTAGTGATTGCGTTTGTAACAATCTTGTTCATGTCAATTCCTAAATCTAATTGGATACCAGTTGAAACAGGTTTTGGTTGTTCATTTACTTTAATTACTTCTTTCACCGTACCGTCTATTGTTCCAGCTTCTGTTGCTGTCACTTCATGTTCATCTCCAAATGTTCTACTGATTTTTGCAATCATATCTGGTGTATAAGTATATGGACTATCTGCAATTAAGAATTTAGTTCGTTTAACATCTATAACTTTACATGTTTCACCAGCTTTTGAACTCATATTTGAGTTTACGTATGTATCAAAATCATTACCAACACTTAACATTTCTGTAAATGTAACTTTATCTCCTACCTGTATATTATCTATTGTGTATTGTTTCATTTTATATCGTTTCCAATCGTTTTACTTGATTGATAGAATATA